>ENA-OPRU01000257-OPRU01000257.1-human-gut-metagenome-genome-assembly--contig:-NODE-257-length-42477-cov-3.271463_pt1 | contig 42477 bp, 34 predicted proteins | sample MGYA00241897_ERZ501888 | MGnify/ENA primary metagenome ERZ501888 (study PRJEB25962, sample SAMEA2042398) | human gut metagenome | biome: human gut; feature: human-associated habitat; material: faeces... | reverse complement strand
ATGTTTCCTTACGGTCAGCGCAGCAAGTGCGCAGACCTACTGAACAGTTACCATTTCTTTACAAAACGACCTTAAGCAAAATTGCCACCACAAAATACACCAGATACGCCCCATAAACCATGTGGTCCCTCTTCGCGTACTTAAGCGGTTTCATCTTCGTTCTTCCCTCGCCGCCGCGGTAGCATCTCGCCTCCATGGCCATCGCGAGGTCCGTGGCACGGCGGAATGCGGATACGAAAAGCGGTACAAGAAGCGGTACCATGGATTTCGCCTTCTGGATCAGATTTCCGCTCTCGAAATCGGCACCTCTTGCCATCTGCGCTTTCATGATCTTATCCGTTTCCTCAATTAAGATCGGGATAAACCGGAGTGCGATAGACATCATCATGGATACCTCATGGACCGGAACACCGACCTTCTTTAAAAATCCAAGGCTCTTTTCCAGACCGTCTGTCAGCTGGTTCGGTGTCGTTGTGAGTGTAAGGATCGTGGATCCCATAACGAGATAAACAAGACGGATCGCCATAAATGCCGCAAACCGGAGACCTTCCCAGGTCATCTGCAGGAAACCGATCTTAAAGATCGGGGTACCCGGAGTCAGGAACAGGTTGAAGCTGACGCTGAGGAGAAGCAGGAACATGATGGATTTTAAGCCGCGCACCATGAATTTTACCGGGACATTGGAGAGCTTGATGGCAGTGATCAGAAAGATCGTCGCCGCAAGGTATGCCCAGAGGTTGTCCGCGATAAACAAGGTTACGATGTATACAAGAGTTCCAAATAATTTTGTTCTCGGATCCAGCCTGTGAAGCAGGGAATCTACCGGGTAGTACTGTCCAAGTGTAATGTCTCTTAACATGTCTTTTCCTCCCCGGCTGTCTTTTCTGTGCTGTCGGCCTTCCCAGAGGCTGTTCCGGCGGCGTTCCCATGACCTGCGTTCTCGGAATCTGCTCCAGCTGCGCTTACCTGAGCTGCATTTCCGGAACTTTTTCCATTCTTTTCACGCCAGATCTTAAGGATCGCATTCTTCGCCTCTTCCACCGTTGTGATATCCGGATCCAGCGGGATTCCCTTGTCGATCAGTTTATGAACCACATAGGTGATCTGCGGAGCCGCGAGGCCGATGGCTTCCAGCTCTTTATAGTGGCGGAATACTTCCTTCGGGGTTCCGTCGAAGACCTTCTCGCCGTGGTTCATGACTACAAGACGTGACACATATCGCGCCACATCCTCCATGCTGTGGGAGACGAGAATGATCGTCAGCCCCTGCTCGTTATGGAGCTTTTGTACGAGTCCTAAAATGTCGTCGCGTCCTTTCGGGTCGAGGCCGGCTGTCGGCTCATCTAAGATCAGGACCTCCGGTTTCATCGCCAGAACGCCTGCGATGGCCACTCGGCGTTTCTGACCTCCGGAAAGGTCGAAGGGAGACTGCTTATAAAAGCTCTCATCGAGTCCCACCATGTCCAGCGCCTCTTTCGCGCGCTTCTCGATCTCCTCCTTCGGGAGTCCCAGATTCTTCGGTCCAAAGCAGACATCTGAGAATACGTCCACCTCAAACAGCTGGTGCTCCGGATACTGGAAAACCAGCCCCACATGGCTGCGGAGCTCTTTCATGGAATATCCCTCTTTATAAATACTCTCTCCGTTATAAAGGATATCTCCGCTCGTTGCCTTTAAAAGTCCGTTTAAATGCTGGGTCAGGGTTGATTTTCCGGATCCGGTATGTCCGATGAGACCGATAAACTCGCCGTCATGGATCGTAAGATTTACATCCTTTAAGGCATACTGCTCAAAGATCGTTCCCTGCCCGTATATATGATTCAAGTGTTTAATTTCGATTGCCATATTTCCACCATTTCTCCACTATTTTAAGAGCGGAACAAGTTCGTCCACAAGCTCGTCGATGGAAAGAATTCCATAAGGAAGATCCATTCCGGCTTCCTTTAATTCATCTGCCAGTTCCGTTACCTGCGGCACATCGAGGCTGTATTTTTTCAGTTCCTTGACTCTGGAAAAGACCTCTTTCGGGGTTCCGTCCATCACGACATGTCCACCGTCGATAACGACTACGCGGTCCGCGTCGATGACCTCTTCCATATAGTGGGTGATCAGAACTACCGTGATCCCTTCCTGGCGGTTCAGTTCATGAACCGTTTTAATGACCTCGCGGCGTCCGTTCGGGTCTAACATCGCTGTCGGCTCGTCGAGAACGATACACCGAGGCTTCATCGCCATAACGCCAGCGATGGCCACGCGCTGTTTCTGTCCGCCGGAAAGCTTATTCGGAGACTGAAGTCTGTACGCTGTCATTCCGACTGCCTCAAGGCTCTTGTCGACCCGCGCCCAGATTTCCTCCGTCGGAACTCCCATGTTCTCCGGTCCGAATCCAACGTCCTCTTCCACCACGTTTCCGATGATCTGGTTATCCGGGTTCTGGAATACCATTCCCGCCGTCTTTCGTACATCCCAGAGATGCTCCTCGTCGTCCGTCCTCATTTTAGAAATATAGACGGTTCCATCCGTTGGAAGCAGGATTCCGTTCATCAGCTTCGCGAATGTGGATTTTCCGGATCCGTTGTGTCCTAAAATCGCTACGAAATCGCCTTCCTTGATGTCCAGAGAGACGCCCTTTAACGCATGGCTGACCTCATCCTTGTCTTCCTCTTCATCGTGCCTGATATAGTCAAAGATCAGGTTCACTGCTTTAATGATTCCCATAGAAATCCTTTCTCGTTTTTCATAAACTTCAAGTGACTGCGGCGCCGCATACACCTTCAGGCTGCCGCGACAAATGTTTACACGTTTCTAAATTTTAGTTGATATCTCATAGTAAGTCAAGTGTTTTCGCGTGGTTCCAGGAGCTTACCTTTTCAGATATGTGAAAACGGCATGCCACAGGATTTCTCCCATGACATGCCGCCCATCATTCCTTTCTAACTTACCCAGAGCCCCGATGCATCCAACGTATATCCGTCGATCACAGTGGACGCTGCCATCGCTCCGTTCGCGTTCAGGTAATACCACTGTCCCGGTGCTGTCTGACGCCAGCCTGTTGCCATCGCTCCATCGGCATCCATGTAGTACCAGACACCGCCAACCTGCTTCCAGCCGGTCACCATCTTTCCGTCACTTTCGAGGTAATACCACTTATTATTGACCAGTCTCCATCCCGTCGCCATGTATCCGTTCTCGTCGAAATAATACCACGTTCCGAGGATCCGGTACCACTGGGACGTCAGGATCTGTCCGCTCTCGCTCACATACTTCTTTCCGTCCGCGTAATTCTTCCAGCTGCCCTCCGTGTCACCCAGGTCATCCAGGTAGCGGTCGGAGGAGACGATATACTCGCTGCTCTTGCGGTACTTCGCATCGTTCGTTGTCTTTCCCACCGCGCGGATCTCGTAATAGTAGTTTCCCTCTCTTCCCATATACTCGGAGAGGTCCTTGCTGGTTCCCGTCGCATCGATGGTCCGGAGATAATAGTCATCCCGGTACAGGCGGATCTGATATCCCGTCGCATAATCGACTTTCTTCCAGACCGCTTTCATATGGTTCGAAGCGCTCCAGCCGGCTTCATCCGGGGACTCCAGCCATACCGCCGGGTAGTAAGTGGCTGTGACCTTCAGGTCATCATCCACTTTCACTGCCTTACTCAACGTTGCACCGGAGATCTGGCAGGACTTTGAACCGTAGCTGGAGGAGAACTCTCTTCCGCTGGAGGAAAGAATCAGCGTTGCCGTCACTTTCGTTCCAGGATTCCATTTTTCTACATCCTTGCTCCACTCCACGGATGTGATCTCGATCCCGTAGCTGCCGCAGCTGATCTCCGGCTCCTCGATCACTCCGGGATCTTCATACTTGTCTTTAAAGGTGATCCTTATAGAATTCACCGTCGGCGCAGCCAGTGCAGGAAGAACCATCCATATCGTCGTCGCCATCAGAATTCCTGCTGCCGCAAGCCATTTTCCAAAAGTTTTCTGTCTCATAAGGTGCTCCTTTCCTGTATTTTCAGTCTGCTGGAAAATATTCCGACGATTTTCACCGCATAACCGCATGCCTCGCAGGTTCAGATCTTTACTGCGGTTTTCTCCAGATACCGTCCTGATCTACATAGAAGGTATCGATCACTTCATTGACCGCCTTATGTCCATCCGGATACAGGTAGTAGATCTGTCCGTCGATGTTCTGCCATCCTGTGAGCATTCCGCCGTCGCCGCCGAGGTAATAAGCCTTATCACCCAGCGTAATCCAGCCGGTCACCATAGCTCCGCTCTCGGAGAGATAATACCAGGTATTGTTGTAGAGAAGCCAGCCCGTCTGCATCTTTCCGTCACCGTTCATGTAGTAATAAACGCCGTTCTTCATCTGCCAGCCGGTGAGCATCATTCCGTTTGCGTCAAATAAGTACCAGATATTTCCGATAAATCCCCAGCCGTTCTTTAAATAAGTTCCGTCCGGGTAACGATAATACCAGCGGTTTCCGTCGAGGATCCAGCCGACCACATTCACATTTGACGGGGCCTGCTGGGAATTTCCGGAATTATTTGTGCTGCTGTTGTTGCCGCTTGACGGCTTTTTCTTTGCCGCTCTCGCCGCGTCATTCTCATCGATATAGACCTCATCGGATATGGTCCAGTCGCTCTTTGACGCGTACTTGGATACCTCATCGTTTGACGGGAGCGCGCGCACCTTAAAGGTGTAGGTTCCCTTGGAGCTCATATACGGAAAGAGATCACAGCTGCTGGTGTGGATCTCGCCGCTCTTGTAGACGTTCTTGCTGCCGCGGTAGAGGTACACCTCGTAGGACGCGTCCTCAACGGCCTCCCACTTCGCGAGTCCGAGATCGGAGCTTCCGGACTTTGTGGTCTGCCAGTATGCCTCGCCCGGCGCGTCAAGATCGCCCTTTGCCGGTTTTGTCTTTACGGTAACCACCAGACGGTCGGAAGATGTTCTCGAAGCGCTGACAAAAGTTCCGTTCTTTACCTTTACCTTTGAGGAAGTGTAGGAGCTGCTGCTGAACCTATAGTCATTTAAAGTCTTTAAAGTAACTTTCATGGTGTAGGTTCCGCCGATCTTCACGTCGTTCTTTGTGGAAGACCACTTTGCGGATACGATATCATATTTATCGTTGTTCGGGATCGATACCTCGCAGTTATCAGAATTGTATCCCACATCAAGATCCGGCAGGGATTCCCCCACCGTCGGTGTCACATCCAGCGTGATGCTGACACTATTCACATAACTGGTCGCCGCAAACGCTGTCTGCGCCCCGGATACCGCAAACACGACCGCCATGACCCATGCGGCCATCCATGTACTTATTTTTTTCCATTTTCTTTCTGCCATAGGATTGCCTCCCCTCAAGTATCTTTCTTTAACTATATTATAAGGTTGGACAATATCTCCCGTCAACTTACGATATTCTGTCTTTTAGCGGCAAATCCGTGGCAGTTTGAGGCTTAGAATCTGCATTTTCCTATTATTCTTCCATTTTCCATATTTACCGTTGATCCTGTCATTTTCTGTGTAGTTTTAGTCTGTCCTCAGTGCGTCGATCGGATTCAGCTTCGCCGCCCGGCTCGCCGGCATGTAACCAAAGATCAGTCCGATGGCAACAGAAACGCTAAACGAGATCACAACTGCTGTCATGGTTGGCGGCGCGTCGATTCCCATGAGGGCACCGATTCCCGTACTTGCTAAGGCTCCGATCATGATTCCGATGATTCCGCCGATGGAGCTTGTGACCAGCGCCTCGATGACGAACTGCAACATGATCACGCTCTTCTTTGCGCCGAGGGCCTTCCTGATGCCGATCTCCCTGGTTCTCTCTGTCACGGACACCAGCATGATGTTCATGACACCGACGCCTGCAACTAACAAGGAGATACCCGCGATACCGCCCAGCATCATGCTCATCATGGCAATCTGCTCATTTAAGGAATCGAGAAGGGAGCTCATTGCTGTCACCGTGTAGAGGTTTTCGCTCTTCATCTTTTCATAGAGAAAATTTTTAAGTTCTGTCGTACATGTTTCCGTGTCGTTGATGTCCCGCGATGTGAAGATATAGTTGTTGATCACAGCATTTCTCGCCATCTTCACAGCTCTGGAATACGGGATCCACACAAAGTCATCCATACATCCGTCATCAAACTCAGAGCTGCTCTCCGTCTGCCGTTCCACAACGCCTACGATGGTGTAGCTGTCACCGTTTAACTTGACCGTCTCGCCCACGGCGTTCTGGGATCCGCCGTAGAGTTCCTCCGCCACATAAGCGCCGATGACCGCGACTTTTCGTCTCGCCTCCATGTCGGAGTACTGGAGATTTCTGCCATACTCGATCTCGTAGTCCTTGATTGCGAGATAATCCTCACTGTAGCCGCCGACACTGGTGGAATCCATGGTGTCAGAGTCATGTTTTACCGTGACGCTGACAGACACGTTCGGGGACATGTTCTCGTAGAGGTCTGAATGTTCCTCGTAGAACTCATAAAATTCGTCCACATCGATGGTTCTTGAGGCCACCGCCTTGTACTGGACCGTGATCTGGTTTACGCCCATGGAAGAAAAGCTCTCCACCATGTAGGACATATAGCCGTTGACGATGCTGACCAGAATGATCACCGACGCAACACCAATGATGATTCCGAGCATCGTGAGAAAGGATCTCATTTTGTTGCCCCAGATACTTTTTAACGCCATTTTAAATGATTGCAGCATACTCTTTCACATCCCCGTCGAAATTGATCTTTCCGTCATGGATCCGCACCACCCGCTTCGCCTCGAGAGCGATGGAGCTGTCATGGGTGATCATGACGATCGTGTTTCCTTCTTCATTGAGTTTCTTTAAAAAATCAAGCACTTCCCGGCCTGTCCTGGAGTCCAGGGCACCCGTGGGCTCATCCGCCAAGATCAGGGACGGATCTCCTGCGAGAGCCCGCGCGATGGAGACTCGCTGCTGCTGGCCGCCGGAGAGCTGGTTCGGAAGATTCTTCCATTTTTCTTCAAGTCCGACCCTTTTCAGGGAATTCATAGCCCGCTCCCGACGTTCCTTTTTGTCATAACCGGCGTAGAGAAGCGGGAGTTCCACGTTCTCTAAGAGATTTAACTTTGGAAGCAGGTTATACTGCTGGAAGATAAAGCCGATCATGCGGTTTCTGATCTCCGCCAGCTCGTTGTCGGACATATCCGCCACGTCCTCGCCGCCGAGGAAATATTCGCCCTCCGTCGGGACATCCAGGGCGCCGATGATGTTCATCAGGGTTGATTTTCCGCTTCCAGATTTGCCGACGATGGCGACGAACTCGCCTTTGTTGATGGAAAGGCTGATGCCGTCGTTGGCGTGGACTTCCTCGTCGCCCATGTAGTAGATCTTGTAGATATTGCGCAGCTCTATCAGAGGTTCCTGCTTTTCCAACTCCTCATGAACTTTTGAAACTGCCTCTTCCTGTTTCATCGGCTCTTCAGACATTTTTTTCTGCTCTGCGGTATCTATTTGTATTGAGAATTCAGTCTTTTCCACGCTGGGAGCTTCCCAATGGCCGGTGGGCACTACAGGGCACTACTGAGATCTTCGTCCGCTGCCGTTGCCGCCGCCATTTCCGCCGTTTCCTCCAGGACCGCCCGGTACGCCTCCGCCCATATCACCGCCAGGACCGCCCATGCCGCCCATCTGCATCTGATCGGTCTGCGTCGAGCTTCCGGAATCGGAGGAAATGTAGACCTCGTCCCCCTCAGAGAGGCCGGAAAGGATCTCCACATAATCGTCGTTGATGATTCCAGTTGTCACCTGGACCGCCTCGAAGCCGTCCGGGACGTTGCTGCTGCCGGATTTTCCGGAGCCGTTGCTCTTAGAGCTGGAATTATCCGTACCGGAACCTTTGGAGCTGCCACTTGCCTCTGCGCCTGCATCCGGCTGTCTATCTGCTGAATCCACATTCTGAGTTCCATCTCCATGGTTCTTTCTCTCTGAATCTGCGTCACCCACATTATCTGAACTGCCATTTCTCTGTGTATCAGTATTTTCTGTGCTGTCCGAACTCTTCTTCACATACACTCTGTTTCCACGCATCAGCGCGCTGGCCGGAATCACTAATGCATCTTCGGAACTGTCGAGAATGATCTTCGCGTCCACGTTCATGCCAGGAAGAAGATTTCCCGTATCGTCCAGTGTCACTGTCACCGGATAGTTTGTGACACCGTTGGAGTAGCTGCTCTGCAGACTCACATTTGTGACGGTTCCTGTGAATGTCTCACCTTCCACCGCATCCGCCGTGATCTCCACAGACTGGCCGACCTTGATGCTTGAGACATCGAGTTCATCCACGGACATCTCCAGTGTCATGGTGGACAGGTCGTAGATCACCGCCATGGTGGTCGTTCCGCTGGAATTCTTGGAGATCTTATCCCCAACCTTCGCGTTTTTTGTAATCACTGTCCCCGAGATCGGCGCTGTGATCGTGTAGTCATCCACATTGTCCTGGGTATTGCTCAGTTTGTTCTCCGCGTTTTCCAGATTGTCATCTGCGCTCTCCACCGCGTCCTTGAATTCCTTTAAATACTCTTCCGCCGTCTTCGCGGTCACCTGGAACAGGTCAGAGTTCTTATCCACATAGGAACCTTCATGGATCAGAAGATTCTCGATCTCGAGACTCTTATTTCCGGAGAGCTCCACGCTGAGAGTTGTCTCCGTTTTCGCTTTGAATGTTCCCTCGGCACTGCACACAAATCCGTCAACGGTCACGGATGCCGCGGTGTCTGTCGTGAGTCCGCCTGGATTTGATACCTCGACCGTCACGTTCTTTACGAGACGTCCGCCGGAAAGTGTTTCCTCCATGCTGCTGACAACCGTGACGGTTCCGGAGATCTGCTCGCCGGTGTCCTCCAATATCACTGCCGCCTCGTCACCCACGTTGATCTCCGCCGCCTCGCCTGAGAGGAACGGGGCTGTGATCTTCATAACAGAGTCATCATAGAGATCCGCGATCTTCGTTCCACTATTTACCTTATCGCCCTCTTTGATATAGAGAGTCTTGATATATCCGGACGCTGTGGAGCGGTATGTATTTCCGGCGATCCGCGCTGTCTCCCCGGCGTAAGCGGACTGTGCCGTCTGGACACTCTCCTTCGCCCTCTGAAGGCTGGTCTGGGCTGAGCTCAGGTCAGAGTCTATGGAGGATGCGTCGATCCGGTAGAGGACCTGACCTTTTTCCACAACATCGCCTTCCTCAAAGTTCGCCTCGATGACTTCGCCTTCCACCAGGGATGTCACCTCGTAGGTGTCCTTCGGTGACAGGGAGCTGGACGCCGTGAGCTCTGAACTGATGTCCGTCCGCTTCACTGTCGCCGTTGACACAGACTGGTCACCCTGACTTTTCTGGCTCGAGGTCTTTTTCTTATAGAGGAAAAATCCGCCAAGCAGCGCTGCCAGAACCACTATAAACACGATCACGATCCTTCCGCTTTTTCCTTTCCGTTTTTTCCGTTTCTTCTCTGCAGCCACCTTTTCGTTCTCCATACTCGTTCCTTTCCTGTCTATTGAAATCTTCCGCTTCTCTTAACTATGTTCCAAACCTGAATTGTTACAGTACACGGGCACTCCATGCCCGCGCACTGTAACAGGATTTTGCCCATGAAAAGTAACCCTGAATTTTCTCTATTCGTATTTCCTCTGCGGTATCTCTATTTTATGTATTGTACGTATATTCGTAACTAATCAATAATCTCCAACAACATCTACAACCGTATAAGTCGCATTCTCGTCGCTTCCGCTCTTCTCCCACACAATGGCAACCTTGTCATCCACCTCAAACTCTCCGTAGACGGAGAACAGATACTGGAGCTCCGACCCGCTGATCTGGAACTCATCGCCCTCGCCGCCGTTGTCCTGGTAATCGGTGTTTAAGACCACCTTCACCGGTGTGAACGGGTCGCTGGAATCGTAGTAGATCGCCTTGATCCGGCCCTCCGTGGCGCCTTTGTTCTCACCGCCGTTGGAATAGGCGAAGATCATCTTTGTCTCCTCGTGGTAATAGATCACGGTGGCGTAATCGTTGATCTCGCTCTCATCGGACACCTCGCCGTTTAAAAACATGGTAGCGTCTTTCAGGGAAAACGGAACAAGACTCTTTAAGTTCCGGCTGTCATTGTCTAAGATCTTCGGTCCCTTTAAACTGTTATCCAGGATCGAGGATGTATTGATCTCGCCGTCGGAATTGTAGGTCAGGTCAAATATCTTACTGCCGTACTGGTTTCCTTCTTTTGTCTTCGCCTTCATCAGGTTATAGAACAGGTTGATGCAGTCTTCCCTCGTGAGGACCTCGTCAAGATCACGATAGATCCCAGAATCCAGGGACAGGGACTTGAACTTCGCAAGGCGGCTCTCCTGAAGACTTCCGGAGAAATCCTCGTTTGTGTATCCTAAGACTCCCAGGACTGCCTTGATGGCATCCCGCATCGTAACTCCCTCGTCCGGCTTAAAGTTTCCGCCGAGATAACCGGCCATCCAGGAGTTCGTCGCCGCCGTGCGGATCGCCGCAGAATACTGGGATTTTGAGGAGACATCCGCAAATACAGATACGGTTCCCGTCGCGTTTGCCGCCTCCTTGTAGTCCGATGCCTTTACGAGGAGTTCCGCAAACTCACCTCTCGTCACATTCGCCTGGTAATTACTCGTCGTTATAATTCCAAGCAGGCTCACCGCTTTCTTCCTCATTTCAAATGTGGTGCTGGCCGCGTAAGCGTTCACCGTCATTCCGGCCCCCACCGCACAGACCGTCAGACTGACTGCTATTATCTTTCCTCTTCTCATTTCCATTCTCCTTTCATCCGCCTTGACCGCCAGATCATCAGCCCCCTGCAGGTCATCTCTTTCCAGATCCATTGCCTGATTTCCATTGACTGCTGCGTACACTCGTCATCACGGGGATCTTTGTACTTTTAAAGTACATGTGCTCCTGGTTTCTTGCATTTTTCTTACTGTTTATTACGTTTCTGCAATAAACTTTATCAGAAACTTGTGATTCCTCTGTGTTTGACCTGTGTTCAAACTGTGAAGGATGTCACACAAAACAGGGCATATCTGCGGCAAAATTGTGGCATGAAACAAAAAGACCCAGAACAGATACCACTTTCGGTACCCGCTCTGGGTCTTCTCCCTATTCTCACACCCCCGGCAGCCGCCCGATCACATCGATCCCGGCAAACACCAGAAGTCCGTTTTTTATGATAAAATTTAAGATCACGATCCCCGCCGCTGCGTAAGCGATCCGGTCATCCAACTCCGGTCGGAATCTCCTGTTTCCCGTGGCAAAATACAGGATCCAGGAAGCCGCAGCCCACACAGCTACCGATGCCATATACGGCACCACCGGATGGTACAGAAAGCTTAGTACCGGATGCCCTGAAAGGAGTGCCCGGACGGCTCTCGTTCCCCCGCATCCCGGACAGTAAAGCCCGGTCATCATCTGAAACAGGCATGGCATCCGGAACCATGTCGGGATCATAATCTGGCTGCGATCTTCTGGCGCAGTCCACCGACCTTTGCTGCTGCCGAGTCGAACTCTTCCCCTGTCATCTCACCGGTCAGGACCGCGAACTCATCTGTTCCTTCCGGTGTCACAAATTTCACGTCACCGAAAGCTGCCGCAACGGCCTCTTTCTTTGCTCTCTCAGAACCCTCAAACCGTGCAAAGTACTTTCTGGAAAGCTCAGCCGCCGGATGTACCTCAAGCTTCTCGCTGCTCCAGCCGATCTTCTCCGGCTCATCGCCGAAGCGGACTGCGGAGATCACATCCCCGACAACGGCGCTGGCTGTCGGCAGTTTTCCGGCTCCGCTTCCGTAGAACATGGACGCGCCCAGCATATTTCCCACAACGAGGATTCCGTTGAACACATCTGTCACCGCATACAGCGGGTCTTTCGCGTCCACGAGGACCGGCGCGACCTCCAGATAGATCTTTCCATCTTTATTCACGCTGGTTCCGAAGAGCTTGATCGCCGCACCCATATGTGCCGCGTAGCTGGAATCCATGGAAGTGATTTTTGTGATTCCCTGGGTCGGGATCTCCTCGTAGTTTACTTCTTTTCCTGTTGCGACCGCAGTCAGGATCGCGATCTTTCTGCAGGTGTCATATCCTTCAATATCTGCCTCCGGGTTGCGCTCCGCGTAGCCCAATTCCTGGGCGCGCTTTAACGCCTCCTCGAAGCTCCATCCCTCTTCATTCATCTTTGTGAGGATGTAGTTTGTGGTTCCGTTTAAGATACCGGAGATTTCTAAAATCTCCTCGCCGCCGAGACTCTCCACAAGCGGGCGGATGATCGGAATACCGCCGCCGACACTTGCCTCAAACAAGAAGCTGATGTTCTTTTCCGCGGCGATCCGGATCAGCTCTGTCCCATGGGCCGCAACCAGTGCCTTATTGGAAGTCACCACATGCTTTCCCGCGAGCAGGCAGCGCCTTACAAACTCGTAGGCCGGTTTTGTTCCGCCCATGGTCTCCACAACGATCCCGATCTCCGGGTCATTTATGATCTGTTCCACATCGTGGATCACAAGCTTCTCCACCGGGCTTCCCGGAAACTCCCTGAGATCCAGGATATATTTTACTTCGATCGGCTCTCCAGCCTTTTTTTCTACGCTTTTGCAGTTCTTATCCAGAACCTCATACACGCCGGAGCCGATGGTTCCGTATCCCATAATTGCCGCTTTCATCCGTCTATTTCTCCACTCCTAAAATTTTCACATTCTGTACGCCTTTTAAGTGCTCGATCTCCTCAACCATACCGGCAACATTTCCCGTGTCGGAGAGGACTTCCACACTGAGGGTTACCGTCGCGGATCCGTTTACCGGGATCGTCTGGTGGATCGTAAGGATATTCGCACGGTAATCCGCAACGATGTGGAGCAGGTCAGACAGAAGCCCCGGCTCGTCCATCATCTGGGTCACAAGTGTCACTGTCTTTCCTCTCGTGTTGTCGGAAAACGGAAGAATATCATCCTTATATTTATAGAAGGAACTGCGGCTTAAACCGACCTGTTCCGCCGCCTCCTGCACCGTCATGTTTTTGTCCGTCTCGAGGAGACGTTTCACCTCAACGACTTTCTGAAGGACTTCCGGCAGCGCTTTGTCACGAACCACATAATACTTGTTTTTTTTCTCCATATATCAGACCTCGCAAGCTAAAAATTTCTATTTTATTACCGAAATCATACGTTTCATCGATTGCTCTGGCACGTTACCATATGTGCGTCCCAGAAAAACATGTGTACGCAAGAATCTTAGCATATTTTGGATGCTTATGCAAGCAGATGTTCGCTGTCTGACAAAATCCACAGTTATTGCGTTACTGTACACGCATGCGTGTACAGTAACGTGATTTTGCCGATGCTTCGCATTCCAAATCGGCAAAATCTGCTACCAGAAGTGTATCGTACGGAATTTTCAGTTCAGAAAATTCCTACCCGTGTACAGTAACGTTATTGCTCTTAAAACAAGAAGGGAGAACCTGCAGATCAGATTCTCCACTTTTTTATTTCCATTTCGGATCGTTTTTACCGATTTTTCAGTTTTAATTCCAGTTTCAGAATTTTTCTCTTTTTACAGATGCTCTTCCAGCTCACTGTTCCTATGTACCCCAGTGATCGCATACTCTGCCCACTCCGCGATATTTGTGGCGTGGTCGCCGATGCGCTCGTAGTATTTGGCGATCATGAGGATGTCCAGGATCTGTTCCTGGGTGGCCTCGCCGTTTAAGATACCGTTTGCCAGTTCTTTCTTCACCTGGGAGAACATATCGTCGATCACGTCATCGTAGGCGATAACTTCCTTTGTCTTCTTGAGGTCCTCGTTTGCGAAGCTCTCAATGCTCTCGCGGACCATGGACGCAACGGCTTTTGCCATCTCGCCAAGTCTTGTCGCCTTTACCGGCTCTAAGAGGTCTGTGGTCTTGATGATCTCCGCGATATCGCCCGCCTGGTCACCGATGCGCTCCAGGTCTGTGATCATTTTTAATGCGGAAGAGATCTTTCTTAAGTCACTCGCCACCGGCTGCTGCTCTAAGAGAAGCTTCAAACACTTGCTCTCGATATCTCTCTCCTTTAAGTCCACGTTCGCATCGTCTTGCAGGATCTTCGCCGCCTGCTCCCGGTCCATGTTCATCAGTGCCTCGTAAGTCCCGTCGATCATTTCCTCGCAGAGCAGTCCCATCTCCGCCAGCATCTTATGCAGCTCTTCCAATTGCTTTAAAAACGCGTCTCTCATAATCAGCCAAACCTCCCTGTGATGTAGCTTTCTGTCCGTTCATCCCTCGGGTTCGCAAACAGATCACCTGTATTATTGTACTCGACGACCTCACCTAACAGGAAGAACGCTGTCTTGTCAGAGATACGCGCCGCCTGCTGCATGTTGTGGGTGACGATCACGATGGTGTATTTATCCTTTAATTCCATCGCCAGGTCCTCGATCTTCGATGTGGAGATCGGGTCCAGGGCAGAGGTCGGCTCATCCATCAAGATCACCTCCGGCTCCACCGCCAGGGTTCTCGCGATGCAGAGTCTCTGCTGCTGTCCGCCGGAAAGTCCCAGGGCACTCTTATTTAAGCGGTCCTTAAGCTCATCCCAGATCGCCGCCTGACACAGGCTTTTCTCAACGATCTCGTCGAGATCCGCCTTTCTCGTGATCCCGAAGATCCTCGGGCCATAGGCGATGTTGTCGTAAATACTCTTCGGGAACGGGTTTGGCTGCTGGAATACCATGCCGACCTTGTGGCGCAGTGTGATGGCGTCCATATCCTTAAAGATGTTCTGTCCGTCAAGCTCCACTTTTCCGTCGATCTTTACATTCTCCACAAGATCGTTCATCCGGTTCAATGTCTTTAAAAATGTAGATTTTCCGCAACCGGACGGTCCGATGAACGCGGTGATCTCGTGGGCGCTGATCTGCATGTTGATGTCCTTAAGCGCATGGAACGCGCCGTAATGCAGATTCAGCTTTTCGATATCAAATTTCGGTTTTATATCAGTCATATATGTTTTCCTCTCTAAAACTCTCGTATGCCATCCTCAGGGTTTCATTCCTTCTCCCTTAAGAATCGTCATCGAGGTCCTCTTCCGAATGTTTCTTACACTGCCTCGCCGGAGCTCTTTTTCTTCAGATGATGGCTCCACACGTTCGCGCCGATGCTGAATGCCAGGACCAGGATCATAAGAACCGCGGAGGCGGTGTTCGCCAGTGCCTTATCCTGACCGTTTACCTGAAGGTCCCAGATCTGGATCGACAATGTCTCTGCCGGGCGGAACGGGTTGAAGGGGCAGGTCGGGGTTGCCAGGTTCCAGTTGCCCCAGCGCAGGTCGCTTCCGGATCCTGTGGTGTAGAGGAGCGCTGCCGCCTCACCGAATCCACGTCCCGCCGCCAGGATGACGCCTGTCATGATGCGCGGGAGACATGCCGGGAGAAGTACATGGAAGATGGACTGCCATTTTGTCGCTCCAAGACCTAAACTCGCCTGAAAATATCCCGCCGGGAGTCCCTTGATGGCATCCTCGGTGGTCGTCGTGATAAGCGGAAGTGTCAGGATCGATACGGAGAGTGCACCCGCCATCAGGCTCTTTCCCATTCCGAAGAATACGAGGAATACCAGGTATCCGAACAGGCCCACAACGATGGACGGAAGGGAAGAAAGTGTCTCGATACACATTCTCAGAAACTTTGTCATTTTTCCCTGTTTCGCATACATGGCCAGATAAATTCCGGCGCAGACACCGAGGGGGATGGATACCAGCAGGGAGATAAATACGAGATAGATCGTGTTGAACAACTGGTTTCCGATGCTTCCTTTTCTCGCGAAGCGGAACATCTCCGGCTTTGCCCCCATGAGACCGCCGATGATGACCTTGCCCGCAAAGCCGATCAGAAGAGCGAAGAAGAAGATCGCAACCAGGTAGAAAATGACTGTCATAACGCGGTCCACACTGCGTGAACGTCTGATCTTACTTTCCATGGTCTAATTTTCCCCCTTTGCTGCGAACTGCTTTACCGGCACTGCGGTCGTGCTGATTTTCACAGAAGTGCTTGTTTTTTCTTCTTTCTCCGGCTTTACCGCTGTCACATAATGGATCAGGAAGATGAAGAACAGGGAGATTGCAAATAACAGCAGTGCCATGGTCCAGAGTGCGGATTTCATCTCGCCGCCCTCCATGGCGTTGCCCATCTGGGCCGCGATCTCGGTGGTCAGAGTCTTTGTCGTTGAAAAAATGCTTGTGGGAAGCGCTGTTGTCTGACCGATGACCATGGCAACCGCCAGGGTCTCACCGAAGGCTCTCGCGAGACCTAAGATCACACCGGAAATGATTCCAGGCGCTGCCGCCGGAACTACGATCCGGTATATGGTCTGCCAGCGGGTGGAGCCGAGTCCGTACGCCGCCATTCTGCATTCCTTCGGTACGGAGTGAAGGGCATCCGCCGCAACACTTGTGATCGTCGGGAAGATCATGACCGCTAAGACCAGACCTGCTGCCAGGATGGAATGTCCCACCTGACGGTCAAACAAGGTCTTGATCGCCGGTACAAGCACCGTAAGTCCCACCCATCCATAGACAACAGACGGGATCCCGGCGAAGATCTCGACTACCGGGCGGTAGAATTTCTCGCCAAACTTCGGGGAGATCTCCGTGATGAAGATCGCTGATCCCAGGGAAAACGGAGTCGCGATGAGAAGCGCCAGGCCGCAGGTGCAGAGCGACCCAGCGATGAAGATCAGCGCACCGATGCTGCCGCCGCCTGCCATATTGTCCTCCGGTGCCCAGTCTGCAGATCCTAAGAATTCCAGGAAGGAATGTCTGTAAACCAGGAATGTGGATGATCCCTTGTATACAAGGAACGCGCCGATCACGATCGTCAGAAGAATTACGAACAGTCCACAGACGGTCATCAGATCCCGCCACAGATATTCTCTGACGAACATGCTTTTTTCTTTACCATTCTTCATAAGTCCTCCTGCTTCCTATATTCGAAGCAAATTCTATCAGGTCAGCCAGCCTTTTATCGGCTGGAAATAAGTCCATATACCGCATCGGGCGGGTCAGATTTTTCTGCCCCGCCCGTTTCGCAGCTCTCTGTCCATGTCCTCTCTGCATCCTGCCATCGGCTCATGGCTTTGCTGCCCCATTCTCGATTAATGCGTAACTGCTCAGTACCTTCACAGTTACGAGCAAAAATCTATTCCAAATCGACTGCCTTCCGGGCGACGTTTTCTTACGGTCAGCGCAGTAAACGCGCAGACCTACTGAACATTTATATTAATGTTCGGTGTTTGTCATCTTGGAAGATACGCCGTATCCTAAGGATTCCATCTTTGCGCCGTACTCATCGGACATGATGTAGTCAAGGAATGCGCTTACAACTTCGTCCGGCTCACCCTTTGTGTACATATGCTCAAATGTCCATACCGGATATTTTCCAGCGTATGTATTTTCAAGTGTCGGCTCTGCGCCATCGATCGCTACGGTTGCAACTCCCGCATCACCTGTCAGATAAGAAAGTGCTACATATCCGATCGCACCCTTCGTATCTTTTACATTCTGAAGAAGAACACCGGAATCATCTGTTTCCATGGAAGTATTGGAAGCTTCCTCGTTTCCGTCGAGAGCGTATTTCTGGAAGGTTGCTCTTGTACCGGAAGATGTCGGTCTCGTTACAAGGACAATGCTCTCATCCGGTCCGCCAACCTCTTTCCAGTTTGTTGTCTTTCCTGTGAAGATGTCGATGAGCTGCTGTTTTGTAAGATCCTCAACGCCGCCTTCTTTTACATCGTTGTTTACGATCGGAGCCATTGTGACTACGCATACCTGATGATCAACAAGCTCTTTTGCCTGTGTCTCGTCAAGCTTTGCGGAGGCCTCAACATCGGAGTTACCGATATTTACGGTTCCCTCGGAAACCTGCTTTAAGCCCTCTCCGGATCCTCCTGCGTCGATCGTGATGGAAACGTCCGGGTATTTCTCGATAAACATGTCTGCTGCATCGTCAACCAGCGGTTTTAATGCGGAAGAACCTGCCGCTGTAATTGATCCTGTAAGATCTGCAGTTTTCTCTGCTGCTGTCGCTGTTTCTTTTGTTGTCTCTGCTGCTGCCGCAGTTGTTGTCGCTGCTGTCGTGGATGCTGTACTACTGCTGCTTCCGCATCCTGTCATCATGCTGACTGCTAATACTCCTGCACCTGCAAGTGCCATTACTTTTCTTGTTTTCATAATTCTTTTCTCCTCCTCAAAGGTCTTTGTTTTTATTTTTTCTTTCTCTGTACAGTATTATTTTTATCACGAATCCCCGAAACCAAAAACCATGGTTCGGTAACTACTTTGTATAATCTATGTAAATTGTAAATTCAGATTTTCGTTTGAAAATATAGCCGGGTAAAACCTTTCCACTGTGCCGGACTACCGCGAATTCAAAAAAATCAGCCATTTGTCGAGATTTTTCACAGTAGTACCGTTATCGCACAAGTATGGATATGGCCCGCTGCACGCAAAAAAAGACGCACCATCTGGTAGTCTGGAATATTTCTTCCAAATCAATCAGACGATGCGTCTTGATCCTTAATATCCTATATTTCCTTTATAACCTTTGAGCCTGGCCTCTATTCTTAAATTCCGGCTGCCGGGCCTTCAGCCGCTACACTTCCTTCACCCGGAACTGTTACCGAACTCTGTCCTTCCGTCGGGGTTGCCGGACCTGCACTCGTTGTCGCTTCCGGAACTGCCGTCGACTTCTCATATCCCGGGCCGATCGGGGCTTCCGTTGTCATATCCTGCGGACTTGACGGTCTGTATGCCTCCGTGGAGGTCTCTGCTTCGTCCGTCGGACTTCCTGCATGGCTCTCGGTCGGTTTTGCGATCACATTGCCGTTGGCATCCGTTTCCGTCTCATGCAGATAGCCGCTGTTATGAGCTCCTGATGTAGTTTCGATCGGCTTGCCGTCCGGTCCTGTCTCAGTTTCACCCGTGCTCTCAGATTCCTTCTTGGATTCTTCGAGCATGGACTCCATCTGGGATTCTTCCTGACTCTCCTTCTTACTCTCCTTCTTACTCTCCTCTTCAGCGGAAAGTGTCGTGGCCTCCGTCTCGCCCTTCGGGATATATCCCTGATCCGTCGCTACATGATCGATTTCCTTGCCAGCCTTATTCAGTCCAGTAAGTTCAGCGATCTTATTGCTGATCGTCTGGACCGTGCTGGATGGCTTGTAGTCCTCTTCACCATAGAGGAACTTGTGAAGGCTTGTAACATTGCTCACGAGTGTCTGCGGGATAACACAGGACAATTTCAGCTTGCCGATCTTCATCTTCTGCTCTCCGCGGGCTGCCGGGAATCCGGTCGTCTCACCGAGATGGTATTTCATGACATTCTTCGCCATCGGAAGGATATCATTCATATTGATATTTGTCGCGCACATCGCGGACATATTTCCGATCAGGCTGTTTAATGTCGCAAAGTCTGCCTTTTTCGCCTTCTCGAATGCCTTCTGGATTACAAGTCTCTGGCGCTCTGTACGCGCATAGTCACTGTCCATCAGACGAAGACGTCCATAGGCAACGGCCTGTACGCCATCCAGATGGTTCACACCTGCTTTCTTTAACTGTACAGAACCAATTCCGGTACCCTTTACCGTCTCTGTGATGAACGCGTTGATGTAGTAGAACTCGGACTTACTGATGTCGATGTCGACACCGCCGAGGATGTTGATCGCTGTTGCGACTGCCTTCCAGTTGAATGCTACATAGTGGGTGATGTTGAGATCCAGATTCTTATTCAGGGCTTTTACAGCCTGTTCCGGACCACCCATCGCATATGCCGCGTTGATCTTATTGTATGTGTTCTTGTCGCTCACATTCAGGTAAGTGTCGCGGAATACAGATACCAGCTTGATCTCTCCGGTCTCACGATTTAAGTTCACGATCATGATAACATCGGACTGGTTGCCTTTTCCTGTGGAATTGTCACGGGAATCCAGGCCAAATACCGCAATGGTCCAGTAGCCTTTTTCCATCTTATCTCTCATGTCCAGAGAGATGTTCTCATTCTGAACGTCCGCAATATCAAAATTATTCTGTCCGTTCATCTTTCCGAAGTTGTGCCGGATATAGCCGTAAACCGCTGCGGCAAACCCCAGGACCAGAACGATCAGGGCGATCAGAACACCGATGATGATCTTTTTCTTCTTGTTTCCGTTTTTCCGTCTTCTGTGATTGTGGGAAGCTGCCCCATGGCTCTTTGCTGCGGCACGGCCTGCACGGCTTCCCGGGTCAGCACTCATAGAATACAGATCTTCCGGCCTGTGAGTGCGGCGTTTTGCGGACGTCTCACTCTCGCTCTCACGCCGTCTGCTCTTTCTGGCGCGGGAACGGTCTAATTCGTCTTCATAATTCATGTCATTTGTCCTCGTCTTAGTAAGCGTTTTTATTGATGAATCCCTTGAAAACCGTCAGGAACATGATCTTGAAATCAAGACCAAGTGTCCAGTTCTCGATATAATAGAGATCATGCTCGATCCGTTTAATGATCGAAGTGTCTCCACGGTAACCATTCACCTGTGCCCAGCCGGTAAGGCCCGGACGGACCTGATGCTTGATCATATATCGCGGGATTTCTTCCTTAAATTTTTCAACGAAAAATGGCCGTTCCGGTCTCGGACCCACAAGACTCATATCACCAATCAGGATATTAAAGAACTGCGGCACCTCGTCGATGCTTGTACGGCGGATAATTTTTCCGATGAGAGTTACACGGGCATCTCCCTTTGTTGTCCAGCGGCTCTTCTCCTTGCCCGGATCCTGAACCGTCATGGAACGGAATTTATACATTTTAAACGGCCGATTGTGAAGGCCGACTCGTTCCTGACAAAAAATGATCGGTCCCGGAGATGTCAGCTTTATGAGCACTGCCACGATCAGCATGATCGGGGAGAAAAGTACGATCCCCACGATCGCACCCACGATATCGACGGCTCTCTTTACCATCGCATTCATCGGATCATTCAACGGAACGCGGCGGATATGGATCACCGGCAGGCCCTGGAGATCTTCCATATACGGGATCGTCGGGATAATGTTCCCGTAATCCGGGATAAACTTCGTGTGCACGCCGGATTTTTCACAGAGAGCAACGATATGGCGGAGTTTTTCATACTCGCTCAGGCTCAGTGTGACGGCGATCTCATCGAGACTGTTCTGCTCTAAAATATAGTCGAGGTCCTCGATGCAGCCGATGACCTTTACTCCCTTATACTCACTTCCGCGTTCCTTCGTATCATCAATGATCCCGCGGATCGTGTACCCCCATTCCGGATTCTTGTTTACCCGGTCGATAAACCCTTCCGCTGCGGAGGAATAGCCAACTAACAGGATATGTTTCTGATTGTATCCTTTTGAGCGCATGGAACGAAGCACGATCCGGATTCCATTCCGCTCAATGGTCATAAACGCCACGTTCAGCACATAGAAATATACGACCAGTCTCTGGGAGAAGTTGTAGAGATGCGGCTCTTTTCTTCCAAAGTACAGGATCAGACCAAAAATAAGGAGTCCGATCGTGTTTGCCTTGAATATCTTTCCGAATTCATTTCTGCGTCCGAGTACACGCTTCGGCGTGTACAGTCCAAAAAAGGAGTACAAAAGCAGATACGCCGGAATAATGACAAGGAGCGCGCCAAAATAAAAACCGACCTCAAGTGTCCGTTTTCCGAGCAGGTTCGCCCATCCGCTTCCGATTACGATAAACCATGCAAGCAGATAAGAGAATGCGGTCACGAAGGCGTCAAGCACAACGTGAAAACGGTTGAGGCTCTTCTGATTATCTTTGATCATATAATTTTCACCCTGTTTTCCAAGGAACATGCCGGTCAGAATTCTTTCCGTGGTCAGCGCATGCACAGCTGCGCCAGCCAATTCCCCACGGCAGGTATTTTCAACTATACCATGCCCCGGCAGACTGCCTTTCTAAGGTCACTCCTCCGGACATAGTACCGCCATCATAAAAAATATGCATACATAGTATACATAAAATTTACCCATTTGCATATAAACGATTTCTTAAGAAAATCTGAGATTTCCGTAAATTATTCGTTTATTTTGCATAAAAGCAGCCGTTCAGCCTATCCGCACTGAGCCGGCCGCACAGCGTCCGGCGAAGAATCTCAGGCTTTCGCTCCAAGCTTCACCGCCTGTCTCCTGGAAAACTCATAAACATAGACTGCGGTTCCGGCGATCAGCTCAAGCTGGATCCCGATCTCCCGCTGTATTCTTCCTTTAAAGGAAGGGACGCGTTTACAGTTCTTTAATGTTCTGATCCCCTCAAGGAATCCGGACACATAGTCTTTTCCGAATCCCATCTTTTTAAAAAACAGGAACTTTACAAATGTTCCCGCGAGAAGACACGGAGAATTTAAAAGTAACTGCCAGGTGCGCATATTTTTGTAATTCAGATACACATTATTCCTCGCGGCAAGCTTCACCTTAAAGGAATTATACTTCGATCCGCTTGTCCCGCTGCCTACATGGTACACCACAGCTTCCGGGCAGAATACGTTGTCGTACCCGTAAAGCTTCGCACGGTATCCCACATCGATATCCTCAAGGTAGGCAAAGTGCATCTCATCGAAGTATCCGATGGTCTCGAACACTTCCCGGCGGTAGATTGCCGCACCGGCACACGCCGTAAAGACGCGGCAGCTCTTTTTATAAAGCTTTTCCGGACGCCCGACGCCCCGCTGGAACGCCCAGCCGAGGACGCTGTACATGTCTCCGGCATCGTCCATAAGATCCGGGTGGTACATCTGGATCATCTTGCTGCTGACGGAAAAGATCTTCTCCGACCGGTCCATGGCCCGCTCCAACGCTTCGACGTAGTGGGGAGCCACTTTTGTATCATTATTTAATAAGATCACATACGGCGTATCTGCCGCCCTGATCCCCACGTTTACCGCACCGGAAAAGCCAGTGTTTTCCGGAAGAAAGATCGACGGGATCTCCCGCTCCTTCAGCCACTCCACACTGCCGTCCGTGGAACCGTTGTCCACCACCAGGATTTTGAAATCCTTCATCGTCTGCGCTTCAAGAGCCTCAAAGCACGGTTCCATAAACGAAAGTCCGTTGTAATTCGGAATTATGATCGTTGTCTTCATTCGTCTAACGGTACCTCCAGTTTATATGGTTCCCCGATTTTTTCCTTTTTCAGGTCACGCAGCGCAAAATTTGATTTTCTCAGTGTCAGGTTCGGATTGTAGTACGGATCTCCGTCTCTCAGGATCTCCGGCCAGCGCTTCGCGAAGGTGGCGATCTCACGGTTAAATCTCTCCACCTTCTCCGGTGTGTCCTCAAGTCCGCGGGACTTGGATTCATAGTGGTGAAGCACCGCATAAGGCGCGTATACTACAAGTTTTCCGAGCTTTCTCACCTTCATGCAGTAATCAATATCATTGAAAGCCACCGCAAGCTCTTCTGTAAATCCACCCACAGCGTCAAATACGGAACGCTTGCTCATCATGCAGGCCGCTGTGACCGCGCTGTAATCCTGGGCACACATCGCGCGGTTGAAATAGCTGTTCTCAGATTTATGAAGTCCGATAAACGTATGACCGGCGATACCGCCGAAACCGATAACAACACCGGCATGCTGGATCGTGTCATCCTCGTAGAGCAGTCTCGCTCCGGCGATCCCCACGTCCTCCCTCTGGACAAAGCCAAGCATCTCTTCCACGAAATTCTTTGCGATCAGCTCAATATCGTTGTTCATAAACAAAAGATACTCGCCCTTTGCGTGCTGTACGCCGAAATTGTTGATCGCGGAGTAGTTGAACTCTCTCTCCCAGCGGACAACATGTACATTTGGGAACTCCTTCTGGATCTTCTCGTAGTAATCCCAGGTCGCCTGCTCCGTACTGTTGTTCTCCACGATGACGAACTCCAGATTCTTATAGGTTCCCTCCGTCAGCATCGGGCGAATACAGTTGTCAAGATCCACGGTGTGGTCCTTGTTTGGGATAATTACAGATACCAGCGGATCATCCTTGATCTTAAACGTCGTGTGATAGATCCCGTAATCCACGCCCTTTTCCACCTTTTCTGCCTCAATTCCTACTCTCTTATAGTGGTCCATGATGGCACGGGAACCGGCTGTAAAGGCATAAAGCTTGCTCTCGGGGTTGCTTGCCGTGGAATTCGGGTGGCAGCGCCAGTGATAGAGCACCTTTGGGATATGGCAGATCTGCTTTGCATTCTCTGTACAGCGGAAAATAAAGTCGTAATCCTGAGCTCCGTCATATTCCGCCCGGAAACCACCGACTTTATCGAGCAGTTCTTTTTTCACCACAAACAGATGGCAGATATAGTTGACGCTCGTCAAAAGATCCGGATTAAAATCCGGCTTGAAATGCGGGTCAAACAGTTCATCTCCATCCATGTCAAGCTTGTCCTCATCGGAATAGAGGACATCGCAGTTTTCATTCTCATTCAGTTTTTTCGCGCACTCAAAGAGCGCATTCGGTGTCAGACGGTCATCATGATCCGCAAGAACAATGAAATCACCTTCTGCCATCTCAAGGGCGGCATTCGTATTTCCGGAGATACCGCGGTTTTCCCCCAGTACCTGATAGCGGATCCTCGCGTCTTTCTCCGCGTATTTCTTTAAAACAGTCTCGACACTCTCACCCGCCGGGCTGCCGTCCGCGATACAGAGTTCCCAGTTCGCGTAAGTCTGCTCCACGATGGAGTCCAGCATTTCCTTCAGGAATTTCTCCGGAGTCTTATAGACCGGGATCACGATCGAAAATTTCGGCATATAGCCGAACGTCTTTTTCTTCTGCTCTTCCAGCTCTTCCTCCGACGGTTTCGTGAGATTCCACCACTCTGCGTAGTCGTAATCGTCGTCAATTCCCTGGATCTTGTGCTTGGATTTTAAGATCAGGGCCTTCAGGCCATTTTCCTTTAAGAAATCCCAGGCAACATGGACTGTCTCCATGTTCATAAGGTTCATGAGCTTCTGTACCTTGCGATTTGCCGCTCCGGTCTTCCTGCGGATCGCCATATCGCTGTATTTCACACGGGTCGTCTTCTTCTCGCCGCAGATCACAAGATAATAATTCTTTCCATGTTCATACGGAAAACGGATATCAAAGCCGAGATCACGGTCGATGATCTTCTTATAATAGATCTGGCTCACGTCATCTCTTCTCGTCGGAACGATCTTTGCCTCCACCGGCTGTCCCGCTTCATCCTCGACCCGGTAGGTGATCACGGAATCCGGGTTGCTCTCAACAGCCCAGCCATTTAACTGGATCGTCTGCTCCCGGACTCTCATCACTTCAACACTGTACTTCATACTTCCTCCTGTGCACCGGCCGGTGTATCAAAATTGATGCGCTCCTCCTCCACAACGAGCGGGCGGTGCATCACACGGGTATTGATGCTCATGATATACTCGCCAAGCAGGCCGATAAAGAAGATCTGGACAGATCCAAGAAAACACATTCCGATGAGAAGCGGCGCCATACCTGCCATAAAGCGGTCCCAATATAAGAGTTTCATGATCAGATATATGACTGCTACGATAAAGCTCACGCCACCGCAGAAGGCACCGAAAAAGGTTGCCAGACGCAGGCCCGCTTTTGTGTAGGACGTAAAGCTGAGCATTGCCGCGTCATATAATTTATAGAAGTTATTGTGGGTCTTTCCCGCGCGGCGCTTCGGCTGCTCGTACGGGATCTCTTTTCTCTTAAAGCCTAACTCCGCAACGATCCCGCGAAGGAACGGGGTCGGATCGTTTAAGTTTCTTAAGACCTCGATAAACTGTCTGTCATAGAGTCCGGAGCCTGTAAAGTGCTCGATCTGCTCCACGTCGGATAATTTCCGGATCAGTTTGTAGTAGCAGCTTCTGAGCCAGTACATCACCGGGTTCTCTTTGCTGCTCGTCTTGATTCCGATGACGATCTTATAGCCATTCTCCCACTCGTGGACATACTTCGGAATCAGTTCCACCGGATCCTGGAAATCCGCCACCATGGAGATCACGCAGTCACCGGTTACCTGAAGGATTCCATAATACGGAGAATTGAACTGTCCAAAGTTTCTCGCGTTGAAGATCGCCTTGATCTTCGGATTCTTCGCGCAGAGCATGCGGAGCAGTTCTCTCGTCTTATCGGTGGAGTCGTTGTCGATGAAGACCAGCTCATAGTCGTACTGAGGCAGTTCTTTTGTGATAATGCCGATGACAGCTTCGCTGATCGGAACGACATTCTCCTCCTCGTTATAGCATGGAATCAAAACGCTGATTTTTTTCATGTTATATTTTCTTCTTCCTTAAATTTTACCTGACCGGTACCTTCGGGCACCTTTTTCAGTTTCTTTCAGCAGTGCGGCGGACGCCGATCTGCTGAACTTTTTTCTAAATTGTTGCCTAGTCTTTAACTTTTATCATTGTAACCATTTTTTCTGTTTTGTCAATACTCGACGTATTTCGCGGCATTTTTTCCCAATCTGTGATCGGTCTGCATTTTCAACTGATTGCTGCCCTCTCTGCCACCCCAGAATTGCTTTCTTGTTCAGTTAAATGGTTCTCTTTCTGAGCGCGATCATCCTTGTAATTCCGGTCTTGAAATCGACCTCTGGCTTCCATCCCGTCACCGTCTCCAGCTTTTCGATGGACGGCATCAGATTGATCAGACCTTCGGCGTTCTCCCCGCGGGTGTTGTATTGGCTCTCGCCCTGTCCGCCGCAGAGTTCGTGGATCTCCTCCACGAATTCCTTTAATACCTTTGTCTCAGCACCTCCGAAGTTAAATACAGGATTTTTAAGTCCCTCAAACGCACTTTCCGAAGCTTCGCAGAGCGCCGCCATCCCTCTAGCCAAATCGTCGATATAGAGGAAATTCCACTTCTGGGTACATGCCCCCAGGGACATTTCCTTATTACTTAAGAATGTGTCCAAACAGGACTCCACTAACGTCCACGGGTGGTCCCCGGGGCCGTAGGCGCTGAAGATCCTGGCGTGAATGTACCGCAGTCCCAGTTCATCACAGAGCTTTTCTCCCTTTTCCCTCATGGCAAGTTTTGCCTCACCATACAGGGATTTCGGCTCACAGACCGTTTCTTCCGTGATCAGATCCTGGTGCATTCCGTACTCCGCCTGGGAGCCGGAGAACAGGAACTTTTTACAGCCTAGGGCTTTCGCCGTCCGAATCGTCTCCAGGGAGATCTCCATATTCTTCTCCTGAAGCGCCTTGTCCGTTCTTGACACGCTCCCGGATCCTCCCCAGCCGAAATGGCAGAACACGTCCTGCGGTTTTGTCACTTTTTCTAAAAGTTTTTCCGGCTCGGAAAGATCATTTTCCGTCACGAGAAGACGCCCGGATAAAAGTGCCTCCTCATTTCCCTCAAGGATCGTATCAAGTTTTGAGGATTTAGGGCGCACAATGGCGGTCACCGTGTGCCCTCTCCGTAAGAGTTCCCGCACCGTTGCCGCGCCGACAAAGCTCGTCGAACCTGTCATGATGATATTCATATTCTGCTGCCCCTTTCCTCATTTAACACTGATCAATCATCCATCTTATTCCCGATTGCCAGTATATTGTACATGATGTTACTGTACACGGGTAGGAATTTTCTGAACCATCTTGCATTTTCTTCTAAGTTCCATGTCCCAGGCACACTGAACCTTCTTATTTATTCTCTACTAACGGAATAATCATATTTTCCTTCAGTTCTTCCTCCGGAAGGAACGGAGCCAGATCCTCCAGCGGTACGGATACCATGGTTCCGTCCGGCAGCATCTTTGCGGCTGCCTTCGGCTCGAAGCCCTGTTTCATATCCACGAAGATCTCACAGATCACCGGACCGTCCATGGCAAGTGTCTTCTCGACCGCCTCGCCGAGCTCACTGTTGTGGTGGGCTGCCACATACGGATAACCGTATGCCCATGCAAGCTTCTCCATGCTCGGGAAGCTTAAGTCGTGGCTGTCCACGCCGATTCCCACTAACGGCTCATGGAAGTGGGTCTTCTGGGTCTGGCGGATGGAGTGGTAACCACCGTTGTTGATCAGAAAGATCTTGATTCCCATATGATGGTGAACGATGGTCTGGAGCTCCTGAAGATTCATCTGGATACTTCCGTCACCTGTCACAAGGATAATGTCCTTTGTATGGTCTGCGACCCAGGCACCGATAGCTGCCGGAAGGTCGTAACCCATGGACGCGATGGCAGAGTTGCTGATGAACCGCTGTCCTTTCTTCATCTCATAGGCATGTCCGCCTACTACGCACGCGGAGCCATTTCCCACAACGGTGATCTGATCTTCCTCGACGCGCTTACTGATCTCCTTGATCGCGGCATATACGTTTGCCGGTTCGTCGTCACCAGCCTCATAGTGTTTCGGAAGAACGACCGGATATTTTTCTTTCCATTCCTGACAGCGTCTGATCCACCAGTCTACGGCTTCTTTGTCCTTTGCTCCACCGTTTGGATCAAACTCTTCCTCGTCCAGGACGAGCTCCAGCTTCTCGAGAAGATCCTTGACGTCCGCATGGACCGGCATGTCAACATGGACCGTCGGTTTCTTTAACTCCTCGGCGTCGATATCATTGTAGATCACATAGGCCTCTCTCGCCCATGTCGGGTAGTTATAGCCCACCTGACGGATCGAGAGACGGCTTCCCAATGACAATAAGAGATCGCTGTTCTGTACCGCAAAGTTTCCGGCACGGTCACCCATATGTCCGGCACGTCCCACATAGAGCGGGTCTGTGTCATACATGCAGTCGATGCTGTTCCAGCCGGTGACAACCGGGATTCCAAGCTTCTTTACGACTCTCGCGAATACATCGAACGCCTTTCCGATCCGGATTCCGTTTCCGGCATTGATCACCGGGCGCTTCGCCTCGCGGACCTTCTTTAAGATTTCTCTCGCCTGCTCTACTGTCACAGGATCCGGCAGTTTCACACGTTTTTCGCCCTGTCCGCTCACGTCGGACGGGATCATTGCCGGTTTCCCTTCAACTTTATTCATCATGCAGATCGTACATCCGGAACATCCGGTTCCGTGACCGGACCAGCCGGTTCCGCCTGCTTCGTAATCATCCTTATCAAATCCGAGAAGCGCTTCCGTCTCAATGTAAGCCCCCTGAACATTCAACGGAATATCGAGCCAGCACGGGCCCGGTCTTCCTGTCTGCGCCAGATAAAGCGATTTCTCCAGACAGAAACGGATCCGCATCGGATCCAGCACCATCTCGCTGTACTTTGTCATGCAGTCGATCGCCTTTGTGATCTCGAATTCCTGATCCCCCATCGCACGGATCCCCAGTCCTGTGCTGTGGGCGGTCGTGTCATAGCGGACCTGTCCGGATAAGACGAGCATCGGGATCGAGTCGAGCCATCCGCCGACTACTCCGGTGATCGCGTTTGTTCCGCCAGGACCTGTTGTCACGCAGAGAGCCGCGATCTTGTTATGGATCCTCGCGTAGGCCTCAGCCGCGATGGCACAGGCCTGCTCGTGATGGTTAAAATAGCAATGCAGTCCCGGCTGATGTCCAAGTCCGTCATCCAGGTGCATCGCGCCGCCGCCCGTCACCATAAACGCGTCGGTGATGCCCTCGTCTACCAGCTTCTGGGCAATATAATCAGAAACCTTCATTCTCATAAGTGAAACCTTCTCCTCTCTCAAATCGACAAATTCAACCCTACAACTCTTCTCGTTTTCATTTACCTGGGTGCATGGCTGAATTTGTACCAAATATACCTTTCTAGATTATACCATGCGGACCGCATACAGTCCAGTAGATCATATTTTTGTAAGGTTTTCAGTAACTGTTCAGTAGGTCTGCGCACTTGCTGCGCTGACCGTAAGAAAACCTAGGCTAAAAGGCAAAAATCCATCGGCGTAGCCGATTTGGAATGGATTTTTGCATGTAACTGTGAAGGTACTGAACAGTTACGGTTTTCGCAGGTCCTCCCCGGCGGCACTCTCCGCCTTAATTTTCCGCATTTTCCATCCCATGAAATGCTTTCCACGGCGTTCCAGATATGCCAGGAACCTACACTGGAATTCAGCCTCCACAGCCTGTTATAATCAGCCCGTAAACGAAAACACCACGGCAAAACATTTCAATTTTCATATCAAAAAGGAGAGAAAACCGATTATGAAAAAACAGACAAAGATCGCTGCGGTCTTATCCGCGGCAGCATTTATGATGATGGTCTCCGGCCTGCCGGTCTATGCGGCATCCTACGGCTGGGTGACAGAAGGTGACGCAAAGGTCTACTACGATGAGGACGGGTACCTCACCACCGATGCCTGGAGAAAGCGCGGAGAAGACTGGTTCTATCTCGGTGAAGATGGACAGATCGTAAAAAGCGCGAAGATCGAAGAGTACTATGTGGATGACGAAGGAAAGATGGTCACAAACGCATGGGTGGAGTTAAAGAATGAGGAAGATCCGGACTCCCCGGAGACACCGGATACCTTCTGGTACTACTTTGAGAAGGACGGGAAGTCCGCTGTCTCCAAGTGGGTGAAATTCGACTCCAAATGGTACTATTTCGATGAATCCGGCCATATGGCAACAGGAAAGACGGAGATTGACGGGGCGACCTACTACCTCGGAACAGAAAAAGACGGTTTCATGCGGACCGGCTGGATCCGTTTAGAGGAAAACAGCCACGCACCGGGCGCTTCCGAGAGCTGGTACTACTTCAATTCCGACGGCAAAATGGTGACCACCCAGTACGATAAGAAGATCGACGGAAGCTACTACACCTTCATCGACGGAAAGATGCAGACGGGCTGGGTCCTGATGCCGTCCAAGTCTGACGTAACAGACAGCAACGCCGCATCCCCGAAGATCACCGACTACCAGTACTACGGAGCAGCCGGGGACGGAAAGCGCGCCGAAGGTTTCCGCTCCATCGAGGGCATTTCCGGGATCCACGCTGCAGATGAGGTCTACACCTTCTACTTTAAGGCCGGAAAGCCGTATGTTTCCGATAAAAAGGGAAATTCCCTGTTCACCATCAACGCGAAAAAGTATGCGTTCAGTGACCTGGGAATCATGCAGACAGGCAGACAGATCGCGAACGTGGCGAACGATGAGATCGCAAACTTTTACTTCGGTGAGGACGGTATCGTAAAGACCGGAAAACAGGCGATCTACAACGAGGAGACCGGTGAGACCGAGAACTGGTTCTTCCACACTGATGGTGACAAGAAAGGGCAGGGCTACCACGGTCTCCGCGACGGCATCCTCTACGTCTACGGAAAAAGACAGGACGCCACCGCCGACCAGAGATATGCACCGGCTGATTTAAACGGCGTGACCTACCTCGTAGGGACCACCGGAAACGTGCAGAAAGCATCCGCTTCCTCTACTTCCTCCGCGAAGCCGGAGCTGGGACGCGGATATAAGGACATCAAAGACGCGAACGGCAAGATCTGGACCGTGGATACGGCCGGAATCGTGCAGTAACGCTGACCATTCACACCATAGATAAAGTTTGAGTCCTCTGGGACTCTTACAAAATGCATAATTGTAAAGGTGCCGGACTCTCCCGCTCAGAGTCCGGCACCTTTTATCTCTATACTGTAATTATCCTTTTATCTTCCTGCTTCTTCATCCCAACTGCCGTCCTCTTTTACAAGCCAGCCGTCCGGAGTTCTCTTCCTTGCGCACATAATTCCTCTGGTTCCGTCGGAGACAGGATTCAGATAATACCACCTTCCATCGATGAACTGCCATCTTCCGCTGATCTTCTCCCAGTGATACTCGCCTGCGCTGCCTTTCCTCACTATTTACTTTCCGTAATATACTCTTTCACCAGGCGGTTCAGTGTGCATTTCATCTGTACCACAATGTCCATCAGCCTGTCGTTCTCTTCGCGAAGCCTTTGGTTTTCTTCTTCCAGAGCATTTTTGCAATGTCTCTCCATGCTCATTGTTTTCGTCCCCCTTACGCCTCGTCAGCAGCCGCCCTTTCCTGCGTCCACTTCCTTTTACTTAAATATATAATACATTTTCCGGCAATTGAAAAGTGGTTTTTGAACGCAAGTTTCGACATGGTTCGAAGGACACACGGTATGCATGGACAAGAGCCCATGCCGCAAGACTCCTGCTGCCCCAAGCAACAGACCTCGTGCAACAGCGAAATCAATATAAAAAGCGGCAGTCCCGCCAAAAAAAGCAAGACTGCCGCCAGATTTTCTCTTATATGATATGAAGCTGCTCAAACGCCCAGGCGATCCCGTCGTCTTCGACATCTTTGGTGATGAAAGTTGCGTAGGGTTCAAGCCCCTTCGCATGTTTCTCCATAATAATGCTGTTTCCGGCATACCGGATCATCGCCAGATCGTTCATGCTGTCCCCAAAGGCATAGGAATCTTCCATCGCGATCCCATATCTCTTTAAGATCACTTCCATCGCCGTCGCCTTATCGTACCCCGTCGGCACGCACTCGTAGAGTCCGTGTCCCCGGTCGATGGCGGTCACGTCCGGTGCCAGGATCTTTAAAAAACCTTCCTCGTCACTGTTCTCGTCCGCAAGAACACAGAACTTATCAAAATCCACCAGCTCCGTATTCCAGTCCGCACTGGCCAAGCCCTGGTTCTTGTAGACCACATTTTTCACATGCTCGATCTCGTCCATGTGGGAGACACCTGTCTGCACCGTACATGCCTTCGGTCCCTCTAAGATTCCGTCAAGTTTGCACTCGAGGATCGCCTTTTGGAGCTCCCAACGGCGTTTTGCGGAGATTTTTCTGTGGAGCAGTGCTTTTCCCTCGGCCTCTATGTAGGTTCCACAGCCGCAGAGGTAGCCGTCCACCGGTACTTTCCCCTCAACATCCTTCATCAGGCATCTCGTCCTCCCGGAGTTGATGAAAACCAGGTGTCCGGCGCGGCGCGCCTCTGTTAAAGCAAGCGCCGCGCTCTTCGGGAGCTCCTTCGACGCATCCACCAGGAGCGTCCCATCGATATCAAAAAATAATGCTTTTCTCTTCATGATCTCCGTATTAGTTTGCTGCGGAACTGCTCTCGCTCTCCTCCGCAGCAGTCTCTTTCTCTTCAAGAATATTCTCAGTCTCTGTTGTCTCGGCTTCTGTCTCCGGTGCCTCTACATATGTGGAGTTGTCGATCAGGTAGTAGTAAACAGCGCCCATGTCGAAAATCTGCTTTGCGGAATCCTCGCCGTAGGTCGTGATCATCTGCGCCGCGTTCTTGAAGTAGTTCATAACAGCGAGCTTATCTTTCTGTTCATCTGTCGCAGAAAGGTTCTCCTCTGCCTGGATCGCGTTTAAAATGATCTGCTGTTTTACAAGGTTCTCTGCTGTGTCGCGGAGTCCGTCCTCGTCCGTTCCCAGGAACATGCTGAGGAACTGATCGAACTCAAGTCCATAGCTGCTTGCATAGCTGGAATATGTGTTCTTTAACTGGTTGAACATATCATCAACGGCATCCGGGTCAGCTGTAACCTCGGAGTTGTTGATGACCTCGTTTAAGAGCTCACTTCCTGCCGCGTTGAAGAACTGGCTGTCAGCCTCTGCCTGAAGCTCCGCACGTACTTCCTCTTTTAACTGGTCAAGAGTCGCTGTATCGTCGTTGTAGTAACGTTTTGCGAGATCATCGTCCACCTTGCTGTCGGCCTCAGATTTTAACTGGTTTAATTTTACATGGAAGACGACTTCCTGGCCTGCGAGGTCAGCGCTGCTGTAGTTGTCCGGGAATTTTAAGTTTAAGTCTTTCTCATCGCCGACATTCATGCCGATGACGCCGTCCTCAAAGCCGTCGATAAATGTGCCGCTGCCAAGCTTCAGGTCATAGCCCTCTGCGGTTCCGCCTGCAAATGCCTCGCCATCCTTTGTGCCGGAATAGTCGATATTTGCGGTGTCACCTTCCTGGGCCGGGCGTCCCTCGATGGTTACCGGGTACTCTGCGCAGAGTTCTTTTAATCTTGTCTCGACCTGGGCGTCAGTTACTTCCTCTTCCTTTGCGGAGAAAGTCAGGTTTTTGTAGTCTCCAAGAGTTACGCTCTCCTCGTCGTGAAGTTCTTCCTCGGATTTTGTCTCTGTCTCAGTTGTCGCGGATACCGTCTCCTCTACAGCCGCGGAGCTGCTCTCAGTATTCTGATTCTTATTTCCGCATCCTGTTGCAATCACTGCAGCTGCAGCAACGCAGATACCTGCTTTTATAATTTTTTTCATATTCTTGTTTCCTTCCATTCTGTCTCAATTTCCCCGCGCACCGCCCATTTTCCGGGTCACCCGCGCGTGATATTTATTCTAACATACCGCCACGCGAAAAAAAAGGGTGTTCACAGAATTTTAAGATATTAGTGTCCAAAGGTCTGAAGTCCGCCGCAAGCTTGCTTGCAGAAGGATTTTGGATCTTGGTATCAGAGAGGTCAAAAGACTTTTTGACCTCAACATCATTTTAAGAGAAAAGCAAAAAACATCCTGTAAGGATCATGATCCCGCCAGGATGCTTTTTTACTATCTCTTATTTGTAGAACGCACAAAACGCCTTATATGTATTGTACACATCAAGCTTCGAAGCCAGCTCAAACGGCGCATGCATGGAAAGGATCGGAACACCGAGATCCACGACATCCACATCCATCATCGCCACAAACTGGGCGATGGTTCCGCCGCCGCCCGCGTCAACGGCTCCGAGTTCGCCAGTCTGCCAGTAAACGCCATTCTCTTCCATGATACCGATGACCTTCGCCATGGTCTCCGCGCTGGCATCACTGCTGCCGGATTTTCCTCTCGCGCCTGTGTACTTTGTGAGCACACAGCCTTTGTTTACACAACTGGAGTTTCTGTTCTCGTAAACGCTTGCGAATGTCGGATCATATGCCGCGTTCACATCGGAGGAGAGGCAGATGGAATGGCGCAGAACCGTCTTTGTGTCCGCCCCAAAGCTCTCCGCAAGGTCCTCAACCGCATGGTGGACGTAGTCGGAGTGAAGTCCCGTATTTCCGACGGAGCCGATCTCTTCCTTATCTGTAAGGATCGTGAATGTGGTGTGTTCCGGGTTCTCCGCAGCAATCTCCGCCATCAGCGCTGTATACGCGCACACACGGTCATCCTGTCCATAGGAACCGATGAGGCCGCGGTCCAGTCCGATATCAACGGCCTTGTATGCCGGAACCATCTCGATCTCCGCACGGGTGAAATCCTTCTCCGTGATTCCGTAGCGGTCATTCAATAACTTCATCGCAAGGAGCTTCGCCGGATTCTTGATCTTCTCGTTCTCCTCGTCATGGTACGGGATGGAGCCGATGATGATGTTCAGCTCCTCGCCCTTTAAGCCCTCGCCGAGCTTTCTTCCGTTCTGCTCTGCCGCAAGGTGCGGGAGAAGGTCTGTCACGCAGAACTGCGGATCGCCCTCTTTCTCGCCGATGGAGACCTCAACAGTCTCCCCGTCCGCCTTCATAACAACGCCGTGCATGGATAACGGCACGGTGCCCCACTGATATTTGCGGATTCCGCCGTAGTAGTGCGGCTTTAAGTAGGCGATCTCGTCCTTTTCAAATAATGGGTTCGGCTTTAAGTCCAGGCGCGGGGAATCGATATGGGCGCCGTTCATGCGCAATCCCTCGTTCAGATCCTTTGTTCCGATGGTGGAAGCGATGATCGCTTTCTTTCGGTTTACCCAGTAGATCTTGTCGCCCGGCTTGTAGGACGCCTTCGGGTCAAATTCCTTGTATCCGGCGTTCGTTAAGAGCGATACCGCTTTTTTCACACATTCTCTCTCGGTCTTTCCCTCATTTAAGAATGTCTTGTATCCCTCGCAGAAATTCTGCGCCTCCGGAATCTGTTCCGGCGCTTTTTCTCCGATGTGCGGAGCTTCCCAGAGAAGTGCTTTTTCCAGATCTTTGCCGTTCATGCTAAAAAACCTCCGTATGCGTATTTATGAATTACAGCAACTCACGCTGCCTGGTCCGAATTGCTCTGTTTTATGTAAACCATTTTCAGCCTGGACACATATTCAAATCTGTGTATGCAGCTGTCGTGTCTTATCTCTTACTTTGTAAGCAGATCTTTACTGTCGAGCATCAGTGTAAATGGACCATCATTTAGCAGGTCCACCTTCATATCTGCCCCGAACTCCCCATGTGCCACCTTCTCCACATGCATCCTGCACCGCTCCATAAAATATTCATAGAGGCGGTTCGCATGATCCGGCGCTCCAGCGTCAGTAAAGCTTGGGCGGTTGCCCTTTCTGCAGTCCGCGTACAGCGTAAACTGGCTCACAACAAGGATCTCGCCGTCCACATCCTGGAGCGAGCGGTTCGTCTTTCCGTTCTCATCCTCAAAAATGCGGAGCTTGCAGATCTTGTCCGCCATCTTGTCCGCAATGCTCTCGTCATCCGTGTCGGAGACGCCGAGAAGGATCAGGAATCCCTGTCCGATGGATCCCGTCTCCTGTCCGTCCACATGGACTGACGCGTGTTTTACTCTCTGTAATACGACTCTCATGTTTCCTCCGGCGCTCTGCCTGCACTCCATTTTCCGTACCGGCAGATCCGCCCATAAATTTTATATTTTCGCTGCTGGAATTCCCTGCCTTAACAAGAGCGGAAACGGCCTACGTTGGACCGTTTCCTGCAAGTTCTTCCTGTCTTTTTTCTGCCTTTTCCCGCTCGCGGCGCTTTTCTTCCTCAACACGCCGCTCTTCCTCCTCGACCGCCATGATCGCCTGGTTTAAGGAGAACATCTTCATGTCCAGCATATCCACCATATCGGCACAGGACTTCAACTCCCGCTCCAGATAATCCGGCGCTTTTCCCTCAAATTTATAAGCGATCTTGTGCTCTAAGGATGCCCAGAAGTCCATGGCAATGGTCCGGATCTGGATCTCGACCTTCGTGTCCCGCTTTCCTTCCGACAGATAGACCGGGATCGTCACTACCATATGGTAGCTCTTATATCCGTTCGTCTTCGGATATTTAATGTAGTCCTTAACATGCAGGACCGTGATATCCGCCTGTCTTGCGATCATATCCGCAATCGGATAAATATCGGACATAAAGGAACAGATGATCCTAATTCCCGCGATATCATTTAAGTGCTCCACCATGTTTTCAATCGTGACTTCACATCCATCGTTCTTCAGCTTTTTCACGATGCTCTCCGGTGTCTTCAACCGGGAAGTGATATGTTCGATCGGATTGTAATTGTATAACTGGATAAATTCATTGTTTAAGATCTCGATCTTCGTGTTGATGGATTTTAACGCGGAGCTGTATAAAAACATTGTTGATTTCCACTGATCGATCTGATCAAAGCCTCCAGACTCTTTCGTCATGCTGACGCCCCCTTTCTTTGCAGCCGGGAACGTTCCGTCCATGCGACCATGTCTTCACGCGTTCTCTGCTACAGCTTCAGACCCTTTAAGAGATCCGCAAGACCCGTGCTTGCCTGACCTTCTTCCTTATATCCGTAGGTGTCCTCAGCTTCTCTCTCCTCTTCCTCCTCGATCAGCTCCTTCATAGACAGACTGATCTTGTTGTTTGCGGTGGAGATAATTTTTACACGTACTTCCTGTCCCTCTTTCAGAACAGCGCCCGGATGTTTGATCCTCTTTGTGCTGATCTGGGAGATATGGAGGAGACCGGTAAGTCCGTTCTCAAGCTCTACAAATGCGCCGTAGTCCTTTAATGTCTCGACGGTACCCTTCATGACAGCGCCGACTTCGCATTTTGCAATTTTTTTGTTTGTCTCTTCCTGTTTCTTCTCTCTGGCTGCCTCGCGGCCGGATAATACGAGGCGGTGTGTCTCCTCGTCGGCGGTGATAACGGTTACCTCGATGGTCTTTCCGTCGAATTCCTTTAAGTCTTCCACATACTCGTCGCTCAGGCGGGAAGCCGGAATAAATCCGCGGATTCCTTCCAGGTACGCAACGGCGCCGGCGTTTACGATCTCTGCGATCTTTACCGGGACAACGGTGCGCTCTTCCATCATATTTTTCAGCTTATCCCACGCGAGGACCTGATTTGCTTCCTTCTTTGAGAGGACCATATTTCCCTCGCCGTCGTTTGTCGCCATCACGGTGGCTGTGATCTCGTCGCCCGGATGGATCATCTCTGCCATGTTGAAATCAGGATCTTCGCTCAGGTCGTCCTTGCGGATCACGCCGTCCGCGTAAGCCTTCAAGTCCACGATCACCGCGTCATCTGTCACATCGATCACGGTACCTGTCACAACATCGCCAACTCTAATTTTTTTAAGGGAGGCTTCCAGCTCCTCTTTGTAATCGTCCATGGATTCCATATGTCATCTCTCCTTTTCTCACCATCTGCCCTTACGCCGTTGGACGGCATAATTATGAATAGTAATTCCTTTCTCTATTTAACCATATTCTGTGAATATTTGCCATAGTTTTCACAAAAAAATCATGATAAAATGTGCATAGTAATTACTGTACACGGGTAGGAGTTTTCTGAGCTGAAAATTCCGTACAATACAGTGGCGGTAGTGGATTTTGCCGATCTGGAATGCGAAGCATCGGCAAAATCAGTTACTGTTTGCGCAAAGCGTGAGCAATAACGCATAGTATATATTTTGGAGGCACTCACCATGAAAGATTATGCTGACCTGCATACCCATACCATCGCCAGCGGACATGCCTATGGAACCATCACGGAGATGGTCCATGCCGCCGCTTTAAAGGACCTGCCGATCCTCGGCATCACCGAACACGCCCCGTCCATGCCCGGAAGCTGCGGGGAGATGCAGTTTTGTAACTTCAAAGTGATCCCGCCGGTCTTGGAGGGCGTCCGCCTTTTATTCGGCTGTGAGTTAAATATCGTAGATTATAAAGGAACCATCGACCTGTCGGAGAAGATGTTAAAGCGGTTATCCTACACCGTTGCCAGTCTCCACGATCTCTGTTTAAAGCCGGGAACAAGGGAAGAAAACACCTTCGCTGTCGTCACAGCATTAAAAAATCCATATGTCACGATCCTCGGACACCCGGATGACGGAAAATTCCCGCTGGACTACGAGGCGGTGGTGAAAGCCGCAAAGGAGCACCACCGGATGATCGAGCTCAACAACACATCCCTGACCCCGGGCGGATCCCGCATCCACGCATACGAAAATGACCGGATCATTCTTCCTCTCTGTGCAAAATACAAGGTTCCGGTTATCATGAACAGCGATGCCCACTTTACGACGGCTGTCGGGGAACATGGACGGGCGGAGGCCCTCTTAAAGGAGTTAAACTTTCCGGAGGAACTGATCGCGAACTATCATCCGGAGATCCTGAAGGAATATATTCCGGATTTAGCTGACTTCCGGGGTTGAAACATCTGATAAAAGGGGGCTTGCCTTTACTGCTGGCAGCATATTTCAACTGTCTGACAGCACAAAAAACGGCTGCGAAGTTTTATTTCACTTCACAGCCGTTTCCTCTTTCGTAAAAATCATTCCAGAATTACTTCAGCAGTTTGTCGACCTTCGCCCACAGTGCCTGCAGTTCCTTCTGATCGCTCAGACGGTCTTTCTGGATCCGGATAATATTCTCCAGCGCCGCATTCGCGCCGTCCGCATTTAACTTCTCGTCACAGGTCTTCTTCGCCTTTGTGTACGGGTCCATGCTCTCCTGATCCTCTTCTTGCTCTGCCTGGAGCTTCCGGATCTTCTCCACAAGCTTTACCGCCTCGTCCGACGGGTTCTTTACATCCTGCCAGTTTAAAAGGTGGGTGTTGTTCTCCGCGTTGATCGTATCCAGTGCAATACTGTTCTTTAACATCGTTTTCCAGTTGTCCGAGATCGCCGTCTCATACGTCTGCTTCGCAGTCTTATTATCCGCAAAAGCTGTCAACGGCATTCCCGCAAGACATACCAGAAGACCGAATAAAAATAAAATTCTCTTCATCTTCGTGTCCTCCTCATTGCAAGCTGATAATCAATCTCTTGACACTTTCGTGCTCCCGAGATACTAAAACATCTGAAACCCACCCGATTTTACTTTTTATTCAATCGGTGGATATTTTCCATGTTCCGTTCATTCAAAGAATATCTGCAAATGTCTGCTTATCACACTTACAAGTCCACTCTCTGAACTGTTATCATCTTATCACACTTCTGTCCATTCTTCTACGGCAAAGCTGCGGCAATCCTGCGGCAGTATGATCGTAAATATGGCACCTTCCGGCGAGGCTTTTGCCGCAATATCGCCTCCCATGTACTCCATGGAGCGTTTTGCGATGGAAAGCCCCAGCCCGTGATTTCCGTTCTTCCCTTTATAAAAGCGATCGAACAGATGAGGAAGATCGTCTTCTAAGATTCCCGGCCCGTCATCCCGGATCGTGATCTTTAGTTGCTCCCCGTTCTCCTCCACGGAAATCCAGACCATCTCCTTTGCGTATCGGATACAGTTTGATGTCACATTCGAGAACGCCCGGCCTAAAAGCATCACATCCGAGATAATTTTATGCTCATCCCCCGGCAAAAATTCCAATTTTATTTTTTTCTGATACGCAAGTCCCTCAAGGCGCTCGATCTGGTCCTCGATGTACTCCCGGATCCCCAACTCCACCGGCACGACCTGGTACCGCATCTGGTCCATTCTCGTCAACGTCAGGATCCCGTCAACAACTTCCGTCAGGCGGCTGCTCTCGTCCAGGATCACGCCTGCTGCCTGGGAGACGTCCTCAAAGACGCCTCTCTGGATTCCCTGGGCATAACCGCTGATGGACATAAGCGGCGTTCTGAGCTCATGGGACGCGTTCTGGAAAAACACACGCTCCGCCTCGTCTGCCTTTAAGAGATTCTCCTGCATCTGGTTGATCTCATTCTCCAGCTCGTAGAGCTCCTTTACGTTGGTCCCAGTCTCGACTTTCTTAAACTTCTTCTCACCGATTCCCCGGGCTGCTTCGCAGAGACGGCTCACCGGAGTCGAAATACTTCCCGCAACGAACCAGAACAGCACAATGGACACGCCCGCCATCGCTCCCATAATCATGAGCACCAGTCTCGACACCTCATTTAAGATCACGCTGGTATCGTGGATCGGACAGTATAAGAGCACATTCTGGACATGACCGGTCCGGTTCTGACCCACATCCAGAAAATAGAGCATATATTTTGTGTCACCGATGGTCTCCTCCGTGATCTCCCCGCTCTCGAACGCCGGATCATTTCCGGTCATTCTCGTCAGAAATTCCGAGTACATCTGGGTCATCTCCGGCTGGTCATCATAGTTTTTCGGGTACAGCACCCGGTAATTATTTCCAATGACCAGCATTTTCGACTCCCCGGACTCTGTCTGAGCCGCGTTCCGCAGGGCACTCAAGAGACTCTTCCCGGCATCCGGCGCATTAGTTTCGTCCGGCACGTCCAGGTTGCTGTATTCGTCCGCCAGTTCCTCCACGGTCTTCACCATCTGTCCGAGGTCCCGCTTCGCGTTGTAGTTCATATGTCCGTCCAGCGCATAGCTGAACACGAACCACGCCGCAACCGGGAACGCGATCAGAAGAAACATCACCGGAAGGAATATCTTCATCCGGATACTTAATTTCATGCCTCTCCTCCACTCGTCAGGCGGAATCCGTAGCCCCATACAGTCTCGATCTTCACGGTGCTCTTCTGGTCCTTCAGCTTCTTCCTGAGACGCTTCACCATGTCATCCACAGCTCGGGTGTCAACTTCCCTGCTGTCCACCTTCCAGAGAGATTTTAACAGGTCATCACGGCTCGCCGCATGTTCCTGGCGCTCCAGCATATGGCACAGGAAGTCGAATTCCAGCGGTGTCAGGGCAAAATCTTCGTCCTTTAACTTCGCGGCACGGCGCTTCGGGTAGAGCTTGATATCCCCGATCTCATAGGACTCCTTCGCCTCTTCCTCCTGTCCGGAGAATGTGTCCACGCGGCGGAATAACGCCTTGACTCTCGTCACAAGTTCCAGCGGCAGGAACGGTTTTACCATGTAATCGTCACTTCCGAGAGTGATTCCGGTGATCCGGTCTAATGGGGAATCCTTCGCGGAGACAATGATGATCGGAACATGGCTCGTCTTCCGGATCTGGGTGCAGACCGTAAGGCCGTCCATCCCCGGCATCATGATATCGAGGATGCAGAGGTCCGGCGCCTTTTTCTGGAACGCGTCAAGAAGGGACTCGCCATCCCCGAAGCACTCCACCTCGTATCCCTCTTTTTCCAGGAAATTTTCTATCAGAAAACAGATGTTTTTTTCATCATCCGCCACATAGATCAGCTTTGGCATAATTTTTCCTCCTGTATTTCTATTGTCTGCCAGGATGCGCAGCCTATTCCGCCGCCTTTCGGCAGTCTGCGTTCCCGAGCTTTAACTTCTTTGTTAACGCCCATTATACCATGCCTTTCCTTGCATGGTAAATACCTGCCGCAGAATTGCCGCACGACCGCCCGGACCCGCGTCTCATTCTAATCATCTGAATATTGTAACTGTTCAGTGCCTCACAGTTACGGG
>ENA-OPRU01000255-OPRU01000255.1-human-gut-metagenome-genome-assembly--contig:-NODE-255-length-42513-cov-6.099369_pt1 | contig 42513 bp, 65 predicted proteins | sample MGYA00241897_ERZ501888 | MGnify/ENA primary metagenome ERZ501888 (study PRJEB25962, sample SAMEA2042398) | human gut metagenome | biome: human gut; feature: human-associated habitat; material: faeces... | reverse complement strand
CCGATGGGGGATATCATTCCGTTTCCGAAGAAAGAAAAGAAAGGACTGGAAGAATTGAAGTTTATTAATATTAACCACCCAGTAAAAAAGAGCGCATGGTCTGCAAACCGGTAACGCGCCCTTATTAAATAATCCAATTACAGGATAAACGATAATAGGAGGAAAATCAAGATGAAAAAATGGGAATTTAATGATGATATACCGGCAGAGGAGGCAGCAGCGATGGTTCGTGCAGCGGAACGCTATGCGAATGTAGTGGACAATCCGGATTTTAAAGTAATATTCGCAATCTTAGGGATTGAGAGAGTGGAGGCTGCTAAAGACCATGATAGAACTTAAAACCTTTCCCAGTCACGAGGCATGGCTTGCTAACCGAAGAAACGGTATTGGTGGATCAGAAATATCTGCGGTAATCGGAGAGAACCCTTATATGTCAAACGTGGAGTTATGGGAACTAAAAACCGGAAGAAGACAAGCTGTTGATATTTCTCAGAAACCTTATGTTTTGTACGGCACAAAGGCAGAAGAACCGCTCCGAGAACTGTTTAAACTGGATTTTCCAAACTACAAGGTTTGCTACAAGGAAAATAACAGCTTTTACAACGACAAATACCCGTGGGCGCAGGCTTCCGTTGATGGCTGGCTGTACGATGAGCAGGGACGGCTTGGGATATGGGAATGTAAGACTACAAATATCTTGAATGCTAGCATGAGGGAGAAGTGGAGAAACCAGATTCCACAGAATTATTACTGTCAGTGTTTGTTTTATATGGCGGTTTTGGAGGCTGATTTCTGTGAATTGAAAGCGCAGCTAAAAAGCGAGTATGACGGAGATATATTCTTACAGACGAAGCATTATTACTTTGAGCGATCAGAGGCGGAAGAGGACATCCGGTATCTGATGGCTGAGGGTGAGAGGTTTTGGGAGTATGTTGCAAAGGACCAGTGTCCACCGGCGAAGTTGCCGGAAATATAAAGGAGGAAAAGAAATGGAATTAAGAATTTTAAGTCCTATGGAAGACGGATTTATAAAGAAAATTGAATGGAACAACGAGGAGTTGAAAGAAGCAATCTCAGCAAAGGTACAGGATTATAAAGGACTCCAGTACACAGAGGAGACCATTAAAGAGGCGAAGAAGGATAAGGCAACCTTGAACAAGCTTAGAGATGCGATTGAAACAGAGAGAAAACGTATTAAGAAGCAGTGTATGGCTCCTTATGAACTATTCGAAAAGCAGGTTAAAGAAGTGTTGGCGATTATCGATGAGCCGATTCAGTTGATTGATTCGCAGATCAAAGAAGTAGAGGAGCAGCGCAGACTTGAGAAGAAACAGAAGGTGCTTGAGATTTATGAGGAAAATATTGGAAATCTGAAAGGAATCCTTCCTTTTGCAAAAGTATTTAAAAATGAGTATCTGAATGTAAGTAAGTCACTAAAGAGCATTACAGAAGAAATCACAGCTCTGATTAGTAAGGTGAATCAGGATATGGATGTAATCGAAGAGCTGGATACAAAGTACGAGTTGCAGGTTAAGGACATGTACGTCAAGACACTGGATCTGTCGATGGCGCTTCGCGAAAATGCAAGACTGGAGGAAGTGGAACGTAAACTTGCGGAAAGAAGAGTGCAGCAGGAAAGAGAACGGGCAGAGGCTGAAAAAAGAGCTGCTGAGGAAGCACAGAAGAGAGCGGAGGTACAACAGCAGGTCGCAGAAAGCATTCCGGAGGAATCTGACAAAAGAGAGATTGTAGAAGAAGCTCAGAAGGAAACTGCTCCGGATCCACAGACGGTTACACTTGAATTTAGAGTAACAGCTACACCGGAGCAGCTTCAAAAGCTGAAAGAATTTTTAAAGGCAAACAATATTGTGTATGGACCAGTAAGAAAATAGGAGGATTAGAAAATGGTAGTACAAAACAGCTTAGTAAACAGAAATCAAAAAGGCGGATTAACCGCATATCTGACGCAGGATGCAGTGAAAAATCAGATTAACAAGGTAGTTGGCGGGAAAAATGGGACAAGATTTGTTTCCAGTATTGTATCCGCAGTGCAGACAACTCCGGCACTTCAGGAGTGTACAAACCCAAGTATTTTATCAGCTGCATTATTAGGAGAGGCGCTGAACCTTTCTCCTTCCCCGCAATTAGGACAGTTTTATATGGTGCCTTTCAAAAATAAAAAGAAAGGCGTCACAGAAGCACAGTTTCAGCTTGGATACAAAGGATACATACAGCTTGCAATCCGGTCAGGGTATTACAAGAAGTTAAATGTCCTTGCAATCAAAGAGGGAGAACTAATCCGCTACAATCCTTTAGAGGAAGAAATCGAAGTCAGTCTGATTGAAGATGATATCGAAAGGGAAGAAACCCCGACAGCAGGATATTACGCCATGTTTGAGTACGAGAACGGCTTTAAGAAGTCAATGTACTGGAGTAAGAAGAAAATGCTCGCTCATGCTGATAAGTATTCTGCAGCGTTTTCCGCAAAGTCGTTGGAACTTTTAGAAGCTGGCAAGATTCCTGATTCCGAAAAGTGGAAATATTCCTCTTTCTGGTACAAGGACTTTGACGGCATGGCGATGAAAACTATGCTGCGCCAGCTGATAAGTAAGTGGGGAATCATGAGTATTGACCTTCAGACAGCGATTGACAAGGATATGGCAATTATCCAGGAAGATGGAACTGCTGATTATGTAGATCACCAGCAGGAGACAGCGGAGGAAGATAGAAACATCGTTGCAGAGCAGGAGATGAAAGAAGTCATTTCTCCGGAACAAAAGGAAACTGAAAAGGAACCTACATCCAGTGTGGAAAGTGACTTTTTTAGTTAATTATTAAGCAGCCTCCGAAACAATATATCACATATATGACACTTGGAAATACTAGATTCATACTCCTGCCGATTACGTCTGTCCGGCAGGAGAGAAAGGGGAAGGAATGGCCGTAAACAGTAAGCAAAAGGGCGCCCGCTTTGAAAGGCAGCTTGCCGGTTTATTTAGAGACTATGGCTATACAGAAGCGCGTAGAACAGCGCAATACTGCGGGAATACCGGCGATGCATCGGATGTCGTGGGACTTCCCGGAATCCATGTCGAAGCAAAGCACCAGGAACGGATGCAGCTTTACGACTGGATGGATCAGGCAAAGCGAGATGCAAAAGCTGGAGGAGCAGGACTTTTGCCAGCAGTGTTTAGCAAAAAGAATAATCACAGCATACTGGTCACGATGGAACTTGATGACTGGATGCAAATATACAGAGAGTTTCAAGCAGGTATGGAACTAAAGGAGCGTGTAGAAGATGGCAAATAAGAGGATGTTTAATATTAAAATCGTTGATTCTGACGCTTTTTTGGATATGCCTTTATCTACGCAGTGCCTATATTTCCATCTTAACATGAGAGCAGATGACGATGGATTTATCGGAAATCCTAAGAAGATTATGCGCATGGTAGGATGCAGTGAAGATGATCTGAAACTGCTGATTGCAAAGCGGTTTGTCCTTACTTTCGAAAATGGCGTAATCGTCATAAAGCACTGGAAAATGCATAACTGCATCCAAACTGATCGATATACTCCAACAGTATATATTGACGAAAAGAACATGCTTTTTATTAAGCAAAATAAGTCTTATACACTGGATGAAGAGAAGAAATATATTCCAGTTTCCAAAACGGAAACAAAGTGGAATCAGAATGGAAACAAAATGGAAACAAATCGTATACAGTCTGTTTACACAGATATAGATATAGATAAAGATATAGATTTAGATAAAAGTATATATATAGGGGCGTTCGCCAGCGAAAAAGTAAAAGATGCTCTTTCTTTGTATATTTTATGCAGAGAGAAGAATGGAGATAAACTTGACCATAATCAAATTAAGCTATTGGCAGATGGACTGAAAGAATTATCTACGGATCCGGAAGAGCAGCTATCAATCATTCAGAAAGCGACCGTGAGTAACTGGAAGAGTTTTTATCCGGTAACGAAGAAGACGGAGAAGAAAGCGACAAGAAAAGCTACCAGTAAGAAAAATGCATTCAATAACTTTGAAGGACGGTCTTATGATAGCAAAGAAATCGATGCAATAGAGGGGAGGTTGTTAAGCAAATGAGATTAGACAAATCCTCTAAGAATGGCGGTATGTCATATTTTATTCATAACCGTTCGAAAAAGAAAAGAAAGAAGAAGGTGAGAGGAAAATGATATTTATGACAACAAACCGTACTGTTGTCCTTAGAGATGAGGACGGCAGTCGCCAAAGGTGCAGATGTGGCTGCGAGAGATTTAAGAGAGTCACTAATGCAGGCAGAAGATATAAGTGTGCGAGGTGCGGGAGGGTATATTTTGTTAGGGAGAAGAAATAGAAACTTGCCGGAAGATCATGCATGGCCAGAAGAGCCGTGTAGTTCCTTTTGGGAAGAGGTAGAGAAGAGAATGAATAGAATTAAGAAAGTAACGAAGAAAAGCTATAAAGGTTGCGAAGCTTGCAGATGGCATAACTTAAATGGCGGCACTTGCAAAGGTGGTAAAGCGAGATGTGGGCAGTTTGTGGCAGAGAGGGAATGAGGTAAAACAGACATGCTAGGCAAATGTAAAGCATCAAACACAAGTATATGCGATTATGAATGTTGCTACATAGAATGTCCGGAAAATGACATTTGCAATATGCAGTGCTCAGACGTGGATAAGTACGAGTATTGTGTGGAGTGCCCGGAGTATGAGGAGGGGAAAATAAATGGACGAAAAGAAAGTTAGAGAAGCGATAGAACTTATTAGAATGGAAATTAATACTCTAGAAGGAATTGAAAATTGCGGGAGAGTAATAGAGGCAAGAAAGAAAAAACATATAGCACTATATAATATCACAATCGAAGCACTGGAAAAGCAGTTGCCGAAGAGAGTAGATTTTGAAGAAGATGTAACAGAAAATATGTGTGTGGAATGCCCTTCTTGCGGTAGTTTTTTGGGATATCAGGTTGATTGTTTGGACGAAAATTATCAGTTTGATTATTGTGAACACTGCGGGCAAAGGCTTGATTGGTCGGAATAGGAGGGTGGCAGAATGAAAGAGCAAACATTTGAAGGTATCCTATACATGATTAAAAGATCGTGCGACAAGAATTTTTACAAAGGCACTGATTACGATGGAATAAAACCAGAAATTGTAAGGTGTGCAACGGATATTTACATCGAGCAGATGAGACAGAATGGAGGGAAGAAAAATGAGCAAGAGATATAAGTGCAAGAAAACTTTCTGCGTAGATAAATACGACGATGCTGGTTTCTTGATTGAAAACGATACAATTGTGATTGAAGAAGGCAAAATTTACGAGCTAAACGAAAGTGGTCACATGATGATTGGTGGCTCTGATCATGTTCATCTTGATGCTGTAGATGATGGATCATGGCTGGAAATTACAAAAGAGACATTAGAAGAATGCTTTGAAATGGATGACAGTGATGATAATTATGAGTGCCCTTATTGTAGGAGTAATTTTGCGTATTAAAGAGAAGTTGTGGTTATATATAACTCTCAACCGATTTCAAAGAATGAGAATATTTTGGAGGTGGAGTAGGGAATGAACGTACTAGAGAAAATCAATGTAACAATTAGTCTTTATTTTGAAGTTAAGGATTCAGAAATGTTTGGAGGTGTTGGAAAAATCGGTTATACAGAAGTTAAGGCAGATTTAGAAGTAGAGGATTTATCGAACATAAAAATACAGGATTTTGCAGAAGATATGATTGCAGGATATGCGGAAATGTTTAAGGTGCCGAAAGAAAATGTGCGAATTATTTCGAGGACAGAGTATGAAGAAAATATGGAGGAATAGAGAATGAACGTACTAGAGAAGATTTTGGAAGAGATTAAGAAACCGACAAATTACACTATTATGTGCGGAAAGCATTTTACAACTCTTGACAGGGTTGAAGAAATCATCCGCTCTCACATGGATGAAGTTTCAGGCATGCGCGGAAAGAGGTTGATTGATGCGAATGCACTAGATGAAGAAGTGAGAAATTTCTTTCTCGCAATTACAGGTGATCCAAGCCAATCAACAGTAGTCAGAGAATGCAAGGAATCATTTAGGAGAATAATTGATGAGCAGCCGACAGTATATGAAGCTAGTGATTGGATTTCAGTAGAAGAGGAGCCGCCGGAAGAATCAGGATATTATATGGCTTGTATCTATAACGAGGAAGTAGATGATTATGATTTCAGAAAAACATGGTTCGCTCACGTAGATGATTACGACATGGATGAATCAGAGTGGCGAGAACTGTATGATTTTGAGAGAGTAATCGCATGGCAACCACTTCCAGAGCCCTATATTAAGAATCCAAAATAGACACGCCTTTAGCATTATAAGCAGCTTGCAGGAATGTATGTATCATATCACTGGTCATCATCATTCCTTCGGGCAGCTGGAAAGAAAATGGATTGTCTGGGATGGAAAGAAATTCTTGATACAGTAAAAATGTTTCATAAGATTCATATTTTTGATAATCGAACATAGAAATGCCTCCTTGAGATAAAAAAGAATTGATAAGCCAATTATAACATTTAAGGAGCACATGGTAAAGGAGTAAGAAAAACCAAAACAGCATATTATAAAGTATCATGGGAAAGAATGGAGAGAATAAAATGATAGAAGTAATATTTGCAGTAATGCATCTTATTGGAGTAGGGATGATTCTTTTGGTGACGTTGTTCTTTGGCATACTTGCATGGTCCGCTAGAGACGAAAGGGAGTGAAGAGATGGAGCATAGAAGAAACCGCAGGCAGATGAAGATAGACCAAGAGCAGCACTACGACGAAATGGAAAGCCATAAAGCACCGGACAATGCCGTGAAAGCATTTAAACGTCCGGCATATCAAGAGTATAGTGTGAAACAATGTCTGAGAAAATGGGGAGTTGATTTGAGTGGGACGATTGATGGACAAGCAAAGACTGAAAAAGCATAAGGCTAATAAGGAGCGGTTAAAACGACTGGAAGAGAAGATACAAGATCTATGCAGCACAGAAGCAGAGGAAGTGATGGGGAAGGTTCGAGGATCAAGCAAAGATTTCCCTTACACCGAAGTCAGGACATCAGTGGTAATGGCTGATCCTTATGAGCAGGAGAAGATTGATAAGCAGATTAGAAAGGCGGAAGCGGAAAGGATGCTGCTAAAAGCGGATATTGATGAGGTGGATGAGTACATAGAGGCGATAGGAGATCCAGAGATTAAGGAGATATTTGAGCTGGCATTTGTGGAAGGGAAGAAGCAGCAAGAGGTTGCAGACATCGTTGGATATAGCAGAGGAAGAATTTCACAAATAATTAGTGGATATCTGAAAGATTAACACAATTAACATTTTACATATGTTATAATTATTCTAGAATGATTGTATCTAATCATTCACTCTCACAAGTTTTAAATTTTGCTCATGCGAAAGCACCTTGTCGAAAAAGATGGGGTGCTTTTATATGATGGTATATTGATATAAAAAGTGATATACACTAAATGTATAAAAATGCAATATCGGAAAAGTGAACATAAAATACTAGGCAAAACTGCACAAAGTTTGTGTATTTTTGTTTGATTTGTTGATTTTCTTGTAAATATAGAATATAATATCAAATGTAGATAAACATTGATGTTGGCACGTTAGATTGATTTTGCGTGCCATTCTTTAGTTTATACAGGAGGGATACTATGTACAATGTTATAGATGTTGCAAAATATATTATTTTGTATTGCAAACGGAAAGGCTACTCTATAAGTAACTTGAAATTGCAAAAGTTGCTATACTTTGTTCAAGCACAATTCTTGGTAACATATGATTTTCCAGCATTTGATGAGGAAATAGAAGCATGGGATTTTGGACCGGTAGTTCCAGAAGCATATCATTATTTTAAAATGTGGGGGAGTTCGGAAATACCATTTATAGTTGCTAAAGGAGCGGAAAGAAGAATTCGTGTCAATCATCAGAATACGATGGACGATGTGTTAGAACAATGTGCTCACTTTTCAGCACCGTATTTAGTAGAATTAACGCATAATCAAAGTCCTTGGGAGGATAATTATGATGGCTCATATAACAAAGTGATACCGAAAAGTGCAATAAGGAGGTTCTTTGAATAAATGGGAATAAATCCTAATAAACGAACAGATGGACAATCAGGAATGGAATCTGTTGAGAAAACAAAGGAAATGTCGGATAGTACAGATGAATTGTGCGAGTTCTTAGCGACAAAGACTACTAGGTTTTACAGCAGTGAGTTTGTGCAAAAGTTATCTGAGCATATAGAAAAACATGAAAGGCTATTATATGTAGAGATTACGAACTGTATATCTGATTTTGATGAAGGGAAAAGAGCAACATTACAAACTAATATAGAGGATGTTGTTTCGTATGTTTATTCGAAAGAATATGAAGAAAATAATGAGAAAATAAGAAAAGTAGTATTAAAATTATGGGATCATGTGAATTTAGTTAAAAGGCAATTAGATTTATTTACAATAACAGATGAGCATATGCCGCAAGTGATTGAAAATAAAATGAAGGAAGTGTCAAATAATGTATCAAAAAAAGTTATGGAACAATTAATCTCATTAATAGCGATTTTTACGGCTCTTTCGTTTTTGGTTTTTGGAGGAATTAGTTCGTTAGATAATATTTTTATAGGTGCAAAAGATATTCCTGTTTTAAAACTTATGATAGTTGGTTTTATTTGGTGTTTTTGTATTATGAACCTTGTTTTTGCATTTATGTTTTTTGTCGAGAAAATGACAAAATTATCTATAAAATCAACAGATGATATTAATGCAAATCTTGTTCAAAAGTATCCATTAGTTTTTTGGAGTAATTTTGTTGTAGTCTTTGGCTTGATATTATCATGCTGGACATATTATATTAGAAGATATGGACATAGTTTGAAAATTGATAATTTTATAAGCAAATATCCATCGGTCATTAGCATATCAGGGTTTATTATAATATTTTGCATAATGTTTTGGGTTGGAAAGAAAATATATAAAACTTGGTCAGAACATATCGAAGAAAAGAAAAGTTAAGAAATAGGCACCCTCCGGGGTGCTTTTCTAATGCCATGAATGGATAAGTAGGTTCAACTCCTACACATGGCTTCAGGTGCAAAGTAGCGGCTGAGACAGTCCTTAAATGATTAAGCGCGCAATCGGCTTTACATCTGATTGGTACCAAAAGCAGATATCCGCAGATCTGCCAAGTAAACAAGTAGACATGATCTATATTTAGTGTTTTAGTCTCCGAGTGCGGATAGGGGAGAGGATGTCAATAAAAGGCATCCTACGGGCGTATAGCTCAGTTGGTAGAGCGATGGTCTCCAAAACCATATGTCATCGGTTCAATTCCGATTGCGCCTGTTGTGGACTACTGCAACCTCCTTTCTTTTGGTTTTGCGTTTTTGGGTTTTATTATGTTATGCAGTAGTCCTAAAAGTTTAGTGCATCCAGAGATGGGTGATTTTATTATGTTTTAGAGGTGGTGAGTCCAATGACAGAGAAACAGAAAATATTTGCAGATGAATACCTGATTGATTTAAATGCCACACGGGCTTACCGCGCGGCATATCCGTCTGTAAAGAAAGAACAAACGGCAGCACAAGCAGGAAGTAGGATGTTGAGAAATGTCAAGGTTGCCGCATATATTTCTGAGCGAATGGAAGAGAGACAGAAGAGAACAGAGGTAACACAGGATCGAGTTGTACAAGAACTTGCTGCAATTGCATTTGCAAGAGCAACAGATTATGTCGAAGTTAGGTACAATGGTGTAAACAGTACTGTTGTTATAAAACCAACTGCAGAGTTATCGGATGAACAAATATGTGCGATTGCAGGAATTAAAGAAGGGGCAAATGGAATCGAGATAAAGCTGAATGATAAGGAAAAAGCATTGGAACTCCTCGGAAGACATCTAGGTATGTGGAATGACAAGCTGGATATGGCGGGAGATATGGATATGAAGATTGTAGTAGATTACGGTGATGACGATGGAACAAGTTAATGTAGGATTTAACAGAAATTTCAAAGAGTTTAATGAGTGTAAGAAGCGATACCGATTAGCGAAAGGTTCTGCTGGATCCGGAAAGTCGGTAAACATTGCACAGAATTTTATCATCAAACTTGGCGATCCAAAGTACAAAGGTGCAAATCTATTATGTGTCCGGAAAGTAGATATGACAAATAAGGACAGCACTTATGCAGAACTAAAGAGCGCAATTTACAAAATATATGGAGATAAAGCAGGATTGTTTTGGCAGATCAAAAGTAATCCAATGGAGCTGATCTCCAAAATAACTGGAAATAAAGTGATTTTCCGAGGAATGAAAGATGATGGACAGAGAGAAAAAGTAAAGTCTATCACATTTGATGTCGGAAAATTAACATGGATATGGATTGAAGAGGCAACAGAGCTTTACGAAGCGGATGTCGATATTCTCGATGACCGTCTCAGAGGTGATTTGTCATTCAATCCATTTTTGTATTATCAAATCACATTCAGTTTCAATCCAGTGTCGGCAACGCACTGGCTAAAAGCAAAGTATTTTGATATTAAGAGTGATGATATTTACACACACCAGTCAACATACTTACAAAACCGCTTTATTGATGAGGCGTACCACCGGCGCATGATGATGCGTAAAGAGCGAGATCCGGATGGGTACCGAATTTACGGACTCGGAGAATGGGGAGAGACTGGGGGGCTTATCCTTACAAATTATGTAATCGAAGATTTCAACACGTCCTCTGATCGATTTGATTACATGGTAAATTCGCAGGACTTTGGATTTAATCATGCGAATTGCATCGGAGAGGTAGGATTTAAAGACGGAGAGATCTATTTGTGCCGAGAGTTGTATGTATTTGAAAAAGATACATCCGAGATCATACAGCTGGCTGATGGAAAATTTCAGAAGCGAATTACTATGTATTGCGATTCTGCTGAGCCGGACAGAATTAGGATGTGGCAGAAAGCAGGATACAGAGCTTGTCCGGTCAAGAAAGAGCCGAATAGTGTAAAAGCGCAGATTGACTACTTGAAGCAGCATACAATCCATATACATCCGTCCTGCGTAAATACGATTAAGGAGATCCAGCAATGGAAATGGCGAAAAGATGAGAAGACGAACACTTTCACAGATGAGCCAGTGAATTTCTTTGATGATGCGATGGCAATGCTGCGGTATTCGATCGAGCAGGAGAGAAAAGGAAAAGTGAAATTAAAGACCTTTAGAGGAGGAATATAAAATGAATGGGAAAAGACCATACAAATTGCCGGAACCTCTTTTATGTTCCGCTGACAAAGAAATCAATATGGTATTAGTGGATGAATACATTCGAAAACATGAAGAGCGAATGCCGAGATATAGCTATCTTGAGAATTTGTATAAGGGATTTCACGATGTCTTCCGCTTACCGGAAAAAGAAAAATGGAAGCCGGATAACCGACTGGCAGTGAATTTCCCGCGTTATATCACTGAGACTTTTTTAGGATATGCTTATGGGATTTCGATTAAGAAATCACATCCGGATGCAAATATCAAGGACGCGATTCTTGAATTTGACCGGAGTAATGACATATCGGATCAGGAATATGAGCTTGCAAAGAAGTGCTGCATCTACGGACATGCTTTTGAGTATTTTTACCAGGATGAAGAAGCAAAGACAAAAACAGTGATCTGTAATCCAAAAGAACTATTTGTCGTCTACGATGATACTGTAAAGAATCGTGCGCTATTCGCTGTCAGATACGGAAAAAGAGACGATAATGTTACAAGGTATGGCGAGATACTTACAAGGACAGAAATCATCCCATTTGAGGGAGAGAAGATGCAAGAGAGTGCGCCGAATCCCTATGGTCGCATTAATTGCGTGGAATACCTGTTAAACGATGAGAGAATCGGTTTGTATGAGGAAGTCGCCGGCATGGTAGAAACATACAATCGAGTGATCGGAGAAAAGGCGAACGATGTAGATTCTTTCGCAGAAGCATATCTTGCGGTGCTCGGAGCTGAACTGGACGAAGAGGGAGTTTATAAGATTCGGGACAATCGGATTATAAACTTATATGGCACGGATAACGCGAAAGATATTATCGTGCAGTTTCTTGGCAAGCCTACGGCGGATGAAACACAGGAGAATCTTTTGAATCGGCTTGAGAATTTAATCTATCAAACAAGTATGGTAGCGAATATCTCAGATGAATCGTTTGGAAATGCCTCCGGAACCTCTCTTGCGTATAAACTGCAGTCCATGAGCAATCTTGCACTGACATTCGACCGCAAGAATGAGAAATCCATGAGAAAGCGATACAAGCTATTCTGCTCACTTGCAACGAATGTTCCGGATCGTGATGCATGGAAAGATATTGACTTTACAATGAGCCGAAATATCCCAAAGAATCTCCTCGAGGAAGCGCAGACAGCGCAAGCGCTTGAAGGCATTGTATCCAGGGAAACGCAGCTGCAAGTTTTATCCATTGTAAAAGATGCGTCCGAGGAAATCGACAGAATGGAGAAAGAGGACGAAAAGAAGCAGCAAACAATCGTAGAAAAGCGGATGTTCGGAGGTGCGGTAGATGGACAGCAGGACGTACTGGAAGAATAGAGAAGAGGAGCAGAGGAAGAAGAATATTAGGGATGAAGCTGAGTATGCAAAAGAAATTGAGAAGATTTATTTAAATATGATGGATGAAATCCAAAAGGAGATTAATGGATTTTACACACGTTACGCAAAAGCAGAGGGAATTACGATTTCGGAGGCGAAGAAGCGAGTATCTAAAATGGATATTGATGCATACAGTCGGAAAGCAGCGCAGTATGTAAAGGATAAGAATTTTTCGAAGGAAGCCAACGAAGAGATGCGACTCTACAATGCAGCTATGAAGATCAACCGATTGGAAATGTTGAAAGCAAATATCGGCATACATCTTGTTGGGGGATTTGATGAGCTTCAAAAGTATTTTGAGCAGATCCTGACAGACAAAACACTCGAAGAATTTGAACGACAGGCAGGAATCCTCGGAAAGACTATTCAGAACAACGCGAAGATGGCGCATTCGATTGTGAATGCTTCTTTCCACAATGCGAAATATTCGGACCGCATTTGGATGTATCAGGACATGTTGAAAGCTGAATTGTCCAAACTGTTGCAGACTGGTTTGATACAGGGCAAGAATCCAAGAGTACTAGCAAGGCATCTTGAGAGGCGGTTTGGAGTGAGTTTGGCTAACGCAGAACGATTGATGGCAACAGAACTGTCAAGGGTGCAGGCAGAAGCGCAGAAGCAGTCCTATATCCGCAATGGATTTGATGAGTATGAGTTTATCGCAGAGCCTACCGCTTGCCCGATCTGTCGGGCTTTAGACGGAAAACATTTTAAGGTATCGAAGATGATGCCGGGAGAAAATGCGCATCCAATGCATCCTCGCTGCCGGTGCAGTACGGCGGCATATATGGACGATAAAGAGTACCGAGAGTGGTTGGATGGATACCATAAACATGGAATGGATTTCGAGACTTGGAAAAAGAGGGTTGAAAAGAAATCTGCGTTTGGTATAATAAAGGCAGATAAAACTGTCAGCGGACATTCTGGTCCTCCTAAAATGGCAGAGGCGGGAATGGTAATAGATCATATTGGAAAAGATGGAAAAGTAGACGTAAGAGCTTTTTACGGAGAATCAAAGCTGAAGTTTAAAGACATCCATACAACTGCTCACGGAAATCCAAAACAGCACCCTTACGGAAAAACCGGGGAGCATGTACATGATTATATATGGGGAGAAGACGGCAGACTGAAGAATAAGACAACTCGTGAATTAAGCGAAGAGGAAAGAAAGGAGAATGAAGAGATATTATGAATAAAGACGAATTAAGACAAATTTTATCTGAGTGTTGCAATGATATTTCGTTCTCTTATAAAGGATTGCCATCGGGAGTGACAAGCGAAGTTCATAATTATGTTCCAACATATCAAGTATGGCATGGAGATGACGTAAAAGAGTATGATAATGTGGATGAAGTTATGAATGATAAATTTTATAGTGGAAAGTCATTAAACGATCTAGTAAAAGAAGTAGAAATTGATGTAATGTAATACCATCGGCTGAGTTGGCTGGTGGTATTTTTATACCCATTTAGGAGGCTGATCTATTTGATTGTAGTAAATGTAAACGAAGAAAAAATAACATTGGATGGTCATGCAGGTTATGCGGAGCCGGGAAAAGATATTGTGTGCGCAGCTGTTACAGCTCTTACACAAACAATGGTACATAGTATCAAGGCGCTTACCGAAGATAAGCCGGAATACACGGCATGTCCGGGAAAATTTGAAATGGAAATAAAGAATTTATCAGAGAAGTCGAAAACTTTGGTAGATTCTTTTTTTATTGGAGTTTGCGATATAGCGGAGGAATTTCCGGAGCATGTGAAAGTGGGGTGAAAATATGAGTAAAGCAGAGAGTTTTATCAGAGTGGCGACAGTAAGTGAACAAGCATTAGTTCTTGAATTTGCGCATGAGGGAAGAGCATATCTTGTGAAGAATTTTACGGATGGTGATGTATATGTTGGTCTCAAGGATGGTGCGACAAAAGAGGAGAGTATGTTAATTCCCGCTAATACAGCGCAGTGTGTGATTCTAAGGGATAAAATGTACTTTGATAAGGATGGAAACATCGTCCAAATCATCCCCACAGCAACCTCAGAAAAAGGAGTTGAAGTACAATGCTTAAAATGGTAGATGGAACCGGAATCATCGGTGTTGATATGGTATGCCCTCTAGGTGGCGCTGTATCCCCTCCACAGCCGCCAAATTACGATAATGTAGAGATGGAGGGCATGGGTAGCTTAACACTCCAGAACAGCTTAAAGGCGCCGTTTGAGAGGTTGGAATTGATTGGAAATAGTACACAGGGCGAGAATCCATCGCCGGACAATCCGCAGGAGATTAAAAGTGCAGGAAGGTTCGATGAAGCGAGCGGGAAATACTTGTTTGATGTGAAAGTGACTGGGAAGAATTTGTTTGATATCAATAACTATGTTGGCTCAATAAAGAAAATATCTGAATCTGAATTTCACACAGAAGCCAAGTGGGGAACACTAATCGGAGATATTAATTTAAAGACTGGGGGGAAATACAACATTTCTTATACATTTGAAATTGATAGCATAACAAATTCAGATTGTGGAGTTAGAATCAAATGTACAAAGAGTGATGGAACAGTATCATATATATTTGATCTCCCTAAAATGATAGGATATGTTTGTAATTATACAAAGAGTGCCATAGTCCCTGTCGATACTGTTAAGTGCGAGATTCTGTTGTATACAGATGTTAAACTAAAAATCGGTGGTACATTTAAAAAATTAATGATCGCAGAAGATAGTGAAAATGTAGCATTAAACATATACCAACATTACACCGAACAAACCCTCACCCTCACCTCAGACCGCCCAATTACCAAATGGGATAAGTTAGTCGAGCAGGGTGGGAGTATGGGGTGGCTGTACAGTGGAAAAATAGCGAAAGAATTTACATTCGTATCGAAAGCATCGGACGAGAATATAAGTGGAAGAATTCGAAGACGATTTAAAACTTCTTTAAATGGCAAATTTCCACAGACAGATAAAGTTATGTGTAATTTTCTGACAACGGATAATGTAAGAAACGACTATCCTATTGGTATAGTAGGAAGTGGCGATATTTATATCTATTTCTACGAAAACACAGGGGTTGAAACACTTGAGCAAGCCAACCATTGGCTTAAGAATTTGCCATTCGAGAAAACGATTATATTCGAACGTAAAACCACCGAATTCGTCCCACTCTCGGAATCCGAACAGACACAACTTAGGAATCTGCACAGCTACAATGGCACAACGAATATCACGGTAGACAGCGGAGAAGTACCATGTGGAATCAAATTAACATATCGAAAGGAGAAATAGCATGAACTACGCAAAAATCATGGAAAACGGAACTGTAAGAATTAGCTCCATCAAGAAAGAGGGCTACAAGCCACTCAAAGAAGAAAAGCCGGAGGGATTTAGCAATCTAGTCTTTGTCGGCTATACCGAAACAGAGGAAAATGTAATTAAAGAATACGAGGCAGTCGATGACGGTATGAGCGCCTACGGCAAACTACAAAAGGACTTAAAAGCAACGCAGACGGCGCAGGAAGTCACAGACCAAGCGGTGCAGGAATTAATTTTGGCAACGATGAAAATGGGGGTGTAAGTTATGGCACAGTTTTTAGCCAATAGAATCAAAGGCGGGCATCTGACAATCGGCGAGGTACCGGAAAGCTTAAAAGAGCAGGTGCAGGCATTGCTTTAGGAGGAAAGATATGCTTAAATGGCTGAAACAGAGATTTTGTAAGCACAAGTACCGTAAACACTACGACAAGACTACAAAGGGATATGTGCGACGTTGTGTAAAATGCGGGAAAATTGAATAAGTAAGACATTGGCACATAGAGATATGTGTTATTTTTATGCCTTTTTCCGGCAGGCGGTAAAGAACCGGAAAATATTTTAAAGCAATGGTCTGGACGATGGATGGACTGGGGCGGAAGGAGAAGAATCATGAAAAATAAATTATTTATGACATTACAGTTATTTGCCGAAGACGAAGGAACTGGGGCAGAAAGCAATGGATCCGGCGCAAGTGGTGAAGGAACACAAGGCAACGAGGGAGATCAGGGAACTTCCGGTAATACGTTTGAGAACTTTTTAAAAGATGGGAAGAATCAAGCGGAGTTCGATAGGCGTGTTAGCAAGGCAATCGAAACAGCACTCGGAAACGCAAAGGTAAAATGGCAGGAAGATGCCGACCAAAAGGCGGAAGAAGTTGCTAAAGTTGCGAAGATGAATGCAGAGCAGAAGCAGCAGTATGAGATGGATAAGTTGAAAAGAGAGAATGAGAGATTGCAGGCAGAGTCTGTTAAGAATCAGCTCAGCAGAAATGCGGCAGGAGTCCTCTCGGATAAAGGCATTGAAGCAACGCAAGAGGTGCTTGATTTTGTTGTGGGAACTGATGAAGCAGATACCAATGCAAGGATTGACACTCTCGTGAAAATCGTAGAATCCCAGCTTAAGAAAGCAGAGATCGCTAGAGCAACCGGAACTACACCGAAGACCATGACGAACCAAAGAAACCAGATGTCTGAATTTGACAAGAGACTTGCAAAGTATAAGTAAAGGAGAATGTGAAGATGAAAAACAAAGAATTTATGATGTTACAGTTATTTGCAGATGGAGACAACAATGATATGACGGCAAGGAGCTTTCAGCTTGAGTTTAAAAACCTCTTGCAGGCAGTATTCAAGAAGACAGCTTATTTTGCTGACTTTTTCGGCGGAGAGCTCGAAGCACTTGATGGTGTGAGAGAAAACGAGACAGCATTTTACGTAAAGACATCAGACATCCCAGTTACTGTTGGAACTGGATATGATAAGGCGGCAACGAAAGCATTTGGAACAGGAACAGGAAGCTCTAGTCGCTTTGGAGAGAGAAAAGAGATTATCTACAAAGACACGCCAGTCAATTATTCTTGGGGTTGGAATTTTCACGAAGGAATTGATCGGCACACGGTAAACAACGATTTTGATGTTGCGGTGGCAGATCGCTTGGAACTGCAGGCGCAGGCAAAAACCAAGGCATTTAACAAACAGCACGGAAAATTTATTTCTCAGTCGGCAGGAAAGTCTTTGGAAGTCACAGATTACACAGCAGATAACGTATTGAAGCTGTTTAACGAACTTTCAAAACATTTCAACAACATCGAAGCAATCGGAACGAAAAAGATTAAGGTTTGCTCAGACCTTTACAATGCGATTGTAGATCATCCTCTGAATACAGCTGCGAAACACTCTACTGTAAACATTGACGGCAACGAAGTTGTGAAATTCAAAGGATTTCTCGTGGAAGAGGTTCCGGACGAATTATTCCAGTCCACAGATTGCGCTTATGCTTATATCGCAGGAGTTGGTAAAGCATTTACCGGAATCAATACAGCAAGAACGATCGAGTCAGAAGACTTTGACGGTGTAGCTTTGCAGGGTGCTGGAAAAGCAGGAGAATTTATCCTGAAAGATAACAAGAAAGCAGTTGTAAAAGTGTCGGCGGGGGAATAGAACCCTCTGACGATGCAGCCTTAATTGGCAGAGGGAAAGTCGGAAAGGCAAAAGTAGGGAAAGACAAATAATATTTGGAGGTATTGAATATGGCATATGTAAAAAAAGATTGGACAAACGGAGAAGTGATTCAAGAGGCGGCGATGGACAACATCGAAAATGGTATTGCTGCAAATGATGCAAAAAATACACAGCAGGACGGAAAAATCAGCGATATCGATGGGAAACTTGTTAAGGCGGTTGCCGGATCTAAAGATGGTTTGATGTCAAAAGAGGACAAAACAAAACTTGACGGAATTGCCGCCAATGCAAATAATTATGTGTTACCAGCCGCAGGATCTAGTATTGGTGGGGTAAAAAAAGCAAGCGCAGTTGCTAATGTGGCATCAGCTGATGCCACAGCGGTTGGTGGAGTGTACGCTAAAGCAGAAATAGACAAAATCGTTACGTTGGCAAACGAAACAAAGAAGCAACTAAACGCAACATTAGCAGCACTTAAAACGGCAGGGCAGATGGCGGATGCGTAGAAGGTGATTTGATCAAAAACAAATCATTTAAAACTCTTAGGTGGAGGAAGACGGATGTTAAATGACTTAAAGATAATGCTCGGCATTGAATCTAGTGACAATTCTCTCGATGAAAAGCTGACATTAGTGCTTAATTCTGTGCAGGGGCGCCTAAAGCTCCTGCTTGGAGGAATTGAAGTACCGCAGGAAATGAATCACATTGTTATTGAAGTGGCAGTGATTCGGTTCAACCGGCTAGGTTCCGAAGGGATGTCTTCCCACAATGTCGAGGGCGAAAGCATGTCTTACAACGACAATGATTTTGATGGATTTATGAATGAGATACAAGCTTTTTTAGATTCGCAAAAGGAATCAAAGCGAGGAAGGGTGCGATTTATTTGAGATGCGATACAGAGGTTTTCCTCCAGTCGGTTATGACTGGAGAGTACAATGAATCTACCGGAGATTATGGAGACGATATAATCTACGAAGAAAAAAGGCATGCCAGCGTTACGGATACCGGCACGGATACGATGAATCTTGTGTACGGTGCTATAAAGCAGGGAAGTAAGACGGTGCGATTACAGATGCACTATAAAAAAACGTTTGATCGTATCCGGATAGGCAACGCCTTATACAGAGTGGATTTTGAGCGGAAACTGCGGACAAAGCATGTGTTTGTAGTATCGGAGGTGCAAAGTGGCAGAAATTAAATTTGAGGGAATTGCAAAGCTGAATAAAGGCTTGAAGAAGAGAATGGATATGAGTGCTGTGAAGACTGCTGTAAAAAAGAACGGCTCAGATATGCAAAAGAAAGCGCAGAGGAATGCTCCGGTAGATACTGGAAATCTTAAGAACAACATCGGTTTGGAGATTTCAGACGGTGGAATGACTGCCACAGTAGAGCCGACAGCCGAGTATGCACCTTATGTAGAGCTTGGAACCCGCTTTATGGAAGCTCAACCGTTTTTGAAGCCTGCATTTGAGGAACAGAAAAAGCAGTTTGAAAAAGATTTGAAAGAACTTGTGAGGTGATATATGGATCCGCAGCAAGAATTATTTACAAAATTACTTACAGAGATCAAAGCATTAGGATATGACGTATATGATGGCTTTTTACCGCCGGATGGTACGCCGTATCCTTTTGTGTATCTTGCAGACAGTCAACAGATTGATGAAGCAAATAAGACCGCTGTCTTTGGCAGTGTCCATCAGACAATCCATATTTGGTGTGATAATCCAAAACGCAGAGGTACGGTATCAAAAATGTTGTTGGCGATTAAAAATACATGCAGAAAATTGGAACACACCGATAATTTTGCATGGGATGTCCGGAATGTAAATCAAAGGATTTTGCCGGATAAGACCACAAAGCAGCCGCTTTTACATGGGCTGTTAGAAATAAAATTTAGTTTTAGTTAGAGAGGAGAAAAAGCATGTTTAAGACAGGTTTACAGTTATTTGCAGAGGCGGTATCCGGTAAAAAAATCGTTTATCTGTACCGCATTGCAGAGAAAGCAAAAGAGGAAGCTGCAAAAAATCTTGCATTCACAACAGAAAATGGAAGAACGAAAAGTAAGGATGCCGAGTCTACGGCTACCAAAGACGGCTCTATCCGTACACCGGGAGCGGCAGAAACGGAAATTACTGCAACAGCCGTATTATCCAAAGGAGATAAGCTGATTGCTGAGCTCGAAGATGCTATGGACAGTGATAAACTTATCGAAATTTGGGAAGCGAATCTAGAAGATTCAGCAGAACCGGGACCGAATAAATTCAAAGGGATGTACTTCCAGGGATACCTTACAGAGGTAGAAATCACATCTTCTGCGGAGGAAAATGTAGAAGTATCTCTTACTTTCGGTATCAATGGATCAGGTAAGAGAGGGGATGTCACAGTGACTACGCAGCAGCAGGAAGTAGCAGCCTATGTATTTAAGGATACAACACAGGCGGGGGAATAGAACCCTCTGACGATGCAGCCTTAATTGGCAGAGGGAAAGTCGGAAAGGCAAAAGTAGGAAAAGAATAGATCATGTACATAGAGGGCGCCAAGACCGCTCTCTTTTTAGTGGAGGAATAAAAGATGATGGAATTAACAATTAAAGGACAGGTATATCAGTTTAACTTTGGAATGGGATTTTTGAGAGAAATTAATAAACAGACCAATGTCCCGGTAGACGGTGCTCCGGGAGTCAAAAAAGATGTGGGATTTCGGTACGCGCTCATGAATTTAATGGATGGAGACACGGAAGCATTGGTAAACGTCCTTGATATTGCAAATAAAGGTCAAGAATTAAGAGTTACAAGAAACTTTTTGGATGAGTATATCGATGATGAAAACACTGACATCGATGGATTGTTCGACACTGTAATGGGTTTCTTAAAGAGTGCAAATGCTGTGAAGAGAATCGTGAAAGAAGTTCTGGAAGCAGTGGAGAAAGAGAAGAAGAGACTGGATCAGGAGGCTTAAACTTTGAAGATACCTACAAGGAAGTAGCCTTAAACTGCTTCCGGTATCTCAACTTTAAAAGTTTCGACGAAGTAGATAAGCTTACAATCCCGGAATACAACTTGCTGATGGAGGCTGTGCAATTAAAAGAGGTAGATAAGGATTACCGAAATCACCTGCAAGCCTTCTTAAATTTTGCCGTAAAAGCAGAGAAAAAGGTTGGAAAAGGGAAGTCGAAACCGGTTTACCAAAGATTTAGGAAATTCTTCGACTACGAAAAAGAAGTGGATCGCGTAAAGAACCGCAAGAAGAAAAATGAAAGATTAGACATAATCGGCAGAATGATGAAAGGAGAGTGATGACATGGCAGAAAGCTATTCTGTGAAAGCAATATTATCGGCGCAGGACAAGGGTTTTACATCGGCTTTTAAGTCGGCGATGTCCTCGGCAAGCAGCCTTAAAAGTACTTTGACAAGTGGTCTTGGTTTCGGCATTATGGCAGGTATCGGGCAAAAAGCGCTTGGAACGATTACATCCGGAATCGGCGGCATGGTGTCGGAACTCAATTCGTCAAGTGCTGCATGGAAGACTTTTAATGGTAATATGTCGATGCTCGGAAAAGGCGCGGATGAGATTTCCTCTGTAAAAAAAGAGTTGCAGGAGTTTGCAGAAGATACAATTTACAGCGCATCTGATATGGCAAGTACCTATGCGCAGTTGAGTGCGGTAGGTATTAAGAGCACGAACAAGCTTGTAAAAGGCTTTGGAGGATTAGCAGCTGCGGCAGAGAACCCAAAGCAGGCAATGAAAACCTTAAGTCAGCAAGCCACGCAGATGGCAGCAAAGCCGACAGTTGCATGGGCGGATTTTAAGCTCATGATTGAGCAGACTCCGGCTGGTATTGCAGCGGTGGCAAAGGAAATGGGAATGTCAACCACAGAGCTTGTGCAAAATGTGCAAGCCGGAACGATTGCGACAGAAGATTTCTTTGATGCAATCGCAAAAGTTGGCACAAATGATGCGTTTACAAAGCTTGCGACAGAATATAAGACGGTAGATCAGGCAATGGATGGTCTAACCGAAACAGTAAGCAATAAGTTAGCACCGTCATTCGATGTTTTGTCCGGTCGAGCAATCAAGTCTTTGGACGGAATTATTAATAAGTTCGGAGAAATGGATGGGGATGCAATCGCTGGGAAATTAACCTCATTTCTTGATAAAGCAAGCGGGTACTGGAATGTTTTGAAAACGGAAGCTTCTGAAGTAAAAACAGCTTTCGGAGATGCGTTTTCGGCGATCGGGAAAGATCTTGGAAAGGTTACTGGTGCGTTTGGCTCTACAGAAAGTATTAGTTCTTTCGCCGGTGTAATGGATTCTGCGAGCGGTGCTTTGCAAACGTTTGCCGGATTTTTAGAAGACCATTCTGAAACTATCGCGAAAGTTATTCCTCAGATTCCGAAGCTTGTTGTTGCATATAAGGGCTTTAAGATTGTAAAAAGTGTTGCTCCGTTTGTAGGAGTATTTACGAGTGCGATTGCAGGTCTTGCAGGGACAGGAATAAGTAAAATCGCAGGAAAATTGTTCGGAATCTCTAAGGGGCAAGAAGCAGTAGGTAAAAGCAGTTCGTCAAGTTCTAAAAAAATGATAGCATCTGCAAAGTCGTTCATGATGCTTGGTGCCGGAGTTGCTTTAATCAGTGGAGGATTCTTCTTGCTTGCTCAGAGTGCAAAGGCGGTAGCGGACTCAGGACCATTGGCGGTGGGTGTACTTGCGGGACTTGTGGCAGTCGTGGCGGGGCTTGGACTCGGAATGATGAAAATGTTATCTACAATGTCTGGTGGAACGAAAAAACTTGCAGCAATGTCAAAAGCGATGATTGCTTTCGGGGCGAGTTTATTGATGGTGAGCGCCGCTTTTTATGTCTTATCCAGTGCAGCGATCAATCTCGCCAGTGCGGGACCGCTTGCAATTGGTGTGATGGTTGGTATGGTAGCGGCAATCGCAGGTCTTATGATTGTTGCAAAAATGGTAGGACCAGCATTGACTGCCGGGGCTGTGGGTTTGCTCGCTTTCGGTGCGGCAGTACTCGTGGCGGCAGCAGGAATGATGCTATTGACTACTGCATCTATATCTTTAGCAAATGCAGGACCTTTAGCTGTCGGAGTTATGTTTGGCCTGATTGTGGCAATCGGCGCCTTAATGGTAGTAGCGGCCGCAGTGGGACCAGCTCTTACAGCAGCTTCAATCGGACTGGTTGCATTTGGAGCTGCAGCACTACTGGTTGGAGTCGGAGCATTGCTGGCAGGAGCTGCGCTTGCAGTGGTAACTGCAGTACTTCCGATTGTGACAGCTTACGGCACAGCGGGTGCTACGGCAATTTTGCAATTATCCCTTGCGATGATGGCTTTTGCAGCAGGAGCAACGCTCGCAGGAGCGGGAAGTATTATCCTCGGTGCCGGACTTATGGTCGTAGGAGCGGGGCTTGCTTTGGTGGGGGCAGCGGTTATTGTAACAGCAGCAGGCATGATGTTGTTGGCAGCAGGAACACTGGTACTCGGGGCAGGACTTTCACTTGCTGCATCTAGTATCATGATCGTGGCAGTGGCACTTCCACTTGTGGCGGCAGGCGCTTTATTGGGTGTAGCAGGATTTACTGCTTTAATGGCGGTATCAGTAGCACTAGGTGCATCAATGTTATTGCTTACAACGTCCTTTGCATTGCTTGCTGCTTTATCATTAGCGGCAACAGTCGGAATCGCTGCATTTGGAGTAGCAATGCTCGCAGGAAGTGTAGGAACACTGGCAATGGCGGCAGCTCTTTTATCCGTAAATTCAAGCATGAAATCCATTTCCAAAAACGCAAAGTCAGCGCAGAAATCTATCACGAGCATGAAAGATTCTGTCAGCATTGTAAATGATGGATTGGATGCGCTCGGAAACAAGGCAAAGAGCGCAGTAAACTCCCTTGTGAGCGCATTTAACGATGGTGCAGGAAGAGCAAGGAACGCTGGACAAAAGATGGGAGACGGAGTAAAAGATGGAGTTACAAAAGGGCTTCAACCTCTTCCGAATATTGCGAATCAGACGATGAGCAGATTCAATTCTGCATTATCTTCTGGATCGGCCAGAGCGATTGCAACAGCAAATATGATGTCAGTATCAATCGTGGCGGCATTAAGCAGCGCAGCTCCGGGCGCATATAGCAGCGGATTAAGTATCGGTATTAACTTTGCGAATGGGCTGGCGGCAAGCCTCGTAAGAATCCAATCAATCGCTGCACAGATGTCTGCAGCTGCAAGTTCCGCGGCGGCAGCTAAGGCGAGTATGCCAAAGACGAGAAGTATTGCCCCGGTGGAGCCAATAGTGGAACCGATGGCGGCAACTTACAGTCTTACTTATGCAATGGATGATATTGCAGATATTCCGACAATTGCAAGTGTGGAAACGACAAGAAATATGCATGCAAGCAGCTTGACACGAAGCATAGAAGATGAATATTCTTATCGCCCGCACGAGGATGAAGAAAGAGTGATTATTATTCCAGTCAATCTGGACGGAAGGGAAATCGCTCGAGTAACAGCACCGTACACAAGAGAGGAAATGGACAGGATAGACAAGAAAGGGAAATTGATAAGAGGCATTCGGTAAGGAAGGAGTAAAGATGTATAGTTTTAGAGATACAATTGATAAGCAGTATACGCAGGGGCTTCCTTCCGAAGCCCTAAATATTAATGGAAAATATATCGAAAATGAAATTGAAGGTTATCAAACACTTAAGGTTTCAGGGCGAGAGCTGCTAGATACAGAAATAATTGATGTACAAGTGGGAGAAAGTAATGGAAATTATTACCAGAGTAAACGCATGCCAGCGAGGGAAATTACGGTAACATATCAAATTTTATCAAAATCTCCTGAAGAATTTAGGGAAAAATTTAATCGCTTGAATTTGATTTTGAGCCAAGAGCAGGCGAAATTAATTTTTGCCGATGAACTTGATAAATATTTCATTGGCACAAAAAGCTCTGTTGGAGAAGCGCCAGATGGTTTGTTGAATGTAGTTGGTGAGTTTTCCTTTTATTGTGCAGACCCAAGAAAGTATTCAGACACTCAAAAGTCTTTTCAAGCCTCTCTCAATCCCGAAGGAGCAATGGAAATGACAATTTCTAACACTGGGACAGAATCTGTTCCGGTAGATTATGAGATTAAGCACAACCACGAAAATGGATTTATCGGTATCGTGTCTGAGTATGGGGTGATTCAGCTTGGACACGTCAATGAGATGGATATGGAAGAAAAGGAAAAGTCAGAATACCTCCTTAATTATCGGCAGGCATCCCAGTATGATGCGATGCGCAGCGGATCAGGAATATTTTTTGATCCAAGCTATGGAAAATCTGGTACGTTTGGGACGTATAACTATGACAATAAGACTTGGGTAAGCCTAGCAAGTGCCGGTGTAGGTTCCGGCTGGCACGGAGCGGCAAGAACAATAGATTTACCACCAGATCAAACAGGGATTTCTGGTTCTGCCAACTTTGCCATGCAAGGAAAAGTATGGTTTCGCCCAACAGCAACAAATCAGTGCGGGATAATAGAGTATTGCATTGCAGACAAGAACGGAAGGCATCTTGCATCTGCAAGGATAGCAAAATGGAACCCTGTCACGGATACAGCGCTTCTGATATTATGTGTCAACGGCAAAGAGATGAAACGTGTAGAATTTAACAGCGCGTTATCAGAATTATTCGTCCACAATCGAGGGGATTTCTATATTTTCAAATCCGGAAAGGAAATCATATTTTGCTTTGGCGGTTTGTATAGCTTTGATATTCCAGAAATCGAGAAAATGGAAGCTAAGACTGTATCTGTATTTATCGGACAGCGGGACAATTATCCGATTATTCCGAAAATGTATCTGAATTACCTTGTGTTCCGGAAAGATAAAGTAAAAACATGGCTTGATATTCCAAATAGATACCCATCGGGGAGTATTGTTACAATCGATGGAAAAAGCCGAAAAGTATATATGGATGGCATTCAGAGGGCGGCGGATGAGGTGCGTGGAAGTAAGTATTTTAATGTCCCACCGGGAGAAACGAAAATACAGTTCTACTACTCAAATTTTTGCAGCCCACCGCCAACGATTACAGCAAAAATACAGGAGGCATACTTATAATGGAAAATATTAGAATTGCAGTTTTAAGCGCAAATGATGAACTGCACACATTTATGGACAATGAGGCTCCTGAAGCATTACATTACTACGAGGATGAGCTACATGAGTATTTGCAGGGAGCAGCGAACACATTCGCTTTTACAGCTATGGCGAAGCATCAGGATTCGATTTATCTCGTAGAAGGGAATAAATTAGCTTTTGTATACAATGGTAGAGATTACTACCTTAATATTATGTCTGTAAGCCGGGATGAGTATGAAGTAGAGGTGGAGGCGTTCTCTACCTCTTTTGAGCTGCTGAACGAATCGGTCGGTGAATATGATCCCGGAAAAGCGGTATCGTTTGAATCTTATTTAAATACTTTTGATCCGGAGCATTCGCTCTCGCTCGGAATCAATGAAGTTTCTGAGTTGAATGTCTGGCATAAGTTCACGGGACAAGAGACCATTTTAAAAAGATTGTATTCCGTTGCAGATATGTTTCTGGCGGAATTGGAGTTTGTTCCGGAACTGAACACGGATCACTCGTTAAAAAGGATTGTATTAAATGTATATAGAGAGCATTCAGAGAAGAGCCAAGGAGTCGGAAAAGACAGAACAGACATTAAGCTACGGTACGGAACGAATGTAGATGGAATTCGAAAAACGACGGATATAACAGAGCTTGCAACGGCTATCAGGCCAACTGGTACAGATGGGGTTAATCTTCTAGGGTTTGAGTCCACCAGAAATGACGAGAAAGGGAACATTGAGTTTCAAACAGTAAAAAATTCTTATGATATTTGGGCTGTGAAGGCAAGAGACCGCTTTCCATCGAATCGAGTATCCTATGACAGATATATCGTACAGACAAAAGAATATGAGGAAAATGATGTGAATTCGTTATTCTTGGCGGCGTTGAATGATCTGAAGAAGATGTGTATTCCGAAAGTAACTTATGAAGTAGATGGATATTTTGACACCGGAATCGGCGATACGGTAATGATTGAAGATGATGGGTACAATCCTACGCTTTACTTACAAGCAAGAGTTTCAGAGCAGGTGCGAAGCTTTACGGAACCGTCCCGAAATAAGACGATATTTTCTAATTTTAAAGAGCTTCAATCGCAGGTGGATGCTTCTCTGCTTGATAAGATGAATGCGCTCATACAAGAAAACAAGGTGTATAACTGCATTATTTTAAGCGATAACGGAATTGTCTTTAAGAATGGAAAAGGAACAACTACACTTACTGCATCAGTTACGGCACCGGGCGCTGATTTGACTGACAAATTCGCAATCATTTGGAAAAAAGATGGTAGCGAAATAGCGCGAGAAAAGAGCATCGTTGTGTCCGCTACGGATGTTTCAGGAAAAGCGGTTTACCGTTTTGAAGCAATGGAAGGCGAAAAACTGAGAGGATCTTACGAAGTCACTGTAAGCAATGTGGATGATGGAGCACCGGGAAGCCCAGGAAAATCTTATTATACATGGATTAAGTTTGCGGATGACGGACTGGGGAATGGCATGTCTGATTATCCGGACGGCAAGCAATATATGGGAATTGCTTACAATAAGGGAACCCTAGAGGAATCCAATAATGCGAGAGATTACCAGTGGGCGAGAATCACTGGGGAGGGAATACCGGGACCACCTGGAGACAATGGCGTTACCTATTATACGTGGGTGAGATACGCAGATGATTTATATGGAAATGGGATGTCTGATAGTCCGAATGGGAAATATTACATCGGATTAGCTTTTAATAAAGAATCGCCAATAGAGAGCAGTGATCCACGAGAATACCAGTGGTCTAAATACAGAGGAGATGATGGTACACCGGGGATTAACGGAGAAGACGGAAAGACAACATACTTCCATGTAAAATATAGTTCGGTTCCAAATCCTACATCATCATGGGAAATGACTGAAACTCCAAGCAAATATATTGGAACTTACGTGGACTTTTTAATACAGGATAGTACCAACCCAAGAGATTATGCATGGACGCAATTTCAGGGAGATCCGGGGCAGAATGGAATACCTGGAACCAACGGACAGGATGGCAGAACGTCTTACTTGCATATTGCTTATGCAAATAGTGCAGATGGGAATACAGACTTCTCAACCACTGTAAGCGTTGGCAAGACTTATATGGGACAGTACGTGGATTACGAGGAAAGAGATAGCGAGAACCCATATATGTATAAGTGGTCCAAGATAAAAGGAGAGGACGGTACAGACGGACAAGATGGTGTAGGCATTAGCCGAATCACGAAATATTACCTTTCATCCGAAAGAAGCGCTGGAATCACAGTAAATACTTATGGATGGTCAACTTCTATACAGGAGATGACTCCAGAAAGAAAATATCTGTGGAGTTACGACAATATCGCTTATACAAACAGCACATCTGTAGATACGACTCCAATTATCATCGGTGTACGCGGCGAAAGTGGGGAGAATGGCATTGTTGTATCGAAAACGCCACCAGACAACCCACAAGTAGGGCAGCTATGGCAGACAGAATCCGGACAACCGATTATGCGATGGGATGGTGCGAGATGGGTGCTGCATTATATAGCTGTAGATAATCTCGATGTAAAGAAGCTGTCTGCGATTACTGCGGATTTGGGCGAGGTGACAGCCGGAAATATCTCTAACCCCAAAAAGACATTTGTCATAGATGTTGCAAACGGAACGATTGCATCCAAAGCATCCGAACAAACAGGTGCTGATTATATGGTCCTTAGACAAGGATCTGTATTTTTTGAAGGAAATGATCCCGGAACCAACCGAATTAATGCGAATTATCTAGGATACGGAATGATATTTAACAATATTTCCGGTGCCAAGTCTATGCGAATGCTATACGAAAACGGCGAGATGTATCTGTATCAGTCAGCAAAAGCAGGGATTCCATTGTACGAAAATCTGTCAATGTTAGAAAACGGTCCCAAGGTATTGACAGAAGGAAAAGAGTTGGCAGAGGGAGGAAGCTTTAAAGTATCAGGCTCGAAGGGATTGCTATTATTAGAGGTAGCAAATAGCAGCGCAAGAAGTAGAAAGATGGAAGTTTTTATCAAGGGTGTAAACGCAGAGCGAAACATCCATATCAGCTACGCAGATGGGACATCTTTAAACATTACGATTACAGTAACATGGAGTGGAAGCAATGCAACGATTAAATGTACTCGCTTCTGGGCAGAGGGACAGTGGAGCGGTGGAACAAGCCAGATTTATTATGCTTATACAATTTAGGAGGGCGGAATATGGAAATGAGAGCGAGACAGAAGTGTTTTATATGTTTAAAAACCATTGAAAACAAAGGATTTTAGCTGTTTATAAAAAATCAGATTTATGTAGAGTATACCTACCTTATACCTACCGAATTTAAAAAGCAAACCACGCTTATGATTAAACGTGGTTCAAAGCTATTCTACGTATGTGATCATTTTGATTTATCGAAAACCCTCTATAATTGAGTGCACATATGTACAGGTGATTATCTTTAGCATTGTCTTTCTGGATATCTACAATTTGGCAATAACGGCTAGTGCAAAAGATATAATCGCCAATTTTTAAATCAGTAGCATATACCGATTCGATTGGATAGAGTTCACCTGATTTGTCCGGAACAATATCAAGAGATTTCTTACACTCTGGACAATAATGCTTAAATTGCTCCCACTCATTTTTTGAATAATGAACAGTTGGTTCACAGTTTTCACAAACACATTTTGCTTTAAGTTCTTCTCTCTCTAAAAACATATAATGTACCTCCTTGAATTTAAAAATGTATGTTATGAAGAACAGATATATCAAAACCCAGTAGGGAAGAAGACATAGACATAAAATCTTCAATGCTTGATTTTGATATTTCTGATCTAAGAGTGATTTTTAATGTTTTGGAATCACTGCTCAAAAAATCAGAAACTTGTTTGCCATATACTTTAGGTTTCATAACTCCGCTCTGAAATATGATTTGTTTACATACGTCGGCATTTTGTGTGGAATAATCAATACCTTTGGTAAAAATAACAGTATCTTTTGTCAGAGATATAATTGGTGTACCTTCAGAAGATATTTTATCTGTTCCAAGCACTTCCCTTACTCCAAGAAAAGTGTACATATTTAGGAGATTGGAATGATTAATCATATTTTCCATATACTTTTGCATCTGGTCCATATGATTTTGCATTTGTTCAGTACGTTTGTTTGTTTTCTTTGCGGAATGATTGTAGCATGCAGCTTGGATTAATGCGATAACGCCAACAACCAGGCTGGCTATACTTATTACATTTAAAATTAAAGGATCCATCATAAAACACCACCTAATATCTGTTTGGATCATCAGAACGCCCCAGAATGTAATCTGTTGATACGTTGAAATAATCAGCAATTTTCATCAAAGTTTCTGTATCTGGCACACGTTCACCAGATTCGTAGCGTTGATATGTACGTAATGATATTCCTGCTGCTGTGGCTATATCTTTTTGTAATGAATTTCTATTCATTTTAAGTTGTTGAAGTCGTTCTGTAAAAGTAGCTATAATTAATACTCCTAAATAAAATTTTGCAAAGCTTAATGTTTGTCCAAAGTAGATTCGTTTTGGCTCCAAACAATTGAATAACCGATTAGTTCAAGAACTTCCTCTACTTCCGTATATTTTAGAGATTCTCGCTTTAGTTTGGAACTAAAATTTTGAACAGACGTATTACGATTATATTTTTTATTTAATTCATCAACAACCTGTGTCATGGTCCAACCTGATTTAATAATCAATGCTTTAAGTTCATCTTTTAAAGCCATACGGCACCTCCTTTTTAAATGAAAAGTTTAAAATTCAATAAAAATAATAAGATTTAAACTTGACAGTTGAAACTCTGTAATGTATAATTCAATTATAGAGTTGAAACTTCAAGTATATATTTGATATTTCAATTCTAATAATATCACATGTACATTGAAAAGTAAAGGAGGAAACACTATGGCAAGAATGTATGAAGCAGCCAATGCAAGACCAAAAGAAATTGAGGAGTACCCACCAATCCTGCAGGCGAGACACATTCAGGAACTTCTAAACGTCTGTGAAGCAGTTGCTTACCAGATACTACATATCCAGGGCTGCCCTACTTTGAAGATGGGAAAGAGAATGGTAGTCCCAAGAGATGACTTCTGGGAGTTCCTAATGGCTCATAAAGGTAAGCAACTGTGGTAAGTGAGGAATATGCCTATGAGTGAAGATAAACGCTTAGATGAGGTTATACGTGTTCAGAAACGCCCCAATAACTTCGTGATGATGGATAAATCCTTTTTGGAGGATACCAGGCTATCTTATAAAGCCAAAGGAATACTTGCTTATTTGCTGAGCAAACCGGACAACTGGAAAGTGATTGTTGGAAATCTTGTAAACTACTCTACTGATGGAAAAGCCTCTGTATATGCAGGACTAAAAGAGCTGAAAGAGTGCGGTTATTATGAAAAAACCCCTGTTAGAAATGATAAGGGAACACGTATCATCAGATGGGAAAGTACAGTGTATGAAATTCCACTTTCTCTACTTACCGATTTTCAAGAAATAGAAAACCTAGAAATAGAAAATCAATTTATAGAAAATCGGGAACGTAATAATAATTATTATAATAATACTTTAAATATTAACAATAATCATGTCCAGTCTTGTCAGACAGGAGCAGACCGACAGGCGGATATGCAAACTACTCTCTCGCTGATCCATGAGAACATAGATTATGATAGTCTGAAAGTTGCTCATGCTGACGATTTAAAGCTGATTGATGAGTTTGTAAGGATTATCTTAGATGCACTGCTGTCTCAGAGCAAAACTGTCCGCATAAACGGCGAAAGTAAGCCTAGGGAGCTTGTAAAGAGTAACCTTATGAAATTAACCTATGCAGATATAGAACATGTTCTGAGCCAGTTTAAAGTACATGGAGAACGGATAAAGAAAAAGCAGGCATATATACTGTCAATGCTTTATCATTCACCAATGGAGCTAAATGCTCATATTTCAAATGCAGTACATGCAGATTGGGGGTATTAGATGAAACTAGATCAAGAACTGAAGATACAAAATGAATTATTACATGTTTGGGCTAATGTTTATCTTTTCAGAGAGAAACTTGGAAAAAACCATGAACTATATAATGCCTTTGACAAGTTGACTAGAGATATAAATGATGTGGAATGCTTGCTTATAGATTACATAGAAAAAGTCCGCTGCTACTAGCACAACAGCGAACTCATAGCATTACCGCAAGGGCAACGCAGTATTCTTTCAGCAAGAGAATTATACCACTGCTGATGCCCTTGAATCAAGTAAAAAATATTAACAACAGAACGCAGTGTTCGAAATTCCTTAAATTTATGATATGAAAGAGGGCAGACAATGCAAAAATATGAGGTAATAAACGGAATGCTCAACAAATATTCCAAGCGCACACCAATTCATAAGCGCGGATTGGAAATACTTTATGACAGAGCTGAGAATCGAGGGTATAAGCCACATCAAATAAAAAAAGGGTTAAAAACTATGATTCTCAAAAATTATATCCGTAAAGAATATATTCCACCATATAACGATCCGACTTGTGAAGTCATACACGAAAGATTATACATGGAAGATTGGGAGTTCAGAGATATATTCAAACACATCTACATATAGCGGGAGGTATAAAAATGATTATAAATGGAGTTGATTACCAAGTTATAGAAGAAGTAGAAATCAAAGAACTGGGACAGCATGTCCCGGTTCTTGATGTTCCAGTAATGACTGATGAACAATGGAATAGGCTTGTTAAAAAGCAAAAGGCAGGTGAATTTCATGGCTAAAAGAGGTCAAGGAGAAGGAAGTATTTCCAAACGCCCAGACGGCACCTGGTGGGCAAGAATTACTGTGGGTAAGACACCTGATGGGAAACAAAAAAGGAAGGCATTCTATGGAAAAACCAGAAAGGAAGTGCAGGAGAAGCTTACAGCAGCTCTTAACGATATAAATAATAATATCTACATAGAACCCAATAAGATGACGGTGGGGCAATGGACACAGAAATGGCTTAAAGACTATAAGAGAAACTCTATTAAACCAACGACATATTCTGCTTATGAGTGTATTGTTATAAAACACATTGTACCAGAACTAGGACTGTACAAACTTAAATCTCTTCGCAATGATATGGTTCAACATTTTGTAAATAATTTAGTTGATAGAGGAATAAGAACCAGTTATATTGTGCAGATTGTAGCTGTATTAAAGTCTGCACTTGAACAGGCAGTCGATAATGGGCTTATAATGAAAAATCCTGCAAAAAGAGTTGAGATGCCTTTAAAGCAGGAGGTTAAACGTAGAGTGCTTACAGTTGAAGAACAAAAAAAATTGATGGAGGTCGCAAAAGGATATAGATATGGCAATATGATTTTATTAATGTTGGGAACAGGCCTACGAATTGGAGAAGCAATGGGACTTACTTGGAGTGATATTGATTTTGAAAGTAATATATTAAGTGTGAATAGAACATACGTAGAGGTTGCTGAATATGTTGATGGAAAGTGCATTCATAGAAAAGGCAGTTTTCAAAGCCCTAAAAGTAGAACGAGTAAGAGAACAATTCCGCTTCTCCCTTCTTTAGTTAATATGCTTTTAGATGTTAAATCTAAGCAAGAGAAGGAAAAACAAGAATTCAAAGCAGCGTATCAAGATAGTGAACTGGTTTTTTGTGGGCGTAATGGTGAGCAGGTAAGAAGAGCATCAGTAGATAAAACTTTAAGAAGAATGTGTAAAAAAACTGGAATTGAGCATGTAAATCCGCATGCATTAAGACACACGTTTGCAACTAGAGGATTAGAGAATGGCGTTGATTTGAAGGTGATGCAGGAATTTCTTGGACATGCAAGTATAAAAATGACTGCGGATATTTATACTCATGTGTCGTCAGAAACGAAGAGAGATTCCATGATGAAACTTGCAGATACTATTAAATTATAGGGAAATAGGGTATTCCGAGAAGTCGGTTTACCCTATTTTATTGTTGCTAAAAAGGTAGGTATATTGAAATGCGTGTTTTTTGGAAAATATACCTATTTTTATACCTAAGAGAACAAAAAATATTAAAAACTATCAAAAATAATAAATATTTTAAAAGATATAAGTCTCGAAACCCCAGTAAATACTGGAAAAAGAGAATATATAAAAATAATAAGGAGGAAAGTGTTAAATGGAAATTAGAGCAAGACCGTGATGGTCTTATTTTTATGCAATATTACAAATTAGGAGAATTTTATGGAATCTTTTATCATGCAGACATATACTATTGTACTTCCGATAATTCTAGGGTACGTTGTATGGCTGCTTAAAAATCAAAAGAAAGACCGAGATGCAAACAGCAAAGGAACGATGCTTTTGCTCAGAGTCCAGATGATTGAGTACCACGAGAAATGGATTGCAAGAGGCTATGTGACAAAACACGGACTCGAAAATTTTATTGAGATGTATGACTCATATCACGATCTTGGCGGAAACGGAGTGGCTACGCAGCTGCTTGAAGAAGTGAAGGAATTGCCAATTAGAGGTTAGGAGGTAGAGAGAATGGAACAGATTATGGATTATGTCAAACCAGAATTGATTGTAGTAGCAGTAGTGTTGTATTTTTGCGGTATGGGGTTAAAGCAGTCGCAGGCAGTGAAAGATAAGTACATTCCGGCGATTTTAGGGGCAGGAGGAATCTTCCTGGCAACAATCTATGTGATTGCCACTTGCCCACTAGGGACAATGCAGGAGATTGCAATGGCAGTGTTCACAGCGATTGTGCAAGGTATTTTGGTAGCAGGGTTAAGCACATATATTAATCAGACGATCAAACAACTTGGGAAGAATGAGTAAAATAGAAAAAAGCAAAGGGAGTCTTCGGACTCTCTTTTATTGTATTTGAAAGTAGGAAAGGAGTTTAAGTATGGCACATTTATTTATTATTACAGGACATGGAGCAGGAGATCCGGGAGCATGTGCAAACGGATTTTCGGAAGCAGAGAGAGTAAGAGCATTGGCAACGAGAATTAAAGCACTCGGCGGCGATCGGGTTACTCTGGGGGACTTTAACAGAGATTATTATGCAGACAATGGTATCAGTAGCCTCGACATCCCGGCTGACTGGCAGATCACAGAGTTACACATGGATAGCGCAGCAGCAGGAGCCAAAGGAGGGCATGTCATTATTAAGGCAGGATTTGATCCGGATCAGTACGACAATGCCCTTGCAAGTTTTATCGGCGGTATTTTACCGGGACGATCCAACTTAATCGTTGGCAGGGATGATCTCGCTAATCCGGACAGAGCAGCTGCAAGAGGATATAGCTATCGTCTCGTAGAGGTTGGATTTATTACAAATATTGGAGATCTTACGATTTTTAATGATCAGATGGATGATATTGCGCGAGGAATCTTAGCGGCATTTGAAATTAAAACAGATAAGCCAGTAGAAAAGCCGGATAAAGTAAACGCATCTCTCCAAACAAATAACGGCGCAGATTGCACAAGATTGTCTATTAAAGCTGTTAAAGATAACATCTACAAGGTCATCGATAAGGAACACGGTTTTATGCTTACGGCGGCAGCTGGACAAGCTAATGCAAATGTAGATTTCCGGAAATTTGACTGCGGAGATTACCAGTTGTGGAAATTGGTTAAGAAGCGGTACAAAAACGCAGACTACACAATGTTAGAGAGTGTTGCGGCTCCGGGACTGTATTTATCTGCGGAAAATAACGGCAGTGGAGGAAAGAATAATTTGAAATTGTACACTGATCTGCACAACATGAAACAGAAGTTCTATATCCGAGAAGAAACGGATGGAAGATCGTTGATTATCCACAGTTTTAGCGGGAAGTGCGTTGCGGCTAAATAGCGGATTAGCTTATTGCTAAGATTGTGCAAGATAAATTGGACAGACGCATTTACATATTAGCAAATATATGCTATGGTAAAGGTGTCCAATACAGATGATGCTCTGTATTGCGGAAACTGAGCAAATCACAGTTTCGCGGATTGAAATATTAACAGTAGCTTTAATTGCTACTAGATAAGGATAAGCTTAATGCTTATCCTTTTATCTTGCATTTCTTAATTTTCAGATTTTTGCAACTGTTATTCTTCCCAGTTCAAATAGCGCTCAATTGTCCCTTTGATATGATGGATAAATTCGCTTTTTTCGGAATCATTCTCATTGAGAGACGTGATGTAATCGAGAATCTCTTCGAGATATTTAGTAGATTGAGCTTGCTTTTCAGCCGTATCATTCGATTCGTAAGATACTAAACCGCCAACTAAAAAAGAAATTTTAAATCGGTAGTCTTCAGAAGACAGCGCGTCCTCAAATAAATCAACAATATTTCTTTGCATTTGTATTACCTCCGTGATTTTGTCTTATTATCGTTTCTAAATTGTTGCAACCATTCTTCAAATACCCCGCTTTTTATAGCTTCATCTGCCTCTTTTCTTACGGATTTCGCAATCTCTATATCACTATCGGATATCAGATAATATGTTTTGTTTTTATAACCTATAGAGGCTCGATACTTCCCTTTTATAAAAGATATGCCATTAAACCCCGTAGTATTGTTTTTGGATAATGTTCCCTGGTAAAAAACGGAAGAAGTATGTTCTTGCAATTTTCTTCCGGCTTTAAGAGATTCTATTTTTGATTCGCTACTTTTTGCACAACCACAACTCACTGTTTTTCCGCGCCTGAGACTGTCTCCGCGCACAGAAATTTCATTTCCGCAGTCGCATTTGCAGAGAAATGTCCTATGAGATCCTAGCGTTTCTGATTTTATGACGGTTAGTTTACCAAATTTTTGACCTACTAAATCATACCTTTCTTTTCTGAGACAACCGCAACTTTTTACGCTACCGCTATTTAATTCTCTAGATGTTGCGAGACGTGTTTTTCCACAAGCACATTCGCACTCCCATACTATAGATCCATTCTTAGTCGCGCTTGTTTTTTTGATAACCGTTAATTTGCCAAATTTTTTACCAATCATATCAATCAACTTAAACAACTCCTTTTATCTTGCATTTTTCCCTGCACTATAACAATCATAAAAGCTATCTACGAGATTTGCAAGTTCATCCGGTGTCAACTTATCAAACAAAGATTCCGGGATCCATTTGTAATTTTCGTAAAAGGTGTTTTCAAAGCTTCCAATCTTACTGAGTTTTTTTATTTTCTGGTACTTGTCCATTCTTAATAGATTGCGCAAATCTAATTCTCCATCTTTCAAGGATTGTTTTGCATCCTCGGTAAAGATATTTAGGTCTAATGTCAACATTTCCTCGACGCTGCACCCAAGAGCACTAGATAAAGCCTGCGCATTCTTTGCAGTAATGTTATTAACGTCAATTTCACCCTTTTCGAGCTTCTGTATTTGTCGGATGTTCATTCCGGTTTTCTCAGCAAGCTCTTTCTGTGTGAGGTTCATGAATTTTCTAAGTTCTTTGAGTTCTGCCATAGTTCTTCTCCTTCTCCCCGTATAGCCGATAGGTCAGCATTTTTGTTATTAGCCAACAAATGAGTATGTGATTTTTCCGGATTTGTGAGTGTTTTTCGAGTAAAAACCATCATTTCTGTTTACAAGTTCTTTTTTGATGATTTCATCGTTTTCAATCGCTGCAACTTCTTCGCTTTCTTTAACGATGTATGATTCATAGTATCCCGGATATTTTGCCAATTCTGATTTGATTTCTTCCGGTTTCGCAAACCAAGTTCTTGTTTCTTTGTTCCATTTTGCATCAAAACTCTTCTTAAGCCATTCTTTTGCATTATAAGTTTTCCCGCTGATTTCTCCAGTTGTTGTGTTTACTGTAAAGATTTCATTTCTTACAACAGACATTTTGATGATTTCTGCTTTCATTGCCTTCGCTTCCTTCCATGCCTTTTTCAAAGCTTCGGAGATCCCGAATCCTAACTTCTTAACCATTTCCCATGCTCTTTTCATAATGTTTGATAAGTTGTATTTTTTCATCCTTCGTATCTCCTTTGCTTTATCTTATGGCCTTATTATACGCCAATATTGGCGTAAAGTCAATAGGAAAACGAGAAATAATTTAAAAATCACCCTCCCAGAAAGAGAGGGCGAAAAAGAATATATTGTATCATCTTAATTTAAACGCGTTAGTAACACGTTAGTAACAAAAATGCTTGAAAACCCACTAAAATCGTTATATACTTTTAATAAAATATTAAGGATGTTCCTATTGGATTCAAAAGAAGTTTATGTTATTCTTTATTTTGAAAGAAGATAAGAAACATCAGACAGTCCCCCGCCTGGTCTGCCTGGCGGGGGACTGTTTGTCATAAGGGACTGTGACTGCATGGAAGGCATTCTCTTCGGCATTTGTTGTGGGAGTGTCAAGTAGATACAGGAAATCTGGGGGAAATAGATGAATAGACATGAATTTTTAAAACAGTTGGAGCATGCTTTGGAAGCCGAGATGAATCCGGCAAAGGTCAGAGAGCATGTGGACTATTACCGAAGTTATATTGCAGAGGAAGTCAAAAATGGAAAGTCAGAGAAGGAAGTGATGGATCTTCTCGGGGATCCGTGGGTGATCGCAAGGTCTATCATTGACTCTCCTTTAAATGAAACGGAGGATCAATACACATATGCCGATTATGAAGAGGCAGAGCAGGAGGCACCATTTGGAACACCGGAGATAAACATTAAGAAAATTACCGGATGGAAGATAGCGGCAGTTTGTGTCGGGATTGTGCTGATTTTGGTGCTTGTAATTTCGTTGCTCACTGGGTTGATCAGTATGTTGGCACCTGTGCTGGTTCCTCTTCTTGTGATTTGGATTGTGCTGCGAATCGTAGAAAATCACAGGCGGTGAGAAGAATCTGAAAATAGTAAAAATGGGGAAAGTGGGGAGAATAAGCCTAAAATAGCAAAATAAAAGACCGTTGGGGGAGCCAACGGTCTTTTGAGGGGAGTATAAATAATTAATAAGGGGTTGTAAGAAGTTTCCTTCCTACAAGCAGTAGTATAATATAATACGTAATAAAAAGCAAGCTTAAATTAGAAAAAAAGCAAAATATTGGCAAAATTTACAAATGAAAAACCTCCGGAAGCTGCATAGTTTTTTACTGAACAGGGATAATAAGAATGTAACTATTCACGAGTGAGCAGCAAATTGCAGGAGGAAATTTAAAATGGCAAAGAATGCGAAAACAACAAACAAAGCCAAAAACAGTGAATCTTATTCATCTTATTCTGATGGATATTCCGGAAACAGCAGCAAAGCTTCAGATCGAATGACATCAAAAAATAGCAACAAGACATCGGATCGAATGACATCAAAAAACAGCAGCAAAGCATCTAACAAAAATAAGAATTCAGAGAGCAACGAAAATTCTTACGGAAATTGCGATTGCTAATCAGCAGAAAAGAGCCAGTGCTGTAATACTTCAAATGTCTTAAATAGGAATACTTTTAAAAGAATCTGACAGAAAGCCTTTGGTAGTATGAAAATACCGCCGGAGGCTTTTTTATTGATGCGAAAATAGTTGTGCATCCAGACAAGTTGCGGTATCATAAAAATGAAATACAGAACATCGGGAGGAAGAAGATGGAGAAACTGGAACTGATTGCACCATGCCATTTTGGGCTGGAAGCAGTTTTAAAGAGAGAAATACAAGATTTAGGATATGAGATTATAAATGTAGAAGATGGAAGAGTGACTTTTGCCGGGGATGCAAGTGCGATTTGCCGGGCGAATGTGTTTTTGCGGACCGCGGAGAGAGTGCTGCTGAAGCTTGGAAGTTTCAAAGCAGTGACGTTTGATGAATTGTTCGAGCGGACCAAGGAGATCCCGTGGGAAAAATATATTCCGGAGGATGGAAAATTTTGGGTGGCCAAGGCCGCTTCTGTAAAGAGTAAATTGTTCAGTCCTTCAGATATTCAGTCTATCATGAAAAAGGCGATGGTTAACCGGATGAAGCAGCATTATCATATTGACTGGTTCGAAGAGAATGGGGCGTCTTATCCGGTGAGGGTATTTTTAATGAAAGATATCGTGACGGTAGGAATCGACACTTCGGGAGTTTCTCTTCATAAGAGAGGATATCGTCAGTTGTCCAGCAAAGCGCCGATTACAGAGACATTGGCAGCCGCTTTGATTTTGTTGACACCGTGGAAAAAAGACAGGATTTTTATAGATCCATTCTGTGGAAGTGGGACATTTCCAATTGAGGCGGCGATGATCGCTGCCAATATCGCACCGGGGATGAATCGCTCTTTCACGGCGGAGGAGTGGACAAACTTGATTCCGCGAAAACTCTGGTACGAGGCGGTGGATGAGGCGAATAGCCTGATTGACGATGATATTGAAGTGGATATTCAGGGATATGATATTGATGGGGAAGTTGTAAAAGCGGCCAGAGAGAATGCGAGAGAAGCAGGCGTAGAGCATTTGATCCATTTTCAGGAGCGGGCAGTAAAGGATTTAAGACATCCAAAGAAGTATGGATTTATCATCACCAACCCTCCATATGGAGAGAGACTTGAGGAAAAGTCTGCACTTCCGGCTCTGTATAGAGAATTCGGTGAGAGCTTTAAGAAGCTGGACAGCTGGTCGGCATATATGATTACGAGTTATGAGGAAACGGAACGGTATTTTGGAAGGAAAGCAGACAAGAACCGAAAGATTTACAATGGAATGCTAAAGACGTACTTTTATCAATTCCTCGGTCCAAAGCCGCCGAGAAGGAAGAAATATCCGGAAATTTAGACAGAACATAAATAGAAAGTGAATGACAATGCAGGATATGGATGTGCAAAGAAAAGGATCTGTATCCTGCTTGCAAAAAGGGACAGGGAGAAAGAACATGGAAAGAAAGATCATATTTGCGACAGGAAACCAAGATAAAATGAAAGAAATCCGGATGATTTTAGAGGATCTCGGAATTCCGGTCTCTTCAATGAAAGAGGCTGGGATTGACGTGGATATCGTGGAAGATGGAACCACATTTGAAGAAAATGCGATGATCAAGGCAGAAGCGATTGCAAAATTGACAGATGCGATCGTGCTGGCAGATGATTCGGGATTGGAAATTGATTATTTGAATAAAGAACCGGGTATCTATTCAGCGAGATATGCAGGAACAGATACTTCTTATGAGATTAAAAATAATCTTTTGCTGCAGCGTTTGGAAGGAGTTCCAGATGAGAAGCGCACAGCAAGATTTGTCTGTGCAATCGCAGCAGTATTTCCAGATGGAAGCAAAGAGACTGTAAGAGGTACTATTGAGGGGCGGATCGGATATGAGATTGCCGGAGAACATGGATTTGGATATGATCCGATTTTTTATCTTCCAGAATACGGATGTACAACTGCAGAACTGGACCCGGAAAAGAAGAATGAACTTAGCCACAGGGGAAAGGCACTCCGCTTGATGAGAGAGATTATCGAACAAAAAATGTAGCAGGAAGATTAGCATCCAAAGAAATAAAAGGTTCGTGTTCCGAAAAAAGGAAACGCTAAAATAATATTCGAAGAAAATGACAGGTGAAAGAATGAAGATACTGATCGTGAGCGATACGCATGGGAGACACCGGAATCTGGAGGAGGTTCTGGACAGAGAGGGACCGATTGACATGCTGGTCCATCTTGGAGATGTAGAGGGGGGAGAAGACTACATCTGTGCACTGGCAGACTGTGAGACGCATATTATTGCGGGAAATAATGATTTCTTTTCAGATCTGAGCAGGGAGCAGGAGTTTTTTATAGGAAAGTATAGAGTGTTTATCACACATGGGCACTCTTACTATGTCTCTATGGGAACGAAAGAACTGAAAAAAGAGGCAAGAAGACGAGGGGTAGATATTGTAATGTATGGACATACTCATGTGCCGCATCTGGAAGTAGATGGAAATCTTACTGTGCTCAATCCAGGAAGTCTTTCTTATCCAAGGCAGGCAGATCGCCGTGCAGGGTATATGATTATGGAAATAGATCACAATGGAAAAGCGCATTTTGAGCAATGTTTTGTATAAAGTGCCAAATGAATAAAAAAATAAAAAAAATTAGAAAAAAGTGTTGACTTTTGTTTGTTGCTATAATATAATAACTCTTGTCTTAAGGACAGAGACAAAAACAAAAACACAAAATAGCAACTACGGGGTGTGGCTCAGCTTGGCTAGAGCGCCTGGTTTGGGACCAGGA
>ENA-OPRU01000185-OPRU01000185.1-human-gut-metagenome-genome-assembly--contig:-NODE-185-length-51830-cov-19.324423_pt1 | contig 51830 bp, 40 predicted proteins | sample MGYA00241897_ERZ501888 | MGnify/ENA primary metagenome ERZ501888 (study PRJEB25962, sample SAMEA2042398) | human gut metagenome | biome: human gut; feature: human-associated habitat; material: faeces... | reverse complement strand
CCTGCGTCAGATATCTTTGCCGTGCGTCAGCACGCCTGCAGATATCTTCCTTGTCCTTCACACTCTGCTGAACTGTCTTGATTGCATTATTTTATGGAATTGCTATAGGATACAGATATCAGAAAGTCATAACAGGAGAAAAAGATAAATGAAAATATGTATTTGGTGCACCAAGATATTTGATCTTGGCGGAACTAAGCGAGTTGTCACACTTCTTGCGAATGAACTTGTAAAAGAGCATGATGTGACGATCATGGTATATCAGGACAGATTTAAAGAAGACCGGAATATGTATCATATGAGTGAGGATATCAAGGTTGACTTTATTGATAATAATGAGTTTGTCAATCGACATCATACACCGGCTTTCTGCTGGCGTTATCTTGTTCAGAAACTGAATGCCAAATATGGGATTTTTAATAAAGAAAAATATAATGATATTCTGGCAGATGCGATTTTCCCGAAAAAGACCAGAGAAAAATGGGTAAAATATTTAAATGAGCAGAATTATGATATTATTATCACAACTGCAAGTTTAAGCCTTCGTCTGGGTATGCTGGCGCCGGAGCTGAATGCAAAGACAATCGGATGGCAGCATAACTGTTATGCCGGATATCTTGATGTTCCTAATGTCGTATTCTGGAAACAGGAATGTCTGCTCCAGGAATATCTGCCGAAGCTGGACAGATACATTGTTCTCAGTGACTATGATAAGCGCGATTACAAAAAATTTCTGGATATTGATACAGAAGTTAAAATTAATCCCCGAAGCTTCGTGAGTGAGAGAAAATGCGACCCAAAATCCAAGCGTTTCCTTATGGCTACACGATTTGTATATGCCAAGGGTCTTGATCTGATGATGGAATCTTTTGAAGAATTCTGTAAGCAGGATGATGAATGGCAGCTGGATATTATCGGAGCCGGTGATCTCTGGAATCAGATTGTGGCGGATGCAAAGAGACGTGGTATTGAGGACAGAGTTAATTTTGTCGGTTATACAAATGAGCCGGAGAAGTATTATCTGAATTCTTCTGTTTTCCTTCTTCCGTCCAGGTGGGAAGGATGGCCGATGGTTATCATGGAAGCCTTTGAATTTGGTCTTCCTGTCATCGCATTCCATACAGGAGCGATGGATCTGATCATCGATGATGGAAAAACAGGATACCTGCCGGAAGCTTTTGATACAAAAAAATTTACAGATGCGATGCTGAAGCTGGCACATGATGAAGAACTCCGCAGAGAGATGTCCAGAAATGCAATCTGGAAATCTGAGGACTTTGCCATTGAGAAGGCAGTTAAAGAGTGGAATCGTCTTTTTAATCGTGTAATGGGAATCAAGACCTTTTATATGAAAAATGAAGAACAGATTCTGGAGTGCAGGGAGAAATATCCGCTTAGAACCAGCTATGCCGAGTTTGTAAAGGAATACCAGATAAGAGATAATACAATTCTTTATGAAGCTTTTGGCGGACGTGGTATGATCTGTAATCCTTATGCTCTGTTTTTGTATCTTCTTGAAAAAGAAGAGTATCAGGATTATACCCATATCTGGGTGCTTGAGGACTTCGAGGATAACAGAAAACAGATTGAAAAATACGAAAAATATCCGAACGTGCGATTTGTAAAATATAAATCAAAGGAATACTGTAAAGAACTTGCGACAGTGAAATATCTGGTAAATAATGTAAGCTTTCCAAGCTATTTCCTTAAAAGAGAAGGTCAGGTACTGATCGATACCTGGCATGGAACTCCTCTGAAGAATATGGGATTTGATATTCCGGGAGCAAATATCTCTCAGGGAAATACAGCAAGAAATCTGCTCAGTGCAGATTATATAGTTTCCTCCGGACCTTATATGACAAAGACAGCATACAAAGATTCGTATAAAATGCAGAATCTGTATGAAGGCACAGTGCTGGAAGAGGGTTTCCCGCGTAATGATAAGCTTTTTGACAGTGACAGAGCAGAAGTGATACAGGAACTTAAGGATTGCGGAGTGGACGTAAAGGAAGATAAAAAGATTATTCTTTATGCACCGACATGGAGAGGCGAACAATACAGCCGTCCGGATACAGATTTGCAGGATGTCTATAAGCTGATCAATGTAATGGAGAACAGTATAGATACAAATGAATATCAGATCTTTGTCAAGCTTCATCAGATCGTATATCACTATATGAAAGAGAATGCCATGGAACCTGGTGATGCGCAGACAAAATTTATTCCTGCAACAATGGATACAAATGAGATTTTGTCAGTGACAGATGTACTGATTTCTGATTATTCCAGTATTTTTTATGATTTCATGCTGACAGGAAAACCGATTCTGTTTTATGTGCCGGATGCGGAGAATTTTGAAGATTATAGAGGTCTGTACTTCGGATTTGACAAACTTCCGGGACCGGCAGTGTCTACCCCTGAGAAGCTTGGTGAACTTCTGAAGGATCTTCCGGGAGTGGCTGCTTCCTGTAAAGAGAAGTATGAAAAAGCAAGAGAACAGATATGTCCGAGAGATGATGGAAAAGCATGCAAACGTATAGCAGAAGTCCTGCTTGATGGAAAAGAACCGGTAAATCCGATATATCTGAATCAGACAGATAAAGTAAAACTTCTGGTATATGCAGGAGATTTCAGTGATACACAGGAGACAGAGGCATTCTATGAATTTCTGAACAAAGTGGATTATGAGCATTTTGATGTGACGTTGATCGGGAATGGTGCAAAAGAAGAGGAGTCTTCTGAGAAACTGAATAGTCTGCCAAAAGAAATCAGGGTTTTATACTGGAAGCGTTCCTACCCGGCTACGGACGAAGAATATGTATGTCATAAAAAGTTTATGAAATCTAAGAAAACAGAAGTGCCGGAGATGCTTCTGGATTTTTACAGGCGTGAGCTTCGCAGGATGATCGGAATGTCAAAGTTCGACTATGCTCTGGTATTTACTGATATGAAGAAGTTCTTTCCTGCAATGTCAGGGGCTCTGGATGTGAAGCAGATATTTAATATAGAAAACTGGCAGAATTTGTTGAAGTGTTAAAGCTTCATTAAAGCTTCACAGACGGATCAGAACCTCATTGGAAAGAGGCGGAAAACGGTATATTTTAAAAGATATGTAAGGCAGTCTGGCAGGTATTGGGCCAGGCTGCTTTTCTGAATACGGATCTTGAATTATCATTTTATGGACGCAGATAATTACGCATGGATTTCAGTGCATTTTTTTCGAGACGACTGACCTGTGCCTGGGAGATGCCGATTTCCTGAGCTACTTCCATCTGCGTCTTTCCTTCGTAGAAGCGCAGTTCTATGATATGCTTTTCGCGGCTGTTCAGCCTCTGCATAGCTTCGCGGAGAGCAAGATTTTCAATCCAGCGTTCTTCTTTGTTTTTTTTGTCACTGATCTGATCCATGACATAAAGAGTATCACCGCCTTCTGTATAGACCGGTTCAAAGAGACTCACAGGATTTTGGATAGCATCAAGGGCATATACGATCATTTCTTTTTCGATACCAATTTCCTGTGCAATTTCGGTAACTGTAGGTTCTTTCAGGTGCTGCTTCATATAATTTTCGCGGGTATAGATTGCTTTGTATGCAATATCACGAAGAGAACGGCTGACGCGGATACTGTTGTTATCCCTGAGATATCGCCTGATTTCGCCTATGATCATTGGAACTGCATAAGTGGAAAATTTTACCTGTAAAGTGGTATCAAAGTTGTCAATGGCCTTGATCAGACCAATACATCCGATCTGAAAAAGGTCATCGGCATTTTCGCTGCTGTTCTGAAATCGTCGTATTACGCTGAGAACAAGACGTAGATTTCCTTTAATGTACAATTCACGTGCCTGTTCATCGCCGTTTTTGATTCGTCTGAACAGTTCCGCTTTTTCTTCTGCTGTAAGAACAGGAAGTTTCGACGTATTGACTCCGCAGATTTCAACTTTGTTCAGTGCCATCTTATTGAATCCTCCTTATTATCTCTGGATGTAAACCGACTATTCGCAGATATGAGCCAGGATCCTCCAAAATCATTTCAGAAAATAAAAAAAGGACAGTGGCTGCCGAATAGTTGTCATATACTTCAGTAAGAATGATTCTCATATAGCAGTGGATTTATACTTTGACCGGGAAAATATAAAAAATATAGGTCCTTGACAATTCTCTGCGGTGAAATATCAGCCTTTATGGAAACATTTTTCTTCGTCTATTTTCACAAGGATGATATCGTCCCCGATCTGGCTGATACATTCCCAGGGAATGATATATTCATTATCACGTCCGAACAGGCAACAGAATCTTCCGGGGCCTGGAAGTATAAGGGCAGTGAGTTGACTGCTTTTGCAGTCAAATTCCGCATCAATGGGACATCCGAGACTGCGGCAGGTACAGATATTAATTACTTCTTTTTGCTTTAATTCACAGATTTTCATAAATCAGATACAGTCCTTCCGGTTAAAATCAGACTGTCGTGCCAATGCTTTCAGAATCTGATATGCGTTTGATAACAATTTATGTATTTTTGCAAAAATTTATGCAAGTCCTTTTATTGACACCTTAAATAGAAATACAGTATAATAAAACTATATATAACTGTTTGTATTTGTGTTACTGAGAATGGAGTGAACAGTAACGTATTTGTAGCCGTTTAACCGAATCAAGTATATAGTACATAAGCAGAAAACAGTAATACGAATTAAAGGGGGACGTCGTATGAAGTGTCCATTTTGTAATCAGGATAATACGAGAGTAGTTGATTCCAGACCGGTAGAAGATACCAATTCTATCCGTCGCCGTCGTTTGTGTGATGCCTGCGGAAGGAGATTTACCACATATGAAAAGGTGGAAAGTATTCCGCTTACTGTGATCAAAAAAGATCAGAACAGAGAACAGTATAATCGCAGTAAAATTCAGTCGGGAATTCTGAGAGCCTGCTATAAAAGACCAATATCCATAGATAAGATTGAAGAGATGATGGATGCCATAGAGGGAGAAATCTTTAATACCGAAGAGAAAGAGATTTCCAGCACCAGAATTGGTGAGATCGTTATGGAACATTTGAAAGATCTGGATGCAGTTGCTTATGTACGTTTTGCGTCTGTATACAGAGAATTTAAAGATGTCAGTACTTTTATGGACGAGCTGAAGAAGTTTATGAATTAAATAAGAGTTCTGTGTGAACAGTAATGTATGAATGCTCTGTGTGAAAGGATTTACGGGCAAATATAAAGAGCCGACGAGAATAATATCCCGCCGGCTCTTTATGTGTATTTTTATGGGGGTAATTAACTAAAATAAATTAAACAATACCCTGAGCGATCATAGCATCTACAACTTTCTCGAAGCCTGCGATATTAGCGCCTGCAACATAGTTGCCTTCCATATCATAACGCTTGGAAGCATCATCAACTTTATGGAAGATATCAACCATGATCTGATGAAGTTTTGTATCAACTTCTTCTGCTGTCCAGGAAAGTCTTGCAGAGTTCTGGCACATTTCAAGTGCGGAAGTAGCAACACCACCGGCATTAGCTGCTTTACCAGGCATAAATATTACACCGTTTGCCATAAGGTAATCAGTTGCCTCGCGGGTAGTAGGCATATTTGCACCTTCTGCAACATATTTGCATCCGTTTGCAATAAGGATCTTAACAGCATCAAGGTCAAGTTCATTCTGAGTTGCGCATGGAAGATAGATATCACATTTGATGTTCCAGATACCTTTTCCTTCTGTATAAGTAGCGCCTTCTACGCGATCTGCGTATTCTTTGATACGTCCACGTTTTACTTCTTTGATATCTTTAACGATGTCAAGTTTGATTCCTTCCGGATCATAGATATATCCGTTGGAGTCGCACATAGCAACAACTTTACCGCCAAGTTCGGCAGCTTTCTCTACTGCGTAGATGGCAACATTACCGGAACCTGTTACGATGAGAGTTTTACCGGAGATTGTGTCGTTTTTAGCTTTAACCATTTCGTTCAGCATATATACAAGACCATATCCTGTAGCCTGTGTACGGATCAAAGATCCACCGTAGGAAAGACCTTTACCTGTGAGAACACCCTCGTATAATCCGCGGTTTCTCTTGTACTGTCCGTACAGATAACCGATCTCACGTCCGCCTACACCGATATCACCTGCAGGAACGTCCATGTCAGCACCGATATATTTGGAAAGTTCTGTCATAAAGCTCTGGCAGAATGCCATAACTTCTCTGTCAGATTTTCCTTTAGGATCAAAGTTTGAACCACCTTTACCGCCACCGATCGGAAGACCTGTAAGGGAGTTCTTGAAAATCTGTTCGAAACCTAAAAATTTAAGGATTCCCTGGTTTACTGACGGATGGAATCTTAAACCACCTTTGTATGGTCCGATCGCACTGTTGAACTGTACACGATAACCTTTGTTTACCTGTACAACACCTTTATCGTCTACCCACGGAACTCGGAAAGAGATGATTCTTTCAGGCTCAACAAGACGTTCCAGAATGGAAAGCTTGCGGTATTTCTCTTCATTTTTGTCGATTACGACTTTAAGGGAGTCTAAAACTTCCTTTACTGCCTGATGGAATTCAGGCTCATTTGGATTCTGTGCTACGACTCTTTCGTATACTTCTTCAGTATAAGACATTATGATTTCCTCCTCGTCCATCGTATAATTATTTTTTTAATCGACGTTATTATACACTAAAGTGTTACAAATGGAAAGAGCCAAATGAAAATTTTTTTATGAAAATTTTTTGAACAAAATTTGTACTTGCGAAATGCCGCCAAGTATGAGAAAATGTTAAAAATCATCCATACAATTTATAGCAATTTCTAAAAAATACAGTATATTTATAAAAGCTGCGTAAATTCGCACTGTACGTTTCGGTTCTTATATTGCCATGTATCCGTAAGAAACTGCAAATGGAAAGTCAAGCGGATATTCGCAATTGAAGTAGGGGACTTACTTGATTCGGTTAAAAAATGCCTCGCAGGACAGTAGTGTGTGAACAGTAAGCGGTAATCTGTTTTTTTATGTTCAGAAACAGAATATATAAGATGTAGACCGAAAGAGAAAAAAATGCTATAATATTTACAGAGATGTGCATCTACAAATTGTTGCGATGACAGAAACGAGGAGGGAATCATTATCGAGAGAATTGTGAAGAAAGGAGATTTATTACATGGCGGGATTTAAAACCAAAGTAACACCTGAAATTGAAAATCTGACGGAGGTTTGCAAGGAACATACAAGTCTGGATCTTTCTCTGTATGCAAAATATGATGTGAAGAGAGGTCTTCGTGATATTAATGGAAAAGGGGTTCTTGCAGGCCTGACTCAGGTTTCTAATGTGAAAGCCACAAAGATTGTTGATGGCAAAGAAGTTCCATGTGCTGGAAGTCTTTCCTACAGAGGATATGATATCAAAGATCTTACCAGGGGATTTATCGAAGATGACAGATATGGATTTGAAGAAGTTACCTATCTTTTATTATTTGGCAGTCTTCCGGATAAGAAACAGCTTGCAGATTTTACACAGCTTCTGGCAAATCAGCGGTCACTTCCTACAAATTTTGTGCGTGATGTTATAATGAAGGCTCCGAGCAAGGATATCATGAACGGGCTTTCCAGAAGTGTGCTTACTTTATATTCTTATGATACCAACCCTGACGATACATCATTGCCGAATGTGCTCAGACAGTGTCTGAATCTGATCAGTGTATTTCCGCTTTTATCTGTTTATGGATATCAGGCTTATAACCATTATATTAAAGATAAGAGTCTCTATATCCATAATCCGAAGAAAGAACTTACCACAGCAGAGAACATTCTGAGAATGCTTCGCCCGGATAAGAAGTATTCACATCTGGAGGCAAAGATCCTGGATATTGCGCTTATCCTTCATATGGAACATGGCGGAGGTAATAACTCTACATTCACAACTCATGTGGTTTCCTCATCAGGAACTGATACATATTCTGCGATTGCCGCAGCACTTGGCTCATTAAAGGGACCAAAGCATGGCGGTGCCAACATTAAAGTTGTCAGGATGTTTGATGATATGAAGAAGGAAGTTAAGGACTGGAAGGATGAAGACGAGGTCCGGACATATCTGAAGAGACTTCTTCATAAAGAGGCATTTGACCGGAAGGGACTGATCTATGGAATGGGACATGCGATTTATTCAGTGTCTGATCCGCGAGCTGAAGTTTTCAAGGCATATGTGGAAACTCTGGCAAGGGAAAAAGGCAGAATGAAAGATTATGCCCTGTATTCTATGGTGGAACGTCTGGCACCTGAAGTAATTGCAGAAGAGGGTCGTATTTATAAAGGTGTAAGCGCCAATGTAGACTTTTACAGCGGTTTTGTGTACAGTATGCTGGATCTGCCACTGGAATTATATACACCGATGTTTGCAGTTGCACGTATCGTAGGATGGAGTGCGCACCGTATGGAAGAGCTCATTAATGCAGATAAGATCATCCGTCCGGCATATAAGAATGTTCTGGAACCGGCAGTATATGTTCCTCTTAATGAACGCTGATCATAATGATTCAGTATTTCGGGGACAGCGTACTGTCAGACACTTATCGCTGATCTTGTTTTCAGAAAAAATATAAATAAAGGAAATGACTACGGATGTTTAATTGCTTTTTTCCGGATGAATATCTGGATTCGACCTATGTGATAAACTTCGATGATCTGTATGCGCAGGGATACAGAGGACTTCTGTTTGATATAGATAATACTCTGGTACCTCATGGTGCACCGGCAGATGAGAGAGCATGTGCGCTGTTTGCACATCTGAAGGAACTTGGATTTAAATGCTGTTTTCTGTCAAACAACCAGTACGAGAGAGTTTCTTCTTTTAATGATGCGATAGGAGCGCAGTTTATCGAGAATGCACACAAGCCTTCAACAAAAAATTATATCAGGGCAATGGAACTTCTTGGGACAGACAGAAGTAATACAGTTTTTATAGGAGATCAGCTCTTTACTGATATATATGGTGCGAAACGCACAGGAATCCGGAATATTCTGGTGAAACCACTCAATCCGAAAGAAGAGATTCAGATCGTACTGAAACGATATCTTGAAAGAATTGTACTATATTTTTACCGCAAAGAGGAGGGGAATTCATGAACCATATTGTTATCATAGGATTTATGGGTTCAGGTAAGACAAGAGTAGGAAAACGGCTGGCAAAAGATTTCAATCTTCCTTTTGTAGACGTTGACCGCGTAGTATCAAAGAAGATGAACCTTACAATGAAAGAAATCTTTGACAGATTCGGAGAACCATTTTACAGAGCTCTTGAGACAACTGTGATCAAGGCACTGATCGATGATCCGGAACAGAAGATTATTTCTCTGGGGTCCGGTCTTCCGATGCAGGAACAGAATGCAAAATATATTAAAAAACTGGGAACTATAGTATATTTGAAGGGATCTTATGCAACGTTGAAGAAGAGACTGGAAAATTCCAGCAGCAATCCTCTGATCGAGGGAGAAGACAAAGAAGATAAGATCAGAAAACTTCTTAAACAGCGCGATCCGGTTTATGCGAAGTTTGCAGATGTTGAGATGATCACAGGAGATAAGCCGTTTGAGGATCTGATTGCTCAGCTTGAAGAAAAATTAAAAACATGTGTAAAAAATAGTTGAAAAAAACAGCAGAATATTATAAAATTAAATAAGAGTGTGTCACAAAACTGAGAAAAGCATGAGAGGGACACACACTTTGAACGGCTGTTGTTGTCAAAAGACACAGCATTGCTGAACTGTACTATTAAGGAGGAAATATAACTATGATTTCAGCAGGTGATTTCAAAAACGGTATCACACTTGAAATTGACGGAAACGTATGTCAGATCGTTGAATTCCAGCACGTAAAACCAGGAAAGGGTGCTGCTTTCGTAAGAACAAAATACAAAAACATTATTACAGGAGCAGTTCTTGAGAAATCTTTCCGTCCAACAGAGAAATTCCCGGCTGCACGTATTGAGCGTGTAGATATGCAGTATCTGTATGATGATGGTGATCTGTACTACTTCATGAACGTAGAGACATACGATCAGGTTGGTCTTACAAAAGATCAGGTTGGAGATTCTCTTAAATTCGTTAAAGAGAACGAGATGGTTAAGATCTGTTCCCACAACGGAAATGTATTTGCTATTGAGCCTCCTCTGTTCGTAGAACTTGAAGTTACTGAGACAGAGCCGGGATTTGCCGGAAATACAGCACAGGGTGCTACAAAACCGGCTACTGTAGAAACAGGTGCACAGGTTCAGGTTCCGCTGTTCGTTAACCAGGGCGACAAACTGAAAATCGATACAAGAACAGGAGAATATCTTTCTCGAGTATAATCAGGATGAAACCAGTTGTTTGTTTTGTCTGATCGACAGATGTAAAGAGATAAAAACTGCCATCGGTAAGATCCGGTGGCAGTTTTTTATCTCTGATTGAAAATAGGAGAAAAAAATATGGAATATGTAACACTTGGAAAAACCGGTCTCAGGGTTTCCAGAATGGGCCTTGGCGGGATACCGATCCAGAAAATTGATGCGGAAGGAACAAAGACACTGCTGCATAAGCTGGCAGACCGGGGAGTAAATTATATTGATACAGCCAGAGGATATACGGTCAGTGAAGAATATCTGGGATATGCACTGGAAGGTATCAGGGACAGATTTATAATTGCCACAAAGTCCATGGCACGTACAAAGGAAGCTATGGCTGAAGATATTGAGAAGAGTCTTCATAATCTTCGTACAGATCATATTGAATTATACCAGGTGCATAATCCGAGTATGGAACAGCTTGATCAGGTGCAGGCGGCCGGTGGTGCCCTTGAAGCACTGCAGGAGACAAGAGCAGCAGGAAAAATCGAACATATTGGTCTGACCGCTCATTCTGTGGAGGTTTTTGCCCGGGCTCTGGAGCTTGACTGGGTGGAAACTATTATGTTTCCATATAATATTGTAGAGAGTCAGGGGGAAGAGCTGATCTCAAAATGTGAGGAGAAAAACATCGGCTTTATTGATATGAAACCTCTGGCCGGTGGTGCAATTGAAAATGGAACGCTGGCATTGCGTTATGTCTGTTCGAATAAGAACGTTACTATTGTGATCCCGGGAATGGCGGAAGAGAAGGAAATCGAGGAGAATATAAAGGCCTGTCTTGATGATTCCCCGTTAAGCGAGAAAGAACTGGAGGAAGTTCAGACAGTACGGAATCAGCTTGGCACAAATTTCTGCCGCAGATGTAATTACTGTGCTCCATGCAGTGTGGGAATCGATATTTCGGGTGTGTTCCTGTTCGCAGGCTATCTTAATCGTTACGGGCTGGGAGACTGGGCAAGAAACCGTTACAGTTCTCTTGCGGTGAAGGCTTCCGCCTGTATAGAATGCGGCAAATGTGAAACCAGATGTCCGTACCATCTGCCAATCCGCGAAATGCTGAAAGAATGTGCACAACAGTTTGGTGAATAAAAAACATCCACATTAAAATCCTTTGGCGCCATAAAGAATACCAGATGTGTTTTGGTAATCAAACTATCGGATATGCCATGGAACAAGCACAATAAAAAGTTGGTAAAATCCCATATAGAAGGGATGTATTACCAACTTTTTTAGATTTTATAGGATATTAATTTCTGAGAAATCAATAGATAAATCTTCGTAAATTCCAGCTTTTACAGTATCAGTGAACGAATATTCTTCAATGGAATAATCATGATTAAAGTTGTATACTGTAATTCTGTTTTTTGCGATATCTACGATCCAGTATTCCCGGACACCTGCGGAACGATATTTGAAAAGTTTCAGGAGATAATCCATTTTTCTGCTTGCAGGCGATACAATTTCAATAATCCAGTCTGGTGCGCCTTTACATCCTTTATCATCAAGTTTGTTTGGATCACAAATCACAGATATATCTGGTTCGACATAAGTATTATTTATTTCATCAAGATATACGGCGAATGGTGCAGAAAGCACTTCGCAAGTTCCTTTGTGCTGTTTTATATAATTACGGATGATAGCGGAAAGCTCCATGACGAGTTTCTGATGTTTGTACGATAGTGGTGCCATATAATAGATGTGTCCGTCAATCAGTTCAGCTCTTTCGCCATCTGGCAGAGCATAAATATCTTCAATGGTATAAGATTCTTCTTTGAGTAAAGCCATACGATCACGCTCCTTTTTGATTATATTATAGTGGATTTACATAAAATATTCAACACTGACCATCTGGCAGCAACTCTTTTTTATATTTGTAATTTGCTACTGTCACAGGTCATTGTACACCAGAATCTATTTCTGAATGTGCTCGTTATAAATGTGAACAGGCGAAAATTCCGGTTAAAAGTATACATGCTATTCGCAGGACTTTAAATTCACGTATCGGGAAAGAGATCACCATCATTGTATTGACATCCTATGAATTCAGCGAAATTGAAGAGGAAGCAAAGGCTGCAGCTGTAGATGCTTTTATTGCAAAACCGCTGTTCCGTTCCCGGCTGACGGCTACACTGCGGCAGTTTACTTCAGGAAGAAAAGAAAAAACAGCAAGAAATTATCTGGAGGAGCTGTCAGAATCAGACTACACGGGAAAAAGGATTCTGTTAGTTGAGGATAATGAGTTAAACAGAGAAATTGGTGTTGAAATTTTGCAGATGACAGGGGCAGAAGTGGAAACAGCAGAAAATGGAAAAATCGCAGTTGAAAAAGTGGAAGCTTCTCCGAAAGGTTCGTATGATCTTATTTTTATGGATATCCAAATGCCTGTCATGAATGGACATATCGCAAAACCGCTGGATATGAATAAGCTGAATAATGTTCTGGAAAGCTGGCTGTAACTGACTTTTATGTGATTACAAAACGTATTACTATGAACAGAGTGAACAGTAACATACATACCTTTGAACAGTAATGATTTCTTTTGCAGAGTTGATTTAGAAAAGGGCAGTATGATATTATATATATAGTTGAATGCAAACATATGTAAAAAATAATCAAAGAGGGATAAGACAAATGATAAAATTACAGCTTCATGAAAACTGGCAGTTGTGCAATATCAGACAACTGGACTGGATTCCGGCACAGATTCCGGGGGATATTTATGCGGCACTTCTTAAGACCGGAAAGATGCCGGATCCGTTCTTTGGGGATAATGAATATCAGGCGAAAGCACTGATGGAGGAGGATTACGAATACAGAACGGTATTTAATTATGAAGAAGCGCAGTTTAAAGATTGTCAGGAAGTGATCCTGAGATTTGACGGGATTGATACGATTGCGGACATCTATCTGAATGGATGTTGTCTTGGAAAAGTTGATAACATGCACAGAATCTGGGAATTCCCGGTAGGAGAGCTGCTTGAAAACGGCAAAAATACCTTACGCGTTATCATTCGCTCTCCGTTGAAGTTCATGGCAGAGGCATTTAAGAAATATAAAAACAGGGGAAATGAAGACACAATTGAGGGATTTATGCATCTGCGCAAAGCTCACTATATGTGCGGCTGGGACTGGGGTGCATGTCTGCCGGATGGAGGTATCTTCCGTCCTGTAACACTTCTGGGAATTGAAACTGCCAGACTGGACAGCGTGTATATCCGTCAGGTACATAAGGATGGCAAAGTCCTGCTGGTTCCGGAAGTAGATGTGGAGACTGTTGATGAGGAAGAGAGCGAAGCAGATGGGTATGAAGGTGCACAGGCACTGGAATATCAGGTGACTGTAACTGCACCGAATGGAACAAAAACCATATGGGATGACTGTCCGGATGAAATGGAGATTGAAAATCCGCAGCTCTGGTGGCCAAATGGACTGGGAGAACAGCCGTTATATCAGGTGCAGGTAGACCTGAAAGCCGGAGATAAGATTGTAGACACCTGGTGCAGAAAAATCGGTCTCCGTGCGCTGACCATGCATAGAGAGAAAGACCAGTGGGGCGAGAGCTTTGCTCATGAAGTAAACGGTTATCAGGTCTTTGCCATGGGCGCTGATTATATCCCTGAGGACAATCTTCTGCAGAGAACATCCAGAGAACGTACCAGAGAATTACTTCTTCAGTGCAAGAGAGCGAACTTTAATACAGTACGTGTCTGGGGCGGTGGCTATTATCCTGAGGACTGGTTCTTTGATCTCTGTGATGAACTGGGGCTGATGGTATGGCAGGACTTTATGTTTGCATGCTCTGTCTATGAATTGACACCGGAGTTTGAGGCAAATATCCGTCAGGAATTTATTGATAATATCAAACGTCTCCGTCATCATGCATCCCTTGCCCTGTGGTGCGGAAACAATGAGATGGAAATGTTTGTAAAGCAGGGCACCTGGGTGACAAAGCCGACAGAAATGAGAGATTATCTGTTTATGTATGAGCGCATTATTCCGGAAGTTCTCAGCGAATACGACCCGGATACCTTCTACTGGCCTGCAAGCCCGTCATCAGGCGGTTCCTTTGATGAACCCAATGATCCGAACCGTGGAGATGTGCATTACTGGGAAGTATGGCATGGCAATAAGCCATTTTCAGAATATCGTAAATATTTCTTCAGATATGCATCTGAGTTTGGTTTTCAGTCATTCCCGTCTGTAAAAACGCTTGAAACAGTAACAGATGATCCGAAAGAATTGAATCCATTTTCTTATGTGATGGAGAAACATCAGAGAAATTACGGAGGAAATGGAAAAATTGCCAAATATATGCAGGCAGCATACCGTTATCCTGAGAACTTCAGCGATTTTGTTTATGCATCTCAGCTTCTCCAGGCAGATGGAATCCGATATGGAGTCGAGCATTACCGCAGAAACCGGGGACGTTGTATGGGTGCAATCTACTGGCAGTTAAATGACTGTTGGCCGGTTATTTCCTGGTCATCCATTGATTATTACGGACGCTGGAAAGCGCTTCATTATTATGCGAAGAGATTCTTTGCGCCTGTAATGCTTTCCTGTGAAGAACAGAGCTGGATGACAGTGGAAGCGGATATGAACCGTCAGCATTTTGAATTTGAAAAATCCATCCGTCTGAATGTGACCAATGAAACGCTGGATGCTCACAGGGTTCTGGTGAAATGGGCAGTGCGAAAGACAGATGCCACAATTCTGAGGGAGGAAGAACAGTGGCTGGAAGTACCAGCATTGTCTGCTGTATGGATGGATAAGGTCGAACTTCCTCAGATTGACTGTTTTAATGAATATGTAAGTTATGAGGCATGGGAAAATGATCAGATTATTTCTCAGGGAACTGTGATTTTTTCCTATCCGAAATACTTCCACTATCTGAATCCCGGACTGGCTGTGCGCGTAGACGGAGATGAGATAGTTGTTAAGGCAGAAGCATATGCAAAGAGTGTGGAAATCCGGAATGAGAATGATGACCTGATTCTTGAAGATAATTATTTTGACATGAATGCAGGAGAATACAGAGTGAAGATACTCGATGGAAAGCCGGATGGACTGAAAGTGCGCAGTGTTTATGATATATAACCTTTATTCATAGTAGTATTTATGGCAGTTTGCGACGAAATTCTGTATAGTAATCCTCTTATATACATAATTTACGAAGAGGGCTATAGAAGGAAACTATAGCAATTCTATAAATTACTGCAAACAATCCAGTCCATCAGAGCGTGAAGTGCTGTGTCAGATATCTTTGCCGTGCGTCAGCACGCCTGCAGGTATCTTCCTTGTCCTTCGCATTCTGCTGAACTGTCTTGATTGCATTATTTTATGGAATTGCTATAAGATAAAAAATAAGAACCATCACACATTTTATGAAATGATGATGGTTCTTATTTTAGGATAATAAGCGGGAATCCTCGGCAATTCAATTACCGAGATGAAAGCGCAAACTGTGCATATCTGCACTCATAATAAATAAAAATAACAAAACCATCAAAAAATAAGACGAAACAGGAAAGAGAGTTGGAAGACAGAGAGCAGGAAGAGTTTGTGAGTTCTTTGAAAAAAATAAATTAATCTACAGCACCGCAGAGAAATCCGCGGTGTTTTTCTGACTTTCTATATGTGGTGAGCTTGATGGCAAACGGATAAACGGTATGGGAGCAGGATTTCCGCGAAGGTTGAGAAAACGGGGCGGATGTGGTATCTTTTGGATATAAGGAGGATGCGTCATGGTTATTTATTTTTCAGGAACAGGAAACAGTAAGTATATAACAGATAGGATTGCCGGCGGCCTGCAGGAAAAACTGCTCTCTATGAACGAACGGATCAAATCGGGCAATACCGGGTCTGTTAAGACAGGAGAGAATCTGATAGTGGTGGTACCGACTTATGCATGGAGGATTCCGCGCGTGGTTTCTGATTGGATCGGACAGACAGAATTTGTCGGGGCGAAGAATGTCTGGTATGTGATGAGCTGTGGAAGCGGTATTGGAGGCGCAGATATATATAATCGAAAACTGAGCGAGAAAAAAGGAATAAAGCATATGGGGACGGCACAGATCATCATGCCGGAGAATTACATTGCCATGTTTAATGCTCCTGATGTTGAGAAAGCAAAGAAAATCGTTGTGGCAGCAGGTCCTGCTATTGCTAAAGCTGTGTTAGCAATCAAACATGGGGAGTATTTGCCGGAAAGAAAATACGGTTTGGGTGGACGTATGGAAAGCGGTCTGGTAAACTCTGTTTTTTATCCGGTATTTGTAAAAGCAAAGGCATTTCATACAGATCAGACCTGCACTGGATGCGGAAAATGTGTAAAAGTCTGTCCGTTAAACAATGTGACAATGAAAGATAAGAAACCTGTATGGGGAAGTCACTGTACACACTGTATGGCATGTATCTGCCATTGTCCGGCTGAGGCAATCGAATATGGAAGAAAAAGTGTTGGAAAGCCCAGGTATTGTTTTGAAAATCTGGGGATTGAGGAAAAAGGAACTCTTCTGAAAGATCAGTAATGCCGCTGGGATTGAAAAGCATCATTAAATATGGTATTATTAATTCGCAGAAAACGAAGTAATGGAGGGACATAAAATGATTGTTCTGAATCTGGAATTAAAAGGTATTTACGGGTTTGATGATTTTCATATTAATTTCAGTTATCCTAAAAAGATTGTTAATTCGATCATTGAGCATGAACATCTAAAAGGACGGGAAAGGTTCCGATATAAGAAAGCAGTAATCCTTATGGGAGCAAACGCAACTGGAAAAACCAGTCTTGGGAAAGCATTACTCCGTATATTTGGATATATATCTGACGGAAATCCATCCCCGCTTTTTGATATGGCTGCGGATAACAACGGATATTTCTGTATAGATTTTGTGAATGGGGATTATCGTTTACAGAGACTGGCAGTTCGTATTGATGCGTTAAATGAGGATATTGATATCCGATATCAGACTGCAGATATAGATACAATGGATTCGTATGAGAAATGTGTAAAAAAACTTAAGGATCAAACAGTGGAGGCAACATCAAAGCCTCTGAAAAAGCTGGTGGGTAATATACAATATCGTTTTGCGTACCCTGAAATAGAGAAATCATTAAAACTTACGGGCGCAAATAAAAAGGTTTTACTAAAAACATTACATGCCGTAATTGGAACGCTTGATCCTACACTGCAGGATGTAAGACTTTCAAAGGACCTGAAAGATACATTTATCATCCGACGTGGCGGGACGGAGATCATCATCCAGGAAGGAAAACTGTTGAACAGGGATATCTTATCCAGTGGTACTGCGGAAGGGATTGATGTAGCGATGTTCCTTGCTGCAATGGCAACAAGAGAAAGTAGCTTTTATTACTGTGATGAACATTTCTCCTATATCCAAAGTGATATTGAAAAACGCATTTTTGGAATCATGATGGATCGTATAGGAGAAAACGAACAGCTGATTTTTACGACACACAATACGGATATGCTTGATCTGAACCTGCCAAAGCATAGCTATGTATTTCTGCGTAAACACCTGGAGGATGGAATCTACCAGGTTTCCGCAGTCTCCGCTTCTGATGTACTGAAACGTAATACAGACTCTCTGCGCAGTGCAGTTGAAAATGATGTATTTGCTTCACTTCCACAGGATTCTCTGCTGGATGAGCTGGAAATGGAGTGGGGAAATGAATAAGTGTATATATTATGTGGAAGGACCATGCGAGCAGCAATTGATCGCTGCATTAAAAGAAACACCTGGGAAATTAATTCCTGGAAAAGTAAAGGTGTTCAATGTGGTACAGAATCTCATCCCTAAGTCGCAGATGCTTTCTATTCAGGCGGGGACAACTGTAGTGCTGGTATTTGATACAGATGTGTCACAGACATCGAATTTAAAAAAGAATCTTGAGCTGCTCTCCCGGTACTGTGGAAAACTGAAGATTGTTTTTCTGCCACAGGTTCTGAATTTGGAAGAGGAACTTGTTCGCTGTACGGATGTTAAGAAGATCACAGAATTAACAAAAAGCGGAAGTGTTAAGAATTTTAAGACTGATTTTTGTAAAATGAGAACGAAAGACTGCCGGATCATGCTTGACCGCCATAAACTGGAGTATGCTCGTTTGTGGATGACAAGATGTCCGGGAGTATTTGATTTTGTGGAAAACAATGGGGCTCAGGTAAAAACAATATAAGCGGGTATCCGCGGAAAGGAAAAACAAATGCCAGAATTATTGATCATAGACGGCTCATCCATGCTGTCTACGTGTTATTATGGGAATCTCCCTAAAAGCATACTTTTTGCAAAAACTGAAGAAGAGAAGGAAAAACATTATGAGCAGATCCTGCATACTTCAGATGGAAAATACACAAATGCCATGTTTACCATGTTGCGGACGCTACTGGGAATCTATAAGAAGGTAAAACCGGAATATGTAGCTTTTGTGTTTGATAAGACCAGGGATACGTTCAGAAGGACGGAGCTTGGAGCGGACTTCTATAAGGCAAACCGAAAAGAGACCGCGAAACCATTAAAAGAGCAGTTTATCCAGATGGAGGAATTTCTTCAGGAGATCGGTTGTGCCGTGTTCATGAGTGACGACTATGAGGCAGATGACTATGCAGCCTCACTGGTGGAGAAGTTTGAGGGACCGGATCTTCAGACCTATGTACTTACCAAGGATCATGACTACTTCCAGGTTGTAAGTGAATACACCCGTATGTGGCGTGTGGTAAATAAGGATAAGCTGGAACAGCTCAAGGAAACTTATGGGCTTTTTGGAAACGATGTATATGAATCCCTTCCGGCAAATGTGTTTGAATATACTCCGGAAATCGTATATGCAGAAGAAGGTGTGTATCCGCAGCAGATCCCGGTACTTTTGGCAATCACCGGAGATCCTGGAGACGGGATACCGGGATGCAAAGGTGTTTCTTCCGCGGCGGCTCCTTTGGTTGATGAGTATAAATCCCTGGATGAGATCTATGCAGCCATCGATGACTGTGAGGGAGTTGCAAAAAAGGAAAAAGAGCTGAATGGTTTCTGGAAAGAATACCTGGGGATTGTCAGAAGTCCTTTAAAAGCATTAAAGACAAACCGGGAGATGGTATATTTAAGTGAGAAGCTGGCGACCATGAAGCGGGATATTGACATCAGCTGCGGACTTGAGGATCTGAAAATGCGTGTGGACATCGAAAAGCTAAAAGAAGAACTGGGACGATATGAGATGGCCAGCTTGATCAAAGAAGTCGAAAATATGTGATAGACAAGGATTTCTGAATCCGAAAAAAAAGATTTGCTCTTTTTGAGACAAGGTATCTGCATTACATTAGTTTTTTCGTACCAAAATAATGGACACTTCAAATCGTCTATAATTCAATCATGGACAGCAAAAGTCCATGATCATCATTCCTTTCGTTTTTGGACACTCACAGGGTTCGGAATTAACTGTGGGTGTCTTTTTTTGCTGTTGCTTTTTAAGAAAATGCTTTTTTCTGCATATTAAGCGTATGTCTGAGGAATAAGCCGTAGGAAGCCCTTACAAGTTTGGAGGTAGAGATTACGATAAAGCGGATTTCTGTGGATGTAATTTTATGAAAGATAGAACCACCAAAAAAGGAGGTAGGAAAATATGTTCTTTTCCACGATAAAGAAATGTAATGATGACAGGGTGATCAAAACGGGTCTCGACGCAATAACGGAATTCAGAAGAGCTGGCGTAGGAGTTATAGCGTTTGCCTGTTGTTTTGTGAAAGGTACTCTCGTGATTTCTTTTGGGTATGATATCCCGTATCCTGAGAATATGCAGACAGCAATGGTCATGTGGGTGATCGAAAGACTGCCAGAGGAGGAAAAATATAAAAAAGTGGAATATTATCCTGCGGATAAGTTTGATGCAGAATGCGGAAAACATTGCAAACATCTCTAGCTTGTAGTACAGGAATAAGCGAAAAGGCTGTATAATTTTTAATGAGGCGAACGGCATTGATAGCAGTGTATAAAGGCAATAAATACAAGTTTGTATTAAATAAAAGACGTAAAGGAATCATTACTCGGTGTGTACAAAAAACAGATGGTTCGTTTTTTAAGGAAAACGATATATATTACAAACCAGTTGATGAAAAGGACTTAAGCGATATATACGCAGTTGAATTCTATGTGTTTTTTGACACAGGCTTTAAAGATGTGTCTACATGGTGGAAAATAACAGAAGCAGATTTGCTGGATAATAAAGTTAAGCTTCGGTTTGCTGAAGGAATACTCCCAGGTTGGGATATAGAAGAAAGAAATGTTTGCACAAAGGAAGTTCATTTCAATGAAGTATCATGTACAAAAGTCAAGTTTGTGTTTGAACAAATTGGCGGCAAAGAAGAAAATGTGATAAAAGAGGAAACAAAAAGTTGGAATGAGACTCTTAAGGATATAAAGGAATATGGTGCTCTGTGAATGTATCGATCAAAAAAAATATAATAAATAGGCAGGTCTGGGTATTTCCGGACAACATATTTCCTTGCTGATACCATATCTTTAACTGTAGTATTTCGGTCATCGATGTACAAGCAGGATGATTTTGATATTTGTTTCCGGAGGACAAATGTATCATTGTTACCTTCAGGCTGCCTGCCATTAAGGATAAGAAGATATGTACAGAAAAGCAAATTTGATCATTTCAGTCCTGACAGCAATGTCGTGGCTTACAGATGTAAGCCTTTCAGGGACCGACAAGCTGATAGTTGGGATATTTCTCTTTCCGATATTGCCGTTGATCCCATTTGCAGGACATCTTTGGATTCCCGTTGTAAAGAAGATCCAGAAAAAGGTGAAAAAATCGAGAGTCCTGGATACAGGTTTTTGTGGTACCTGTCGGTATTTCTGGTGAACCTGGTATTAGCCATATTATTAGCTGCAGGAATATGTCTGGCAGGATATACCCTTGCCATTTACAACGAAGTGTAAGTGTAATACAACGACCGATTTTATCCGCACAGCGGACGTTCTAAAACGATTTGTGACCGCTGGATGATGCAAAATGCATAAAGGTGAGAAACAGATATGAATATTGATGTAATATATATGTGTTCAAGTGAAGATATGACACAAATTGAAAATAAAAGCGTGAGCCTCGTAGTAACATCGCCTCCTTATAATATCGACATCCGGTATGGAAATAAGACTGCAAAGGGAAAGGTTCTTGAGAGCAAAGGCGTAAAGTACAGCGATAATATGGATGAGGATGAGTATAGAACGATGCTCTCAAGAGTTTTTGCAGAGTGTAAGAGAGTTGTAAAAGATGATGGATCTATTTGGGTAAATATTAAGAATAGACTGATAGATGGCGAGATAGTACCGCCGTTTTGGATACAAGATTTCTTTCGTGATATGTATTTAAAAAATTTGATTATTTGGAATTTTGATTGGGGTGGTTCTACAAATAAAAGATTTGCTCCACGATATGAATTTGTGTTTTGGTTTGTCAAAGACAAGAACAATTATACATTTAATTTAGATGATGTAAAAATTCCAGTACTGAACTACAGGCCTGATAGATATAAAAGTCAGCTAAGGAATCCAACTGATGTTTGGAGAATGTTTTGAGACTGTGGATACTTAAATAGTGCTGTCTCATTACAATTAAGAGAAACAGACACAAAAAAAGAGGGCTAAAAACCCTCTTTTTTGTTTACCGTTCCAACGACACAACTAACATTCCGACATTCTTATATACAATTACTGTACAAAATTTGTCAGGGTTCGCTTTGTCGTGGTCAAGTGGACCTGGCGGGAATTGAACCCGCGTCCGAAAGCCTATTCATTGAGGCATCTCCCATCACAGTCGCTGTTTTAACATTCCCTTGGATGTACGCCCACCGACAGGCTTACAACCTTAGTAGCTTCATGATACATCTACCGGGGCAAAGCTTACCCGGCAAGGTTTCTCACATGGTCGACGTCAGATTCCTGAAGTGTGAGTGCATCAGGGCTGACGAGCAGCAATTAGGCTGCTAACGCGTACTGTTCGTCTGCGTTTATATTTAGTTTCCCGGTTGGTACGCAGTCTGGGAGTCTGCGGATGGCTTCCCCAACTTCAAAGCCCCCGTCGAAACCAGTACAAGCCCTGAAAATGAGTCTGCAACGCTGTTTTTTCATAAAACAGCACTGGTGATGAGACGAAAGCACTTTTTAATATTGATATATCATTCATTATATAAGATATATCGACTGATTAACAGTATAGAAATAAAAACAGAATTTGTCAAGAAGATTTTTATATTTGAGACTGCTTGTTACTGTTCACTTACCATTATCCCGCGAGGTGTTTTGGCATGAATATGCCAAAATCCCGAGACATACAAGCCAAAATTCCATTGCCGCAGGCAATTTGGAATGAATTTTGGCTACGTTACTGAGAACGGAGTGAACAGTAACGGCTATTTGGTGTTGTGAACAGCAATACTTATAATTTTTCTGTCATATGTTCACAAATCTTACATAAATCTCTGCTATAGTAACCATATGAAAGATAAAATCTGTTGCTGAGGGCGATTTTCCCGGATTTTGCGCTGTGGCTGTAAAGGCGCTGAACAGTCGTGGATTTTAACAATACTCGGAAAACAGTATAAATAAAAAGTAAAAACTGTTTCGGAAAATAATGAAGAAAAACGGAGGAGATCAAATGGATACATTAAAAATCCTGGTGGTGGATGATGAGAGCCGCATGAGAAAGCTGGTAAAGGATTTCCTGACAAAGAAGAATTTCCAGGTACTGGAAGCCGGTAATGGTGAAGAAGCCATGGATATCTTTTATGAGGAGAAGGACATCGCACTGATCATTCTGGATGTCATGATGCCGAAGATGGATGGATGGGAAGTTTGCCGTGAGATTCGCAAGAACTCAAAAGTTCCGATTATTATGCTGACTGCAAGAAGTGATGAGAGAGATGAGCTTCTTGGATTTGATCTGGGGGTAGATGAATACATCTCCAAACCATTCAGTCCGAAAATCCTTGTTGCAAGAGTGGAGGCAATTCTGAGACGTACAGGTCAGAATAATCCGGAAGATGTGATTTCAGCAGGTGGCATTGTTATAGATAAAGCAGCACATCTGGCTACTGTGGATGGTAAGCCTATGGAACTGAGCTTTAAGGAATTTGAACTTCTGACATATTTTCTGGAGAATCAGGGAATCGCACTTTCCAGAGAAAAGATCCTGAATTCTGTATGGAATTATGACTACTTTGGAGATGCCCGTACGATTGATACCCATGTTAAGAAGCTCAGAAGTAAAATGGGAGATAAAGGTGAATATATAAAGACTGTATGGGGTATGGGATACAAGTTTGAGGTAGACGAATGACAGGAACCGGAAAAACAGATAAAAAATTTCATACTCTGCAACATCAGATTTCAGTAGTGTTTATATGTCTGTTACTGCTTTCGATTTTTACCATTACTCTGATCAATGGTCTTTTTCTTGAAAAATATTATGTATCCAAAAAAGTAGAAGTGCTGGAGGAGGCAAAAGAAGTGTTGTCTCAGATGAATCTGGATGACATCCTGCAGTATGATACAGATATAGAAGAGGACAAAAAAGGGGCAACAGATGAGATTTCGGATGAGATTGAGAGGAGCAGTTCCAGAAATAACCTTACCTGGATCATAGTAAATGAGGAAAACAGCGGTTATTATTACTGGGGAGAGAATAATATGGCAAAAATGCTCCGCAGTAAGCTGTTTGGGTATATTAATAATTTGGATCAGGATATGCAGCACAGTCGTGTGCTCAAAAAGACAGATACCTGTACCATGTGGCAGGTGCATGATCGCTTTGCAGGCATGGAATATGTGGAATGCTGGGGACAGTTTGATAATGGTTACTATTTCCTGATCCGTTCTCCTCTGGAAAGTATTAAGGAAAGTGCATCTATTTCCAACAGTTTTTACTTCATTGTAGGAATAATCATAATTGTGGTCAGCGGTATTGTGATTCTTGTGATGACAAATCGTATTACCCGCCCGATCAGTGAACTGACCAAATTATCAGAGAAGATGTCTGATCTGGATTTTGATGCCAGATATCAAAGCAGGGCAGGTAATGAGATTGATGTACTTGGCGATAACTTTAACAAAATGTCCAGAAAACTTGAGAGCACGATTTCAGAGTTGAAATCAGCTAATAACAAGCTTCAGAAAGACATAGAAGATAAGATTAAAATTGATGAGATGCGTAAGGAATTTCTTGATAATGTTTCTCATGAGCTGAAAACTCCTATTGCATTGATCCAGGGATATGCAGAGGGGCTGAATGAAAATATTTCCGATGATCCGGAAAGCAGGGAATTTTACTGTGAAGTTATTATGGATGAGGCTTCAAAGATGAACAAGCTGGTCAAAAACCTGCTGACGCTGAATCAGCTGGAGTCCGGTAAAGATGCCCCGGTGATGGAAAGATTTGACATTGTATCTCTGATCAGGGGTGTACTTGGTTCTATGCATATTATGATCGAACAGAAAGAAGCAACTGTGATTTTTGAAGAAACAGAACCTGTATATGTATGGGCGGATGAGTTTAAGATTGAAGAGGTTGTGACCAATTATACAAGCAATGCACTGAACCATCTGGACGGAGAACGAAAAGTAGAAATTAAGGTTCTTCAGGAAGAGGACTGTGTGAAAGTAACCGTATTTAATACAGGTACTCCGATTCCGGAAGAGGATATCCCAAATCTCTGGAATAAATTCTACAAAGTAGATAAGGCCCGGACAAGAGAATATGGCGGAAGTGGTATCGGACTTTCAATTGTTAAGGCAATCATTGAGAGTATGAACCAGAAATATGGGGTATGCAATTATGATAATGGCGTGGAGTTCTGGTTCACTCTGGATTGCAGGCAGTGATAAGATATCCGGGTATTGTGAACGGAGTGAACAGTAACCGGTAGTATGACCGGAATAAAAACAGACAGAAGCAAAGAAAGCACTTTGCAACTGTCTGTTTTTGGGTTATACTGTATTGGAGCGTTTTGATCGGATATTTTATTCCGGTCTGACATGTGATCCGGAAAACCTTTGGATTACCATAATGAGGAAAACAGATAATGACATCAGGAGGATAACATGATTGCAATAATTGACTATGATGCCGGAAATATTAAAAGTGTAGAAAAAGCACTTCATTATCTTGGGGAAGAAACAACAGTAACCCGCGATCCGCAGACTTTGTTAAATGCGGATAAAGTAATCCTGCCGGGCGTGGGAAGCTTTGGACAGGCGATGGAGAATCTTCATACATACGGACTTGTACCTGTGATCCATGAGATTGTAGAGAAGAAGACGCCATTTCTTGGAATCTGCCTGGGACTTCAGCTCCTTTTTGAAAGCAGCGAGGAGACACCGGGGGTGGAAGGCCTTGGAATCCTGAAAGGGAAAATTGTTAAGATTCCGCCTGCGCCCGGGCTTAAGATTCCACATATGGGATGGAATTCCCTGCATTTTCAGAATAATGGCAGACTGTTTCAGGGAATCCCGGAACAGACCTATGTATATTTTGTGCATTCTTATTATCTGCAGGCAGAGGAGCCTGAGATTGTAAAGGCTACTACAGAATACAGCACCTGTATTCATGCTTCCGTAGAAAAGGACAATGTATTTGCCTGCCAGTTCCATCCGGAAAAGAGCAGCAAATGGGGACTGAAGATACTTGAAAATTTTGCTGCTGTGGGAAAAGACGGCAATACTGAGAAGGAGGGAAAATAAAATGTTTACAAAGAGAATTATTCCCTGCCTGGATGTAAATAACGGACGTGTGGTAAAGGGCGTAAATTTTGTGCAGCTTCGCGATGCGGGTGATCCGGTGGAGATTGCCAAAGCCTATGATGCAGCAGGAGCGGATGAACTGGTGTTTCTCGATATTACAGCATCCTGCGAACAGAGAGATACAGTAGTTGACATGGTAAGACGGGTTGCTGCCAATGTATTTATCCCGTTTACAGTAGGCGGCGGTATCCGTACTGTAGATGATTTCAAGAAACTGCTGAGAGAAGGAGCAGATAAGATTTCCGTAAATTCTGCAGCAATTGACAGACCGGAACTGATCAGTGAGGCGGCTGACAAGTTTGGAAGCCAGTGCGTAGTTGTGGCTATTGATGCCAAGCGCAGAGAAGACGGCGGATGGAATATTTACAAACATGGCGGAAGACTGGATACAGGGATTGATGCCATAGAGTGGGCAAAGAAAGTGGAAGCTCTGGGTGCAGGGGAAATCCTTCTCACCAGTATGGACTGTGACGGTACAAAAGCAGGATATGATCTGGCTCTTACCAGAGCAATTGCTGATGCTGTCTCCATTCCTGTGATCGCATCAGGCGGTGCAGGTACACTGGAGCATTTTTATGATGCACTGACCGAAGGGGGAGCAGATGCTGCACTGGCTGCGTCTTTGTTCCATTATAAAGAACTGGAGATTTCTCAGGTGAAGGATTATCTGTCTGACAGGGGAATTTCTGTCAGACGATGACCACGAAAAATATAAGAGGTGAAGGATAAGGTATGTCAGCAATTTCAGGTGACTGGCTGGAAGCCCTGAAGGGGGAGTTTCACCAGCCGTATTATGCGAAATTATATAAAACGGTGATGACAGAATATCAGACTAGGAAGATTTTTCCTCCTGCGGATGATCTGTTTAATGCATTTCATTTTACACCGTTGAATGAAGTGAAGGTAGTGATTCTGGGTCAGGATCCCTATCATAATGACGGGCAGGCTCATGGGCTTTGTTTTTCCGTAAAGAGAGGAGTGGAGACGCCACCGTCCCTGGTGAATATTTATCAGGAGCTTCATGATGACTGTGGATGCTATATCCCCAATAACGGCTATCTGGAGAAGTGGGCGAAGCAGGGAGTGCTTCTTCTGAACACAGTTCTGACTGTACGCGCCCATCAGGCAAATTCACACAGGGGGATCGGCTGGGAGCAGTTTACGGATGCTGCGATCCAGGTTCTGAATGAGCAGGACCGTCCTATTGTATTTCTGCTCTGGGGACGTCCGGCGCAGATGAAAAAATCCATGCTGAATAATCCGAAGCATCTGATTCTGGAGGCGCCTCATCCAAGTCCTCTGTCTGCTTACAGGGGATTTTTCGGATGTAAACATTTCAGTAAAACAAACGAATTTCTTGTTGCCAATGGTCTGGAACCAATCGACTGGCAGATAGAAAATATATAAGAAAAGAGGTAATGTGTAGTCAGGTAAAAGACACACAGTGATAACATGAATCAGAAAAACAATTTAGTAAAAAATGCATCCTTTCTGATGATTGCAGCTATGATCTCCAAGGTGATCGGTCTTCTGTACAAGAGTCCCCTTTCCAATATTATAGGAAGCCTTGGAATGGGCTATACAAGCCTTGCGCAGAATGCCTATATGATCCTTCTGATGATCGCATCCTTTAGTATTCCACAGGCGGTATCCAAGCTGATCTCCGAGCGTATTGCTCTGAAGGATTACAGAAATGCACATAAGTTCTTTAAGGGTGCCATGATCTATGCCATGGTGATTGGCGGAGTGGTCGGTTTGTTCTGTCTCTTTGGAGCAGGGCTGATCATCCCTCAGAATCAGAAGGATGCAATTCCGGCACTTCAGATCCTGGCTCCGACGATTTTTTTGTCCGGTATTCTTGGGGTATTCAGAGGATATTTTCAGGCATACAGAAATATGATGCCAACATCTATTTCCCAGATCATTGAGCAGGTATTTAATGCAGCAGTCAGTCTTCTGGCAGCCTGGGGATTCATCAATGCATTCTCAGATGGAACAGAGAACAGCATTGCAAAATGGGGGGCAGCAGGTTCCACAGTAGGAACCGGAGCCGGAGTGGTGACTGCATTGGCATTCATGCTTCTGGTATATGGTGTGAACCGCAGAAAAATCCTGCACCGGGTAGAGAGAGATCACAGACATCAGGAAGAGTCCTACAAAGAGATTTTTCGTGTGATTATCCTGGTTGTTTCGCCGATCATTCTCAGCGCCTTTGTTTATAATGTAAATGCTTATATCAATGGGTATCTTTTCTCGGATATTCTGGGAAGAAGAGGTGGAGATGCGGCACAGATTGGTATTTTATATGCAGAGTATGCTACTTACTTTATGACAATTATTAATATTCCTCTGACGCTGTCCAGTACGGCACCTACTTCCATGATTCCGGAGGTTTCCGCCCTGTATGCCACCGGAGACATTGAAGCGACCAGAGAGTGCATTGACCAGACCGTACAGCTTTCTATGGTAGTTTCTGCCCCATGTGCCATGGGACTGGCAGTGCTTGCACAGCCGATTGTATTTTTGCTTTACGGAAATTCCACAGGACTGGCAGCCAACCTGCTGATCCTTGGTTCTTTTTCGATCCTGCTCAATGGAATGTCAAATATTTCCAATGGAGTTCTGCAGGCAATCGGACAGCAGAGGATTCCGGTGATTACGGCTGCAATCGCACTGGTTGTGGATATTGTGGTAGTGGTAGTGCTGCTGTTTACTACAAACCTTGGAGTTTATGCACTGCTGATCGCAATGGTGATCTATTCTGTGGTTGTATGTGTGTTAAATGACAGAGCCATGAAGAAATATCTGCAGTATAAGAATCCATGGAAAGAAGGATATCTGTATCCTGTTCTTGCATCTGTTCCCATGGGAATTGTTGCAGGCTGTATCTGCTATGGACTGAACATTTTTGTAAAATCCAATTTCATTTGTCTGATCGTTTCCATTCCTGTTGCTGCGGTTGTTTATCTGTTTGCTTACCTGATCATCAGCAAGCCGTCAGAATCACAGCTTAGAAGAATTCCGGGTGGAAGCTATCTGATAAGGATTGCAGAGAAACTTCCGTTCTGGCAGAATAATTAAACACTGAAATTATAAAAAACAAAAGAGTTATATTTCATGGTTTAAATGTAGTTCTGAAATAGAAACACATTTAAAATTTCTGAAATATAACTCTTTTTTTGAGCGCGTTTGAAAAATGCTTTTCGCAAAGCAGGATATGTAGATTGCGTAAAGCATTTTTCAGACACGCTCTAAGGCGGATATATTGCAAGGTAAAATACATTGCAATATATCCATTACGGTATTATTTATGCATTTTTTTCTTCTGCTTTTTTCAGGTTTTTCTGGGCTGTGGAGAGCATCAGTTTGATTCGGTTGAGCTGATTGACTTCACTTGCACCCGGGTCATAGTCGATGGCTACAATATTGGCTGTCGGATATTCTCTGCGGATTTCTTTGATAACACCCTTACCTACAATGTGGTTCGGCAGACATCCGAAAGGCTGGATACAAACAATATTCGGAACATCTCCATGGATCAGTTCCATCATCTCACCTGTCAGGAACCATCCCTCACCTGTCTGGTTTCCGGTGGAAACGATCGGAGATGCCATTTTTGCCAGACCTCTGATATCAGCAGGCGGTGCAAAATGGCGGCTCTGTGCAAGAGCTTCGCTTGCAGGCTTTCTCACCCATTCGATTGCTTTGATTCCCCAGTTTGCCATGGTTGCCTTGGACTTCTTGAATCCAAGATTTTCTACCTTAAAGTTCTGATTATAGAAGCAGTAGCACATGAAATCGATCAGATCCGGTACAACTGCCTCAGCGCCTTCAGATTCCAGAAGCTCTGCCAGATGATTATTTGCAGCAGGCAGGAACTTGACAAGGATCTCACCTACGATGCCGACACGAGGCTTTTTCACATCACTGATCGGAATGGTATCAAATTCATGAACCATTTCGCGGCACATTTTCTTAAACTGGCTGTGGCTGACACTGCTTCCGCTTAAGAAAGAGATCACACGCTGTTCCCAGATTTTATGTTTCCTGTTTACGATTCCCTCTTCCAGTTCATAAGGACGCATACGATATACGCATTTCATCAGGATATCTCCGAATACGGCACCGTAAGCAACTTTCTTCACTAATGGAAGCGTAAGTTTGAATCCGGGATTGCTTTCCAGACCGCTTAAGTTAACAGAGATAACCGGAATCTGTTCCATACCGGCTTTCTTTAATGCGCGTCGTATAAATGCGATATAGTTGGAAGCACGACATCCGCCACCTGTCTGTGACATGACAACGGCCGTTTTGTTCAGGTCATATTTACCGGAAAGCAGAGCATCCATGATCTGTCCCACAACGATCAGAGACGGATAGCAGGCGTCATTGTTTACATACTTCAGACCAACATCCACTGCATGCTTATTGTCATTCGGAAGCACCTCCAGGTTGTATCCGCAGGAATTGAATGCTGCCTGCAGGAGGCTGAAATGGAACGGTGACATCTGCGGGCAGAGGATGGTATAGTCCTTTCTCATTTCCTTTGTAAAGGATACTTTATCAATAGAAGCAGGTTTGACAGTACGTTTCTGTCCCTGTGCTTTCTTCGCGCGGATCGCTGCGATCAGGGAACGGATACGGATTCTTGCAGCACCAAGGTTATTTACCTCGTCAATCTTTAAGCAGGTATAGATTTTGTCACTTCCGTCAAGGATTTCATAAACCTCGTCTGTAGTAACTGCATCCAGACCACATCCAAAAGAGTTGAGCTGGATCAGATCCAGGTCATCGCGTGTCTTTACATAGTTTGCAGCAGCATACAGTCTGGAGTGGTACATCCACTGGTCATTGACGCGGATCGGGCGTTCCACAGGTGCCAGATGGGAGATGGAATCCTCAGTAAGTACGGCAATACCATAGCTGTTGATCAGATCCGGGATACCATGATGGATTTCCGGGTCAATATGGTATGGGCGTCCTGCAAGGACAATACCATGGCGTCCTGTATCTTCCAGATATTTCAGGGTTTCTTCCCCTTTTTTCTGTACATCGCGGCGTGCAGCAGCCATTTCCTCCCAGCCCTTATGCACAGCAGCTTTGACTTCTTCTGCCGGGATATCCTTAAATTCCTCTACCAGACGATTTGCCAGAATTTCCTCAGAAGTAAATGCAAGGAACGGATTGCGGAAGGTAATGGACGGATCATTTAATTCGTCTACGTTATTTTTGATATTTTCGGCATAAGAGGTAACGATCGGGCAGTTATAGTGATTGACTGCATCCGGGAACTCGTTACGTTCATATGGAATACAAGGGTAGAAAATAAATTTCACACCATTGCGGATCAGCCAGGTTACATGGCCATGTGCGAGCTTGGCAGGGTAGCATTCGGATTCACTTGGAATGGATTCAATACCCAGCTCATAAATCTTTCTGGTGGAAGTAGGAGAGAGCACAACCTCATACTTCAGTTCTGTAAAGAAAGTATACCAGAAAGGATAATTCTCAAACATATTCAGAACACGCGGGATACCTACTTTACCTCTGGATGCCTTATCAGCAGTAAGCGGTGTGTAGGAGAAAATACGTTTATATTTATATTCATAAAGATTCGGAATATGATCTTTGTTCTTTTCCTTGCCAATACCACGCTCACAGCGGTTACCGCTTACATACTGGCGGCCGCCGGAGAATTTGTTGATAGTCAGACGGCAGTTATTAGTACATCCACGACAGTTTGCCATAGAAGTTGTATATTTCAGTTCGTTGATCTTATCAATGGAGAGCATAGTCGTTTCTGCGCCTTCCTGATGGCGTTCACGGGCAATCAGTGCGGCACCGAAAGCACCCATGATTCCGGCGATATCCGGACGAATGGCTTCGCAGCCTGCAATCTTTTCGAAGCTTCGAAGAACCGCATCATTGTAGAAGGTACCACCCTGTACAACGATGTGTCTGCCAAGTTCGGAAGCATCAGAAACCTTAATAACCTTATAGAGTGCATTTTTGATAACAGAGTAAGCAAGGCCTGCGGAAATATCGGATACCTCAGCTCCTTCTTTCTGTGCCTGCTTTACCTTGGAATTCATGAAAACAGTACATCTGGTACCAAGATCAATAGGATGCTGTGCGAAAACAGCAGCTTTTGCGAAATCCTGTACTGTATAATTCAGGGATTTGGCAAAGGTTTCAATAAAGGAACCGCATCCAGAGGAGCATGCTTCATTTAACTGTACGCTGTCAACGGTCTTGTTGCGGATCTTGATACATTTCATATCCTGTCCGCCGATATCCAGGATACAGTCTACCTCTGGGTCAAAGAATGCAGCTGCATAGTAATGGGATACGGTCTCAACCTCGCCCTCATCCAGGAGCAGGGCCGCTTTGATCAGAGCCTCGCCGTAACCTGTAGAACAGGAATAAGCGATCTTTGCGTCTTTGGGAAGCAGTTCATAAATTTCTTTAATAGAACGGATGGTAGTTTTTAACGGGTTTCCGTTGTTACTGCTGTAAAAGGAATAGAGAAGTGTTCCATCTTCGCCTACCAGTGCAGTTTTGGTTGTGGTGGAACCTGCATCAATACCCAGATAGCAGTTTCCTTTATATGTAGCCAGATCTCCTGTTTTTACTTTGTAGGAACTCTGACGTTTTGCAAATGCATCGTATTCTTCCTGAGAAGCGAAAAGTGGTTCCATACGTTCTACTTCAAAATCCAGCTTAATGGAATTGCGGAGTCTGTCTTTCATTTCTGTCAGGGAAATGGAGTTGTCTTCTTTTGCATTTAATGCAGAACCGATGGCTGCAAAAAGATGGGAGTTCTCCGGAATGATGGTGTGTTCCTCATCCAGCTTCAAAGTACGGATAAAGGATTCTCTCAGTTCGGACAGGAAGTGAAGCGGACCACCCAGGAATGCAACATGTCCACGGATGGGTTTTCCACAGGCAAGACCGGAGATGGTCTGGTTTACAACTGCCTGGAAAATAGAAGCTGACAGATCCGGTTTGGTTGCACCGTCATTGATCAGCGGCTGGATATCCGTTTTGACGAAAACACCGCAGCGTGCAGCAATCGGGTAGAGTGCCTTGTAATCTTTGGCATATTCATTCAGACCTGTGGCATCTGTCTGGAGAAGAGAAGCCATCTGGTCGATGAAAGAACCGGTACCGCCTGCACAGATACCGTTCATACGCTGTTCTACGTTTCCGTTTTCGAAATAAATGATCTTGGCATCCTCACCGCCAAGCTCGATGGCAACATCTGTCTTTGGTGCCAGCTTCTGCAGAGAAGTAGAAACTGCAATAACCTCCTGGGTAAAAGGAACGCCCAGATGGTTGGCAAGGGTCAGACCGCCGGAACCTGTGATCACAGGATGGAGAGTCATCTCGCCATACTGGTCAAAGGCCTCCTGAAGAAGGTATGCAAGGGTTTCCTGAATGTTCGCAAAATGACGCTTGTAATCCGCGAAAATAAGATTTTCATTCTCGTCCAGAATCGCGATTTTTACAGTAGTGGAACCAATGTCAATTCCAAGTGTTTTGTAATTCATAAAGTAAATTCAAGCCTCCTCTTTCTGTATAAAAGAAAAAATATTGAAGTAATTCTTTCCTATTAAAATATCTATTTCCAGATATGAATATTCCGTAATATTATACGCTAATGGTCTGAAAAAGACAATATGAAACTTTACCAATGATTACCTTATTTGCAGTTGAAAATTCAGCTATTTCGGGATATAATAGAAAAAGTGATTTTTATCAAGAGGAGAGAAAAAATGGCAGAATATAAACTTCTTAAAACAGAAGGCCGTGCCAAGCGTGCGGAGTTTCATACAGTGCATGGTACGATCCAGACTCCTGTTTTTATGAATGTGGGAACGATCGGTGCGATTAAAGGCGCTGTATCCACCATGGATTTACAGCAGATCGGAACACAGGTAGAATTATCAAATACTTATCATCTTCATGTGCGTCCGGGTGATAAAATAGTAAAGCAGTTAGGCGGCCTTCATAAATTTATGGTATGGGACAAACCGATCCTTACAGACTCAGGCGGATTCCAGGTGTTTTCCCTTGCAAAGCTGAGAAAGATCAAAGAAGAGGGAGTTTATTTTAATTCCCATATTGACGGGCATAAGATCTTTATGGGACCGGAAGAGAGTATGCAGATCCAGTCCAATCTTGCCTCCACCATTGCCATGGCATTTGATGAATGTCCCAGCAGTGTGGCTGACAGGGATTATGTGCAGAAATCTGTAGACAGGACCATAAGATGGCTTGCCCGCTGTAAAGCGGAAATGGCGAGACTGAACAGTCTGCCGGATACCATTAACAAAGAACAGCTTCTGTTTGGAATCAACCAGGGTGCTGTTTATGAAGATATCCGTATTGAGCATGCCAAAGCGATCTCTGAAATGGATCTGGATGGCTATGCGGTCGGCGGTCTGGCAGTTGGAGAAACCCATGAAGAGATGTACAGGATCCTGGATGCGGTAGTCCCCTATCTTCCTCAGAATAAACCTACTTACCTGATGGGTGTGGGAACACCGGCAAATATTCTGGAAGGTGTTGAGAGAGGAATTGACTTCTTTGACTGCGTATATCCAAGCCGTAACGGCCGCCATGGACATGTATATACCAATCATGGAAAGATGAATCTGTTCAATGCAAAATATGAACTGGACACACGTCCTATAGAAGAGGGCTGTCAGTGTCCTGCATGCCAGCATTACAGCAGAGCCTATATCCGTCATCTTCTGAAAGCAAAGGAAATGCTGGGAATGCGTCTCTGTGTACTTCACAATCTGTATTTCTACAATCATATGATGGAAGAGATCCGAGATGCTCTTGATGCAGGAAACTTCGCAGAATATAAGAAAATGCGGCTGGAAGGCTTTGAAGAGGGCAAAATAAACTCGAAAAGATAATTTGTATATAAAATTATTATTAAATATGCCAAAAACTCTTGAAGTAAAGCGTTTTTTTGTGTATGATGTGTAGTGACGCTTTAATCAGATTGTTATGCATGAAAACAAGATTTCATACAGAAGGTAACGGAGATTATAAGTGGATCGCAAAGCAGCTCTTCAGTATGAGCAGCCGTCAGGACGGTCTGTAAATACATGATGGACTGCAAATATGCAGAATAACAGGAAAAGTTACAGGAGGAATCAAAATGGACGCATCAAGCGGAATGGGTATGGTTGGCGCTATTGTCTGGATGGTAGTACTGTTCGGAATTATGTACTTCTTAATGCTTCGCCCTCAGAAAAAAGAGCAGAAGAGACTTCAGGCAATGTTAAATGACATGGAAGTTGGTGACAGCATTGTTACTACCAGCGGCTTTTATGGCGTGATCATTGACATGACAGAGGAAGACGTGATCGTAGAATTCGGTAACAACAAAAACTGCCGTATTCCAATGAGAAAACAGGCAATCGCTGAAGTTGAGAAAGCCGGAAGCGCTGCAGAATAATGAAAGTGAAATGATAAAAAGCAGAACACATAGTCAGTGATGACTGTGGTTCTGCTTTTTTGATTGGCACTTTTGCATTTTTTCACTTTAATAGGTTGAAATCTGTCGGAAAGTGCGTTATTATAATAACAATTACGCAATTAGAGTATTTTGGAGGAAATTATTATGGATTATAAGATTGCATTGATCCCCGGCGACGGAATCGGACCGGAAATCGTAAGAGAAGCAAAGAAAGTACTGGACAAGGTATGCGAGAAATATGGACACAGCTTTTCCTATTCAGAAGTTCTGTTAGGCGGCGCATCCATCGATGTACACGGCGTACCCCTTACTGATGAGGCAATTGCTACTGCCAAATCATCAGATGCCGTACTGATGGGCTCTATTGGCGGAGATGCAAAAACTTCTCCATGGTATAAGCTTGAGCCGTCCAAACGCCCGGAAGCAGGACTTCTTGCAATCCGTAAGGCATTAAATCTTTTTGCAAACTTAAGACCGGCTTACCTTTACAATGAGCTGAGAAAAGCCTGCCCTCTCCGCGATGAGATCATCGGAGACGGATTTGACATGATCATTGTACGTGAGCTTACAGGCGGTCTGTATTTCGGAGAACGTCAGACTATTGAAGAGAATGGTGTGAAGAAAGCAATTGATACACTTTCCTATAATGAAAACGAAATCCGCCGTATTGCCATCAAAGCATTTGAGATCGCACGTAAGAGAAGAAATAAAGTAACAAGCGTAGATAAGGCAAATGTTCTGGATTCTTCCAGACTCTGGAGAAAAGTGGTAGAGGAAGTTGCCAAAGATTATCCGGATGTTACCTTAGAGCATATGCTGGTTGACAACTGCGCAATGCAGCTTGTACGTGATCCGAAACAGTTCGATGTTATCCTGACAGAGAATATGTTCGGAGATATCCTTTCAGACGAGGCAAGTATGGTAACAGGCTCCATCGGAATGCTTTCATCTGCAAGCTTAAATGAGACAAAATTCGGTCTCTATGAGCCAAGCCATGGTTCTGCACCTGATATTGCAGGACAGGATAAGGCAAACCCTATCGCAACTATCCTTTCCGCGGCAATGATGCTCCGCTTCTCCCTTGATATGGACAAGGAAGCAGATGCAGTGGAAGCAGCAGTGCAGAAGGTTCTGACAGAGGGATACCGCACAGGTGATATCATGTCAGAGGGATGCAAGCTTGTAGGAACAAAGGAAATGGGCGATCTGATCGCAGCAGCTCTGTAAGAATTGATATTAAGAGGATTCAGCCGGCGCAGGCAGATTACGGAGTCAGGAATTTCGGTTGAATCATTAAAAATAAATAAAACAGTAAGAAAAGAGGAAATAAAACAATGAGAAGTGATGCAGTAAAAACAGGCACACAGCAGGCACCTCACCGTTCCCTGTTTAATGCTCTTGGAATGACAAAAGAAGAAATGGACAGACCTCTGGTAGGTATCGTAAGTTCTTACAATGAAATTGTACCGGGTCATATGAACCTTGACAAGATCACACAGGCAGTTAAGCTTGGTGTGGCAATGGCAGGCGGTACACCTGTTATGTTCCCGGCAATCGCAGTATGCGACGGTATTGCAATGGGACACGTTGGAATGAAATATTCTCTGGTTACCAGAGACTTGATCGCAGATTCCACAGAAGCAATGGCAATGGCACATCAGTTTGATGCACTGGTAATGATTCCTAACTGTGACAAGAACGTACCCGGACTTCTGATGGCAGCAGCCAGACTGAATGTTCCTACTGTATTCGTAAGCGGCGGCCCAATGCTTGCCGGACATCTGAACGGACACAAGACAAGTCTTTCCAGTATGTTCGAGGCAGTAGGTGCTTACGCAGCAGGCAAGCTTGATGAGGACGGACTGACAGAATGTGAAATGAAAACATGTCCTACATGCGGATCCTGTTCCGGTATGTACACTGCAAACTCCATGAACTGTCTCACAGAGGTTCTTGGTATGGGTCTGAAAGGAAACGGAACCATCCCTGCTGTATATTCCGAGCGTATCCGTCTTGCAAAACATGCAGGTATGCAGGTTATGGAAATGTACAGAAAGAACATCCGTCCAAGAGATATCATGACAAAAGAAGCAATCCTCAATGCCCTGACAGTAGACATGGCACTTGGATGCTCCACAAACAGTATGCTTCACCTTCCGGCTATTGCTCATGAAATCGGAATGGACTTTGATATCAGCTTTGCAAACGAGATCAGCGCAAAGACTCCAAACCTCTGCCACCTTGCACCTGCAGGCCCTACATACATGGAAGACCTGAACGAAGCAGGCGGTGTATATGCAGTTATGAACGAACTGAATAAGAAGGGACTTCTTCATACTGAGTGCATGACAGTCACAGGTAAGACAGTAGGAGAGAACATCAAAGACTGTGTAAACTTAAATCCTGAAGTTATCAGACCGATCGACAATCCATACAGCCAGACAGGCGGACTTGCAGTTCTCAAGGGTAACCTTGCACCGGACGGTGGTGTTGTAAAACGTTCTGCAGTTGTAGAAGAGATGATGGTCCATGAAGGACCTGCAAGAGTCTTTGACTGCGAGGAAGACGCAATCGCAGCTATCAAAGGCGGCAAGATCGTAGAGGGTGACGTAGTAGTTATCCGTTACGAAGGACCGAAAGGCGGTCCTGGTATGAGAGAGATGCTGAACCCTACATCTGCAATCGCAGGTATGGGACTGGGATCTTCTGTAGCCCTGATCACAGACGGACGTTTCAGCGGTGCATCCAGAGGAGCATCCATCGGACATGTATCACCGGAAGCAGCAGTCGGCGGCCCCATCGCACTTGTTGAAGAAGGCGATATCATCAGCATCAACATTCCGGAACTGAAACTGGAGATTAAGGTTTCCGATGAAGAAATGCAGGCAAGAAAAGCAAAATGGCAGCCTCGTGAGCCAAAGGTAACAACAGGATATCTTGCAAGATATGCTGCCATGGTAACCTCCGGAAACAGAGGAGCAATCCTTGAGGTACCAAAAGCAAAATAAAGATGAACAAGTACCCGGCGGGAATTGCGGCATAACCTGTGATTCCTGCCTGAAAAGTTAGGAGGATACGTAAAGATGCAGCTTACAGGTGCTGAAATCATCGTTGAATGTTTAAAAGAACAGGGCGTTGACACTGTATTCGGATATCCGGGCGGTGCCATCCTGAATGTATATGACGCCCTCTATGAATATAAAGACCAGATCACACATGTACTGACTTCTCATGAGCAGGGAGCATCCCATGCAGCAGACGGATACGCAAGAGCAACCGGTAAAGTCGGTGTGTGTCTTGCAACTTCCGGTCCCGGAGCTACCAATCTGGTAACAGGAATCGCTACCGCATATATGGATTCTGTACCAATGGTGGCAATCACATGTAACGTGGGAACACCGCTGCTCGGAAAGGATTCTTTCCAGGAGGTTGATATTACAGGAATTGTAATGCCTATTACAAAGCACAGCTTTATCGTAAAAGACATTACTACTCTGGCAGACACTGTACGCAGAGCATTCTATATTGCAAAGAGCGGACGTCCCGGTCCTGTGCTTGTAGATGTGACCAAGGATGTGACAGGTGCGAAATATGAATATACTGCCTGCGCTCCTGCTGAGATCACACCGAAAACAGACACCATCAAAGACGAAGACATTGCAACTGCAGTACAGATGATCAAAGAAGCGAAGAGACCATTTATTTTTACAGGCGGCGGTACGATTATCTCAGAGGCATCCAGAGAAGTGACAGAACTTGCTCACAGAATCGACGCTCCTGTATGTGACAGTCTTATGGGTAAGGGAGGATTTTCCGGAGAAGATCCTCTGTACACAGGAATGCTTGGAATGCATGGAACAAAAACTTCCAATCTTGGTGTCTCAGGCTGCGATCTCCTGATCGTGCTGGGAGCCAGATTCAGTGATCGTGTCACAGGAAACACAAAGACCTTTGCAAAGAATGCGAAGATTCTCCAGATTGACGTAGATGCTGCAGAGATTAACAAAAACATCGTAGTAGATGCAAGTGTGGTAGGAGATGAGAAAGAAGTTCTCAAACGTATTCTGGCAGAGGTTCCGGAAATGAGACATTCGGAATGGACTGCACATATCAGTGAACTGAAGGAAAAATATCCGTTAAGATATGATCATTCCCAGCTTACAGGCCCATACATTATTGAAAAGCTGTACGAACTGACAAAGGGAGATGCCATCATTACAACAGAGGTTGGACAGAACCAGATGTGGGCAGCTCAGTATTTCAAATACAAAGAGCCAAGAACCTTCCTTTCTTCCGGTGGTCTGGGAACTATGGGATATGGACTTGGAGCAGCCATCGGTGCCAAGATGGGAAGACCGGACAAGACAGTGGTAAACATTGCAGGTGACGGCTGCTTTCGTATGAATATGAATGAGATCGCAACAGCAGTCCGCTGTGGCAGACCTTTAATTGAAATTGTATTGAACAATCATGTACTGGGAATGGTACGTCAGTGGCAGACCTTGTTCTATGACCACAGATATTCCCATACAATTTTAAATGATGCAGTAGATTTTGTGAAGCTGGCAGAAGCCATGGGAGCAAAAGCAATCCGTATCACAAAGATGGAAGAGGTAGAGCCGGCATTAAAAGAGGCTCTGGCATGTCCGGGACCTATCGTACTTGACTGTATGATCGATCAGGATCTCAGTGTATTCCCGATGGTACCGGCAGGCGCAAGCATTGATGATATTTTTGATGAGGAGGATATGAAAAACAATGAGCAGAGTGTATAATTTTTCCGCAGGACCGGCTGTACTGCCGGAAGAGGTACTGAAAGAAGTAGCAGATGAGATGATGGACTATCAGGGATCCGGTATGTCTGTAATGGAAATGAGCCACAGAAGTGCTGATTTCCAGAAGATCATTGACGAGGCAGAGCAGGATCTTCGTGATCTGATGAAGATTCCGGATAACTATAAGGTATTATTCCTTCAGGGCGGAGCTTCCCAGCAGTTCGCAGCAATCCCTATGAACCTTATGAAGAACAAGGTAGCTGATTACATTGTAACAGGACAGTGGGCAAAGAAAGCATACCAGGAAGCACAGAAATATGGAAAAGCAAACAAGATCGCTTCTTCCGAGGATAAGACTTTCTCCTATATTCCTGACTGCAGTGACCTTCCGATCAGCCCGGATGCAGACTATGTATACATTTGTGAAAACAACACAATCTACGGAACAAAATTCAAGAAGCTTCCCAACACAAAAGGAAAAACTTTGGTAGCAGATGTTTCCTCCTGCTTCTTATCTGAGCCTGTTGATGTATCCAAATATGGCATCATCTATGGCGGTGTACAGAAGAATATCGGACCTGCTGGTATGGTAATCTCCATCATCCGCGAAGATCTGATCACAGACGATGTTCTGGAAGGAACACCTACTATGCTGAAATTCAAAACACAGGCAGACGCAGGTTCTCTTTACAATACTCCAAACTGCTACTGCATCTATGTATGCGGTAAGGTCTTCAAATGGCTGAAGAAAATGGGCGGCCTGGAAGAAATGCAGAGACGTAACATTGAGAAAGCGAAAATCCTCTATGATTTCCTTGATCAGAGCAAGCTGTTCAAAGGAACTGTTGTACCGGAAGACCGTTCTCTCATGAATGTACCTTTTGTAACAGGTGACAAGGACATGGATGCCAAATTTGTAAAAGAAGCAAAAGAGGCAGGACTTGTAAACTTAAAGGGACACCGTACAGTGGGCGGTATGCGTGCAAGCATCTACAACGCTATGCCAAAAGAAGGTGTGGAAGCACTGGTTGCTTTCATGAAGAAGTTTGAGGAGGAAAATGCATAATGTTTCAGTATCATTGCCTGAATCCCATTGCAGAAAAAGGCCTGGGATTATTTGATGAAGAATATAAGAAAAGCGAAGATCTGCAGGAGTGTGATGCAGTCCTTGTAAGAAGTGCAAAGATGCATGACATGGAGCTTCCTGAGAGCGTAAAAGTAATCGCACGTGCAGGTGCAGGTGTCAACAATATTCCTATAAAGGACTGTGCAGAGAAAGGCGTTGTAGTATTTAACACACCGGGCGCCAATGCAAACGGTGTAAAAGAGCTTGTACTTGCAGGTATGCTCCTTGCTTCCCGTGATATCGTAGGCGGTATCGAATGGGTTGCCAAAGAGAAAGACCAGGAAGACATCGATAAACTTGCTGAGAAACAGAAGAAACAGTTTGCAGGATGCGAGATCATGGGCAAGAAGTTAGGTATCATCGGTCTTGGTGCCATCGGAGCAATGGTGGCAAACGCTGCTTCCGCACTTGGAATGGAAGTATACGGATATGACCCATATATTTCTATTGATGCTGCATGGAATCTTTCCCGCACCATCAAGCATATCAAGAGCCTGGATGAGATTTATTCCCAGTGTGATTACATCACCATCCATGTACCTCTTCTTGACAGCACAAAAGAGATGATCAACAAAGAAGCATTAGACAAGATGAAAGACGGCGTAGTACTTCTGAACTTTGCCCGCGATCTTCTGGTTGATGAGGATGCTCTGATCGAAGCATTAGACAGCGGAAAAGTAAAGAAATATGTGACAGACTTTGCAAACCATACAGTAGCAGGACATAAGGGAATCCTGGTAACTCCACACCTTGGAGCATCTACAGAAGAATCCGAAGAAAACTGTGCGGTAATGGCTGTAAAAGAAGTCAGAGATTTCCTCGAGAACGGAAATATCAAGAACTCTGTAAACTTCCCGAACTGCGACATGGGAACCTGCGTGGCAGTAGGACGTATCGCCATCTGCCACAAAAATATCCCGAACATGATCAGCCAGTTCACCAAGATCCTTGGTGCAGAAGGTCTGAACATTGCAGATATGACAAATAAGAGTAAAGGTGAATACGCATATACTCTTATCGATTTGGAAAGCGCAGCCTCCAAAGAAGCACTGGATGAGCTGAAAGCAATTGAAGGCGTTTCCAGAGTTCGTGTGGTAAAATAAGAAACATTGATCTGAAAAAGTAATAAAAAATCTCCTGTGATTCTGGTTGCAATCACAGGAGATTTTTTATTACTTTACTATAAACTATTTTTTGACTTTGAATTTTTTTATATCGGAATATGGACTGTAAACTCTGGATTTATTTTTGGAGGTCTTATTCCAGGAACGTACTGTCACATACCAGGTGCCTTTCTTTACATTTGTAAAGGTTACAGTTACGGTATTTTTGCCTTCTGTACGTTTCAGATATTTCTTAACCGGGTATTTCTCACCTGCGGAGGTTTTGTATTTGTTTCCAAGCAGGATTTCATAACCTGTGGCATTTTTGCATTTTGTGTAAGTAACAGTCACAGTGTTTCCTTCTACAGTAATATTCTTGATCTTTGGCTGCTGTGGTGTGACAACAGTGATCTTGATCTTCTTGATCTTTGTCCAGGAACCATAGACCTTATTGCCCTGTGCATCCAGAACCCAGCTTCGGGCTGCCACATACCAGGTACCTTTTGCCAGATATCTGAAAGATGCCTGTGGCTTTCCGGTTGAGGAAACTTTTTTGCTGAACTTTCCGGTCTGAAGCATGTTTGATTTCTTGCTGATCACGAAGTCATAACCCTGAGCACCTGCACATCCTTTGGAAAGTTTGACAGTTAGTTTATTTCTGTCAATGGAATGGCTGGAAATCTTTGTGTTGGCAGGTCGCAGGTATGCACCGTTTTCATCTGTGATACTTCCGTCTGTGTGAATGACTCTGCCATTGAGAGATTCTGTACCAAATGCTATGAAATAATCCTGTCCTTTGGAAAGGGTAAAGTCAGCATATGGAATACTGCGCTCAAATGCACCGCCTACAGTTACAGTCTGGATACACTGCAGAACCCCATTCTCAACATCATACCAGAACAGATTTGCCATAAGTCCTGCACAGGAGGCATCTGCCTTTACGGAAAGCACAGCCGGGAAATCGAAATCTCCGCTTTTTCCGAGATGGAAACCGAAATCATTCTGGTTTGTGGAGATCAGGCTGTATAATGCTGCCGGAATATGTTCTGCTGTGTTTGTAACAGAAAGATCGGTATCAGCAGGTGTTTCTGCTGTAATAGAAGTACCGTTGATCTTCCAGATGAAACCATTCTCCATATCGAGATTCAGGGAAATATCCTTTCCTTTTATTCCGGATAAAACAGAAGCAGGGAGTGTCTGTGCGCCATTTAAGGTGATGGAGACAAGGTCTTTCTCTTTGGATTTCTTAATAATCTCCTTAACAGAATCCCAGCCCTTCTTTAGGAAATCACCTTCGATATAAGGTTCACCATCGTTGAGCTTTCCGAGGGTACGAGTATCCTGATGCTTACAGCGCTTGCAGGTATAAGTGATCACACCGTCAGTTTCAGCAGTTGGCGCTGTAGTGATCACACCGTTATCATAGTCGTGACCATATGCAGAGATAGTATAACCGGAAGAAACCAACGAGCCACAATCTGTACAATAGGTATCTCCGCTGTATCCGCTGGAAGTGCAGGAAGCGGAAGAATAGTAACGACTGACGGTATGTGAGTGTTCGCAATTGATTGTGAACTTCCAACTGGCATCTGTTAAATCCGTAGTTGCGAGGTAATACGAGCCCTCTTCTATAGTGATTTTTACAATATAAGTACCAATGCCTGTTGGAGATGAGCTAAGAGGAACGGTACTTCCCTCTTTATAGTATTTTACAGTAATAGTTCCCATACCTTCAATACCATTTTTACAAGTAACAGAAGCAATTTTATTATTACCATCATAAGTGAGGTTGGGTGGAGGTGTAAAGGTAAATTGGCTAGCAGTAGGATCTACTTTGCTACGGGTGAAAGAATTGTTAGCAAAAGAATATTTCCTGCTATCATTTCCCACAGTTACAACATGATCCGTTCCAGTCAGCCAGGCATATAGAGTAGTATCAGATGGATCGATAGATGAATGATTATATGGTCCATTTCGTTTTACTGCATCTATAGTTATTTCGGAAGAAGCTGCATTTGAAATTTCGCATAGATAAACATCATTATTTTTACTATCTTTTGGCGTACAGTCAATTTTTGTTGCCTTAACCGATCCGCCAGAAATGGTAATATTAGAAACAGTATTACCAGAGATAGAGGAAGCGCCACCTACGCTAAACATACCACTGCCGATACCAGCCCCTTTTGTAGAGGATGTAGTAACCGAACAGTTAGAAATGGTAATATTAGAAACAATATTACCAGAGATAGAGGCAGAGGCACCTCCCATGTGATGACCACTGCCGATACCAGCCCCGGTTATAGAGGATGCCTCAATCGAAGAGTTAGAAATGGTAATATCAGAAACAATATTACCAGAGATAGAGGCAGAGGCACCTCCTACGTAATAACCACTGCCGATACCAGCCCCGTTTGTAGAGGATGCCTTAATCGAACAGTTAGAAATGGTAATATTAGAAACAGTATTACCAGAGGTAGAGGCACCTCCCATGTGATGACCACTGCCGATACCAGCCCCGACTGTAGAGGATGCCTCAATCGAACAGTTAGAAATGGTAATATTAGAAACAGTATTACCAGAGATAGAGGCACCTCCAATGTGCTGACCACTGCCGATACCAGCCCCGCAACTAGCTTGGGCGGCTAAACTGCCAGTAACAGTGTTGGTACTAGTGATAGTAAGACCTGAATTGTTATCTTTTTGTAAAGCAGCAGAAGAGTGCAGTGTTGTTTTTAGAATATTCTGTCCTTCTAAATAAATACAAACTTGAGCTGTGACAGTTGATGTAATTTGTAATGCTGGACCATCGCCAGTATTGATGTTTACATTATTCAGATAAATCTTGACTTCACCAGAAGTGACGTTGTCGATTACAATTCTATTTGAGGTTTCAGTACCAGTGCCAGTAAATCGATATGAGCCAGATGTACTTATTGTATAAACTGAGTTATTATAGTTGTTTATATCTATTGGACTAGTTCCTGCTGTACTACCACCATCAGTGGCAGCTGATACATTACCTTCCTCATCATCAAATTCTGGAATTTCTTCAGAATTAAAGGTAGATGCCCCCCCCCAATGGTGTCATCTGTTGTTGCCGGATTTTCGTCTGTGAATACTTCTGGGGTTTCCCCTGTTTCTTCTGGTTCTGTTTCTTCCGGAGCTTCGGAAGTAAATTCTTCCGCGAATATCATCTGCGGCATACTTGTGGAACATAGCGCGAGTGCCATGATCCCTGCCAGTAATTTCTTTTTCAATATAGATCGCCTCCTGTCGTAATATATAAATTTATACCTAGATTAATTATACCGCACATAATGAAAATATATAATGCCCGTCAGAGACAAAAAAAGTGCCTTTTTCATTACTGTAGAATGAAAAAGGCAGAGAAATTATTTATTTACGAAAGGTTTCAGCTCCTTACGATTTTTTACTCCAAGTGTATGGAGAATAGAAGAGATGTAATGTTTGATCGTATTGGTTGACATGGACAGGTGATCGGCAATCTCCTGGTTGGACCAGCCCTTGCTGGCGAGCATGGCTATAGCGAATTCCATCGGTGTCAGTTTATCTGTGACAGAAGCCTGAAGTTTTGGATTATGAATATTCATCCAGCCTCTGCTGAAAGCAATGACAGCCTGGGAGAGCTGTTTATAGAGTTCCGGTTCAGTTGGTTTGATGCAGGCTTCAATCTGTCCAAGCATTAAACCATGATGCTCGATAAAAGGTTCCAGAAATCCGTCTGCCTTCGCCATGTTCCAGGCTGTCATGAGAACATCTCTGGCTTCGTTCTCTTTCTTCTGGTTGACCAGGCTCATGATGATTACACAGTAGAGATATTCCATGGCAATAGGATAACAGCCATCGAGCATGAGAAAGACAGACTGGCACAGTCCCAGCGCATTTGCGTATTCTTCGTGGAGATAGGCATTGTGTGCAAGAACATAGATTCCATAAGCGCGCAGGCCGGCCGGCAGATATGGAAGGAAATCTCTAAGCGGAGGCAGTTTGTCGGTGGGAAGGTGCATCAGTACCATAGCCAGATAGTTGGCGAAAACGCAGGAAGCCATTGCTTCATTTGATGATGGATTCTGTTCTGTCTGGTGCAGACATTCCTGAATATTTCTGAAACCCATTTTGGCGGCAGAAGGATTTCCAAGAGTAAGATTTGAGAAAGAATATAAAAGTCCTGCCGACAGGCGAAGGTAAATGTCTTTGTCCTGCAGATAAAGTTCTGCGATATCTTTACATTCTTCTGCCCGGGCGGAGAAGTAGTACAGCTCTGCCTGTGCGATCTGCCGCTGGCCTTTATCCTGGAAGCTGTTTACAGTAGCCTGTGCCTGTCCGGGGGTGAAGGAGCTGCTCATCAATGGCATAAGATGGATCCTGCATCTGGAAGAAATATGGTTATCTGAAGAATTCATTGTCAAAAACACATCCTTATCTTAATCTTAATGGTAAATGCCGAAGTGTGTTTGAATAATCATTCCGGCAATCTGCGCGTGTTCAGCAAAAGAAGCCCTCTTTGGCAGTGCCAGGGGCTTCTTTGAACATTGATCAGGCGGGTATCTGTAATGGAAACAGAGGGCTTGCCCGATTCAGTTATTAATTCACGCCTCTTGATTTCATGAAGTCAAGAACTTCTTCTTTCGTGGACATTACACGAAGTGCGCCCTTACGTGTAGTGATTAAAGAAGCGGCTGCGTTTGCGAAGGTAAGCAGTTCTTTTAAGTTCTCTTCTGTCAGATCGTCCAGACCATGTTCCAGAATGTAGTTTAAGGAGCTTGCACAGAAAGTATCTCCGGCGCCTGTAGTTTCGATAGTGTGCTCCTGAAGGAAAGGAGCAGCTTCCACTTTCATATCTTTGTAGTAAGCGCGGCTTCCGTCTTTTCCAAGTGTGATAAGGATAAGAGGAATGTTATATTTCTCTTTCAGAAGTGCGGCACCCTTGTCATAGTCTGTAGTTCCGAACAGGAATTCAACTTCGTTATCTGAGATTTTCAGAATATCGCATTTGCCAAGACCGTATTCGATCTCTGCCTTTGCGTCATCCAGAGATTTCCATAATGGCGGGCGAAGGTTCGGGTCGAAGCTGATGATACATCCGGCTTCTTTTGCAACGTCGATGGCATAGCGGGTTGCCTCGCGTACTCCTTCGTGAGTGGAAGAAAGTGTTCCAAAGTGGAAGATTCTGGAATCTCTGATCAGGTCTTCCTGGATTTCGTCTTTGGTAAGCATCATATCTGCACCCGGGTTACGGTAGAAGGAGAAATCTCTGTCTCCGTCAGGATAAGTATGTACAAAGGCAAGTGTTGTGTGTACCTCGTTGTCGATCACAAGGTTGCGGGTGTCGATCCCTACTTCCTCTACGGCATTCTTAAGCTGGGTTCCGAACATGTCGTTTCCGACTTTGCCGATGAATGCAGTTTTTTTGCCAAGCTTCTCAAGCATTGCAAGCACGTTGCATGGAGCACCGCCCGGATTGGCTTCCAGCATTGGATTTCCCTGTGCGCTGTTTCCGTTTTCAGTAAAGTCAATCAATAATTCGCCTAATGCGGTTACGTCAAAGGCTTTGTTTCCCATTTTGTATCCTCCTTGTTGTGATGGAAAGAAGCATAGTATCCGGAACAAGATTCTTTCCATAGTTAATAACATAAATTTAGCGCAGGAAAGGGAATTTGTCAAACAATTTTCTTTATTTTTTTGTGCAAAGATGCTAAAATAAACATAACTTGATTTGTTATTGTTTACAGGTGACGTTTAATGTACCATAAATACGCTGCCGGTAAGAGTAACCGATCATCGTATTTCTGACAATCGGGGAGGTAGCACAGCTATGGACGAAAAAGTATACGGCTATATGGACTGGCCGAGGATTGAAGCTATTGTGTATGGAGAGGAAACTGCTCCCAGAGATGTGATGGGACCAAGGATCACACAGGACGGAGTTCTTATTCAGGGATTTTTTCCTGATGCAGAGGAAGTAAGTGTGATTAGCGGAAAGAAAACCTATGTTTGCGAGAAAGAGGACGAGGCCGGATATTTTGCAGTATTGCTTCCTGTACGCAAGGTGCCGGAATACAGATTTCTTATAAAAATGGGAGAGACAGAGAAAGAATGTTATGATCCCTATGCTTTTCCATGCCAGATCACAGAGGAAGAGGAGAAGGCTTTCTGTGCAGGTGTTTATTATGAGGCATATAAGAAGCTGGGCGCGCATCCAATGGAGATTAAAGGAGTGAAAGGTACTCTTTTTGCTGTCTGGGCTCCGAACGCAGTGAGTGTAAATATTGCAGGTGATTTTAATGGATGGATCGGACGTGCAACTATTATGCATCGTATGCCTATGTCCGGTATCTTTGAGCTGTTTGTACCCGGGGTAGAGGCAGGGACACATTATAAATATGAAATTAAAGTCAAAGGCGGCGAAGTTCTGTTAAAGGCTGATCCTTATGGGAACAGTGCAGACCATGATCCTGAGGGAGCATCTGTGGTAGCAGATGTAAGTGCTTTTCAGTGGAATGACGGAGACTGGATGAAAGAGCGTCACAGATTTGATGACAGGAAACAGCCGTTTTCTATATATGAAACATCTCTGGAGGAATGGAAATCCGCTGAGGAGCTGGTGGAATTTCTGGCAGAGGAAGATTTTACCCATGTGGAACTCCATCCTGTGATGGAATACCTGGATGATATTACAGGTGGTTATTCTACATATGCATATTATGCACCTACTTCCAGATTTGGAAGCGTGGCGGATTTTCAGAAGCTGGTAGATGAGCTGCATCAGGCGGGGGTCGGTGTGATTCTGGACTGGACACCTGCACAGTTCCCGCGTTATGCCTCCGGTCTGGAGAAATTTGACGGAACACCTCTTTATGAGAGACAGAATCCGGCAGAGGCCATTCATCCGTTCTGGGGAACATTGCTCTATAATTACGGAAGCCCTATGGTGAAGGATTTCCTGATCTCCAATGCCTGCTTCTGGGCTGAGGTCTACCATGCTGACGGTCTGCGTATGGATGATGTGGATGCCATGCTGTATCTGGATTATGGCAGAAATCCGGGAGAGTGGACACCTAATATTTACGGAACCAATGAAAATCTGGATGCTCTGGAATTTCTGAAGCATCTGAATTCTGTGATAAAGGAGAGAAATCCCGGATTGCTTTTAGTTGCTCAGGAGAACGGACTCTGGCCGGAGCTGACAGACAGTGTGGAGAATGACCATCTGGGATTTGACTATAAGTGGAGTGGCGGATGGACAAAAGATCTGCTTGAATATCTGAGCAAGGATCCTATTGAGAGAAAGAATTACCATGATCAGCTGACTATGTCCATGCTCTATGCATACTGCGAACATTATATTCTGACGCTTGGCAGCAGGGATGTTGGTACATTGAAGGATTTCGCGGATAAGCTGCCGGGAAGTGAAGAACAGAAGAATGCGCAGATCAGAGAGGCTTATGTTTATATGATGCTTCATCCGGGATGCAAGATGATGGCACCGGATAAAGATATGCCAAAGGAACTGGAGGTATTTGTCAAAGACCTCAATAATATGTATCTTGCTCATCCTGCACTTTATCAGCTGGATGATGAATATGATGGATTTGAATGGATTCAGCTGATGAAGTATGAGGAGAATGTGATCGCATTCATGAGAAAGACAGAGAAACCGGAAGAAACTATTCTGGCTGTCTGCAATTTCGCGGCAATCCCATATGAAAACTACAATGTGGGAGTTCCTTTTGCCGGCAAATATAAAGAAATCTTTAACAGCGATGATAAAAAGTACGGTGGTAATGGTGTAGTAAATACGAGAGTTAAAGCAGCGAAGAAGGCTGAGTGTGATGAGAGAGAGTATTCCATCACATTGAAGCTTCCGGCACTTGGCGTGGCAGTCTTTACCTGCACTCCGGAAGAAACTGAGAAAAAGCCTGCTGCCGAGCACAGCCAGATCAAGAAATCCATCACCAAGACAAGAACTGTACGCAAGGCTGCCGGGAAAACAAAAGCAGCTGTAAAAACTGCAGTGAAACCGGTGACGAAAACAGTATCTGAAATACCGGTCAAAAAGGACTTGACAGAGAAGAAATAATATTATAAACTAAATGCTGTGGCTGTCAGAATTATCAATTTCTGACAGATTACAGCATAAGCTGAAATAGCTCAGTCGGTAGAGCACTTCACTCGTAATGAAGGGGTCGTGAGTTCGAGTCTCATTTTCAGCTTGTTTAAAAAGCTTCTAAAACTAAGAGTTTTGGGAGCTTTTTGTATGACAATAGAATTTCATATTTTATTGTATAAATCTGAAGGGAGGAAAGGCAATGGCAGAAGAAAAGAAAATTGTATGTATGGTAACTTCATACAAAAAAGGAACCATTGCTGTTTCCCATGCAGGAGTGCGTTCTGACTGGATGGAGCAGGACGGACCAGCAGATTGTGTAAGAGAGAAGATATTTGCCGTTGGATGGAAAATTCGTCCAGGGGCTGTTTTTGCTTATAGAAAAACAACAGAGAGATACGGACATTATCTGATCAGCGGGTTGTAAAATCCTCAGGTATGTGTCTGTATCTTTTTGTACTTATACAAATATATGAGTATTTAACTGTAAAACAGTCGCTTATGTGGAATTTTATAACTAAAAGCAGATGATTTTATCTGTCTGATCTCACAGGAAAGGAGAATACTATTGCCGGATATTTTACTGGAATTAAAGAATATAAAAAAGAGTTTTACTCCCGGGGAAGATGTTCTGGATGATATCTGTCTTACTGTTGCCAGAGGAGAATTTGTCACTCTTCTTGGTTCATCCGGATGCGGTAAGACTACTACGTTGCGTATTATTGCTGGTCTGGAACAGACAGACAGTGGAAGTGTATGGATCAATGGTCAGGATGTGACAAAACTGCCTCCTGATAAACGGGATGTAAATACTGTATTTCAAAATTATGCTCTTTTTCCGCATATGAATGTGGCGGAAAACATAGGGTATGGACTGAAGCTGCGAAAAGTTCCCAGAGGAGAGATCAAAAAGAAAGTCGCACAGATGCTGGAACTGGTGCAGCTTGAAGGATATGAAAAAAGAAAGCCTTCCGAACTCTCGGGCGGTCAGAAAC
>ENA-OPRU01000168-OPRU01000168.1-human-gut-metagenome-genome-assembly--contig:-NODE-168-length-55489-cov-10.008172_pt1 | contig 55489 bp, 51 predicted proteins | sample MGYA00241897_ERZ501888 | MGnify/ENA primary metagenome ERZ501888 (study PRJEB25962, sample SAMEA2042398) | human gut metagenome | biome: human gut; feature: human-associated habitat; material: faeces... | reverse complement strand
AATCTCTTACGACTTTCGACGGAATCAGCCCACCGGCACGTCCGCATACTTCGATCGCCCCCGCATAAGAATGTCCGCTTCCGAATGCCTGGAGAATCCCCCCGTTGCGGATCGACTCGGAGATCAACAGCGCTGCATTGTGGATATTTTCAGCCTGAGTACTCTCCAGTTTTCCCATGATCTCTTTTGCTTTATCGAAAAATTCAAATGCCATAATCTATTTCCTCTTCTTTCTTGTTCTATCAGCCAAGGATTCCCATTGCATGCAAAGCGATAGACAATACCATTACAATAATGATCGCTGATCCCAGCTTTCTTACGATCTTCAACCGCTTTTCCAGCCATCGCACGACCGGATTGGCAATCATTGCGATTACCCACCCAATCACGAATGGCATAAAATACCTCATCAGTTGAAATCCTACCACCACAAACACGACTGTTCCAATCAGACTGACCAAAAGACTTGCCGCCACTTTCCAGTAAGATCTTCTGTCTTCCATATGCTCCACCTCTTTTTTATGAATCAGTAAGCTTTCTTTGCTTCTTAGTTTTCAGTTTCCTGTAATCTCTCTTCGTCATTTAGAAATTCTCGCTCGACCAGGTCCCAAATCTCATCTCTTCCCTGTTTTGTCTCCGAAGAGAATGGAATAACTGTCGTTCCCGGCACAAGCTGCAGACCTTCTTTTATCATTTTAACATGTTTTTGCACCTGGCTGCGCTTGATTTTATCTAATTTTGTCGCAATAATAATCGGATTATATCCTTGATCCACGATCCACTGATACATCATCTTATCATTAGCCGATGGTTCATGCCGGATGTCGATCAGAAGAAACACTGCCCGTAACTGTTTTGATGTATGCAGATATTTTTCAATCAATTTTCCCCACTGGATTTTCTCTTTCTCCGACACTTTTGCATATCCATATCCCGGGAGATCCACAAGGTACATCTCTTCATTGATATTATAAAAATTAATTGTCTGCGTCTTTCCTGGTGTGGCTGAAATTCTTGCATAGGATTTGCGGTTCATCAGCGCATTGATCAACGAAGATTTCCCCACATTTGATTTCCCTGCAAACGCAATCTCCGGCTTATCATTTTCCGGCAGCTTACTTGTGATCCCGCAGACAGTCTCTAAATTAATATTTCTGATAATCATAATTTTTCCTTTCCTTCCTATTCCGGAACAAATGCATGTTCTAACACTTCTTCCATTTGTTCTACCGGAATGATTTCCAGTCCTTTTGTAATCTCTGCTGAAAGTTCTTCCACATCTCTTTTGTTCCTTGCTGGGATCAGCACCTTCTTGATCCCGGCATTCTTGGCCGCCAACAATTTTTCTTTCAGACCTCCAATCGGAAGCACTCTTCCACGCAGTGTGATCTCTCCTGTCATCGCAACATCTGCACGCACTTTTCGATTCAGAATTGCCGAAAAGATTGCCGTCGCCATCGTGATTCCGGCAGATGGTCCGTCTTTTGGAACAGCTCCCTCCGGAATATGTACATGGAAATCATGTTTTTCAAAATAATCTGCCTCAATTCCATATTTTTCACTGATCGAGCGAATATAGCTGATCCCGGCCATCGCCGACTCTTTCATGACATCCCCAAGCTGTCCGGTTAAAAGTAATTCCCCTTTTCCCGGCATCAGATTCACTTCAATCTGAAGTGTATCCCCTCCGACACTTGTCCATGCCAGCCCGCGCACAATTCCGACTTCGTCTGTTTCATTTGCCATCTCATACGTGAAGATTTCTTTTCCAAGATACTTTTCAATATTCTTCTCCGTCACCCGGATTTTCTTTCTGTCCTTCTCAAGAATCTCTTTTGCCGATTTCCTGCAAATAGCCCCAATCTTTCGCTCCAATTGGCGCACCCCTGCTTCTTTCGTGTAAGAACGGATCATCTTTCCTACGGCATTCTTACTGATCTGAAGTTGTTCCTCGGATAATCCATGACGTTCCAATTGTTTCGGAATCAAGTGTCTGTCTGCAATATGCTCTTTTTCATTTTCTGTGTAACTGCTGATCTCAATGATCTCCATACGGTCTAACAGCGGTCTCGGAATAGTTTGGAGTGAATTTGCAGTTGTGACAAACAATACTTCCGAAAGATCCACTGGAACTTCAAGATAATGATCCCGGAACTTATAATTCTGCTCACTGTCAAGCACTTCCAAAAGTGCTGAGAAAGTATCCCCCTTATAGTCGGAACTTGCTTTGTCTATCTCATCTAACAGCATCAACGGATTTTTGACTCCTGCTGTCTTCAACCCATTTGCAATTCTTCCTGGCATTGCACCGACATACGTCTTCCTATGTCCCCGGATTTCCGCCTCATCTTTGACGCCGCCGAGCGAAATTCTCACATATGGTTTGTGGAGAGCTTTTGCAAGCGACCGTGCAATGGAAGTTTTTCCAGTTCCCGGAGGTCCTACCAGACACAGAATCGGTGTGTTCCCTTTCTGTGTGAGTGTACGGACTGCAAGATATTCCAACACACGCTCTTTGACTTCCTCCAATCCATAATGTTCTTTTTCCAGAACCTCTTTTGCGTAGCTTAAGTCATAACTTTCTTCTTTCTTCTTATCCCACGGCATCTCCAGCATAGTCTCAATATAAGTTCGGATGACCGAGGTCTCTGCCGCACTTCCCATAGAATTTTTAAAACGCTTGATTTCTTTCATCAGCTTCTCTTTGACTTCTTTGGATGCTGCCATTTTCTTTGTCGCAGCCTCGAATTCTTCAGCATCACTCATTGTCGTATCATCACCGAGTTCTTCCCGGATCAGCTTTAACTGTTCTCTTAAAATATACTCTCTCTGGTGCTTATCGACACGCTCTTTGACTTTGACCTGAAGTTCTTCCTTAATATTCATAATCTGAAGTTCATTGACCAACTTAAAACTAAGCAGCTCGTAAAGTTTCCATGGATCTCCTTCATTCAATAGTTCCTGAAGTTCCCGATAAGGAAGCGGAATATTTGCACAAATCTGTCTGACCAGCTTTTTGGGATCGTCAATATCAAGAATCTGTGCAACGGTCTCTTTGCTGACTTTCGGACTTTTCACCCCTAATTCTGCAAACATTTCTTTCAGATTTCTCACAAGTGCTTCGGCCTGCGGATCCTGTTCCTGGATTCCTTCCTCCTCTGGCAACTCTTTTTTTTCTTCACGCTCTACTTCCACAAGCGCCCTCATGTATGGCTCCCCGCACTCAATATTGCGAAGCATTGCCCGCTCTTCTCCTACTACAAGAATCCTCAAAATCTTTTTCGGAAGCTTGATCACTTGCTTGATTGTACCAATCGTCCCGATTTCAAACAATTCTTTTTGCTGTGGCTCTTCGGTCTCCACTTCCCGCTGTGTCACTAAAAATATTCTCTGATCTCCCACCATCGCTTCCTGCACGGCTTCGATCGATTTTTTCCTGCTGATATCAAAATGTACGACCATCTCTGGAAGGATCGTCATGCCGCGAAGCGGAATCATCGGCAGGCTTTCCAGTATTTTCTCCATATTTCCTCCAAATGTTATCTATTATAAAACAGGACAGGAGAATCCGCTTCCCCCGTCCCTTTCTCTTTTCTATGCACTTTCTGATGCCACTTTCTCCCTCTTTGGAAGAAGTACACGCTCATATCCATATTCTGGATCTTCCAGTCCTTTTACTACATTTTCTGTAATTCTGCATGTCTTGATCTTATCATCTGATGGCACTTTAAACATTGTGTCCATCATGACATTTTCCAGAATTGCACGAAGGCCTCTCGCACCAGTCTTTCTAGAAAGAGAAATCTTCGCAATCTCTTTCAGTGCATCTTCATCAAATTGAAGATCTACACCATCAAGTTCTAGCAACTTCTGATACTGTTTGACGATCGCACTCTTTGGCTCCGTCAAAATGCGGATCAGCGCATCTTCGTCAAGCTGTTCTAAAGTTACCGTCACCGGAACTCGCCCTACAAGTTCTGGAATCAATCCAAATTTCACAAGATCCTGCGGAAGCACCTGACTTAACAGCTTGTCTTTATCATGCTCATTGGCACCTGTCATCTTAGAATTGAACCCGATTGATTTCTTATCCACACGAGACTCTATGATCTTCTCAATGCCCTCAAAAGCTCCTCCGCAAATAAACAGAATATTTGTCGTATCGATTGGGATCAGTTCTTGGTGAGGATGTTTTCTTCCTCCCTGTGGCGGAACAGAGGCAACCGTTCCCTCAAGGATTTTTAAGAGCGCCTGCTGCACTCCCTCACCTGATACGTCTCTTGTAATCGATGGATTTTCTGATTTTCTCGTGATCTTATCAATCTCATCGATATAGATAATTCCATACTCTGCGCGCTCAATATCTCCATCTGCCGCCTGAATGATCTTCAGAAGAATGTTTTCCACATCTTCTCCTACATATCCTGCTTCTGTCAACGCAGTCGCATCTGCGATCGCAAACGGTACATTCAGAATCTTTGCAAGCGTCTGTGCGAGAAATGTCTTTCCACACCCGGTTGGTCCTAACATCAGAATATTACTCTTCTGCAGCTCCACTCCCAGGTCTTTCTCTGCCATAATTCTTTTGTAATGATTGTACACGGAAACTGCTAACACTTTTTTTGCTTCGTCCTGTCCGATTACATAATCATCTAAAAATGCTTTGATCTCTTCCGGCTTTAACAGATTGATTCCGCTAAATTTACTCTCGTCCTCGTAAGCAAATTCTTCTTCTATAATTTCTGCACATACATCAATACACTCGTCACAGATATATGCCCCGTTCGGGCCTGCAATCAGCTTACGCACCTGCGCCTGTGTCTTGTTGCAGAACGAACATCTTATCAGATCATCGCTCATTTTTCCTGCCATATGCTCACCTCATTTTTACACGGAAAGGGGATGCCCACCCGGAACAACCCCTCCTTAGTCTAATGCTTAATAATTACTTCGTCAATCAGTCCATATGCCTTTGCTTCCTCAGCAGACATATAGTTATCTCTCTCTGTGTCTACTTCGATCACAGATAAATCCTGACCAGTATTTTCTGCTAAAATTTTATTTAATTTTGTGCGGGTCTTTAAGATATGGTCAGCTACGATCTTAATATCTGTTGCCTGTCCCTGTGCACCGCCTGACGGCTGGTGGATCATGATCTCCGCATTCGGAAGAGCGTATCTTTTTCCTTTTGCTCCTCCGGCTAATAAGAAGGCTCCCATACTTGCCGCCATACCAATACATGTTGTTGATACGTCACATTTGATAAACTGCATTGTATCATAGATTGCCATTCCTGCCGTTACCGAGCCACCCGGACTGTTGATGTAAAGATGGATGTCTTTCTCTGGATCCTCTGCCTCTAAAAATAATAACTGGGCAACGATCACACTTGCAGACACATCGTTTACTTCTTCTCCGAGAAAAATAATTCTGTCTTTTAATAGTCTTGAATAAATGTCGTAAGAGCGTTCTCCACGGCTTGTTTGTTCAATGACATAAGGTACTAAGCTCATGTATATCCCTCCTATTTTTTTTGCAATGCCAAAATGAATTAAGCTTCTACTGCCGATTCTACTAAGAATGTAACAGCTTCCTGAACTGCCATATCAGCTTTCATCTGTTTCTTCTCAGCTTCTCCCATGAATTCTTTCAGTTTTTCTACTTCCATCTTGTAAGCTTCTGCCATTTTAGCTAATTCTTCATCTAATTTTTCATCGCTGATCTCAATGTTCTCAGCTTTTGCGATTGCTTCCAGAACTAATCTTGTCTCAATACGTTTTACAGCCTGTGGACGAAGTTCTTCGAGCATCTTCTCTGCTGTCATTCCTGTGAACTGGAAGTACTGTTCCATAGTAAGTCCTTGCTGCATGATTCTCTGTGAGAAATCATTTGCCATCTGTCTTACCTCAGTGTCGATCATCGCATCCGGAATCTCCATTGTAGCGTTTGCAACTGCTTTTTCTACTGCCTGATCTTCTTTCTTTCTTCTTCCTTCTGTGTTCTTTCTCTCTTTGATCTTTGCTTTTACATCTGCTTTGTAAGCGTCTAATGTATCAAATTCAGAAACCTCTGCTGCAAATTCATCATCTAACTCCGGAAGTTCTTTTGCTTTGATCTCGTGCACTGTACACTTGAACACTGCCGGTTTTCCTGCTAATTCTTCTGCATGATATTCTTCTGGGAATGTCACATTTACTTCTACTTCTTTTTCTTTTTCAGCACCTACTAACTGCTCTTCAAATCCTGGGATGAAAGATCCTGATCCGATTGTTAACGGATAGTTTTCTCCTTTTCCACCTTCAAATGCAACACCATCAACAAATCCTTCGAAGTCTAATACAACTTCATCTCCGTCCTGTACTGCACGGTCTTCTACTTCAATTGTTCTTGCATTCTTTTCCTGTTCTTTTTTGATCTCTTCTTCAACTTCTTTTGCAGTTACTCTGTTAGAAACTTTGTCTACTTCAAGACCTTTGTACTCACCGAGAGTTACTTCCGGTTTTACTGCAACTTCTGCTGTGAAAATAAATGGTTTTCCTTTTTCTAACTGAACTACTTCTACTTTTGGCTGAGAAACAATCTCTAATCCACTTTCATCATAAGCATTGGAATATGCTTCCGGAATGAGTGCGTTTGCAGCATCATCATAGAAAATCTCTGCTCCATACATTTTCTCGATCATCTGACGCGGAACTTTTCCTTTACGGAATCCTGGTACGCTGATTTTATTTTTCTGTTTTAAGTATGCACCCTGGATTGCTTTTTCTAATTCTTCAGCGGACACTTCGATTGTAAGCTTCGCCATGTTCTTTTCTAAATTTTCTACTTGTAAACTCATTTACAGTTTCCTCCTTATATATGGTAACTTTTGTTTTTCACTTCGTATAATTACTCCTACTCAGAGTCACTAAAAAATTATAGCATAAAGTATCTGAAATTACTAGTGTGTATTTCAAATTATTTTGCATTTCCCTGCCAGGTCATTTCACTTCATCAAGTCTGAGTATTGCTGTAAGAAAGTTTGAAAAGCTTTCTTCTTCAACTGCAAATCCCTTTTTCTCCTTATTGCTGATCGTCAACACTACCGTTTCTTTTTTGCCATTTTGCGCTCCCTCGAAACTCTCTTCTAAAAGCGTATAGGAATATTCTAAAAACTCGCTCTGCATTTGGGTCTTAATTTCTTCCTCAGTACCTTTATACTCACCATTTTCTGCCTTCTGGATCATTTCATCTGCAGGATGTTTTAATTTTTCTGAAAAAGTCACAAATATATCCGTAGGATAAATATCCACATTCACATCATAAGTATTCTTATCCTTCTTTTCAGCTTTCGCCGTTTCATACTTCAGACTTTTAAAAATTTCGGAACACAATGCCGTATATTTTTCTGTCAATTCTTCTCCCATCGACACATCCTTTGTGATATATCCCGCAACAAACGTCTGCACTTCTTTCTCGTACTGTGCGGCCAGTTCTTCTTCTGACATCTCCTCGGTAAGTCTGGCAATTTCTTTTGTATCCCCCGAAAGCCGCTGCTTTAAAACTGCCTCCGTATAGGCTTCTGCATCAAATCCTTTCAATACTCCACAGCCGACCAAACTCATGCCGAGCAGCAGACAAAAACATATCATGATCCTTTTCTGTTTCCGCATAGATACCTCATTTCCATTTTGTTTTATTCCTGCGCAGAATATACGATAGTCTCTCTGACTTTCTCTTCCTGTTCTCTGCCAAACAATACTTCTGTCAACCTCAACGCAAAATCAATTGCAGTGCCCAGCCCTCTTCCGGTAATGATGTTTCCCGACTGTACTACCTTCTCCTCCCGGCAGACAGCCTTGCACATGTCTTTTTCCATCCCCGGATAGCAGGTTGCCTCTTTTCCTTCCAACAGCCCCATATCCGCAAGCACGGTAGGAGCCGCACAGATTGCAGCCACAACCTTTTCTTTGGCTGCCCTTTTTACAACACTTCTTACTCCTTCATGTGCTTTCAAATGGAGTGTTCCTGGCATGCCTCCCGGAAGAATCACCACATCTGCCTCCTCATAAGTCTTTTCTCCAAACACTTCATCTGCCTGCACGCAAATTTGATGAGAACCTGCCACATACTTCTTGCCGCTGACTGATACCATACGAACAACGGCTCCCGCCCTGCGCAGTACATCCACAACTGCCAGTGCTTCCACTTCTTCAAATCCTTCTGCAAGAAAGATCACAGCTTCTTTTTTCATATCAACCTTTCCTTTCCCTACGTATTTTTTCCATGACTGCTTTACATTTTCATTTATCTGTACTATGATACCGAAGAGTATTTTGAACTGTTATTTTAAACAACCGACACAAATTTGTCGCTGTATGTAAAAATCACTGGAGGTATTTTTTATGGAAATCGAACGTAAATATCTGATCCACACAATCCCTTTCGATCTGTCTTCTTTTCCTTTTCGCACGATTGAACAGGGCTATCTCTGCACAAACCCCGTCGTGCGTATCCGAAAGGATAACGACCGCTATGAACTCACCTACAAATCCCGCGGCATGATGATCCGAGAAGAACACAATCTTCCTCTGACCGCTGAAGGCTACGAACATCTTAAGACAAAGATTGACGGAATCTGCATCGAAAAAACTCGCTATATGATTCCGCTCTCCGACTCGCTTACCATCGAACTGGATATTTTTTCCGGCAAGCTCTCCGGACTCCAAATTGCAGAAGTTGAATTTGCAGATGCAATGTCCGCTGAATATTTCACTCCGCCTGACTGGTTTGGCGAAGATGTAACGTTCTGTCCACAATATCACAACAGCGCTCTGAGTCAGATGAAACTGCTCTGATCTTAGCAAAATCTTTTTGCAAATACACAAGAGAGGGTCCTACTTCACCCTCTCTTTTTTGTTTTCCCTCTCGTTCTTACACATCTCCAAGTCCAAACCCATCATGGACTGCCTGCATTGCCTTGTCAATTTCCTTCTCATCGATCAGAACCGTAATACGTATTTCTGAAGTAGAGATCATGTTGATATTGATTCCATTGTTGTAGAGCGATTCAAATAACTTTGCCGCAACCCCCGGATTGCTCATCATACCCGCTCCCACGATTGATATTTTTGCAACAGTATCCTCCCACTTGATCTCCCGGATTGTCATTGGCTCCTGATATTCCTCCAAGATTGCCAGTGCCGGCTTTAAATCTTCCTGAGAAACAGTAAAAGAAATGTCCTTTGTCCCTTCCCGTCCGACAGACTGAAGGATAATGTCCACATTGATATTATTTTTTGCCAACGTGTGGAAGATCTTAAATGCCACTCCCGGTTGGTCACTGACTCCAAGTACTGAAATTCGTGCTGTATTCTTATCCCCTGCTACCCCACTGATCAACATTTTCTCCATCTTCGCTACCTCCTTCACAGTCGTTCCTTCTTCTAAATTCATGCTAGATCTGACTACCAGCTGTACGCCATATTTTTTTGCCATCTCCACAGAGCGATTATGAAGCACTTTCGCCCCCGAAGTTGCTAATTCCAGCATTTCATCATAGGTAATCTCTTTTAATTTTCTCGCATTTTTTACAACACGCGGATCTGCTGTGTATACTCCATCTACATCTGTATAAATCTCACACGCATCTGCGCGCAATGCCGCTGCAAGCGCCACTGCAGTTGTATCCGAACCACCTCTTCCAAGTGTTGTATAATCATCATATTTATTGACTCCCTGAAAGCCGGTGACAATGACAATCTTCCGAGAATCCAATTCGTGTCTGATCCGTTCTGAATCAATTCGCTTAAATCTTGCATTTCCATATCTAGAGGTGGAATGCATCATAACCTGATACGCATTCAGAGAAACTGCCGGCACTCCGAGTGCGTGCATTGCCATCGCCATCAATGATACAGAAACCTGTTCTCCTGTCGTCAGAAGCATATCCAGCTCTCTCTTTGGTGCATTCGGATTGATGTCAGCAGCTTTTGCAAGCAGTTCATCAGTCGTATCTCCCATTGCGGACAGTACAACTACAACATCATTTCCCTTCTTATATTCTTCTATACATCGCTCTGCGACCCGAAAGATCCGCTCCTTGTTCGCAACGGAACTGCCGCCAAATTTTTTCACTATCAGCATATCACTTTTCTGTCCGCTTTCTATTTTACACGAACAGACTCTCCTTTCTCCTTGTTCTCGTACCAGACATTCCGAAGAATCTTTTACTCTTTGGACCCGCTCTGCTCCTGCATGCGGATCATACGGATAATATTCGGAAATTTTGCCGCACACTCCTCATATGCCCGCTCCGTCATGCGCCCTGTGAGAAATCCAAACTCTTCCTCCACATCCGGAAGCATCACAATCTGAACCGGTCCGAAAATACTCTCGATATAAGTCTTCATCGCCTCCGCATTTCCTGTGATCCGCACAAAAAATCTTCGGATTGTATCGCCTTTATCCTGAAGTTTTAGCTTATCACTCTTCCACATGGTCATAACATTGCGGTTCAGATTCTTTGCTTCCTCCACAACATCTGCCACAACTGCACTCGCGGTCGGAAGTTTTCCCGCGCCACTTCCATAAAACATCGCATCCCCAAGTACATTTCCATGTACAAAAATCGCATTAAATACTCCATTGACTCCAAAAAGAGGATGGGTATTCTCAAGAAGACATGGTGCCACGATCGCGCTTAAGCATTCGCCGCTTCTTCTACTGCTCGCAAGCAGCTTAATCGTCATCTGCATCTGCTTTGCGTACTCCATATCCCTCTCTGTGATTTCTGTGATCCCTTCTGTGTAAATATCCTCAAAATCAACTTGATGTCCCGAGATCAGAGAGGATAGGATTGCAATCTTACGACATGCATCATAACCTTCTACATCTGCTTCCGGATTCTTCTCTGCATATCCGTTTTCCTGCGCCTGCCGGAGCACTTCTTCGTACCCTGCTCCTTCATAGAACATCTTCGTCAGCATATAGTTTGTTGTTCCATTTAAGATCCCTGTAATCTCTTCAATCTCATCTGCGGTCATAGAAGAATTGAGCGGGCGGATAATCGGGATTCCTCCTCCCACACTTGCCTCAAATAAAAAATTGATCTGCTTTTCTTTTGCGATTGATAAAAGTTCTGCTCCGTGCTTTGCTACAAGCGCCTTGTTCGATGTCGCCACACTCTTTCCAGCGAGAAGCGAGCGCTTCACAAAAGTATATGCAGGCTCAATCCCTCCCATAACTTCTACAACGATTTTAACATCCTCATCCCGGATGATTTCCTCAAAATTATGGACCAGTATGTTCTGTACCGGATCTCCCGGAAAGTCTCTGAGATCCAGCACATATTTTACCCGGATTTCTTCTCCGACTCTCTGGCTGATACACTCTCTGTTTGTGTCGAGCACTTCTACTACCCCGGAGCCTACTGTTCCATATCCTAATACTGCAATATTTATCATAGTCTACTCCCTGCCTACAATTTTCAGATAATGGACGCCTTCATTTTCTTCCATCTCGTCCACCATCTCCGATATATTTCCTGTTGTCGATAAAATTTCTATACTAAGTGTCAATGTTGCAATTCCGTTGATCGGAATACTCTGATGAATAGTCAGGATATTCGCACGATACTTTGCCGCCTCTCTGAGAAGTTCTGCTAAAAGTCCCGGTGTATCATCCATCTGAATGACCATCGTCACTGTCTGCCCTTTTTCATTTTCATGAAACGGAAATATATCGTCTTTGTATTTGTAGAAAGAGCTTCTGCTGATTCCGATTCGCTCTGTCGCTTCCTGAATGGTCAGCCCCCGCTCAGCAGCAAGAAGCCTTTTTACTTCTACGACTTTTAAAAGTACTTCCGGAACAGCCTTTTTCTTTAATACATAATACTTTGTCTTATCCATAACGTTCCACTCTCCTTGTCTGGATCACCAGACTTTTATTTTTCTTCCTTTTTTGCATTTCGCATCTTTAGATAAGCATTGATAAACGGATCCAGATTCCCATCCAGCACACTTGTAACGTTTCCGCTTTCCTCATTCGTTCTGTGATCCTTCACAAGCGTATAAGGCTGCATCACATAGGAACGGATCTGGTTTCCAAACCCGATCTCCTTTACTTCACCCCGGATTCCCGATACTTTTTCTGCCTGTTCTTGTTCCTTCAGCAGATAAAGCTTCGCCTTTAACATCTGCATTGCCTTTTCCTTATTGCTGTGCTGGGAACGCTCATTCTGGCATTGTACCACGATCCCGGTTGGAAGGTGTGTCAGACGGATCGCGGATGATGTTTTATTGACATGCTGTCCGCCGGCGCCGCTCGCCCGGTAAGTATCAATTTTCAATTCATCTTCATTAATCTCAATATCAATGTCATCTTCGAGATCCGGCACCACATCACATGAGGCAAACGAAGTCTGTCTTTTATTTGCTGAATTAAACGGAGAAATCCGTACCAGCCTGTGCACTCCTTTTTCTGACTGCAAATATCCATATGCATTCTCTCCATTGACCTCAAAGGTTACTGTCTTGATCCCTGTAATATCCCCGTCAAGATAATCGAGCACTTCTGTTGTAAATCCTTTGCTCTCAATCCAGCGATTGTACATTCGGTACAGCATATTCACCCAGTCACAAGCCTCTGTACCGCCCGCTCCCGCATGTAAGGTAACAATTGCATTATCCTTATCATACTCTTCTGACAGAAGCGTCTCGATCCGCAGTTCTTCATATGTGCTCTCGATCTGCTTTAACTCTGTCTCGATCTCTTTGATCATACTCTCATCGTTTTCCTCGTATGCCATATCGATCAAAATCTGAATATCCTCATACTGCCGGTACAGTTCTTCAGTTCTTTTCACCGAATCTTGCAGGCTTTTCAGTTCTTTCATCACTTTTTGAGAATGTTCTGCGTCATCCCAAAAGTCTGCCTCTTCGATTTTTCTTTCTAATTCCTCGATTCTCTGCTTCTTCCCTTCCGGGTCAAAGTGAATCCCTCAGTTCTTTCAGCGGTGCCTCATATGTATTTAAAATACTCTTAATCTCATCCAATGCTACCACCTTGATCACCTCTTTCCAATTTTCAAAATTTTTATCTAAAAATCTGTAAAAAGAAATTTCTCCCGCGAAGGCAGATATCTGCCCGCAGAGAAATTTCCTTTCTTTTATGCTTTACGACCACAGCACTGTTTATACTTTTTGCCGCTTCCACACGGACAAGGATCATTCGGATATACTTTCTTCTCCTCCCGCTTCATCGGCGTATGTACTGCACTTTCATCTTTATTTGTTCCAGTCACTTTTGCAACCTGTTCACGTTCTACTTTTTGTTCAATTCTTACGTTAAAGAGGAGACGTACTGTATCTTTTGCAATTGCTGCTGTCATCTCTCCAAACATATCGTAACCCATCATCTTATACTCTACAAGTGGATCTCTCTGTCCATACGCCTGAAGCCCGATTCCCTGTCGCAGCTGATCCATATCGTCAATGTGATCCATCCATTTTGCGTCGATAACCTTCAGAAGAATCACACGTTCAATCTCTCTTAAATGCTCCGGCTCCGGAAATTCTGCTTCCTTCTCCTCATAAGCTTTTACGGCACGCTCTTTCAAAAGATGCTTTAATTCTTTCTGGTTCATACCTTTGACATCTTCGATTGTCGGAATCTTGATTGGGAGTGTTGCATGCAGGTTGACATCCAGCTCGGTCAGATCCCATTCTTCGTAATCTACATCCGGAGAAATGCAGGAATCCACAACATTTTCCACGTATTCCGTGATCATATGATAAATAGAATCTCTCATACTTTCTCCGTCAAGTACTCTTCTTCGCTCTTCGTAAATGATCTCTCTTTGTTCATTCATAACTTGATCGTACTCAAGTAAGTTCTTACGGATTCCAAAGTTATTATTCTCAATCTTCTTCTGAGCCTTCTCAATCGCACTGGACAACATCTTATGTTCAATCTGCTCTCCATCCTCCACACCGAGTGTGTTAAAGACATTCATCAGTCGTTCCGAACCAAAGAGTCTCATCAGATCATCTTCCAGCGAAATGTAGAATCTGGATTCTCCCGGATCTCCCTGTCGTCCAGAACGTCCACGCAGCTGATTATCGATACGTCTTGATTCATGCCGCTCTGTACCGATGATCTTCAGTCCTCCTGCTTCTCTCGCCGCATCGTCCAGCTTAATATCAGTACCACGACCGGCCATATTCGTAGCGATAGTTACAGCGCCATGCACACCTGCATCTGCTACGATTTCCGCCTCTTTCTCGTGGAATTTGGCATTTAACACCTTATGTTGGATTCCTCTCTTCTTCAGCATCTTACTGAGAAGTTCTGATGTCTCAATCGTGATCGTACCGACAAGAACTGGCTGACCTTTGGCATGTGCCTCGATAATCTCCTCGATCACCGCTTCAAATTTTTCTTTCTTTGTCTTATATACCGCATCGTTTAAATCAACTCTCTGCACCGGTCTGTTCGTCGGAATCTCAACAACATCCATACCGTAAATATCGCGGAATTCTTTCTCTTCTGTCAACGCAGTACCTGTCATACCGCTCTTTTTCTCAAACTTATTAAACAAGTTCTGGAAGGTGATTGTTGCCAGCGTCTTACTTTCCCGTCTTACTTTTACATGTTCTTTTGCCTCAATGGCCTGATGGAGTCCATCGGAATAACGTCTTCCCGGCATAATACGTCCGGTGAACTCATCAACGATCATTACCTCTCCGTCAGAAGTCACAACATAATCCTGATCTTTAAACATTAAGTTGTGCGCACGCAAAGCAAGAATAATGTTATGCTGAATCTCTAGATTCTCCGCATCTGCAAGGTTCTCAATGTTGAAGAACTTCTCTACCTTCTTCACACCTTCTTCTGTCAGGTTGACATTCTTTTCTTTCTCATTGACGATGAAATCACCTGTCTCCTCGATTTCCTCTCCCATGATCGCGTTGATCTTGGAAAATTCACCGCTTGCCTCTCCTTTTACAAGCTGTCTTGCAAGAATGTCACAGGCATCATAAAGCTTTGTAGACTTTCCGCTCTGTCCGGAAATGATCAACGGTGTTCTCGCCTCATCAATCAATACCGAGTCAACCTCATCGATAACCGCAAAATGCAGTCCTCTCTGCACAAGCTGCTCTTTATAGATGACCATGTTATCTCTCAGATAATCAAATCCCAATTCATTGTTGGTCACATAAGTAATGTCACAGTTATATGCCTCTCTTCGCTCATCATTATCCATCGAGTTAAGTACAACCCCGACTTTCAGTCCTAAAAATTCATGCACCTGCCCCATCCACTCTGCATCACGCTTTGCCAGATAGTCATTGACTGTTACAATATGAACTCCCTTTCCAGTCAAAGCATTCAAATATGCAGGAAGTGTAGAAACCAATGTTTTACCTTCTCCGGTACGCATCTCTGCGATTCTTCCCTGGTGAAGAATGATTCCACCAATCAGCTGTACTCTGTAATGCTTAATATGTAAGGTACGGGAAGCTGCTTCTCTTACGACTGCAAATGCTTCCGGTAAAATATCATCTAATGTCTCGCCCTCTTCCAGACGTTTCTTAAACTCCGCTGTTTTCCCTTTCAGTTCTGTATCGGATAATTGCTGCATTTCTTCATCCATCGCCTCAATTCTGTCAACGATCGGATAAATACGCTTCAATTCATTCTCACTGTGCGTCCCAAATATCTTCTCTAATAAACCCATGACCTACTCCTTAATTTATCCAAATTTACTCTGTTTCTTATTTTAACACTATCCTTTCGCTTCTTCAACAAGTTTATCAACTGTTCATAAACTCTTCCCATCTTCTTTACACCTTTGTTAAATTTTTTCCACAAAGCATTCTGTTCTCCCGCAAAATATCCCCATTCTTTTTTGAGTTTTCATCATTTTTCTGCCATCTCTGCAAGAATGCCCCACGGCATACAGCCGCAGGGCGTCCAAAATCAAAAAAATATACAGTTTCTGCTATCTTGCCGTGTTCGTTTGTCCGGTATTGTCCGTCGCACCGTTCATTGTATCCGCATTTCCGCCATCCTTGTTATCGTCTATACGTTTTTCCGTACGTCCGTCATTCTGGTCTGTTCCGTCAAGGACATCTTCTACTCCGTCTTTGACGTCTCTTGCTCCATCTTCCACGGCATCCCCTACATCTTCAAGCACTCCGTCACGCGGCGTCTCTCCATCTGTATTTGTTTCTTCCCGCTTTCTTTCACTGTCATTTTTCTTCTCTTCATTTGTTCCCGTTGCAGTATTATCATCTGCCACATTATCTTTGTTTCCCCTTGCACACGCTGTCATGCACAAAAGAACACTCACACACAAAATACTGAGTATCATTTTCTTTGCTCTCTTCATCTGGCTATCTTCCTTTCCTGAAATGTAGTAAGAATTGCTTCTCGCCAATATTGTCTGCATTCCCTGCCATTCTATACATTCGGAAAGTAATGGTAATTTTTTCTATTGATTTTCAGAAGAAGATTCAATCACATCACTCATGTCATAAAGTCCGGCTTGTTTCCCTGCAAGGTATTTTGCCGCTTCCACAGCACCTTTTCCAAAGACTGCTTTCGAGTATGCCGTATGCTTAAATTCAATCACTTCATCTGCTCCGGCGAAAATCACTTCGTGTTCTCCTACAATCGTTCCGCCGCGCACTGCCGATATTCCGATTTCTTTCTTTTCTCTTTTTTTGCGTTCTTTGCTTCTGTCGTAAACGTATTCATACGCATTTCCAAGCGCTTCATTTACGCTGTCCGCCAGTGCAAGCGCTGTCCCGCTTGGGGCATCTACTTTCAGATTATGGTGCTTTTCCACCAGTTCAATATCAAATCCTGCCGGAGCAAGAATTTTGGCAGCATCCTGAAGAAGCTTTAACAGCATATTGATTCCCAGCGACATATTTGCCGATTTCAGCACTGCTGTCTTTTCAGAAACACACTGTACCTGTGCAAGCTGCTCTTCAGACAATCCAGTAGTACAAAGTACCACCGGAAGCTTTTTCTCTCCACAGTAAGAAAGCAGTCCGTCCACTGCAAGTGCATTGGAGAAATCAATCACGACATCTGCCTCCACATCACAGTCCGCAATATCCGTAAAAACCGGATATTCATTTTTCACACCTATATATTTATCAATTCCTGCAACAATCTCAATCCCATCATCTTCCTTTACAAGATTGGAAATTACCTGCCCCATTTTCCCATTACATCCGTGCATAATTGCTTTTACCATCATCTTCTCCTCCATTTTCTTATGTTTTACAGCCCTCACAGCGAATGTGCGAGGTTTTGCGATACAATTGACAAAAGGGGCTGCCACAGAATGACTGTCCGGACAGAATGCAGTTCTTTTCTTCCTACAATACTACATTCTTCCGACAGCTTCCATCCTATGGCAGCTCCTCTATGCTTTCTCTATGCGAGCTGAATTCCAAACGCTCTCATTGCCTGTGCCAATTTCTGTACATTTGCTTCTTCCATCTCTGTCAGCGGCATCCGCAGTCCACCGGCTTCCATTCCCATCAAAGAAACTGCCTTCTTAACAGGGATCGGGTTAACTTCACTGAACAGTGCATTGATCAGCGGAATCGCTTTTAATTGAAGTTCTCTGCTTCCTGCAATATCTCCTGCAAAGAATTTTGCACAGATCTCATGCGTCTCTCTTGGAGCCACATTGGATAATACAGAGATAACCCCCTTTCCTCCCAGAGCCAAAATCGGAACGATCTGATCATCATTTCCAGAATACAGATCGATATCTCCCTGTGTCAGCTGCATGATCTTTGCCACCTGTGAAATATTACCGGAGGCTTCTTTCACGCCCACAATGTTATCGACTTCTTTTACCAACGCCGCAACTGTCGCCGGTTCAATATTACACCCGGTACGGCTTGCCACACTGTACATGATGATCGGCGCATCTGCTTCTCTTGCGATTGCCTTATAATGTTCGATCAACCCTTTCTGCGTCGCTTTATTGTAATACGGAGTTACAACAAGGAGTCCGTCTGCTCCTGCTTTTGCAGCCTCTCTGGACAGCTCTACCGCTGTTGCAGTACAGTTTGATCCCGTCCCTGCAATCACCGGAATCCTTCCTGCAGTAAAATCAATCGTGCGTTTAATACACTCCAGATGTTCTTCCTCCGTCATTGTCGCAGATTCCCCTGTTGTTCCGCAGATTACGATACTGTCTGTTCCATTCTCACAATGATAATCCACCAGCTTCTTTAACTGATCATAATTAATACTTCCATCTTCATGAAACGGCGTTATGATCGCTACTCCTGCTCCTGTAAAAATTGCCATATTTATCCTCCTAAACATCAGTTTTACTTTGATTTTTTTCATTTCATCAGCGATTTCTTGTCTGAAATTTTATCATCATTTTTTTCTAATGTCAATGGAGCCACAGCTATTCCTACTACTCTTCTTCACTTATTTCAGCACCGATACATTCCAGCTTGCTGACTGACACTTCGTATGCCACACGTTTTTCTGTCTCTGTCTCAGACAATTTTTTCACATATTCTCTGCTTTGGATCCTTCCTAAAATCTGCACATGTTCTCCCACTGCAAATCCGGAAGCATATCTTGCATTTCTTCCCCAACAGATACATGGTATGTAGTCAGATTTCCCATATGGTCTGTTCACTGCAAGCAGAAGATCTGCAATTTCTCTCCCAAGAGGGGTCTTGCGGTAAACAGGTGGTTTACAGATGTATCCATCTAAAAGAATATTATTTGTCTTCGCCCCATCAAGTTCCTCATCCACAAATGCTACCTCCCGAACAAACACGGAAAGTACAAGATGATTCTTATGTTCCTCGTGTCTGTTATACGACCGAAACTGTCCACTTGCCATGATAAATTCCCCTGTATAATCTTTGGTCACATCTATCAGACGCTCGGAAATCATAAGTGGAATCCGATCTTCAGAATTGCTAAGTCTCTTAACGAGGACATCTACCATATAGAATCCTTCTCCAAATACTTCATGACTAAATGTGAATCTGGATGCCACCTCTCCCATAATTGTTACCTGGTTGTTTTCAATAATCTTATCGGACATAATTTATCTCTCTCCTCTTTGCTGTATTTTTTTGTCTTTATTATTTTATTCTATGATAACGGATTTATAACCATCCGATTGGACATTCCCCGGACTTTTCATCGACAGAAATCGACCGCAAGATATGCTTCCCTCATTTTTTCTGTGTTCTTTCCATATTATGTGTTTTTTTAAAAAGGACTTGTAATCTATTGCCAATGTGGTAAACTGTATGAGTTATTAGTGCTTATTCATGGATTTATAATAGAAAGAAGGTTATTTATGAAAACAAAAAGAGAAGATATCCGAAACATCGCAATCATCGCCCATGTTGACCATGGAAAAACAACACTGGTCGACCAGCTTTTAAAACAAAGTGGTGTATTTCGTGCCAACCAGGAAGTGGCAGAACGCGTCATGGATTCTAACGACATTGAAAGAGAACGTGGAATCACGATTCTCTCAAAAAATACTGCCGTATACTATAAGGATACAAAGATCAACATTATCGACACCCCAGGACACGCTGATTTCGGCGGTGAAGTAGAACGTGTATTAAAAATGGTAAATGGGGTTGTTCTTGTTGTAGATGCTTTCGAAGGTGCAATGCCACAGACAAAATTCGTTCTGAAAAAAGCGCTCGAGCTTGACCTTCCGGTCATTGTCTGCATCAATAAGATCGACCGCCCGGAAGCACGCCCAGACGAAGTAATCGATGAAATCTTAGAACTTTTCATGGATCTTGACGCATCTGACGAGCAGCTGGACTGTCCATTTGTCTATGCATCTGCCAAGGCTGGTCATGCAATCCTTGATCTGACAGACAATCCAGAAAACATGATCCCGCTCTTTGAGACGATCATCGATTACATTCCTGCACCGGAAGGCGACCCGGATGCAGATACACAGGTACTGATCAGCACAATCGACTACAATGAATATGTTGGACGAATCGGCGTCGGAAAAGTCGACAATGGTACGATTGCCGTCAATCAGGAAGTCATGCTTGTCAATGCCCATGAGCCGGACAAACAGAAACGTGTAAAGATCAGTAAATTGTATGAATTTGACGGACTGAATAAAGTAGAAGTAAAAGAAGCAACGATTGGTTCTATCGTGGCAATTTCCGGAATCGCAGACATCCATATCGGAGACACTTTATGTTCCCCGGAAAATCCGGTTGCAATTCCTTTCCAGAAAATTTCCGAACCGACAATCGCTATGCAGTTTATTGTAAATGACAGCCCGTTTGCAGGACAGGAAGGAAAATATGTTACCTCCCGGCATTTGCGAGACCGTCTGTTCCGTGAGCTGAATACCGATGTCAGTCTGCGCGTAGAGGAATCAGAAAATACAGACAGCTTCAAAGTATCTGGCCGCGGTGAACTCCACCTTTCCGTTCTGATTGAAAATATGCGCCGGGAAGGATATGAATTTGCAGTCAGCAAGGCAGAAGTCCTTTACAAAGAAGATGAAAACGGTAAGCTGTTAGAGCCGATTGAAACGGCCTACATCGATGTCCCAGATGAATTTACCGGAACTGTCATCGACAAATTAAGCCAACGAAAAGGAGAACTTCAGAATATGGGTGTGTCTAACGGTGGCTATACTCGGCTCGAATTTTCGATCCCTGCAAGAGGACTGATCGGCTACCGCGGAGAGTTTATGACAGATACAAAAGGAAACGGAATCTTAAATACTGCCTTTGACGGCTATGCACCATACAAAGGAGATATTCAGTACCGTAAGCAAGGTTCTCTCATTGCCTTTGAAACTGGTGAATCTGTCACTTACGGATTGTATAGCGCACAGGAACGCGGAACGTTATTCATCGGCGCCGGCGAGAAAGTCTACGCCGGAATGGTCATCGGACAGAATGGAAAGGCAGAGGACATCGAGCTGAATGTTTGCAAGACAAAGCATCTTACCAATACTCGCTCTTCAGGAGCAGACGATGCTTTGAAACTGACAACTCCTAGAACACTGAGTCTCGAGGAGGCACTGGACTTCATCGACACAGACGAACTTTTGGAAGTAACTCCAGAGACATTGCGCATCCGCAAAAAAATATTAGATTCAAAGATGAGAAAACGAGGAAATAAATAATGGACTTCTTACACGTTCTGACAGAACTGCGTACTCCTTTCGGGGAACATTTTTTTCAGTTTGTCACTTATTTTGGGCAGGAAGTCATCATCATAGCGGTTATCTGCACACTCTACTGGTGTGTGGATAAGCGCTTTGCTTATCAGCTGGGATTTACTTACTTTCTTGCCGGTCTGTGTGTACAGACATTAAAGATCACGTTCCGGATCCCACGGCCCTGGATATTAGATCCAAGCTTTTCTCCAGTGGAAAGCGCCGTACCTGCTGCGACTGGCTACTCCTTTCCAAGCGGACATACCCAGGGTGGTACTTGCCTGTTCGCTCCATTCATGTTCAAAAGCAAACGCTTGCTTTCTAAGCTCCTGTTTGCCTTTATGTTTTTACTGATTGGATTTTCCCGCATGTATCTCGGGGTACACACACCGAAAGATGTAGTTGTATCTATGGCAGTTTCACTTTGTATTTCCTTTGCCGTGTATAAAGCAAGCGATTTCCTTCTGGATTCCACGCGATACAGAAGGCTGATTCTTCTGTCACTCCTGCTCCTTTCTTCTGCTGTCAGTATCTATGCCTTATTCCTACTTTCCCATGGGGATATCTCACTTCACTACGCATCTGACTGTTGCAAAGCATCTGCTGCAGGGATTGGATTCGGTGTCGGCTGGTATTTTGAAAATCGCTATGTGAATTTTTCCGTCAAAGGATCGATCCCGTTTCAGATTGGAAAACTCATTATCGGTCTTCTCGTCGCCGTTTCCTTCAAAATCGGGATAGAATTTCTGTTCGGCGACTCCCTTCCGGCAGATATGTTCACTTACTTTCTTTTAGTTCTATGGGTAATCTTCCTCTATCCATGGATTCTAAAAAAATTTCATCGATCATCTTCCACTCAAAACTAATTTACTTCAGGTGTCCAAATGGACACCTGATTTCTTTTCTGCGAACACTATCCATAAAACCTTTCTTTTGTCAGTCTTTTATTATTTTTTTATATTTTTATCAAATATTTTATTGCTCTTCGCGGAATTTTGATGTATAATACAAACATACTACAAATAACTCATTTTTATTTCTATTATTTGTAGAATATACCGAAAAGGGGTTGGCAACATGAACTTTATCATTAGCGGAAAAAACATCGATGTAACACCAGGTTTAAAGAGTTGCATTGAACAAAAGTTAGGGAAACTAGAAAGGTATTTTACTCCTGAAACAGAAATTATCGTAACACTAAGTGTAGAAAAAGAACGTCAGAAGATTGAGGTCACAATTCCTGTCAAGGGACATATCATTCGTTCTGAACAAAGCAGTAATGATATGTATGTATCGATTGATCTCGTAGAAGAGGTGATTGAGCGACAGCTTCGCAAATATAAGAATAAATTAGTTGCCAGAAATCAAGAAGGCAGCAACTTCAAGCAAGAATTTTTTGAATCAGAAGATACTTCTTCAGAAGATGATGAGATTAAGATCATCCGTACAAAACGATTTGGAATCAAACCAATGTTCCCTGAGGATGCGTGTATCCAGATGGATTTACTTGGACATGATTTCTACGTATTCTTCAACGCAGAGACAGAAGAAGTCAATGTTGTATACAAGAGAAAGAATGGTACTTTCGGTTTGATCGAACCGGAATTTCAGTAGACATTTCCTTCCCTCCCGGCAATGGACATCCCTTTCCATTACCGGGAGGGATTTTTATTCTGTATCAAACACTTTCATCTCACCATCAACTGTTCCAAAATAGCAGCTTTCCTTCTGTGTCATCTTTGCTTGTCCGTTTGTCCCCTCTGTGATCTCTGCTATCACCTCCTGATTCATCTCTTCAGGAATGAGCGCAATCAACATCACATTCTCTGCATAGACAGAATCCAGAACCGTAATCCCCCTCTGTCCAAGGATATACTGTATTTTGCCAAGTCCGGTATAATCTGTCTGTATTTCCAGTTTAATCCCCCAGTTTTTGGTAATAATCTTACTGGCTTCCAATCCTGCTTTGACTGCTCCGGAATAAGCCCTCACAAGCCCTCCGGTTCCAAGTAACGTACCTCCAAAATATCTTGTCACTACGACTGCTGTATTGTGTATCTCCTCCCCCAGCAACACATCGAGTATCGGTTTCCCTGCTGTCCCCTGCGGTTCTCCGTCATCACTGCATCTTTGTGTCTCAAATCGCTCCCCGATCACGTAAGCATAGCAGTTATGAGTGGCATTCCAATATTTTTTCTTCATAGACTCGATAAATTCCAGCGCCTCTTCCTCGCAGGTGACCGGAAGTACTGTCGCAATGAAGCGGGACTTCTTCTCAATGATTTCTGCTTCTCCCCCCTCATAGACTGTATGAAATTTACTTAACATATACTATCACCCTTTTTCTAATTACATTTTATCTGAAACTGTTTATACTATATCAACAGAACTCTGTTTTCACAAGTTTTTCTTAAGTTTTTGCCTTGAAATATGAAGATTTTATTTTATGCTTTATTTCAATACATAAATTTGATATAATTACCTGATAAAGGAGGAAACCATTCATGAATTATGGAAAACGAAATTCTGTCAAAAAACAGAAGAAAATATCTTCAAAATCAAAGATGAAGAAAAAACGAGCAGGTGTCCGGATTTTCAAAGGATTTTTAATTGTTTTTCTCTTGCTCATTATCATCGGTATGATTGGCGGCGGTCTGTTCTTGAAGAAAATTCTTGACAAAGCTCCGAAGATCTCTCCTGCTTCTGTCAAACCGAGTGGATACTTCACAACTGTTTATAACGCAGACGGTTCACAGGAATTAGAAAAGTTTGTTACTTCCGGTTCCAACCGTATTTATAAAACAATCAACGAAATACCGGAAGACCTTCAGGACGCTTTTGTAGCGATCGAAGATGAACGTTTTTACAAGCATAACGGAATCGACCTGCAAGGAATTCTTCGTGCCGGTCTTGTCGGCATCACAAGCGGTGACTTTTCTGAAGGTGCCAGCACGATTACCCAGCAATTGATAAAAAATAATGTCTTTCCGAATTTCTCACAGGAAAAGACATTCTTAGACAGTGTCGAACGTAAAATTCAGGAACAGTTCCTTGCTCTGGAGTTGGAAAAGCAGATGAGCAAAGAAGAGATTCTGGAAAATTATATGAATACGATCAACCTAGGACAGAACACACTCGGAGTTCAATCCGCTGCCAAACGCTACTTCAACAAAGACGTATCGCAGCTGACACTCTCAGAATGTACCGTGATCGCCGGCATTACTCAGAATCCTGGAAGATATGACCCTACAGTCAACCCGGAAGAAAATGCCAAGCGGCGCAAACTTGTTCTCGGCAACATGTTAGAACAGAAATATATTTCCCAGGAAGAGTACGATACTGCCATGGCTGATCCCGTTTATGACCGGATTCAGGTTACAAATGCCGATACATCCACAGACACTCCATACACTTATTTTATCGATGAGCTTTCTAAACAAGTCATTTCCGACTTACAGACAAAGCTGGGATATACGGAGACACAAGCCTATAATGCTCTTTACAGCGGTGGTCTTTCCATCTACGCAACTCAGGATGCAAGAATTCAGCAAATCTGTGATGAAGAGTTTTTAAACCCGAATAACTATCCGTACAATACAGAATTTGGCCTGATCGACTATCAGCTCACGATTACACGCTCTGATGGAACTGTCGAAAACTTCAGCAAAGAGATGCTCGAGCAGTATCTGCGTCAGACAAGAAATGACTCTTATCCGCTCGTCTTCTCTACCCCTGAACTTGCTCAGGCGGCGATTGATGAATACAAATCAACAATCTCCCGCGAAGGAGACACTCAGGTGGAAAAAAAGACGATCGTTCCACAACCACAAGCTTCTTTTGTGATTATGGATCAATACACCGGGGAAGTAAAAGCAATCGTCGGAGGACGCGGCGAGAAGACGGAAAGCCTTTCTCTCAACCGTGCGACGGAATCTGCAAGACAGCCTGGTTCCTGTTTTAAGATTGTATCAACTTATGCCCCTGCACTTGATATTGGTGCAATGGGACTTCACACCTCGATCAAAGACGAACCATACCGCTATAAAAACGGAAAAGAAGTCAATAACTGGGATTTTTCCTACAAAGGTTGGGTGACTGTAAGGAAAGCGATCGAACAGTCTATGAATGTCGTTGCAGTCAAAGCACTCACTGAGATTGGAGAGCAGACTGGATTTGATTACCTGAAGAGCTTTGGATTCTCCACTGTTGTAGATCAGGAAGTAATCAACGGACAGACTTTCAGCGATATCCAGCAGGCAACTGCGCTCGGAGGTATCACGCACGGTGTCTATAACCTCGAGATGACTGCCGCCTATGCGTCCCTTGCAAATAACGGAACTTACACAAAACCGAAGTTCTATACGAAGATTCTCGATCATTCTGGAAATGTACTGATTGATAACACTTCCGAGACGCATCAAGTCGTAAAGGCTTCTACTGCCGGACTGCTGACAAATGCAATGATAGATGTTGTGACAAAAGGAACCGGTACCGGTGCTGCACTCAGCAATATGCCAGTATCCGGTAAGACTGGTACAACTTCCGATAATGTAGATATCTGGTTCTCCGGATATACTCCATACTACACTGCTTCTGTCTGGGGTGGATATGACTCCAACAAGCCTATGGATAATACTTCATGGCACCTGACACTGTGGAACAGCATTATGGAGCGAGTACACGAAGGTCTAGAATACAAAGATTTTGTGATGCCTGACACAGTTGAAAAGACTGCCGTCTGTGCAAGTTCTGGAAAGCTGCCGTTGTCCAGCTGTCCACAAGTGACAGAATATGTTGCAACAGATTCCGGTCAAAGATGTGATGGAAAGCACGAAGGCTACTATATGCCTTCTACTAACACTCACTCAGACAGTTCCGCTGAGGACGAGTCAGAAGACGAATCAACTGACAATGAAACAGTAACACCTGACCCAGAAAATCCAAATTCCGGAAATCCAAATGGAAACAACGGTTCTGGAAATGGAAATAATGGATCTGAGAGTGGAACTGGCAGCGAAAACGGAAATGGCGAAGACCACGGTGGTGGAGAAACCTCCCCACCTGATCAGGGGGATGGCTCTATCACGCCAGAGGAATAGTATTCCCGGATTTCAAAATCAATTTTCTATACACGAACAAAAAAGAAGACAGAAATGATGTTACTAATACTCACATTCAGTTCTGTCTTCTTTTTGTTATCTTTTCGTATATAAGCTTTTACTTTATAAAATCAGTTTTGCAGCTCCGCAGATACCTGCTTCATTTCCAAGCTTTGCAAGAGCAAACTGCACCTTTGCATTTGCAAAGAACATTCTCTCACGAAAATATTTTTCAATATACTGGAGAAGTACTTCGCCTGCCTTCGATACTCCTCCACCGATCACGATCACCGATGGATCAACTGCTGTTGCCAGATTGGCAAGTGCATATCCAAGATAGCGTCCAAACTCTTCGGCAATCTCCATTGCAACTGCATCGTTTGCCTTAACTGCATCAAAGACAGCTTTTGCCGTAATTTCTTCTTCGCGCAATATTGTCTCATCATCATTTTTCGCAAGCCTTTTCTTGGCAAGTCTTACTACACCTGTAGCAGATGCATACTGCTCCAGACATCCACGACCTCCACAGCCACACACTTCTGTCTCCTCATAATTTACACAGAGATGACCAATCTCTCCGCCTGCTCCATGAAATCCCCCTAAAATACGTCCGTCGACAATGATTCCTCCTCCGACTCCCGTTCCAAGTGTAACCATGATCAAATCCTTATTTCCCTGGCCTCCGCCTTTCCACATTTCTCCAAGCGCAGCTACATTTGCATCATTTCCAACCTTCACCTTGATTCCAGTCAGCTCTTCCAGCTCCGCCTTCACATTTTTATACTTCCATCCAAGATTTGCGCTTCCATTTACAATTCCATCTGCCACCGGAGCCGGTACCCCGACACCAATTCCAAGAATCTGCTCTTTCTTCATCTGATGTTCTTCCATTTTGTAAGCAATTGATTTTGCTACATCCGGAAGAATTGCTGCACCTTCATTCTCTGTATAGGTCTTAATCTCCCACTTATCCACGATTGTCCCGTTGAATTCAAATAGTCCTAACTTTACTGTTGTTCCTCCAATGTCCACTCCAAAGCAATAATTCATTTCTCTCGTCTCCTATTTTCTCTTTGTCAAATTCTCCTGCACACGCCTGTACAGTTCCTGTGCTGCATTATATCCCATCTGTTTTTGTCTATGATTTACAGATGCAGATTCTACTATGATCGCAAGATTTCTTCCTGGACGAATCGGGATGGAATGACATACAACACGGTTGCCAAGGAATTCTGTATACTCTTCTTCCAATCCTAACCGGTCATACTGTTTGTCCTTATTCCAGTCTTCCAGTGTGATCACAAGATCTATCGTCTGTGTCTCTTTTACACTCTGAACACCAAACAACGTCTTAACATCTACGATACCAATTCCTCGCAGTTCAATAAAATGTCTCGTGATATCCGGAGCAGTTCCAACCAATGTATCGTCACTGACTTTTCGAATCTCAACCACATCATCTGTCACAAGGCGGTGTCCTCTCTTAATCAGTTCCAGAGCAGCCTCGCTCTTTCCAATTCCGCTCTCGCCCATGATCAGCACACCGACACCGTAGACATCCACAAGTACACCGTGGATGGAAATACACGGGGCCAGTTCCACATTCAGCCACCGGATGATCTCCGCCATGAAAGAAGATGTCGTCTTGTCTGTCAGAAAAATCGGCACATCTTTTTCGACCGCAATTTCCAAAAATCTCTGATCTGGCATAAGATCTCTGCAGAAAATGATACAAGGCACTGGATAGGATAATAGTGACTGGTATACTTCTTCCTTTCTATCATCGCTGAGCTTTTGAAGATAGGTATACTCTACATATCCTACCACTTGTACTCTATCGGATTCAAAATGTTCAAAAAAGCCTGTGAGCTGTAGCGCCGGGCGGTTAATATCCGGCACATTGACTTCTTTTCCTAAAAGACCAATTTGCGGAGTCAGATTTTTTAAATTCATTTTCTCTGCAACTTTCTGTAACTCTACGCTTCCCATAATGCTCTCCTTCTTCATTCTTATTCTCTCCTTAGTATATCATCAATGGAAAAAGTTGTATACTTCATTTGCAGATTTTTCATTCATAGATGGAATTTCTTTTAATTCCTCTATCGTTGCCGCTTTGATCGCATCCAGGCTCATAAAATGCTTCATCAGCGCTTTCCTTCTTGCCGGCCCGATTCCCGGAATATCGTCAAGAATGGAATGTACCTGTCCCTGACTTCTCAGTTTTCTGTGAAATTCGATTGCAAACCGGTGTGCTTCATCCTGAATCCTCGTGATCAGACGAAATCCTTCTGAATTTCTGTCAATCCCAATCTCTTCATTATTGTAATATAGCCCTCTTGTCCTATGATGATCATCTTTCACCATCCCACATACCGGTATCACAATTCCCAGTTGATCCAGCACTTCTAATGCAATATTGACCTGTCCTTTTCCCCCGTCCATCATGATCAAGTCTGGAAATGTCTGGAATCCTCCGTGATCCTTCCCCTCTTCTCTCTCCCTCATTCCATGTTCGAACCTTCTCGTCAATACTTCCCGCATACTTGCATAGTCATCTGCACCCTGTACCCCTTTGATTTTAAATTTCCGGTAATCGTTTCGCTTCGGTTTCCCTTTCTCATACACGATCATAGAACCAACGGAATTAAATCCATTTGTGTTGGATATATCAAATGCCTCAATTCGTTTCACAGATGCAATTCCCAGCCATTTTTCAATCTCTTTTACCGCTCCGATCGTTCTTCCCTCTTCCCTCTTTAAGCGCTCCTTATCCGTACTCAAAACAAGCTGTGCATTCTTCTTCGCAAGTTCCACCAGCTTCTCCTTCTCCCCTTTTTTCGGCACACGAATGTGAACCCGATGCCCTCTTCTCTCAGACAGCCATTCCTCCAGCACCTCCTGGTCTTCGATTTCCTGCTGGATCATCAACTCTCGTGGCACATATGGCGTCCCCGCATAAAACTGTTTGATAAAACTTGTAAGAATCTCTGCCTTCGGCTCTCTGTCGGCAATCGTCATATAGAAATGATCTCTTCCGATCAGTCTTCCTCCCCGGATGAAAAACACTTGCACCACTGCATCCCGATCCTCCGTTGCCACCGCGAGAATATCTTTATCCTCCCCATCACTGTTCGTAATCTTTTGCTTCTGCGCAATCTGCTTTACACTGGCAAGCAGATCTCGATATTCCATTGCCTTCTCAAATTCCATCGCTTCTGATGCACATTCCATCTTTTCTTGAAGTTCTTTGAGGATAGGATCATATTTTCCGCTCAGAAATTCTACTGCTTTCTGCACCGATTCCCGATATGCTTCCTGACTAATATAATTTTGACACGGTGCATAGCATTGCTTAATGTGATAGTTCAGACATGGTCGCTCTTTCCCGATGTCTTTTGGCAAATTCCGGTTACAGCTCCTTATGTGGTACAGTTTTCTCAGCAGTTCAATCGTATCTTTCACTGCTCCTGCGCTTGTATATGGTCCGAAATACTTCGCCTTATCTTTTTTCATCTCTCTTGCAAACAGAATCCGCGGATATGCCTCCTCTATCGTCACTTTAATAAACGGATACGTCTTGTCATCCATCAGCATCGTATTATACTTCGGTCTGTGTTCCTTGATCAGATTGCATTCCAGTACAAGCGCCTCCAGCTCCGAATCTGTCACAATATATTCAAAGCGCGAAATATGTGTGACCATCTGCTCAATCTTCACTCCTTTATTCCTGCTTGCTTGAAAATACTGCCGTACACGATTCTTTAGGCTGATTGCTTTTCCCACATAAATAATATCATCTTTCTCATCATGCATCAGATAGACTCCCGGTTTTGATGGAAGCTTTTTTAATTCCTCTTCTATATTAAACATTATTTTCTCCCTAATTTCATCTCTTTCCCTACAGTTGCATATATCGAATAAACGCATATGATTTTGATTCCACAAAATGTTTTTAACGCAAGAGGAGTGCCGAAAGGCACTCCTCTTTTCCACCACATCTGATCCATAGCTGTTTTCCCTGTGAACTTATGATTTCTATTTTCACTGACCATTATTAGCAATATCAGATACTCTTTATTTTTTTATATTAGTGGTCCTGCCCGCTCTCCTGTGCAGCATCCTCTTGTGCGGCACTCTCTTGTAGAGTATTTCTTTCTGCTTCGTTTTCTTCCGTGACATCCTCTTGTGCCACATCTGCTGTGGAAACTTCCTTCATTGAGATTCTAGCCTCTTTTTCCTGAGTACCGTCCTCGATTCCCTGAACTTTGTGAAAAATCTCCATGAATTCTTTTCCGGTAATCGTCTCTTTTTCAATCAAGAATGCTGCAATTTCATCCAGAGCCCTGCGATTCTCAGATAAAAGTCTCTTTGCCTCAGCATAAGCTTCTTTCAGAATTCTCATAACTTCTGTATCAATCTCTGCTGCTGTCGCCTCACCACAATTCATAACCGGACGTCCGTCCAAGTATCTGTTTTGAATAGACTCCAGACCGATCAGACCAAACTTCTCTGACATACCATACTGAGTGATCATCGCTCTGGCCACCTGTGTCGCCTTCTCGATATCGTTGGAAGCCCCAGTTGTAACTGTATCAAATACAATCTCTTCCGCAGCTCTTCCCCCGAGCATACCAACGAGCATTGCCTCCAGCTCCTTCTTTGTATTTAAGAACTTTTCTTCCTCTGGTGTATGCATAACATATCCAAGCGCTCCCATCGTTCTTGGTACAATCGTAATCTTCTGTACCGGCTCTGCATCTTTCTGAAGTGCACTGACGAGCGCATGACCTACTTCATGATATGAAACGATTCTTCTCTCCTCCGCATTCATGATACGGTCTTTCTTCTCTTTTCCGACAAGAACTACTTCTACTGCTTCAAACAGATCTTCCTGCGATACCACTTTTCTTCCATGCTTGACTGCATTGATCGCAGCCTCATTGATCATGTTTGCAAGATCTGAACCGACTGCCCCTGATGTTGCCAGCGCAATTGCTTCCAAATCGACTGTCTCATCCATTTTGACGTCCTTTGCATGAACTTTCAAAATGTCCACACGTCCTTTCAGATCCGGCTTATCTACGATGATCCGTCTATCAAAACGTCCCGGCCTTAATAGCGCCGGATCAAGGATCTCCGGACGGTTTGTCGCTGCAAGAATCAGCAGACCTTTGTCCGTGTCAAATCCATCCATCTCTGCAAGAAGCTGATTTAAAGTCTGTTCTCGCTCATCATTGCTTCCCATCGCATTATCTCTGCTCTTACCGATCGCATCAATCTCATCGATGAAAATAATACACGGAGCCATCGCCTGAGCTTCTTTGAATAAATCTCGCACTCTCGATGCACCTACACCGACATACATCTCTACAAATGCAGAACCTGACAGAGAGAAGAACGGTACTTTTGCTTCTCCCGCAACCGCTTTTGCAAGCAATGTCTTACCGGTTCCCGGAGGTCCTACAAGAAGCGCTCCTTTTGGAAGCTTTGCACCGATTCCGGTATATTTGCCTGGATTATGAAGAAAATCCACCACTTCCTGAAGTGATTCTTTCGCCTCATCTTCTCCTGCTACATCACGGAAGGTAACTCCGGTTTCCTTCTCTACATACATCTTTGCATTACTCTTTCCAATGCCCATCATTCCGCCGCTCTTGGACATCCGACGCATCAGGAAACTCAAACCGATCCAAATAAATGCGAATGGAAGTACAATACTGATCAGAATATTAAAAAGCATTGCTGAAGTCGAATCTGGAATCTCTGCCCCATACTTAACGCCCGCTTCATAGAGACGCTGTGAAAGATTCTCATCTTCTACTTTTCCAGTAAAATATTTTACTTTCAGCCCTGGAACTTTCTCCTCTTTCGGAGTAATTATAAGCTCATTGGCGCCGATCCGAACTTCTTCTACTTTACCGTCATCTACCATCTTCAGAAATTCACTGTACGCAATCTCCTTTGATGTGCTTTCTTCCATAAATTGATAAAGGCCAAGCACAATGACCGCCGCAATCAATGTTGTAATTATAATAATCCCAAAGCCCTGTTTGTTGTTCTTCTGGTTATTTTTGTTTTGGTTGTCCATTCTTTTCCTCCTAATTATCATCTCTTTTATTATAAGTATGGTCTCCTCATAAATCAATAAAAACATTGTGAAATCAGCACCGCATTTCTAAAACTTTTGTGAATTTCCCCATTGCACCTCCTGTTTCCCATTAGGAAATTTTTCTCCTTGCAAAACACAATTGTTTTATAGTATACTATTGACGTATGTTTATTATATACAACTTTTTAGTAACATTATAATATAAGAATGAGATAAAGGACTGAATGCGCTATGAAAATTGGATTTGACAACGATAAGTATCTGACCATGCAGTCAGAACATATCAGAAAAAGAATTGATCAATTTGACAACAAATTGTATTTGGAATTCGGTGGGAAATTATTTGACGACTATCATGCCTCCAGAGTACTTCCGGGATTCGCACCGGACAGCAAGCTGAAACTGCTTATGCAGTTATCCGATCAGGCCGAAATTGTCATTGTCATCAGTGCCGGTGACATCGAAAAAAATAAAGTCCGCGGAGATCTCGGAATCACCTACGACTCAGATGTACTCCGTCTGATTGAATCTTTCCGCGAGCAAGGACTCTTTGTCGGCAGTGTTGTGATCACTCAGTATACCGGTCAGAGCAGCGCCAATCTGTTTAAAACAAGACTGGAGAAGCTTGGCATCCGTGTATATATCCACTATGTGATCGAAGGTTACCCTTCTAACATTCCGCTGATCGTCAGTGACGAAGGTTATGGAAAGAACGATTACATCGAGACTTCCAGACCACTTGTGATCATCACAGCTCCTGGACCTGGAAGCGGGAAGATGGCAACCTGTCTCTCTCAGCTCTATCATGAGCATAAGCGTGGTGTCCGCGCCGGATATGCAAAATTTGAGACGTTCCCTATCTGGAACATTCCTTTAAAACATCCGGTCAATCTTGCCTATGAGGCTGCTACCGCTGATTTAAATGACGTCAATATGATCGACCCATTCCATCTGGAAGCCTACGGCATTACAACTGTCAATTATAATCGTGATGTGGAAATTTTCCCAGTGCTCAGTGCTATTTTCGAAAAAATATATGGAGAAAACCCTTACAAATCCCCGACAGATATGGGTGTAAATATGGCCGGAAACTGTATCTGTGACGATGAGGCATGTCGTGATGCATCCAATCAGGAAATTATCCGCCGCTACTATCAGGCATTGAATGGGCTCGCAGAAGGAACTTCCACCGAAGAAGAAGTATTTAAGATTGAACTTCTGATGAAACAGGCGCATATTACAGTCAATGACCGTACCGTTGTAGATGCCGCACTGAAGCGTGCTGAAGAGACAGGTGCTCCTGCTGCCGCTTTAGAACTTCCTGATGGAAGTATCATTACCGGAAAAACAAGCAACCTTCTCGGAGCATCTGCTGCATTACTTTTAAATGCTCTGAAGAAGCTCGCCGGCATTGAGGATGAAGTGCACATCATTTCTCCATCTGCTATCGAACCGATCCAAAAACTGAAAACTTCCTATCTGGGAAGTAAAAATCCGCGCCTTCATACTGATGAAGTTCTGATTGCACTTTCCATCAGCGCCGCAACAAATGAAACCGCACAGCTTGCCTTAGATCAGATTCCAAAATTAAGAGGCTGTCAGGTTCATACATCCGTAATGCTCTCCGAAGTTGACGTCAAGCAATTCAAAAAGCTTTCCATCCAGCTGACTTCTGAAGCAAAATATGAGAACAAAAAACTTTATCATTAATTCTGAACAATAAATAAAACCCGTACGGTAAGATTCCTAAAAATCAGATTTTCAAGGATTTCTCTCTTACCGTACGGGTCTTTTTTATTTTCTTTTTAGTATCTGTTTATCATTGCTCTCCAACTCTGTTCTCTGCAATTATCCGAAATAGTTCTATGCACCTGTCTGCTCAAACTGAGAATTATAGAGATTTGCATAAAATCCACCTTTTTCCAACAGCTCTTCATGATTTCCCTGCTCTACGATATCTCCATCCTTCATAACAAGGATCAAATCCGCATCACGGATTGTAGACAATCTATGCGCGATGATAAAACTTGTTCTGCCCTTCATCAGATTATCCATAGCTTTCTGGATCCTGATTTCCGTTCTTGTATCCACTGAGCTAGTCGCCTCGTCTAAGATCAAAATCTTTGGATCTGCCAGAATCGCTCTTGCGATCGTAAGCAGCTGCTTTTGTCCCTGTGATACATTGCTTGCTTCCTCATTCAACTCCATATCATATCCATCTGGAAGGGTCTGCACAAACCGGTGTACATATGCTGCCTTTGCTGCCTCTACGACTTCTTCATCGGTCGCATCAAGCTTTCCATAGCGGATATTGTCTTTGATCGATCCATGGAACAGCCATGTATCTTGCAGCACCATTCCAAACATCTGTCGAAGTTCACTTCTGTTAAAATCTTTCAGATTATGTCCATCGATCAAAATTTCTCCACTGTTGACATCGTAAAATCTCATCAGAAGTTTGATCATTGTTGTCTTTCCTGCTCCGGTCGGTCCTACAATGGCAATTTTCTGTCCTTCCTTCACCTTTGCAGAGAAGTCATTGATAATTATACGATCTTCATTATATCCAAAATGAACATGTTTAAATTCTACATCTCCCTTCAATCCCTCTACGGAAACTGGATGCTCTGCAAACTGGTCTTCTTCCTCTTCTTCCAAAAATTCAAAAACTCTCTCAGAAGCTGCCGCTGTAGACTGTAACATATTGGCCACCTGTGCCACCTGTGTGATTGGCTGCGTAAAACTTCTTACATATTGGATAAAGGACTGGATATCTCCGACTTCAATCGCATCTTTGATTGCCAGATATCCACCTAAAATTGCTACTGCCACATATCCAAGATTTCCAATAAACTGCATGATCGGCATCATCATCCCCGAGAAAAACTGAGATTTCCATGCAGACTGATATAAAATTTCATTTGTCTCAGTAAACTCCCGGATGACATCATCTTCCTTGTTAAATGCTCTGACAATGCTGTGGCCTCCATAGACCTCCTCTACCTGTCCGTTGACATGTCCCAAATACTCTTGTTGATTCTTGAAGTGTTTCTGTGATTTCTTTACAATCGTGGAAATCAGGAGCATTGACACCGGAAGAATTAACAATGCTACAACAGTCATCAGAGGACTGATGCTGAGCATCATAACCAAAATACCTATGATCGTCGTAAAAGAAGTAATGATCTGTGTCGCACTCTGGTTCAAACTCTGACTTAATGTATCCACGTCATTGGTAACTCTGGAAAGCACCTCGCCGTGCGTCTTTGTATCAAAATAATTCATCGGCATACGGTTGATCTTCTCAGAAATTTCTTTTCTGAGTTTGTAAGTCAGCTTCTGGGACACTCCTGTCATAATAAATCCCTGAATAAAGGAGAACAGCGCACTCAACACATACAATCCTAACAGAAACAGAAGGATTTGCGTAATTTTGTCAAAATCAATTCCACTTCCACCTGACACTTTGCTTACAAGTCCATGAAAGATTTCTGTTGTGGCTTTTCCAAGAATCTTCGGTCCTACGATAGTGAATATCGTACTTCCGACTGCAAAAAGCATCACTGCAAATATTCCCAACTTATATGCGCTCATATATTTCAGGAGTTTCTTCATTGTGCCTTTGAAATCTTTTGCTTTCTCTCCGGCTCGCATGCCGCCCATATGGCCACCACCATGTCTTTGTCCTTTACTCATGCCTATCTGCCCCCTTCCTGTTCATCCTGATTAAGATCTCGTTCCAGTTCTTTTTCCGATAACTGAGATGCCGCAATCTGATAATATACATCACAATTTTTCAGCAATTCTTTGTGCGTTCCAATTCCCGCAACCTTTCCTTCATCCAGAACAATAATCTGATCTGCATGGAGGATCGTGCTGATTCTTTGTGCAACAATGATGACTGTGCTGTTCACAGTATGTTCTTTTAATGCTTTCCGCAATGTTACATCGGTCTTATAGTCCAAAGCAGAAAAACTATCGTCAAAAATAAATATCTTTGGATCTTTCGCAATTGCCCTTGCGATCGATAAACGTTGTTTCTGTCCACCAGAAACATTTCCTCCCCCCTGGGAGATTCTGCTGTCGTAACATTTTGGCTTCTCCTCAATGAATTCTGCTGCCTGAGCCACTTTTGCAGCCTCCATCATCGTCTCTTCACTTCCATCTGGATTCCCATACAAAATGTTGCTTGCAATGGTTCCTGAGAACAGAACTCCTTTCTGCGGCACATAGCCAAGCTGGTCTCTCAACTCATGCTGTGTTACATTTCGGATATCTTCCCCATCAATCGTAATTTTTCCTTCTGTCACATCATAAAATCTTGGAATCAGATTTACCATTGTAGATTTACCACTTCCGGTACTTCCGATGATCGCTGTCGTCTCACCCGGTTTTGCTGTAAAGGAAATATCATGCAGCACATCTTCCTCCGCACCCGGATACCGGAACGATACATGGTCAAATTCTACCATCCCCTTGCCTTCTTTCAGATGTTTCGGCTGCTTCGGATCATTGATCAGCGTTGTACTTGTCAACACTTCATCCACACGCGTTGCAGAAACCGCCGCTCTCGGAAGCATGATTGAGATCATACAGATCATTAAGAATGCCATAATAATCTGCATTGTATATTGAATAAATGCCATCATATCTCCAACTTGCATCTGACCATCGTTAATTCCATTTGCACCTACCCATACAATCAGGATTGAGATCGCATTCATGATCAGCATCATCGTCGGCATCATAAAGGTCATAGCACGATTGACAAATAAGTTTGTCTTTGTCAAATCTTTGTTTGCCTGATCAAATCGCTCTTCCTCATGCTTTTCTGTACTGAACGCACGGATAACAGGTAATCCCGTAAGAATTTCTCTTGTAACAAGATTTAATCGGTCTACCAGATTTTGCAAGATCTTAAATTTCGGCATTGCTACAACAAATAAGACCATTACGACCATCGCAATCAGGACAACTGCAAGCCCGATGATCCAAGACATAGACACATTCGTATGGAATACTTTGAATACACCTCCAATTCCCATGATCGGTGCATAAAGTACCATTCGCAAAATCATCACCGTCAGCATCTGAATCTGCTGGATATCGTTTGTGCTTCTCGTAATCAATGATGCAGTTGAAAACTTGTCAAATTCTCCATTTGAAAATTCTACCACCTTACGGAATACTTTTCCTCGCAGATCTCGCCCTGTCGAAGCACCTACTTTGGATGCCAGGAATCCAACGATCATACTGACAATCATTCCAACCGCAGCAAGCGCCAGCATTTTTCCTCCTGTGCGCAACATATAACCAGTCTGAATCTTATCCGTATCCATTCCCAAGTTTTTATATGCTTCTTTGAGATAAATGGTCGCCGCCTGTTCCAACATCGTCTCCGGCATCTCATCGACCTTCTCTCCAATCTGAGTCACCATCTGCGCCCGCTGTTCTTCTGGCATCATGCCAAGCACATCAAAAACTGTCATGCCTTCGCTTAACATTTCTTTTGGGAGACTGGCAAACATCGCATCTGTCATTTCCTTTGTCTCCTCACTGTCTGATGAAAACACAGTCACAAGCATCATCGGTTTACTTAAGATTGCCCCGATTTTATCTGTTCTCTTCTCATTCTTCAAAATTCCATCCTTCAGCACATATGCCTCAGACTCATAAGTATCTGTATCTCTTTCATACGCGTCTAGAACCGTCTTCTGATTCTTCTCAGAAACAAACAAAAATAATCTGTCCATATCTTCCACAGAAATCTGTTCTGGTATCGCCGTGTCAATTCCGCCCTGCTGGATACCGACATTTACAATGTCTGATGTATATCCCGGCAACGACAGGTCACAGTAAGCCTGAAGTACAAGAAACACAACAATCATCAGAATGGTTGCTGCATACGGCTTCATAAATTTAAATAATTTTCCCATTTTAATCTTCCTTTCTGCCTGCACTCTTTAAGTTGTCTCTCATCTGAAGCAAGAGTCTGCGAAAAAGCATTACTTCCTGCTCATTCATATTTGCGAACGCTTCCTGTTCCAACTGCTCCATCACAGTTTCCATTTTTGCCGCAATATTCTTTCCTTTCTCCGTAAGAAAAATTCTCATGATCCTCTGATCATTTTCATCCTGCTTCTTCTCTATATACGCTTCCGCTTCCAACTTCTTTAACATTACGGTAATCGAAGGAGGCTTTACACCGATATGTTTTGCCAGTTCCTTTTGTGCCATACCTCTGTGATCTTGATCTTTGCAATTCAACGCCCACAAAAGTCCCGCCTGTCCCGGATGTATATCTAACTCCTTAAACAGACAAATGCTTCTCTGCAAATACAGGTGCATCACATGACACATCAATAACTGTGTACTCTCTCCCATTCTGTCTCTCCTTTCTAAATTAGTTAATTGTTTAATTAATATTTTATTTTTCTATACAAAAAATGTCAATATCCATTCGTACTATTTATATTTTTTTAATATTTTTCACCGAAAATTTAATTAAATATTTAATTATTTTTTTGACTGTGAAGGTATAAGAAGAGAATCGTGTGATAGGCTTGTTGTCTGGTGACGACGATTCTCCAATGTGTCGTAGACCCCTTGCTTTAGCTGTGGGGAATGTCAAGTCGGCACAATACAAAAACAGCTCTTATAGGGATATATTGTAATTTAAATTTTATGAACTACCACTTGCATTTTCTCTAACAAAAAATGGAAGTGGTTTCGTACCGCTTGCGCAAATACAAGCCCGCTCATGAGGGCTGCTATCCATTTCTGGAATACATGGTATTGCATTTTTTTACAATCATTTTATTTAGGAAGTGATAATCTGTTATACCTTCAAAAGCTGTTGGATATGCTTTTCTTAAAATATTGCCGGCACCATTTAAGTCGGCATTAATGAGCATCTGTTCTTTCGTGCAATATAGTCTACCACTAACACGCTTACCTGAAAAAGAAGGTTTTTCCTGATCACCAACAACTGGGATTTTATCTCCATCAACAAGACTTGCTTTTGGTGTGTAAGATTCTTCTTGTTCCATTACAAATAAGCCATTCTCTTCTGCTTTGTATTTGATGCAATAACTAAGCGTTGCGATAGGCATTTGAACAAAAATCTGGTTATTGTGGTGTCCCAGATTACAGTTTTGTTTCCAATTCTTATTTTTACCAAGTACGATAGCTCGTATATCATTTTCGAGGCAAAATTTTACAACATCAGATGCAATTTTATGCAATGCATCATGAAAGAATTGATTCCTTTTACGATTCAATTGTTCCATACGCCTGGTATTCAACACCCCCGGTTGTTTTGCTCCTTTTGCCTCGTGTCCTTGCATCGCAATGGACTGATAGTACGAACGTTGCTTATTATACCATTGATTTTGTGCTTTTAATGCACCGCCTTTGTAGCGCATGCACTTTTGTGTATTGCTTACGAGAGCTACGATGTTTGAAATTCCAAAATCAATGCCGCAACCATTACCGTTTTCTGGTAATGGTTCTGTTGACTCAGTTTCATAAACACAGATTACAAGGAAATCACTATAATAAGGTCTTACACGTACCTCTTTCAAAGAGCCACTTACATAACCAATTGGAAGGTAGTCGCCATGAAAATGTGGAAACTTCAAATAGCTTTTGCCATTGTTGTCGCGAATTGCACAATCTTGATTTGCAAAATGTAACCCGGATACAGATCCTTTCTTTTTGTAATGTGGCATTTGTGGAGCACCAAGAAACATCGGTGATAATACCAGAATGATTGTACAAAAATGCATTCAAAACCGAGGAAGCAAAAATTAACCGCATTCACCCACGCTCATGCGAAGTATGCTATGGGCGTGGTACTCTGCTAAGTATTTATAGGCAGAGTAATTACACATTTGAGCTTCTGAAAGCAAAAATAAAAAATATTAAGAAATGTTTGTAGAAAAATATGATATACTGTGAAAAACGAAACATAGTAAATACGATGACAAAAGAAAGGAAAGGAGATGTTCTATGAAACGCTGGAAACTAGTTGTTGTATTGTTGGTGATCATCACTTTAAGTAGCCCATTTTTATTTGATTACATATTAAAAGCAAAACGGAATCATTTCATTAAAGATACCTTTGGCTTTAATAAAAAAGAGTTTAAGGTTTTAAAAGAAACAGATAGTCACAGAGGTTTTCATGGAGATGGAGATTACGTTCTAATATTAGATTGCTCTGAAAATAAAGAAAAAGCATTGGAATATACAAAGGAATGGAAAATCCTTCCATTGACGGAAAATCTTCAGCTTTTAATGTATGGAGGTGAAAAAGAAGATCATTTTTATAATTATAATCTGGCTGATGCTTCAAATATTCCTGAAATTAAGAATGGATATTATTATTTTTATGATAGATATGCAAACAGCAAAGATACTAAAGATGACACGAATATATTTAGAGGTTCCTTCAATTTTTCTTTAGCACTATATGATTTAGATACGGATATAATGTATCTTTTAGAATTTGATACATAGCGGTTTACAACATTGGAATTGACACGTTTTGATAGGAACTAAAAACTATAAGAAGATTGAATTGGTAAAGGAGCTTGCGCACATGAAGAAATTTTTACCTTGGATACTAGCATCAGGGGGAATTATGTTGGGATTGCCTTGTCTTGCGGTTACCTTTCTAGAAGATGACAGCGGAATGGCAACTTGCCTTATTCTACTTTTTGCATTGAACCCTATTTACGCAATTTGTGCCGGAGTATATGCTGGTAAAGACATAAAAAAATTATGGGCATCACCAATTCTTACAGCGTTATTCTTTTTGGCTGGTACATGGTTGTTTTTGGATATAGGTGAAAAGGCATTTCTCTTATATGCATTGGTCTATTTATTCTTAGGGATCTTGGCGATGCTGATTTCTATGTTCCTAAAGAAAAAGCACTAAGGGAAATTCTTTTGGTTGTTGAATCGTTTAAAAAGTATAGAGTTATCATGCAGCTATTTCATTAGAACTGTGTTCCATACATTATCCTGCAGGGATTACTACTCTTTAAAATTTAAAATAAAAAAAGCCTTAAAACAACAATTCTACGCTGTTCTTAAGGCTTTTCAAAGCAGGGGATGAGAGAATCGAAGCCTGTCCTTTTTAGAATTAAAATCGCTTAAATTCCTTTATTTCTTCAAGTTTTTTCTCTCTTCTTTCTTTACGTTTTTTGATTACTTTTGATTACTTTTTGATTACCTTTTCAAATATTAACCGCTCGTTTGATCTGTTCAATTTGATGTGCCTTTGTCTTATTTGAATAGTAATAATATTTACGGCTTGTTTCTATTGTAGTATGCCCCATTTGCTTCATTACCAAAGAATCTTCACAACCAGAATCTATTAGTGTTGTTCCATACGTCTTTCTACCTTTATGTATTGACCTATGATGCAAATCCACTTTGTTCAACACTATGTCCAATCGTTTGTTGAAAGTATTTCCACGAATACGTTTTCCTGATTCATTTTCAAAAAGATACTCCCCATCTGGATTCAATTCAAGAATTTTCTTCAAGGTTTCTATTCCACCATCTGAAAGAATAATATCTCGCATACCTGCTTCTGTCTTTGCAAACTCTCTCACGTCTACAATATTTTTCCCTTTTTCATTCTTATATCGAATCTCCGTGCGCCGAACTCTTAAAATATTTTTGCCATCCCAATCACACGGTTTTAATGCTGATAGTTCTCCAACACGAACCCCCGTCTGTAACACAAGCAAAACACCCAAATTCCAAATAGTCGGATTCTTTTTCAAATAGTCTACTATAACTGGAATTTCATCTTCTGAAAAAACCTCATTTTTCTCATCTTTAACAACTTTCTTAAAAGCTTTTCTTGAAATATCCAAATCTCCAAAAAATTGTGATATAGATATATCTGTCCACTTTTTCTTTTTAGCGAACATCCAAATACCTCTAATAATTGTTCTAAGTCCAGAATATGCTTTCATGGTCAATTCATTTTGCGCTACTTGCAATCTGATAAAATCTTCTAACTCATCAGCAGATATTTGTTTCATTCGTCTTCTAGCAAAATTCGTTTTCACAAGAAATCTTTCAAAATCTGTTTCGTAACGGTCTGCGCTTCCTTTTTGAATCTCTTTATATTCTAACTTTTTGCTTAACCATAGTCTGAATACTTCTTCAACCGTTGGATTTTCCTCTTTCTCCTTGTAAAATGCAACAATCAAGTCTTCTATTTCTTCTCTTGTATTCCTCTTCTTTAAAACTCTCCCTTTTTCTTCATCTGGAAAATAAGTATACCATTTTCCATTTTTACCTCTCCATATATCATATAAATGTTTACTTAATAATTCCTCATATTTCTTCATTTCATATTCTATACGGATCTCATCTAACTTAATGCTATCACTTTTTTTAATATAATTCAATAACTCTGCTTCTGTAATTTCTTCTTTTTGCATATTATTGCTAATTCATACGCTGTTTTAAAATCAATAACTTACTGCCCGATAAAATTTGAACTGCTTTAGATAACGTTACATTGCGATACGGTGGGCGTTGATTTACTCCTTTCCTTACTACGATATATTTATTTTGATTCCTCTTATTTAAACGGACTTTCTAAATCATCTATGATCTCAAACCCATGCATTTTTTCACTTTCATCTGCTTGTTTTAAAAAAGGCATTGTTTCTGAAACATAATTGATAACATCTTGCTCTGTCTGATCTTCTTTCGGCACATATCTGTCTAAAATATCATTGAGATATTCCGTCTCTTCTGTATACTCTTTCTTTAAAGAATCCCATCTTGAAATGTAAATCCTTTCTTTATTCATACGCAAATGCGTGCCGCACCGTCTTTTGAATTGAATCATCGGCTCATCTTCTTCTGAAAACACGTTATGATAAAATGTCTCAATATCTAAAACAGTTGTTATTATCAATAGCTTACAATTAGCAAGACACTTATTCTTATACCTGCTTTTCACTGCTGAGACTGTATTGTTATCTAATAATTTAAGCAATTCACTTAAATTGATAGAGCTCGGACGTATATCATCTAGGATAACGCACGGTTCCAGAGCATACTCCCCCAGAAAATCTGTACCACTAGATGAGATATAATATGGAAGCCCTTTTTCTTCCGCAATTTTTTTAGCTAACGTAGTCTTACCGGCTTGCGAAGATCCGGTAATATAAATACACTCCATTTTTCTACTCTTTACTGTTTCTTGTAAATTTTGAACTCGGCATCGAAATGCTTCATTGATTTCTCGAGCATAATGTACACGGAACAACGGCGGTATCACAGATCTTTGATATTCTGGAATTTCGCCGTTTAAAATATCCATTAGAATGGAATCAATAGAATTTCTTTTCATAAAATTATTGATTACATTTTCTATCTTAAAATTTGCAGTAACTTCACTAATATCATATTGATATTTTTCTGGACAATTAGCGTGAATCTGATATAACACAGCGCTACCCCACCGATTATGAATCTTAGAAACAAAGTTCGGTGGAATTTGAAACCAGCCTGCAATATTTTTAAGTTTCTGAGGTTGATTCTCAAAAAATCGCAACAGCAAGTGAATGTGTTTGGGTTTTAATTCTCCACATTTATACTTTTCATTTTTTCGCTCATCTTCTTCTGTATATACATCTTTGTCATGTATAATATAGGAGAACTCCTTTATACACGTTTTGGACTTTTCTTCTAAAACTTGCTTCATTCGTTCTATATCAAATAACTTTTCTCCATCTTCTGATTCTAAATTACTAACGATCTCACACCGTCTCATGCTAAGATTACCTTGATTCGTTTTTCTTTTTCTCATATGTATTTCACTCCTTTTTCTACATTTCTACATGGTCTCTGACAAGCCCTGAGACCATGAAAACACTATATTTTCAACATTTAAAGGCTTTTTTCTCTGCTCTACATTCCATAAACTTTTCGGTTTCTTAGCCTGCTTTTCTCCGCTACCACAGTAGCTTCAAAAAGCAGACATGAAACCTCTCTCTTCAACCTTTAAAGTCGATTGTGCAAATCAAAAAGCTTTTTCCTTTCTTTATAATCATCTGAAGCCAATATTTCTACTAACCCTGGATGACAACATGAAAATGCTGAATCCGGAACCTCCATAATCAGCGTATTTCCTATCATCCACAAGCCAGAAACACATCGATCAGAGCACCTCGAAATATCTACCCCTCTCGATCGCGTGTATTGTAATAATGCACGCTGTAACTCCATCAGAATAATCTCTCGCAGGTTTAAGTCTCTACGATTCCAAGTATCTTTTAATCCATAAACATCTGCGCATACAAACGATACACAAATCTCTGGATACGAACTGTAAGATACCGTTTTCTGGATATGTCTCCATTTTCCATGAGAAAAGAAAAATTTGTCCAAAATAGCACCGAAGCATACTTCATAAAAAGAAGTTTGTCCTACTGGAAATATCCGCGCACCATATACGGGATATTGCCGCAAAAATGCTTTTGCATTTTCCTGCTCCCACCATGTATTGTAACGATCTGTTAAACTCATTTTCGTTTGAGTTTCCACTTCTGTATCTTTTGGCAGAGTAGAATTCTCAACTCCTTTATTACGTTGTGAAAAAATTTCTTTTAAAAATTCTTTCATCTTTACTTTTCCTCCTTATTGCATATTGTTGATTGCACACTGCCGACTAGGTACTATCTACCATACGGCAGTATGCACATTCACTTTAATCTTCTTTATAAAACTCTGTCAGCCAGTCCGAAAGAATTTCCACATCTGACACAAATTTATTTGAAAAAGTCAACTGGACAAGTGCGCCCCATGAAACGTCTTCCAGTTTGTTGGATATTTCTTGATATTTTTCAGGCAAAATAGAGTATTTGATAGCTTTTCCAGTTAGTGACTCCAAAGGAATAACTATCAGCTGATCAGCCTCATCCCACTCAATCGTCTTACCATCAATCACCCCACTTCCTTTCTTTCGATGCTTTACGTTACAAACACACACCAAACTATTTCGAAATCTTCTTCTCATATAATCCTCTCCCACAATAAGAGAATATGTGATATAATATTCTTGTCAGAGAACTGTTACCACATATTCGGTTTACAGTTACATTAGAGAGTCCTCTGTGATGGGGACTTTCTGATTAGGTGGGCGATCTTACCCTCACATTCAGCATTTGCTGTTCACCTCCTCGTCTGCTTATAAGTAAATTATATCAATGTTTTTTCTGAAAAGCCGTCCCCTTTACTTATACATTTGTCCCGTTATATGATACATTGTGTGATAGATTATCTATAAGTTTTTCTAATTTTTTTCCACAATTATCCATCCGCTGAATTTGTTCTGTTAAAGATTCTGTTTGTTCCTCGTCTACTCCATATAATATAAAATCAGCAGAAACACCAAATTTTTGTACATACTGATCAAGTCTAGCTACCGGAAGAATTGTATATCCTTTTTCATAATTTATAATTGTTGATCGTTTACAATCTAATAATTCAGCGAGTTTTTCTTGACTCATTTTTGCATCCTCTCTTAACTTTTTTAATCGTGCTCCCATCTCTTCCAGATCCAATATTCTCTTTTGCTTGTCTTTCATCGGTATTGTTCTTATACCAGCGCCAGTTTTTTTCCTTTCATTGTTCGACAAACGTTTATCTTATGACGTCAGTATATCGCATAAAGGATTTATTGTACCGCAAGGCATTCCCCCCTACCCCGAAAGAAGAAAATTTTCCCCATACCTTTCTTTTTTCGTATGATTTCAGTACAATAAAATAAAACATAAGAAATGAGGTATACACTATGTACTATTACGATGAAATCAGAAAATATTTAAGCGATTTAGATAATAGCTTTGTCAAAACTGTATCTTCAAATTTTGAATATCTGGCAACTCTCTGTCAGCAATTTTGCCAGTGCCAATCTATCTACGACCATATCAAACCTGCCTCCCCTGTACTGACACAATACAGAAGTGCCGAATGCCGTTTGACAAAAGGCGAAGATAAAAAAACAGAAGAAGATAGTCTGTCAATTCTTGAAAAACTTTCTATTGAACTGTTATGGAAACTTTACCTTAAATCACAAAATGTTATTGAAGAAGATGAAAGTACAATCACTTCTAAAGGTACGATTAAATCGCTCGAATCCTCCTTTATAAATACATTTGTTCTTTCGATCTCTTATAAGAAAAATTTTGAACAGTTTTGGAAATCGCTTTTTGACGGTACTTCTTTTATGAATCATTACAGTAAATCGGATATTGTCGATGCTCTTGAACACTGGAGCATATTAAATTGTCGTTCAGTTCAGTCTTTAAACTTGTCTGGACTCCATTCGGCTATGAAATTAGTTGATGAGGGAATAAAGCTTCCACAAATGGGAAAAACAGAAAGCATGGAAAAACTGATTTCAGATGAACTGTTAGACTATTTTTTAGAATCAGCAAAAGCAGAAAATTTTGTAAATATTTTATTCCAAAGTGCGCCTACCATAAGAGCGATTCACGATGGAAAAATTGCAAGTGCATATCCAAAATATTTGAAAAAACCATATGAATACAATTTAGAAAAAATTGATTCTTATATCGAAGAAATGAAAGTTTTATTAACGGTTTATAACGATGTTATGAATGATCGTAAAGAGTTTGCACAATACATATAATTTATTTCTGCATATAAAAAGAGTAGGTAGATAATCTGCCTACTCTTTTTCAACTATTGAATTATTTCCGTTTCTTTAAGATCGTTGCAAGGGCAACTCCGAGTGAAGCAAGTCCTGCTCCTGCGACTGGAAGTGCGGAAGCTGTGTCACCAGTTTTTGGAGATGTTCCCTCTTTCTTTGTTTCTGTTTCTTGTGTCTGAACATTTTCCTTATTTGCGTCTGGTTTCTGTTCCGGTGTTGCTGGATTCTCTGCATCCGGTGTTTCTGGTGTTTCTACATCTGGATTCTCCGGCTGTTCCGGCTTCTGATCTGGATTCTCCGGCTGTTCTGGCTTTTGATCTGGGTTCTCTGGCTTCTGCTCCGGCTTTTGCGGTTCTCCGTTGCATACCCAGTGTCCCTCTTCTGGATGATGTACAATTTCATCCCAAGCTTCTTTAACAAGAACCTGCTCATCCCATGCGTCTTTTACCAGTACCTGCTCGTCCCATGCGTCTTTAATAAGAACCTGCTCATCCCATGCTGCTTTGTCTACAATCCATACTTCTTTGTCACCATATGACAAGCAACCATTTTCAAAGTTCTGTTCTAAGTGTTCTGAAGCATGACCAGAGATATCTGCACCGCAGTTATGGCAAATTGTTCTAATCTCGTAGTGACCTTCCTCTGGATGATGGATAGTATCATACTCTGCTGGGTGGTGTACTGTCTTGTACTCTGCTGGGTGGTGTACTGTCTTGTACTCTGCTGGGTGGTGTACAGTTTCATCCCAAGCTTCTTTGTCTACAACCCACTCACAGTTATCCCCATGTACATGCTCTTTTTCGCTTGCTATTGTTGATACTTTATCCATCGCAAATACTGTTCCCGTTCCTGCAACAGTCAAAGACATAGCAGCTACCAACGCAACAACAAATTTCTTCTTCATTTCTTTTTTCCTCCTACTTTCCTTTGCAATTTCTATTTTATACATCTTATTTTATCCTACTTTATACTACTTTATAGTATTTGTCAAGATTTGGTGGCATTCAATGGTATATTTTGACTAAAAAGGAGATTATCTTATGAAACCATTAAAAACAAAAGTCAGTATTACTCTTGATGAAAATATTATTGATGCAATAAAAAAAATGGCAGAAGAAGATGATAGAAATTTTAGCCAGTATGTCAATCTAGTTTTAAAAGAATGGATAGCAACACATTTTTCAGAAACTTCTAGTCATACAGAGTAAAAAAAAAGAGTAGGCAGACATTTCTCTACCTACTCTTTTTACGTTTTAAGCATTATTCAGTTTTTCAAGAACTTCTAATAAGGTGTAAGCATCTTCTTTGTGTAAAAGATTTTCAAAGCATTCTTCTAAAGAGGAAAATATTGCAATTTCTTCTGCTTCAAATACGTTGGAAAATTTTTCCAATATTTTTTTGAAATTTTCTTCACTTTCAATATAAGAGTGAATATTTTCTCTGATCTGATTTATTATTTGGGATTTGCTTTTGTTTTGGTCTTCCATTGCTTCTTTTAGAATGTCACCTTTTAGCATGTCATTCCAGTTTCCGAACTTTTGCCCATATCCAGTACGAATAACACTTTCTGAAACAAATAATCCTCTACTTAATAAGTTTATGAAATCTTGACTTTCATTTGTACTTTTTTGAGTCCGTAAAGCTTGAATTTTATTAGCTTTGCAATCAAGTAATTTTGCAATATCTTGATCGGTCATATCTTGTAGTTCCATAATAGAGTTGAGTGTTATTCCTATATTCTTTAAAGCATTTCTAAGATATTCTTGCATAATAATTGCATGTTGTTTTGGTAAATGATTTACACGTTCAATAAATTGTTTACTTTCTTGCTTTGTTTTTAAGAGAGGTTGAGATTCCTGTACAATTTCAGAAATAGTTGTATTAAAACACTGTGCAGGAGTTTGTATTGCATTTTTAGATAGGGAAAATGTAAAGTAGTTTTTGAAAATGTATTTTAATCCGTTTGCAATTTTAGAAGCTACCTTATCATCATCGCTTTCGTTATAGCTTGAAAATCTGCTAATAACATTTTTAGCCGAATCATATTTGTATTCTGGAATACGTTTGTTTAACTCATTCATTTCATTCAATATATTAACTAAGTATCTACGTTTTTCTAAAATAGCGTCATTTGTACCATTATAAAATCCCTTTAGTGCAGATATAATGGGTTTTAGGTATTCAAGGCACATGCAGTTTTCTAAATCAGTTAATAATACTTCATCTGGCATTTGGTGTTCTGTTAGCTTTGCATCCTTTTCCGGATCATATTCATATGTGAATCTTGAAAGAACAATCAATTTTTCTAGTAATCCGTCTTTTGCATAATTTTCTTCGGATAAATTTGTTATATCCCATAGATTTTTACTCATTTCTTCAAGGGCAGTTCTGTCGATTTCTGTAATTCCCTTTTTAAAGATGCCTTTGTAATTTTTAATAATTGTTTGTCCGATACGACAATTTAAACATTTAAAAGTTCCCATATTATCGTTCTCTCCTATCGTTTTTCTTTAGTATACACCCTCAAGACAAGTTGTGACAATTTTTTACATAAGTCATGTAAAAAACGTGTTTTTTGGAACGGTCTATAGTAATAATTGTTGACAACGAAAAAAAAGAAAGAAAGATACTGACGTCGGTATAAGAGATTATACCAAAATGGAAAAACATACAAAGGTTGTTTGTGAAAAAGAAAAAACAATAAATTTTGAAGAGTTAAATGACTATATCAAATGGCTTATAAAAGATAGTATTTCATCTGCACGCAAAAATAGGAATTGTACACAAGAAGCGTTAGCGGAAGAAATTAATGTTTCTGCAAAAACAATGCAAGCTTATGAACTTTATGGAAAAACAGGGCGCATACCTAAAACAACACAGTTTTTATATATGGCAGCCGTAATAGATATAAATTTAAATGAACTACGGGATGAAATAAAAGGAAAAATAAAAGAACTGTCAACCCACTGTCGGTAGATGGAGAAAAATTTATTGTTTGATATTATTAATTTATCAAAGCAAACAGTTCTTTGAAACTTTAAATGTTTAGGAGGAATTACAAATGAAAATAAGTAATGATTTTACAAAGCAACTTATTTTGCCTACTCTCTGTGGGTAAAAAGATGAATCTTGGGGTGGTAAAATGATGTTATCAAAAGCAAGGAGGTGAACAGCAAATGCTGAAAGCGAGGATAAGATCACCCACCTAATCAGAAAGTCCTCATGACAGAGGACTCTCTAATGTGACTGTAAACCGAATATGTGGTAACAGTTCTCTGACAAGATCATTATACCGCATATTCTCATATTTGGAAAGGGGTGCATGAAATGGCATCATTACTTGTAAAACGACTGTTTGCTTTGAAAGGTCTGATTGCAGAACCCGTTTATTACTGTCATGGTGTAAGAATCATATTCCGTTATGAAAATGGAACAAAGACAGAGGAGGTTCAAGGACATAAGTATCTAGTGACGAACACAGATTCTTTTGAACAAATCGAAATATTTGTACCAGGTAATAAACCGCTGTTGACACCAGAGAAACTGGAAGAACTGCAAGAAGCCGGAGAAAGAATCTTTGTAGAGTTCGAGAATGCGATTGTGAAACCTTATTACAGTGAGAGAACGCACAGCATTGAGGACAGTATCAAAGCAGATGCAGTACATTTAGTAGAAACAAAATAGAGAAAGGGCGGGGGCAAAGTCCCCCGTAAGGGTAAAGAAATATGACTATCAGTAATATTATCTATAATTTAGAAACACTCGCAATGATTTTCGGTGTTCTGATAGCAGGAGGATTTATTGCCTATAAGATGAAGTTTGCTGATTCTTGGGAGGGTGGTGTAAAACTGCTTCTTAAAACATATTGGGATTGGATTAAGAAGATTGGAAAATTTCTGTATGAAGAATTTTTAGGAAGATCGCCAGATAGTCAAATCATCAATCCGGCTTTGATTTTGACAAATAAAGAAGCGATAGAACTTACAAATAGATTTAAAAACTGTCCGTATGTTATGCCTTTTTTGGAGAAGTTGAGTCCTAACTGCAATGGAATAATGTGGATGGAGATTATAGCGACAGGCTTATGTACTTCTTATGCAACTCTTTCCTTTTCTGAGTTGAAAAGAATTGCAATCAGTACGATCGGAAATTTCTATTATGAGATCAAAGGAATTAACGTTCCGATTTACGTCAAAGTAGCACAAAAAGACAGATTGTATTTTGCAATCCCATTATGTGAGGACGGAGAAAAATTCTTACAGAAGCAGGATCAGTTTCAAGGAGAATCTTCTTTTGAGCAGGAACAGTCAATAAAATCGTTTGAGGAGGAAATTCCAAACTTTGATAGCGGAAAGGACGATGGAAATGATACTTGGCTATAATCGGAATGATTGGGAGCAGTTTCAGATCAAAAATCCAGTGGAGATCGTATTGCCGAAAAAGACAAGCAATATTTTAATTGCGGGGAAATCTGGTTCCGGGAAATCTTTGTCAGCACGGTGGTATTTGTGGCAACTGCTCCACAATCAAGAAAGCCTCGTATACATAGCAGATTATAAGGCAGGGGAGGAACTTCCGTTTGAAGGTTTATCCTCTTACGCTTATGGGGAACAAGTGTTCGATATGATAAATAACTATCATCAGTTCTTTACAGAAGTTCGTAGTAGAAAACTTCGCCTGCAACAGCATTACACATTATTCATCGAAGAATGGTTCGGACTGCTTACATATGCAGAAAATCAGTCTAAAAAGCTGAAAACGGAACTGATGGCAAAGATCAGTGAGCTTCTCTCAGTGGCACGTGGCTTAAACATCGGAGTTATTATTGCACTTCAGCGCGCTGACGCGTCACTATTCAACAGCGGGGCAAGAGAGCAGTTTCAATGTGTGTGTTCGTTTGGAAGATGTTCTTCGGAACAATTTCGTATGTTAGGATTCAACGGTGAATTGGAGAGCAATCCAACAAGCCGATATGGTGCAGGAGAAGCATTAGTATTGATAGATGGTCAAGAGTCCATCAAGGAGATCAAAGTCCCTTTCATTAAGAATGAGGCGGTTCTCTGTGATCAGATTCGTCATTATCTTCATCATCAGCCGAGTCTTCCTAAGCTGATTCGTGCGGTAGCCGGAGGCGAAAGCGCGGAGCAGTGAAAGGCAGACCGGAGTCATGCCGTGGTAGTATTACCACGGTATGAACAAACAACAGAAAACCCAACAAGAAACCCCTTAAAATAGGCATTTGAAGCCACAAAAACACCGTTCGCATACATTTCACAACTCGAACACAACAGAAAAAAGGAGCAAATATCATGAGTATAATAGAAAGTAATAAGCAACAAACAAACAATTCACAACGTAATGCATATCAGCTTACAATCAACAACCCTCTTGATTATGGATTTGACCATCTCACCATCAAAAAGACATTAGTAGAGAACTTCACGACTCTCCGTTATTTCTGTATGGCAGACGAGATCGGAAAAGAGGGAACGCCACATACCCATATTTATGTGTGTTTTACATCACGTGTCCGTTTTTCTATGGTTAAAAAATATTTTCCGACAGCACATATTGAAATTGCACATGGGAATGTCCAGAGTAACATTGACTACATAAAGAAAACTGGCAAATGGGAGGACTCAGCTAAAGCAGAAACAAAGATAGAGGGCACATATGAAGAATGGGGAACTGTCCCAACGCAAAAAGGAAAAATTGCGGATATGGAAGAATTATATGGGATGATACAGGCAGGATATACGAATGCAGAGATCCTTGCAATCAATAATGATTATATCTTGAATATTGACAAGCTTGACAAATTAAGAACCATGCTTTTAACAGAAAAATTCAAAGACACCCGTAGAACCGATTTAGAGGTGATCTATATCAGCGGAGCCACTGGTACAGGAAAAACGAGAGGAATTTTGGACAAGCATGGAGACGGCAATGTGTACCGTGTCAGCGACTATCAGCACCCATTTGATGGATATAATTGTCAGAGTATTATGGCATTTGATGAATTTAGAAGTCAACTGAGGCTCTCTGACATGCTTCAATACTGTGACATTTATCCGATGGAACTTCCTGCACGGTATTCTAATAAATTTGCCTGCTATGAAACAGTGTATATCATTTCCAACTGGTCACTGGAAGAACAGTACAAAGAAGTGCAGAAAGACAATCCGGAATCATGGAAAGCATTTCTAAGGAGGATTCACGAAGTGACTATTTACAAGGAAGACGGTACACTGACACACTACGATTCCGTAGAAGCATATCTAAAAAGGAAAGAAAAATTTCACACCATAGAGCCAGACGAAGAATGTCCGTTTGCAGAGCAGGAAACACTTTTTCCAAAAGAAGGAGCAAAACACGATGAATAAAGACAAAAAGACAGATGAAGAAGAAATAATACTGCCACCTTATACGGGATTGCGTAGAGTATATACATATCAGCCTTACACGGTTCACAGAGTCAAAAGGATGTTAAAAGAGATCGGTTGTATAGCAGAGAATATCAATCAAGGATACAAAGCGAACCGAAGAGTTGGGTATCGGGAACTTTATCGCATTAAAAGGATTTCAGATGGAAAAGTAATCCATCCTTGTATTGATATGGAATCTTTAAGAAGCTTCTTTGCAGAGCATGATTTCCCTCTGGAAGACGAAAAAACAATCAAACGAAAGGAGTAGCTATGGAAAAAATTACTTTGACAATAAATGAAGCTTCAGCGTACACCGGAATAGGTCGCACAAATTTGCGACAACTGATTACATGGAACAAAATTCCCATCATTAAGATAGGAAATAAAATTTTGATACGATGCATAACTCTAGAGCATTTTTTAAAAGTGAATGAAGGTAATAATCTGAAAAATAAATATGAAGTAGTTGCTGTATAATATAGCAAGGCTATGATACAATATAGACATCTAACAGAATAGTCCTTGCAGATGAAAGGAGCGTAAAATGGGCAAGGACTTACAAGGTAGAGAGTTACCAACTGGTATTATGCAAAGACCCAATGGAATTTATAGGGCACGATTCAAATATCAAAATGAGAAGTATACTTTAGATAATAAAAATTTGAAAATACTTATTGAACAAATGGAAGAATTAAAGTATGAAGTAAAGCATGGCATTCGTACAAAAGGTGATAATATAAGATTAAATGCATGGTTTGACATTTGGCTCAATACCCATAAGAAACGAAGCATAAAAGAAAGCACAATGGTACGTTATGATGATTTTTATCATAGATATATGGCAGAACAGATAGGGAAAAATAAACTAGTGGATTTTACCCCTATTTTGATTGAACGTTTACTTCAAAATATGGCTGATGAAGATTTCAGTACAAAAACAATTCGAGATGTGTATAATATCTTAAATGCTATGTTTAAATACGCTATGCACAATCGTATTATTTCATTTAATCCATGTTCAGGGGTAGAAGTCCCGAAAACAAAGAAAAAAGAGATTCGTGTACTAACGGTGGAAGAACAGCGAGAAGTCATGGGACAGGCAAAAGGACGATTACATAATAACATGTTAGAAGTTGCACTTGGAACAGGACTTCGTAGCGGAGAGTTAAGAGGATTAACTTGGTCGGATATTGATTTTCGTAAACGTGAAATATCTGTTAATAAAACTCTGGTTTATATTAAGGATATGGAAACAAAGAAATATATGTTTAAGTATCAAACGCCGGAAACAAAAAACAGTATACGAACGATTCCTATGCAGGAGAGTGTATATAAAGCATTGAAGCGGCAGAAAATCCAGTTAAAAGAAATGCAGTTGATGCGTGAAGAATGGAATAATTTAGATGGATTTGAAAATCTTGTTTTTCTCGGTAAGAATGGAAAGCCAATTTCAGAACGAGCATTTCAAGTAACATTGAATGGGATAGCAAAAGCAATCAATAAAGAGCGTGAGCGTATCGCAAAGAAGAATCAGACAAGTTTTGAACCCATCCCACACTTCTATCCACATGCACTACGGCATACATTTGCTACAAGATGTTTTGAAGCAGGAATTGATGCAAAAGTCGTACAAAAATTTCTTGGACACTATTCAATATCAATTACATTGGATTTATACACACATATCACAAATGAAAAAGCGAAAGAAGATATGAATAAACTAGAAAACCTTTATAAAAAAATAGTATAGATAGAATATTAAAAATTGCTAATATTGCATTTCGTTTAGATATAAAGTACGTCAAGGGTGCCCGAAAGGTGCCCTAACTGTAAATAGCAAGTACCTATGAACAGCGAAAACCCGTCAACCACAAGGGTTAACGGGCTTCGTTGTTTTATAGTTATCTAAAGGAATGAGAGTAAAGTATGCGTCTTATCTTC
>ENA-OPRU01000135-OPRU01000135.1-human-gut-metagenome-genome-assembly--contig:-NODE-135-length-62991-cov-8.936634_pt1 | contig 62991 bp, 54 predicted proteins | sample MGYA00241897_ERZ501888 | MGnify/ENA primary metagenome ERZ501888 (study PRJEB25962, sample SAMEA2042398) | human gut metagenome | biome: human gut; feature: human-associated habitat; material: faeces... | reverse complement strand
AGGCGAGAGGATACCGGGTGGTGAAATGCACGGCGGTGGATCAATTTTGTCAGACCGTGCATGTGGAAACTGTCTGCTTGCTGAAAAAAAAAGCCCCAGTTTAAGCGGGGTTGAGGGCTCTTTTGAGGGAAACATATCTACAAAATAAGCCTAAAAAATATGTGTGTGTAATGGAAAATAGAACACGGGTGTAGTGAAAATAAACCTATTGGCGTAGTTCGTAGGAAGTGCGCTGAAGGGTTATTTTATGGAATTTTGTACGCGGAGAAGTTACTGGCTGTACGCCGAAATTTATAGAGGTTTAGATTGATTTTCGGGCCCCTGCGCTTATAATAAAAGATAGGGTAAAATGTCATATTTTAGAACTTTGTTGAGGTAATAAATATGGAGTTTATGACTATTAAAGAAGCAACAGAAAAATGGAATCTATCAGTAAGAAGAGTGCAGACCATCTGCAATGAAGGAAGGATAAAAGGAGCCATGAAATTTGGTAATGCATGGGCCGTTCCAAAGAATGCTGTAAAGCCAACGGATAAAAGAATTAAGTCCGGGAAGTATATTAAGTCCTGATTTTGGGACACCAAATATGAGAAAATCTGATTAGGATAGGGAAACACTACCCCAAATCGCAAAACACAGGAGGATGGTTATGTTACCAGCAGCAGTGAAGAATAAAATAGAACAGATCTGGCTTGATGTTATCGCTGGAGGTGTATCTCAGCCAACTGAGGTCATTGAGCAATTGACATACCTTATGTTTGCAAAAGAGATTGATGAACGTGAGGCTGATATTGAAACAGCAGAACTTCTTTCTGGTGAGAAATTCTTTGATAACAAGGATGGAGTAGCTGGAGCAAGAGAATTCTTTACTGCACTTGGTGATAATGGTTTGAAGGATGCATATCTACATAGTTTTGATGGAGAGTACAGCAAAGGACTACCGTTAGCTGTTTCTCATGAGGTTAAGAGAAAAGGGCCAGCATGATATGATTTAATCTTTATAAATGATGAGATTATAGATGCTAAGTGGGTTGAATACAAATTACAGGAAGAAAAGGATGCGTCTGGGGATCATGCATTTGTGGTTGTGAATTTTGATGTGAAGTAAGTTACTTAAGATAAAAGTTGTAGGAGAGGTATTTTGATGGATGAAAATTACAAGCTACTAAAAGATGTTGTTGGATTTTCTTATGTTATTGGAAGCTACCAGCGCGGTTATCGTTGGGATGAAGTTAATGTAAGAGAATTGCTAGAGGACATCTTTGAGGATAAATTGGTTGAGGACTATAGATTTTCAAAGAATGATTACATGGATGAAAATGAAGTCATTACTGAATTGAATTCAAAAGTTCGTGATACAGAGTATTGTCTTCAACCATTGGTATTAAAAAAGAATGATAACGGATATAGCGTGATTGATGGCCAGCAGAGACTGACAACTCTGTATATTATTATGAAAGCATTATGTTCTGTTTCGGATAAAAAGTTTCCTATAAAATTTTCTATTGAATATAAATCACGTGAAAAGTCAAAAGAGTTTCTGCAGACCTTATCTGAGGACTCAGAAGCTAGTAATATCGATGCTGCATATATTCTTCAAGCATATTGTTTTGCTAAAGAGTGGTTTTTGAAGAGAAACAAGGCGTTTATAGATCTGTTAGATGAGAACTTTGTTGAATGTGATGAAAATCGATTGGTTAGTGCTTTCGCTACTTACCTTTATAAAATTCTTCTTGAAAAGACTAAGTTTATTTGGGATGAGATAGATGAGTCGTCTGCAGATATGAATAAAAAAGAACAGAAAATATTTGCGGATAGAAATACCGGAAGATTAGAGCTTACAGATTCAGAACTTATAAAATCTCTTTTTATGAATCCTGAATATTATGGAAAAGAAGAAGTTAATCTTAAGGACCGTCAAACTTTAATTTCGGAAATATGGGACATTTACGAGAATGAATTACACAATGATGAATTATGGAAATTCTTACCGATCAGTGCAACTGTAAGGGTAGAATATGAGTTGTTAACCAGAATAGATGCTATTTTTCTATTATTGACTAAGAAAAATAGAATCGAACGAAATCAATATGAAGAGAATTCTTTATTTAAGGCCGTTAAACAATGGATTGATAACAAAATAGAAGAGCATCAGGGTACAGAAGAAGATATAGACTTGGCATCTGCAGCAGTTATGGTCGCAGCTTGGAGAGAAGTATGTGATCTCTTTGATGGTATCAAGGAACTATTTGATAACAATGAGTTATATAATTTGCTTTCTTTGTATAAAATGATTGAGGCGGATGATAGCAAGGTATTGGGAAAGTATTTAGAAGTATTAGAGGCTGCTAAAAATGCTAGAACTGAGATTGTTAAAGAAGCAGTTTGTGAATTATTGTTTGCTGGTGGAATTGCAAAAAAGGTTAAGAATGTGAGATATCCAGACTTAGATATTATTCGAAAAATATTAGTTGCTCATAATGTTGCAATAACTAATTCTTCAAATCCGATCAATAGATTCGGTTTTCACTTCTTTGATGAAATTACGGGGAAGTGGGATATAGAGCATATTTATTCGACGAATGAAGGTTATATCGAGAAAGCTCCTTTAGAAGAAAAAGTTAAGTTATTAGAGATATTCAGCGAGCCAGATAACAATATCTATAAAGGATATATCGAAGCTTTGTATGATGTGGATATCGATGAATTACAGGGAGAGACTGAAGATAAGGAGTTTGCTGATCAGTGCTTTAAGAATGCTAAAGATCGATATCGTAAGGAGTTTGATATTTGGCGATATTTTAAACTTAAAGAATTCACCAGGGATTTATTGTTTAAATATAATGTAAGTGCAAAAATAACGGAAATTCTTTCGAGTGAGCATTTTGATACTGCTGCAAACGATTTCTTGCATGATGAGGAGTATGATGATCAGGATGTGTGCGTGCTTTTTAGAAGCGACTATTTATATTGGGATAATAAACTTGAAGCAGAATATCAGCGCTTAATAGATGTATCACCTTTACCAAGTTCAATTTTATGGCATGGAGTAGATATCAAAGTCGCAGATCCATCAGGTTTTTGGGCAGAGGATGCAGAAGAAAAAAACATTCAACCCAACTTTATTCGTAACTATTACAGAGATTTGCTTAATATAGTATATGATAACACTGGAATTTCAGCACAGGATTTGTCGTTTGGTAATCATGGTAAGAAAAAGAAAAACATTGTAGATGATACATCAAGAGATAAAATCAAAGCTTTCTTAATAGGAACTAAATTCCGTATTGAAGAAAAAATACGTGAATTCTTTAAGAAAGACGAGAGCATTAATCCATCTGATTATAGTTTAGGTACTCAAACGAATTATGATACTCTGGCAGCTTTCATAAATGATAATTCGATGGGAAATATGATGCTTCTTCCAGTATCCATCAATAGAGCAGGAAAATATAGAGATGTAAACTTCAGTGGTAAGAGAAAGTTTGTTGTCGATAAGGGAACAGTATTCTTGCCGATTGCTACATCTAATGTACTGATGGGCAAGTACATCGATTTAGAGACCTCCACAGAACAATGGCTCATGAATGAAAGAAAAGAATACATTATGGACATGATAAGCTCCATGAGCAAATATTACGGAAAGGAATAGGACTATGAGAAGAGAAGATAATTTTCAAGAATTAGTTAAAAACAAAAAAATCATTATTCCTATTATTCAGCGTGATTATGCTCAGGGGAGAAATAATCCTAAGGCTATTAGTGTTAGAACGCGACTAATCGATGAATGGATTGATATTCTGCGAAATCCAAATCTTAGGATGGATTTTAATTATATTTATGGTAACGAGACCGGTGATATTTTCTATCCGGTAGATGGCCAGCAACGATTGACATCGTTATATCTGTTACATTGGTATTTGGCTATGGCTACAGATAACACTGATGAGATAGACGAGTGGCAGTTTGATTACAAGACAAGAAATTCTGCCTCAGAATTCTTTTCATTTTTGAGGGATGCAGATAAGTCAGTTACTTTGTTCGATATATTGCATTCAGATACTAGAGAAGAAGACAAACAAGCCTCTATAAGAAATGAAAGCTGGTTTAAAACTAAGTGGGAGAATGATCCAACAGTGGTTTCATGCGTTAATTTCTTGTGCATGCTATCAGGAAAACTATCTGATTATGAAGAAAAGTTTGATGCATTCTGGACAAGGTTAAATGATACGTCTTGTCCGGCTGTGTATTTTACGTGCTTAAATGAATGTGATGACGAGTATGCTGAGATAGATGCAGCAAAAAAATATACACGAATGAATGCTCGTGGAAAGCGTCTAACAAATTTTGAAAATCTCAAGGCTATGATAGATGAGATTGAGATGAAAAACATAAAGGACTTGGCATACTGCTCTGATGATGAGCAAGAAGTCTTGTCAGATACTATTTCATGGTCTTATGACAGGTCCTACATTGATTGTCTATTTAATAGTATGCAGGAGAATTCACTGATAGAGAAGACAAAAGCTATTAACGATGTAAGTGAAAAATGGTTTAGACTGGTATATTATGTGTATGCTTTGGCTAATGCGCGTGAAATTCCATCTGATTTGGGATTGGCTTCTGAAGCTGGATCTGAAAGTTACGAAGATGTGGTTTATAAGATAAGCCAAGAGAGAGTTCCTGATGATAAAATTACAGAATACCTTTATATGCTTAAGGCTGTTTTGGAAGTGCTGTGCAATAGTAAGGAAAAATTAGCCTTCAAGTATGATGAGTTTAAGATTTCTGATGGAGATAAACGTATTCATGCGATAGCATTTGTTTTATTTGTTACAAAGCTTTGGCATAAAGATAATAGTAAAGATGACAATACTAGTATTGTGACAAAATGGGAACAGTTTAAAAGCGCAATAGTTGATTTGCAATTTGATACTTGGAGTGTATCTGATGAAAAAGAATTATCAGATATCTTATCCGTAATGATAGATGGAATTGCAAATAGTAGTAGCGTTTCTGTTGACGAATACTTTGTAAAAAACGATTTTGAAAAAGACTGTCCGTTTAAATCGTTTGACTTGAAGAATGATCTTAAGTGTAGAATTATTGAGAGAAAAATTAAGTCGAAGTTAATACTGGATGGTGCAGCAGTAGAATCGAAGATAGATAAGATGCCTGTTGGCGACCGGCGATGGGGATACTTATATTACATCTGTGGCTTTTTATCTAGTTGGGATATTGGTGACTGGAGCAAAAAGCCTAAGTGGGACGGAACAGAACTTAATTCATATATCGGGTTAATTGAGGGAAAGGGATCATTTGAACAGTTAATGAGAACTAGAATAGCAAAGGTGGTGTTTGCCTATGCATCTCAATATGATTCTATCAATAACTGTCTGTTGAGCACTAGTGACATTAATGCTTGTAATAATGAGCATATTTGGAATAATGATTATCTAGAATGGAATGATGACGAATATGACGGAATTGCTGATGAAAAGCTGAAAATGTTAAATCATATTAAGGTAATGTTTGACTTACTGTTAAGTTTTAAGGCAAGTAGTGGTGCTTCGAAAGAAGAAGTGTTCGAAAAATATGTCGAGCACATCAATACATATTTCGATAATAATGCAGGCTATGAAGAATGCTGGCTTAGATTTGCAACAAAATTTGCTGTCGGAGGTAAGGATCTTCTGGACTCTGAGTTGGAGAATGAGAATGGTATAGTTACATTAAGGTCTGTTCCTGTAATTATTAGAACATATTTAGTAGAGAATGGACATACCTATGTTGATAAAATATCGAGATTAAAGGACTTCAATAAGAAGAGCAACTATTTTACAGCCGATGAAAAAAGGATCCTGTTTACTTCTACAGATACTACATATACCTTTGCACCTGATGCTGATAATTCGGGAAAATATCAGCATTCACAAAATACCTCATGGGGCTGGGATTTATCAGGAAATACAGTAAATCGTAATATGGATTTGAGCTATAGAGCATATGTAAATCTGGCCGCGATGGGAAAAACAATTAAGAATAATTTCTGGACAGTTGATATCGAGAATGGCAAGTATACAATCAAAGTATATGAAATCGGTGGAACTAATAACGGTAAGTTAGTAGTTAATATTAGCGAAGCTCAAATAGATTCAAATTCAATTTCCACGACAGAGAAGAACATCTCACAGTGGAAGAGTAGGTTTGAAAGCATTGAGAAAGAACCCAAAAAAACAGGTAATTATGACCACTGGATTGAATTATGGAACAACGATTATGTAACAGCATTTGGACCTTCATTTGTACAAGGATCTGTTACGTATGATAAGAATGGCGGCCAGAGACCTAGAAAAGTATGGAGTGAAATTGTTTCAGTTCCTGCATTAACTTGGAGTCTGAGCACAGTAGAAATCTAATTAAACTAAATGGGGCTGTCGGGAAATAGATCGTTCTAAATAGGGGGCAGATGTGACTCGCACGAGTTGCATCTGCCCCCAAAACTTTCCCGTTATCCCAATTCTGAATAGCCGGTAAACCTGTAAACTTAAAAATTTTTCAAACCCACAGGAATAAACTTTCACTTCTCTCATATACATGGGATAAAGAGGTGGACAAGATGAATGAAGAGAGAAGAAAACAGCAGATCCTTCACATTCTGGCGGCCGGAATCCGCAAGGTGATGGAGGAAGCGCACCTGGACTATGGAAAGCTCCAGGAGATCCGGTTGCGAACAGATCAGCCGCTTCTGATCCTGTATCAGGGAGAAGAATTATTTTTGCCTGCAGGACGGGCGAAAAAGCATATGGTGACAAAAGAAGAGATAAAGGAGACGCTGGAATACAGCAGTCATTATTCCCTTTATGCGTATGAAAATGAAATCCGGCAGGGATTTCTGACAGTGGAAGGAGGACATCGTGTGGGGGTGGCAGGAAAAGCAATATTAGAACAGGAAAAGGTGAAAAGTCTGCAGCATATCTCGTCTGTAAATATCCGGATGTCACATGAAATTCCCGGATGTGCGGACAGGCTGCTTCCGATGATCACAAAGAACAGAGAGGTATGTCATACACTGATCATCTCTCCGCCATGTGGTGGAAAGACAACGCTGATCCGGGATTTGATCCGGCAGATTTCAGACGGGAATGCGCATGTGAAAGGATGCACGGTAGGGGTTGTGGATGAACGCTCCGAGATCGGAGGGTGTTATCTGGGAGTGGCACAGAATCATCTGGGGAGCAGGACGGACATTCTGGATTGCTGTCCAAAAGCAGAGGGCATGATCATGCTGATCCGATCGATGTCCCCAAGAGTTCTGGCTGTGGATGAGATTGGGGCACAGGAGGAGATTCGTGCCGTAGAGTATGCTATGCAGTGCGGCTGTAAGCTGATCGCCAGTGTACATGGGAATTCGATGGCAGAGATCGCGTCCAAGCCGGGACTGGGGGAACTGGTGAGACAGCGGCGCTTTGAGCGCTATGTGGTACTGGAGAACAGAGAACATCCGGGAGAAATCAAAGAGATTTTCGATGAGCGGGGGAGTCTTTTATGCAGAAACTGATCGGCTGCATTCTGATTCTTTTGTCAACCACGGCAGGGGGATTTTTATATGGCGTGGAACAGCAGCAGTATCTGGAAAAACTGATGTACATCCGCCATATTCTGGAACTGATCCAGGGAGAAATCGAATACAGCGGCGCACCTCTTTTTGAGGTTTTTGGAAAAACTGCAAACCGGGTGCAGGAGCCTTATCGCAGCTGGATGCTGGATCTCCAAAGAAGGGTGGAGGCAAGAGGCGGGCAGAGTTTTCGGGGGATCTGGGAGGTGTGCACGGAAACAAAATTAAAGGAGCTTCATCTTAAGAGCAGGCATATGAGAGAACTTTCGGAGGTGGGGATGTATCTTGGACAGATGGATGTGAGGACAGGCAGAACAAGTATGCAGATGTATCTTGAGAATCTGGGGGCAGAAATCGAAGAAACCCGGCAGGAGATCACGGCAAAAAAGAGAATCGGAAACTGGCTCGGCGTGATGAGCGGATTGTTTCTGGTGATCGTATTATTTTAAGAAGAATTTTGCCGGGAAATCAGACAGGAGGAATTCATGACGATCGGTGTTATTTTTAAAATTGCCGCAGTCGGCATTCTGGTTTCTATTTTGAGCCAGGTATTAAAACACAGCGGAAGGGAAGAACAGGCGTTTCTGACAAGCTTTGCAGGTCTGATTCTGGTATTGTCCTGGGTGCTCCCATATATTTATGAGTTGTTTGCGTCCATGAAGCGCCTGTTTTCACTGTGAAGAGGGAGGCGGATATGAGTGTATTGCAGGTCAGTCTGATCGCGATGGTGGCGGTTCTTCTGGCAATTCAGCTCAAAGGAGGAAGAGCGGAGTACGGATTTCTGATAAATCTGGCGGCAGGCATCTTTCTTTTTTTCTGCATTGTGGGAAAACTGGAAGTGTTTATTCGGGCAGTGGAACAGATTCAAAGCTTTCTGACTCTTGATACGGAATATATTGCCATCATGCTCAAAATGGTCGGCATCACGTACATTGCACAGTTTTCTTCCGGAATCTGCAAAGATGCCGGGTATCAGGCGATTGCAGCGCAGATCGAGATATTTGGCAAGCTGGCGATCCTTGTGGTGGGGATGCCGGTCCTTCTTGCCCTTTTGGAAACAATTCAGGAGTTTCTGTTATGAGAAAATATGGGATATTCGGCATTCTCTTTTTGAGCCTGTGCCTGTTTGGGGCGGTACATACAGCGTATGCTGCAGAAGAGGAAGAAAGCCTGCAGATCACACAGGAAGAGCTGTTGGATGAATTTGATTTTTCAGATCTCGATGACAGTCTGAAAAAGATGTTTCCACGGGAAAAAATGACCTTCCGGGATGTTGTGGAGACGCTTGTGTCAGGTGATTTGAAAAAAGCGGGGGAGCAGTTTACAGGCTTTCTTTTCGATCAGTTTTTCTATGAACTGCAGACACACCGGAAACTTCTGGTATATCTGATTTTGATCGCAGTGATTGCTGCGGTGTTTGCAAATTTTTCCGGCGCCTTCGGAGAACGTCAGGCTTCAGAGATTGCGTTTTATATTCTTTATATGCTGCTTATCGCACTTTGTCTGAACGGGTTTCGATTGGCAGTATCCGAGATGGAGGCTTCGTTAAACTTCCTGCTGGAATTTATGAAGGTGCTTTGTCCGACGTATTTTTTAGCAGTTACAGCAGCCTCTGGAAGTGTGACATCCATGTTTTTCTTTGAAGTGGTACTATTTCTGATCTTTCTGGCGGAGGCAGTAATCCTGAATTTTCTGGTGCCTCTCGTCAATGTATATATGATGATCCAGGTGATGGGCAATCTTACCGGAGAAGAATTTTTGTCGCAGTTTGCTGAGCTTCTGGAAAAACTGACGGGCTGGACGCTAAAGACCATGCTGGCGTGTGTGATCGGGATCAATGTCGTACAGGGAATCCTTTCTCCTGCACTTGACTCCCTGAAACGAAGTTTTGTTACAAAAACAGTGGAGGCGATACCGGGACTTGGAAACATGGCAGGTTCCGTGATGGATGTCGTACTTGGAACGGCAGTTCTGATAAAAAACGGGATTGGAATGGCAGGCGCGGTGATCGCAGCGGGTATCTGCATTATCCCGATCGTGAAGCTTCTTCTTCTGGCGTTTTTGTATAAAACGGTGGCGGCGGTGACACAGCCGATATCGGACAAACGAATTACAGCATGTATCGGAGGGGTCAGTGAGGGGTATGAAATGCTTGTGAAAGTAATGGCGACTACAGGGATTTTGTTTTTGCTGACCATCGCTGTGGTCGCGGCTTCTGCCACGTAAAAGGAGGGAGAAGACCTTGAAAGAACTCTATCAGTGGCTTCAGGATCTGGCGGTCTATCTGATTCTTGTCAGCGCCATTTTGCAGGCACTTCCACAGGAATCGTACCAAAAATATATCCGGTTCTTTTCCGGACTGGTACTGATCATTCTTCTGATGACTCCACTGTTAAGGCTGACCGATATGGAGGACAGTTTTAGAAGTCGGGTACAGGAACAGAACATGGAACAGGAGAGCGCTTCTTTTTTGGAAGAAATCCGGGAGAAGCAGGAAGAAGGAAAGGGAGAGATGACCCTGGAGACGGAAGAAAAGGAGCAGATTGAAGTGGAGGAGATTCAGATTGGAGAATAAATGGAAGCAGTGGATTTCCGGATTTGGAAAAAAAGGAAAACTGCCGGCAAAACAGCAGCTTTTGATCCTGCTTTTGGCAGGAATCCTGCTGGTGGTGGTCGTTTCCCCGGTTCCGGATCAGAAAGATCCGGAAATCGGGACAGGGGCGGGACAGGAAGAAACGGAAACAGAAGGGGGAGAGGCGGCAGAACAACAGTATGAAAGATTGCTGGAAAAAAGGGTGGAAGATACCCTGGAATGCGTGGAGGGAGTCGGGAAAGTAAAGGTGATGCTCACCTTGAAATCTTCGGAAGAGAAAGTGGTGGAAAAGGACAGCCAGAGGGAAGAAAATGAAATCACAGAGGAAGACAGTAAAGGAGGGAGCAGGGTTTCAGAAGATCGTTCGCTGAGTCATACCAGTATTTATGAGCAGAAATCCGATGGGACACAGACGCCTTATGTGAGTAAGGAAATGGCGCCGGAGATTGAGGGAATGGTGATTGCAGCTGATGGAGGAGATGATCCGGTCGTGGTAAAAAATCTGACAGAGGCAGTGCAGGCATTATTCGGAGTGGAGGCGCATAAGATTAAAATAATGAAACGGACAAATGCATAAAACAGAAGGAAAAAGAGGAGGATATGATTTTGAAACGATTATTTAAGAAAAACCAGATCATTATTACAGCGCTGGCGGTGATGATCGCGATCGCAGGATATCTGAACTATTCAGGGCGCCTGTTCGGAGCAAAAGAAGATGGGGCAAAAGAGGCGAGTGCCGGAACCGCCAATCAGGAACTTTTGGATATCTCGGCAGAAGATCTGGAGACAGACGGAGAGATTGCGAGCAATGATTCCGAAGTGGAGGGGACACCGGGGGAGGCTGTTTTGACCAGCGGTGAGGCGGAAAATACCGTAGCGCAGGCAAAAGTTGCCAGAGAACAGATGCGTTCGCAGAACAAAGAAACGCTCCAGGCGATCATTGACAACGCGAATATCAGTGAAGAAGAAAAGAAGGATGCGATCGCACAGATGCTGCAGATGACACAGCTTTCAGAGCAGGAAGTGGCGGTGGAGACATTGATGGCATCGAAAGGCTTTTCTGAATCCGTTGTCAGTCTGACTGCTGATTCTGCGGATATTGTGGTGAATGCAGCGGAATTAACAGATGCAAATCGTGCCCAGATCGAGGATATCGTGACCAGAAAAACAAACATTGCTCCGGAAAAGATTGTCATCACACCGATCCATGAGACTGCAGAAGCCGAAAAATAAAGAAATTTGGATTGCGGCAGAGAAATGCTTGTGATACACTAAAAGGACATGTGAAGTTTTATAGAACAGGAGAAGAAGTAAGATGTCAGATATTACAAAGGAGATAGAAAAACGAAGGACATTTGCCATTATATCCCATCCGGATGCCGGTAAGACGACATTGACGGAGAAGTTTCTTTTATATGGAGGAGCAATCAATCAGGCAGGTTCCGTAAAGGGAAAGGCGACCGCAAAGCATGCGGTTTCCGACTGGATGGAGATTGAAAAGGAGAGAGGTATCTCAGTTACATCGTCTGTGCTGCAGTTTAATTACGGCGGATATTGCATCAATATTCTGGATACACCGGGACATCAGGATTTCTCGGAGGATACCTACCGTACACTGATGGCTGCAGACTCTGCGGTGATGGTCATTGATGCCTCCAAGGGTGTGGAGGCCCAGACGAGAAAATTATTTAAAGTCTGTGTGATGCGCCGTATTCCGATTTTTACATTTATCAACAAAATGGACCGGGAAGCCAAGGATACATTCGATCTTCTTGACGAGATCGAAAAAGAGCTGGGGATTGCAACCTGCCCGGTGAACTGGCCGATCGGCTCCGGAAAAGAATTCAAAGGAGTGTTCGACCGTCAGAAGCAGGAGGTCGAGCTGTTCTCGGATACGAAAAAAGGAACTTCTGTGGGAGAAGTCAAAAAGGTAGATATCAACAACCCGGAGATCGACTGGCTGATCGGTACAGAAGCAAAAGTGACACTGGAAGAAGAGATTGAGCTTTTAGACGGAGCGGCTGCGGAGTTTGATCAGGAGCTGGTGAGCAAAGGAGAACTTTCTCCGGTATTTTTCGGTTCTGCACTGACCAACTTCGGAGTGGAGACATTTTTGCAGCATTTCCTTGCAATGACATCGTCTCCTCTTCCGAGAATGTCAGATCAGGGACCGATCGACCCGATGAAGGAAAAAGATTTTTCGGCATTTGTATTTAAAATCCAGGCCAATATGAATAAAGCACACCGTGACAGGATCGCGTTTATGCGGATCTGTTCCGGTGAGTTTGAAGCCGGGATGAATGTGTATCATATCCAGGGGGGCAGAGAAGTACGCCTTTCCCAGCCGCAGCAGATGATGGCAAGCGAGAGAAAAATGATTGACAAAGCCTATGGCGGAGATATCATCGGAGTATTTGATCCGGGTATCTTTTCGATTGGTGACACGCTGACAACTTCAAAGGAGCGGTTTGTATATGAAGGAATCCCGACCTTTGCGCCGGAGCATTTTGCCAGAGTGCGTCAGGTGGATACGATGAAGAGAAAACAGTTCGTTAAGGGAATCAACCAGATTGCGCAGGAGGGTGCGATCCAGATCTTCCAGGAATATAATACAGGTATGGAGGAGATTATAGTAGGAGTAGTCGGTGTCCTTCAGTTTGATGTGCTCAAATACCGTCTGGAAAATGAATACAAGGTGGAGATTCGTCTGGAAAATCTGCCGTATGAGTATATCCGCTGGATCGAAAATGAAGAGATCGATATGAACCGTCTGGTCGGAACTTCGGACATGAAGAAGATCAAGGATCTCAAAGACAGACCGCTGCTTCTCTTTACACATGAGTGGAGCATCCGGATGACACAGGAGCGGAACGAAGGGCTGATCCTGTCAGAATTCGGGCGCTCATGACCCTTGTCAATGCAGGGCATGTCTGATATAATATGAAAAGAAGATTAGCGCAAACAGTAGACACAAACAGGAGGGTCTTATCATGGCAAAGGACGAAAGAAATATTTATACAATACAGGATGACTCCAGCATGGGAGAAGTAAAAATAGCAGATGAAGTGGTTGCGATTATCGCAGCACTTGCCGCTACAGAGGTAGAAGGTGTGGCATCTATGGCAGGCAATATTACCAACGAGCTGATCAGCAGACTGGGAATGAAGAATCTTTCCAAAGGTGTGAAAGTAGACGTGCTGGAAGGCGTTGTGACGGTATCGTTGGCGTTGAATATGAAGTATAATTACAGCATCATGGATGTATCTGCCAAGGTACAGGAAAAAGTAAAGAGCGCTGTGGAGAATATGACAGGACTGGAAGTTGCGGATGTCAATGTGAAAGTGGCAGGCGTGGAGATGGAGAGTCAGGAGTCTGCAAAATAGAAATTCATTGCAAAAGACAGGACAGCTGTAGTATAATAAAGGATGTCGCAGGACATCCTTTTTCTGTTTTAGAAAAAGCAAAAGCCCTGCAAAAAGAAATATGGACGAAAGAAGCATAAGGGACGGAAGGAGCCGATATGGTAAGAACAGAACTTCGGGAGCACATTTTTAAGATGTTGTTCCAGATTGAATTTAATACATTAGAAGAGATGCCAAAGCATCTGGAATTGTACTTTGAAGAGCTGACAAGCGCAAAAGAGAAGGATAAAGAGTACATACAGAAAAAGCTGGAAGCAGTGATCGAAAAGCTGGAAGAGATCGATGCGATTTTGAATGAAAAAGCAACAGGATGGAAAACCTCCAGAATGAACAAGGTCGATCTGGCGATCCTCAGACTTGCGGTTTATGAGATCAAGTGGGATGATGATGTTCCTGTAAAAGTTGCAATCAATGAGGCAGTGGAACTTGCGAAGAAATTCAGCGGGGAAGAAGGTCCTGCATTCGTAAACGGAGTACTTGCCAAGATTGCAGATTAAAGATGGCGGGGCGGACAGATGTTGAAGAATGTCTACACAGTAAAACAGGTCAATGCCTATATCAAGAATATGTTTACACAGGATTTTATGCTGAACCGGCTGTACGTCAAAGGGGAAGTGTCCAACTGTAAATATCATCCATCAGGGCATATATATTTTTCATTAAAAGATGAGTCCGGCACGATAGCCTGCGTGATGTTCGCAGGCTCACGGTCAGGGCTTTCTTTTCGTATGCAGGAAGGACAGCAGGTGGTTGTTCTCGGCTCGGTCAGTGTCTATGAGAGGGATGGCAGATACCAGATGTATGCCAGAGAGATCATTCTGGACGGAGCAGGAGAGCTGTACTTAAAGTTTGAAGCGTTAAAAAAAGAGCTGGAAGAGATGGGGATGTTCGCACAGGAGTACAAGCGACCGATTCCGCAGTTTGTAAAAAAAGTCGGGATCGTGACTGCATCTTCGGGAGCTGCGGTGCGGGATATCATCAATATTGCCGCCAGAAGAAATCCGTATGTACAGCTGATCCTCTGTCCTGCCAAGGTGCAGGGAGAAGGCGCAGCGGAAAGTATCGTACAGGGAATCCGGATGCTGGAAGAACAAGATGTGGACGTTATGATCGTGGGACGCGGAGGCGGATCGATCGAGGATCTGTGGGCATTCAATGAAGAGATCGTTGCGCGTGCGATTTTTGAGAGCCGGGTGCCTGTGATTTCCGCAGTAGGGCATGAGACGGATACGACGATCGCGGATTATGTGGCGGATCTTCGGGCTCCAACTCCTTCTGCGGCTGCAGAGCTTGCGGTATACGAATATCAGGCTGCAGAGAATCTGATGAAGGAGTATCAGATGCGTTTGAGCAGTGCGGTTTTGAAAAAGGCGGAACAGAACCGTCAGTATTTGAAACAGGCGGCACTGAAACTGCGGCTGTTTCACCCAAGGCAGAAGCTCCTTGAGAACAGGCAGTATGCCTCAGATCTGGAACTGCAGCTGCGCAGCCGGATGGAAGAGATCCTTCAGCAAAAGAGACACCAGTTTGCTCTTTATGTGGAAAAGATGAAGGGATTATCCCCGCTGGAAAAGCTGAACCAGGGATATGCTTATGTAGAAGATAAGAAAGGCCGCCCGGTGCGGCAGATTGCAGATGTAAAAGAAGGAGATGCGATCCGTATTTATGTATCGGACGGAATGATCGAAGCGCAGGTAAAAGGAATGACAGAAGAAATCCAATATCACGCATAAAGGAGGCAGACATGGAAAATCAGGAACAGAATACACCCGGTCTGGAGAAATTGTTTGCAAGACTGGAAGAAGTGACAGCTGACATGGAAAAGTCAGACATTACTCTGGAAGAGTCTTTTGCATTATATAATGAGGGAATGCAGCTGTTAAAGCAGTGTAATGAGACCATTGACGCAGTAGAAAAGAAAGTTCAGGTTCTGGACGAGAATGGAGAAGTTCATGAGTTTTAAGGAGATACAAAAAGAAAAAACAGCACAGATCGAACAGATTTTAAAAGCATATCTGCCCAGGGTGCAGGGGTATCAGGAAGTGATCATGGATGCCATGAGCTACAGTATGCTGGCAGGGGGAAAGCGTCTGCGCCCAATGCTGATGCAGGAGACATATCGGATGTTTGGCGGAGCGGACAGGGTGATCGAGCCGTTTATGGCTGCCATTGAGATGATCCATACCTATTCCCTTGTTCATGATGATCTGCCTGCCATGGATAATGATGAGTATCGCAGGGGACGAAAGACGACCCATGTGGTATATGGGGAAGATATGGGAATCCTGACAGGGGATGCGCTTCTCAATTATGCATTTGAGACAGCGGCATCGGCATTTGAGATGGCGCCAGAGAAGAGTCTTCTGATCGGAAAAGCAATCCGTATCCTTGGACAAAAAGCAGGGATCTACGGAATGATCGGCGGTCAGGTGGTGGATGTAAAATCTTCCGGTAAGAAAATTGACGGAGAGAAGCTGGAGTTTATCTACCGTTTAAAAACAGGAGCTCTGATCGAGGCTTCCATGATGATCGGAGCAGTTCTGGCAGGAGCGGACGACGAGTGTGTACAGGCAGTGGAAGAGATTGCAGCAAAAGTGGGAATGGCTTTTCAGATCCAGGATGATATTCTGGATGTGATCAGTACCACTGAAGTGCTCGGAAAACCGGTGCACAGCGATGAGAAAAATGAAAAAATGACGTATGTTGTGTGGAAAGGGCTGGATGTGGCCAAACAGGAGGTGGAGCATTTGTCCAGAAAAGCCATCTCAGACTTAAGAGCACTGAATCCAACAGATGATTATCTGGAGATTTTGCTGGAGTCATTGATATACAGGGAAAAATAAGGGGGCATACCTTATGCTATTAGAAAAGATTCAAAAAGAAAATGATATCAAACAGTTAAAGCCGGAGGAGCTGGAAAAGCTGGCAGAAGAAATCCGTCAGTTTCTTGTGGAGAAAATCAGTGTCACAGGCGGGCATCTGGCATCGAATCTCGGTGTTGTGGAGCTTACGATGGCGCTGCATCTGGCGTTTGAACTGCCGCAGGATAAGATGATCTGGGATGTGGGACATCAGTCCTACACACACAAGATCCTGACAGGACGGCGCGCCGGATTTGACGATCTGAGAAAATATGGCGGCATGAGCGGATTTCCAAAGCGAAAGGAAAGTGAATGTGACGCATTTGATACCGGACACAGCTCCACCTCTATTTCCGCAGGCCTCGGGTACGTGGCGGCGAGAGATATCAAGGGGGAAGAGCACAGCGTGATCTCCATCATCGGAGATGGAGCCATGACCGGAGGGATGGCATATGAGGCACTGAACAATGCGTCCCGTTTAAAAAGCAATTTTATCATTGTATTAAATGACAACAATATGTCGATTTCTGAAAATGTGGGCGGGATGTCCAGATATTTGAACGGACTGCGCACGGCAGAGGCATATACGGGACTGAAAAAGGGTGTTGAGGATACCTTGATGAAGATTCCGGTACAGGGTGAGAAGATCCTGTACCAGATGAAAAAGACGAAAAGCGGACTCAAGCAATTATTTGTTCCGGGTATGTTTTTCGAAGATATGGGAATCACCTACCTGGGACCGGTGGACGGGCATGATATCCGAAAGCTGTATAAGACATTTCAGGAGGCCAAGCGGGTAGATCATGCAGTTCTGGTTCATGTACTCACCAAGAAAGGAAAGGGATACGGTCCCGCGGAGGAGAATCCATCCAGATTTCACGGGATCGTTCCGTTTGACATTGAGACCGGGGAGGCAAAAGAGAAGAGCTCTAAGGACAGCTATACCGATATTTTTTCCAAAGTATTCTGTGATATTGCAAAGCAAAATGATGCAGTAGTCGGAATTACAGCAGCCATGGCGGATGGAACCGGACTTGCCAGATTTGCAAGGATGTTTCCGGATCGGTTCTTTGATGTCGGGATTGCAGAAGAGCATGCGCTGACCTTTGCAGCAGGGCTGGCAGCAGGGGGACTAAAGCCGGTTGTTGCGGTGTATTCCTCGTTTTTGCAGCGGGCGTTTGACCAGGCGATTCATGATGTGTGCCTGCAGAACCTGCCGGTGATGATCGCAGTGGACAGAGCCGGTCTGGTGGGCAGTGACGGAGAGACACATCAGGGACTTTTCGATCTGTCATTTCTGAATATGATCCCCAATATGACGATCCTTTCACCGAAAAACAGGTGGGAGATGGCGGATATGGTGCGGTTCTGTGCAGATTTTCAGTATCCGGTGGCACTGCGTTATCCAAGAGGCGCCGCTTACGAGGGATTGTCGGCGTTTCGTACTCCGATCGTCTATGGAAAAAGTGAGATTCTCTATGAAGAGGAGGATATTGCGGTGATCTTTGTGGGGCACATGGCAGAGCTGGCAGTTCAGGTGCGTGACAGACTGAAAGAGATCGGATATCATTGCTCACTGATCAATGCCAGATTTGTAAAGCCTCTGGATACAGAGATGCTGGAAACTCTGACAAAGGATCACAGACTTTTTGTGACGATTGAAGAAAATGTATTGTCCGGCGGATTTGGAGAACAGGTACTTCACTATGTATCGAGAGCAAAGCTGGATGTAGGTGTCAGGTGCATCGGAATTCCGGATGATTATGTAGAACACGGCAATGTAGACTTGCTGCGCAGGGAAGTCGGACTGGATGCGGAGACGATTGTAAAACAGATTATTGCAGATTATGTGACGATAGGGAAAGATTGACATGAAAGAACGATTAGATGTATTGCTTGTAAAAAGAAATCTGGCAGAGTCCAGAGAAAAGGCAAAAGCTGTCATTATGGCAGGAAATGTGTTTGTAGAAGGACAAAGAGAGGACAAAGCCGGAACGACATTTCCGGATACGGTGCAGATTGAAGTGCGCGGTCATGTGCTCCCTTATGTGAGCAGGGGCGGATTGAAGCTGGAAAAGGCGATTGCCAACTTTGACGTCAGTGTGGATGGAAAAGTCTGTACAGATGTGGGTTCGTCCACCGGCGGATTTACGGATTGTATGCTTCAAAACGGTGCCAGAAAGGTATTTGCGATTGATGTGGGAAGAGGACAGCTGGACTGGAAACTCAGACAGGATGAGCGGGTTGTGTGTATGGAGAAGACCAATATCCGTTATGTAGTGCCCGAAGATCTGGGAGAACCGATTGATTTTTCTTCCATTGATGTTTCCTTTATTTCGCTGACAAAAGTGCTGGAGCCGATCCGGAATTACCTGAAGGAAGACGGTGAGATCGTGGCGCTCATCAAGCCGCAGTTTGAGGCGGGCAGAGAAAAAGTCGGCAAAAAAGGGGTAGTCCGCGAGAAGAGTACCCACCATGAAGTGATTGAGAAAGTAGCGCTGTATGCGCAGTCCATCGGATTTAAGATTTTGAATATTGATTTTTCACCGATCAAAGGGCCGGAGGGAAATATTGAATATCTGATTCATCTGAAAAAATGGCCGCATCCGGTGGAGGATGCACTCTTGGAAGATTTGAGTCTGGTTGTGGATAGGGCATTTGAGACACTTGCAAAATAAGAGGTGTGGTATGGAGCGTTTTTATATTATTACAAATCTGATGAAAGATCCGGATTATGGGATTACAAAGGAGATTCAGAAATATATAGAACAGCATGGCAGAGAGTGTATTCTGGCAAAAGAAGATGAGCAGGGATTTATTTTTCCCGGAACTGTGCCGGAAAATGTGGACTGCGGGATCGTGCTGGGCGGTGACGGAACACTGATCCGTGCGGCAAGAGAGCTTGCAGAATATGAATTTCCGCTGATCGGGATCAATCTGGGGACGCTTGGATTTCTGGCAGAAGTGGAACGGTCGGATTTTTCATATGCGCTGGAGCGATTGTTTAAAAATCAAGTGGGATTTGAGGAGCGGATGATGCTTTCCGGTGAGGTTTCCGGCAACAGCAGTTATCAGAATGTAGCAGTCAACGACATCGTGATCACCAGAGATGGAAGTCTTCGGATCGTTCACTTTGATGTTTATGTAAACGGAACGTTGCTCAATAGCTATATGGCTGACGGTGTGATCATCTCCACTCCGACAGGAACGACAGGCTATAATCTGTCAGCAGGCGGACCGGTTGTAGAACCGACAGCCAGTATGTTTGTGATTACGCCGATCTGTTCTCATGCGCTGAATACCAGCAGTATCGTGCTTTCGGCGGAAGATACGATCGAGATTGTGATCAGCCAGGGACGATATGGAAAAGACGAGCAGGCACTGGTGACGTTTGACGGGGCAGATATGCTCCGCCTTGGTACCGGAGACCGTGTCACGATCAAAAGATCAGATCATGTGACAAGACTTGCAAAACTTAGTGAAGAGAGCTTTATGAAGACAATGAGAAAAAAGATGAAAGGAAACTAATACAATGAAAGTAAGCCGTCATGCAAAAATTATTGAACTGATCGCACAACATGACATTGAAACACAGGAAGAACTGGCAGAATATTTGAACAGAGAGGGATTTAAGGTGACTCAGGCTACCGTATCCAGAGATATCCGCGATCTGCGGCTTACAAAAGTGGCAGTGGACGGCTCCAGACAGAAATATGTGGTACTGGCACCCGAAAAGGATGAGATGAATGAAAAATATATCCGTGTGCTCAGAGACGGATATATTTCCATGGATATGGCGCAGAATATTCTGGTGATCAAGACCGTTTCCGGAATGGCAATGGCGGTAGCGGCCGCAGTAGATGCCATGAAATGGAAAGAAGTAGTAGGGTGTATCGCAGGGGATGATACGATCATGTGCGCGATCAGAAGCGTACAGGATACGGAACATGTGATGGATAAGATTCGAAAGATTGTGTCAAAAGGGATATAGGAAAAAAATATGCTTCAAAATTTACATGTAAAAAATCTGGCGCTGATCGATGAGGTGGAGGTGGATTTTGGACCGGGACTCAATATTCTCACAGGAGAGACAGGAGCCGGTAAATCCATTATCTTAGGTTCCGTGAATCTGGCACTCGGCGGAAGATACAATGCGGATATGCTCCGAAAGGGCGCCAGGTTCGGACTTGTGGAACTGATGTTTTCAATTGAAAATCAGGAGTTGATCCGTCAGCTGGAAGAAATGGATATCTTTCCGGAAGACGGGATGCTGATCTTAAGCCGGAAATTGATGGAAGGCAGAAGTGTCAGCAAGATCAATGGAGAGACGGTGACGATGGGAGTACTGCGGGATGTGGCAAGTCTCCTGATTGATATTCACGAGCAGCATGAACATCAGCGTTTGTTAAATAAGCGCAATCACCTGACGTTTCTGGATGTATATGCCAAAGAGCAGGTGGAAAAGCCAAAACAGAAGATGGCCCTGGCTTACCGGGCATATCAGGAGTACAGTCGCAGGCTGGAAGCATCTGGAATGGAAGAGAAGGAGCGGCGCAAAGAGATTGATCTGACGGAGTATGAACTGCATGAGATTGAAAGAGCGCATTTACGCATGGGGGAAGACGAAGATCTGGAAAGTATCTATCAGAGGATGACGCAGAGTAAAGACCTGACCAGTGCGGTGGCCCAGACATACCAGTACACCAGTGAAGATGACCGAAACAACGCCAGCGACCTCTTAAGCCGTGCAATCCGTTCCCTTCAGGAAGTGGAAAATTTCGATGAAAAAGGAAATGCACTGTATGGACAGCTGGTGGAGATTGACAGTCTGCTCAATGATTTTAACCGGGAACTCTTGGAGTATGCCAAAAGCTTTGAATTTTCAGAAGAAGAGTTTTATGAGACAGAGAACCGCCTCAATGAGATTAATCGATTAAAGGCAAAATATGGGAATACAGTCAATGAAATTCTGGAATACGCAGAGGAAAAACGGCAGAGACTAAATGAACTGGAGCATTATGAGACTTATATTGAAAATCTGCGGTCTCAAACCGAAGCGGCGCAAAAGGAAATGCAAAGCTGTGCCGAAAAGTTGAGTAAGATTCGAAAAAAAGCAGCTATTTCCTTTACAAAAGAGATCAAAGCAGGGCTTGAGGATCTTAATTTTCTGGATGTACAGCTGGAAATGCGTTTCTTACAAGAGGCAAAAATGTCTGCTCTGGGAATGGATGACGCGGAATTTTTTATTTCTGTAAATCCGGGAGAGCCGCCAAAGCCGCTTGGAACTACGGTTTCAGGAGGTGAACTCTCAAGAATCCTTCTGGCGATCAAGACTGTGCTGGCAGATAAAGAAGACACGCCAACACTGATTTTTGATGAGATCGACTCCGGCATCAGTGGAATCACAGCTGGAAAGGTGGCGGAAAAACTGCATATCATCGGACAGAAGCGTCAGGTGATCTGTATCACCCATCTTCCGCAGATTGCGGCAGCTGCCGATGCTCACTATCTGATTCAAAAGCAGACGGATCAGACAACGACAAAAACAGGCATTTTTCCGTTGGATGAGGATGCTTCTGTGGGCGAGCTGGCGCGTCTGCTTGGCGGCGCCCAGGTAACGAAAAATATTCTGGACAGTGCAAAAGAAATGAAAGAAATGGCAAAGAGAGTATAGAATTCCAGTGTGAAAATAAAAAAATGTCACATACTAAAACGGATACCTTTTGGTGTCCGTTTTTTACGTTTGGCAGAGAGGATGTGACAAAGATGAAAAGAAAGTATAGGCAACTGGCAGCTGTTCTTATGTTCCTTGTGTGTCTCTCCGGCTGTGCGATGTCTCCCAAAAAGGAGACACAAAAGGTCAGAGAAGCCAGTACCCAGGCAGTCATGGAGGAAGGCGTCATACCAGGCGGCATGCCGGTCGGGATTTACATGGAGACGGATGGTGTTATGGTACTTGGTACAGACCAGATCACCGGCGCAGACGGAAAACAGTATCAGCCTGCAGAGAATCTGGTGCGGCCTGGAGATTACATTGTGGCATGGAATGATGAAAAGATTGAAAATAAAAAAGAACTGTTCCAGAAATTATCCGATCTGGACGAAGATCAGGTGGCGCTGACACTGCGAAGAGGGCAGCAGGAGCTGACAGTTGCGGTCAAACCCGTAGAAACGAAACCAGACGAATATAAGCTGGGAATCTGGGTGAGAGACAATGTGCAGGGACTTGGGACGATTACCTTTATGACCAGAGACGGAGCTTTTGGAGCGCTGGGGCATGGGATTCATGATATGGATACAAGCGCGCTTTTGTCGATTCGGCAGGGGACTCTTTATAAGACCAGTATTCATTCGATTCAAAAGGGACAGAACGGAATTCCGGGGAGTATGGAAGGAATGATCGTGTACAGTCATTATAATCGTCTTGGAACCATAGATAAAAATACGGAGGCGGGGATTTACGGGACGATTGAATCCGCAGAAAAACTGTTTTTGCAGCAGGAGATGGTTCCGGTGGCAGAGCGGGGAGAAATACAAAAAGGAAAAGCTGTGATTCGCTGTTATGTTAACGGAGAAGTAGAAAATTACGACATTTTGGTGACAGATATCGACGATTCCGGACAGGAAATCAACAAAGGGCTGGTGATCGAGATCACAGATCAGAGACTGCTTGATGCGACCGGCGGCATCATACAGGGGATGAGCGGAAGCCCGATTTTACAGAACGGAAAGCTGATCGGAGCGGTTACGCATGTGTTTGTACAGGATTCGGCAAAAGGCTACGGTATTTTTATTGAGAATATGTTGTCGAATCTTTCTGCCTAGTTTTGTCGAATAAGGTCTCCCTGATTTTCTTGCATTTTGGCAGATAGGGCAGATATAATGAAAAGCGTGGCGTTTAAAAGTTCAGGCAGTGAACAGAGGGAGAGGAACTATGGAACAGGTAAACGTGGCGATTGCTGACGATAATGAGCGGATTTTGGATCTTCTGGAGGAAATCATCAACATGGACAAAGAACTTCATGTTGTAGGAAAAGCAAAAAATGGGGAAGAAATGTGTCAGATCATCCGAAATAAGCAGCCGGATGTCGTATTATTGGACCTGATCATGCCGAAAATGGATGGTCTGACTGTGATGGAGAAGATCAATCAGGATAAAAATGTACAGAAGCGTCCGGACTTTATCGTAGTGACAGCAGTCGGCCAGGAGCGGATTACAGAAGATGCATTCAATCGAGGCGCAAATTACTATATCATGAAGCCGTTTAACAACGAAATGCTGTTAAATCGGATAAAAACAGTCAGAAGACCAGTGAGAAGCTGCGAAAAGAGGAATGATGAACTGTCATCACAGGTTCCATACATCAGAGAAGGGGATTTGGAGAACAGAGTGACAAACCTGCTCCATGAGATCGGAATTCCGGCACATATTAAGGGGTATCATTATCTGCGGGATTCGATCATCATGGCAGTGCAGGATATGGATGTGTTAAATGCGATCACAAAGGTGTTGTATCCAACCGTAGCAAAACGGTATCAGACGACATCCAGCCGTGTGGAGCGGGCAATCCGTCATGCGATCGAGGTAGCATGGAATCGTGGAAAACTGGATACACTGGATGAGCTGTTCGGTTATACGGTCAGTACCGGAAAGGGGAAACCGACCAACTCAGAATTCGTGGCATTGATCGCAGATACGATCCAGTTGGAATACAAACACAGATAAACCACACAGAAACCTTTGCAATCTTCGGGAAATGGAGTATAATGTAGAAAAATACTGGCTTAGTAAAACGGAGGGAAATGGGAGGGAAAGCTATGAAGAACATTTTATTTGCAGCTTCAGAATGTGTGCCATTTATCAAAACAGGAGGACTGGCAGATGTTGTCGGTTCACTTCCAAAATATTTTGACAAAAAGAAATACGATGTGCGGGTGGTACTTCCGAAGTATTCCTGTATGAACCAGAAATGGAAGGACCAGCTGGAATATATGGATCATTTTTATATGAATCTGGCGGGAGAAGACCGTTATGTAGGAATTCTGAAATATGTGCAGGACGGGATCACATTTTATTTTATTGATAACGAGTATTATTTTAATGGATTTGCACCGTATGACGGAGATCCGAGATGGAATATCGAGAAATTCGCCTTTTTCTCAAAGGCTGTGCTGAGTATCCTGCCGGTGATCGACTTCCGTCCGGAGCTGATCCATTGTCACGACTGGCAGACAGGCTTGATTCCGGTTTATCTGGACAATTTTAGATTTCTGGGTGAATATTACAGAGGAATCAAGAGTGTCATGACGATCCACAATCTGAAATTCCAGGGCGTGTGGGACACCAGCACTGTACGTCAGATCACAGGGCTTCCGGAGTATTACTTTGCTCCGGATAAGCTGGAGGCATACCGGGATGCCAATCTGTTAAAAGGCGGTATCGTCTATGCGGATAAAGTGACAACGGTAAGTCAGACATACGCGCAGGAGATCAAGACACCGTTTTTTGGAGAAGGTCTCGATGGTCTGATGAGTGCAAGATCCAATGACCTTTGTGGAATTGTAAATGGACTGGATTATGATGAGTACTGTCCATTTAAGGATACACGGATCGCAAAACGTTTTACGGCCGATACATTCCGCAAGAACAAGGTTTCCAACAAGCTGTCTCTGCAGGAGGAGCTTGGACTGGACAAGGATCCGAAGGTGATGATGCTCGGTATTGTGTCCAGACTGACCGATCAGAAGGGATTTGATCTGATTGATTATGTGATGGATGAGCTCTGCCAGGATGCAGTACAGATTGTAGTACTGGGAACCGGGGAAGCAAAATATGAGAATATGTTCCGCCATTTTGCATGGAAATATTCGAATAAAGTATCGGCCAATATTTTCTATTCAGAGGATATGTCGCATAAGATCTATGCATCTGCAGATGCATTTCTGATGCCGTCTCTGTTTGAACCATGTGGATTGAGCCAGCTGATGAGTCTGCGTTACGGCACGCTTCCGATCGTGCGGGAGACAGGCGGGCTCAAGGATACGGTAGAGCCTTACAATGAGTTCGAGAAGACAGGTACGGGATTCAGCTTTTCCAATTACAACGCGCATGAGATGCTTGGCACGATCCGGTATGCAGAGCATATTTATTATGACAAAAAGCGGGACTGGAATAAGATTGTAGAGCGTGCGATGGAACAGGATTTCTCATGGAAGAATTCTGCAAAACAGTACGAGACATTGTACAAAGAGCTTATTGGAGAATAGACAAAATATACACAGGAGAAAAATGCATGAAGATTATTGACAGACTCAGAGAAGACGGGATACATATTTCCTTTGAGATTTTTCCGCCAAAGACAGATGCGGGATATGACAAAGTAATTCGGGCAGCAGAAGAAATGGCAGGCTTAAAGCCGGAATTTATCAGTGTGACTTACGGGGCAGGCGGCGGTACCAGCAAAAACACAGCAAAGATCGCATCCTATATCAAACATGATCTGCACGTAGAAAGCCTGGCACATCTGACGTCTGCTTCTTCCACAAAAGATGAGGTGCGCAGCGTTATTGCCAGCCTGAAAGAACAGGGGATTGAGAACATTCTGGCATTGCGGGGTGATATTTCAGAAGATATGGTATTTCCGAGCGAGGATCGTTTTCATTATGCCTATCAACTCGTAGAAGAGATCCGCAGACATGGAGATTTCTGTATCGGAGCTGCGTGTTATCCGGAAGGGCATGTGGAGAATGAGCATAAAGAAGATGATATCAAGTATCTGAAACAAAAGGTAGACAGTGGTGTGGATTTTCTGACAACACAGATGTTTTTTGACAATGATATCCACTATAATTTCCTGTACCGTATTCGTGAAGCAGGAATCACTGTTCCGGTATTGCCGGGGATCATGCCGATCACAAGCGCAAGACAGATGAAACGAAGCTGTGAGTTGTCCGGAACCGTATTTCCAAGGAGATTTCAGGCAATCCTGGATCGGTTCGGGGATTCGCCGAAGGCGATGGAACAGGCAGGAATTGCATACGCTACCGACCAGATCATTGACCTGCTGGCAAACGGAGTGAAGAATATCCACATTTATTCGATGAACAGACCGGAAGTGGCAGCAGCTATCATGCATAATATTTCAGAAATCATTCAGTGTTAGGAGACGGAGTAATGGATAGAATGACAAAAGAAGCTATCCGTTATCTGGGCTATGGAAGGAATGCGGTAGATGAACAGACACTTGCTTTGATCAAAGACTCTTTTGAGGGTCTGAGATCTGCAGTAAGTCCAAAATCCATCTGCCGTATTTTTGATTTACAGCATCAGAGCGAGGAGTGCTTTCAGATTGGAAATATCCGGATGAAGAGCAGAAGTCTGGGCAGAAATTTAAAACAATGTGAGAAGCTGATTCTCTTTGGAGCGACACTGGGAACAGGAGCAGACCGGCTGATTACGCGGGCATCTCTGACAGACATGGCAAAAGCAGTGGTGCTTCAGGCCTGCGCAGCGGCCATGCTGGAGGAATACTGTGATGCGTGTCAGAGAGAAATTGCGAAGCAGCAGGAAAAAGAAGGCTGGTATCTGCGTCCGAGGTTCAGTCCGGGATATGGAGATTTTGATATTCAGTATCAGAAGCCATTGATGCAGATGTTAGACTGCGCAAAAACGATCGGACTGACCATGACGGACAGTTTTATGATGACTCCGACAAAATCGGTGACAGCAGTGATCGGAATGAGCCGTATCAAAGAGCGGTGTCCGATACAGGGCTGCGAGATTTGTGAAAAAAAGGACTGTGAATATAGAAGGGATACGATATGATTTTAGAACGCTTGGGAAAAGAACTTTTATTTTTTGACGGTGGGATGGGAACCTTGCTTCAGGCAAAGGGGCTTCTTCCCGGAGAATTGCCGGAGACTTGGAATCTGACGCATGCAGAGGCAGTGCGTCAGATTCACCGCAGTTATTTTGAAGCCGGAAGTGATATTGTCCTGACCAATACATTCGGAGCAAATGCGTTGAAGTTTCACGATGAGAGCTGTTCCTTAAAAGAGATTATTTTCTCTGCGGTTTCTCATGTGAAGGAAGCGGCGAAACAGGGGGTGAGAGACAACCGGGAAGTGTATACCGCGTTGGATATCGGCCCTACCGGAAAGCTGTTAAAGCCCATGGGGGATCTGGAATTTGAGACCGCTTATGAAGCTTTCAAGGAAGTGATGATCTATGGAGAACAGGCCGGAGCAGATCTGATCCATATCGAGACGATGAGTGACACCTATGAATTGAAGGCAGCGGTACTTGCAGCGAAAGAGAATACAACCCTTCCGGTGTTTGTGACGACTATTTTTGATGAGAGAGGAAAGCTGCTCACCGGAGCGGATGTACCTTCTGTAGTTGCACTTCTGGAAGGACTGCGCGTGGATGCACTGGGGATCAACTGCGGGATGGGACCTGAGCAGATGATGCCGATCCTGCATGAGATTTTGGAATATACGTCTCTTCCGGTGATTGTCAAGCCAAATGCAGGACTTCCGAAACAGCGAGATGGTGAGACTTATTATGATGTAGAGCCGGAGCAGTTTGCAAAGACGATGGAAATGATCGTAGAAACAGGAGCCTGTGTGATCGGCGGATGCTGTGGTACGACACCGGATCACATCCGGGCAATGATCGCACAGTGTAAGGATCTTTTGATCAAAACACCGGAGAAAAAAGTTCATACGATCGTATCTTCTTACGGACAGGCAGTGATGCTTGGTACGGGATCCAGGATCATCGGAGAACGGATCAATCCGACGGGAAAGAAGAAGTTCAAACAGGCGCTCAAAGATCATGATCTGGATTATATCCTCAAAGAAGGGATCATGCAGCAGGATAATGGAGCGCATATTCTGGATGTGAATGTAGGATTGCCGGATATTGATGAAGTATCGATGATGAAAGAAGTCATTACAGAGCTTCAGAGTGTGACCAGTCTTCCGCTGCAGATCGATACCGTGGATATTCAGGCGATGGAACAGGCAATGCGGATCTACAACGGAAAACCGATGGTGAATTCAGTCAGTGGAAAACAGGAATCCATGGATGCGGTATTCCCGCTGATCCAAAAATACGGCGGTGTAGTGATCGGTCTGACGCTGGATGAAGACGGGATTCCAGAAACGGCAGACGGCCGTGTGGCAATCGCAGAGAAGATCATCCGTGAGGCGGCAAAGTATGGCATTGACAAGAAAGATCTTGTGATCGATGTACTTGCCATGACCGTCAGCTCAGAACCGGAAGGGGCAAAGATTACTCTGGAAGCACTGCACAGAGTCCGGTATGATCTTGGTGTGAATACGGTTCTTGGTGTTTCCAATATTTCATTTGGACTGCCGGGAAGACCGATCATCAATGCGAATTTTTATACGATGGCCATGTTCCAGGGATTAAGCGCCGGCATCATCAATCCTGCATCGGAAGATATGATGCGTTCCTATTATGCGTATCATGTACTGATGAATCTGGATCCGAACTGTGAAAATTACATTGGACGCTACGGAAGTGCTAATGTAGAGTTCGCTTCTGCGCCCGGAAGTATTACAACCGGCGCAGGGCGGACAGCAGGGGGGATGATGACACTGCAGGCTGCGATTGAAAAAGGCTTAAAAGAGGAAGCACATCAGATTACAAATGTGCTGATGCAGGAGAAAAAGCCGTTGGATATCATCAATGAACACTTGATTCCCGCGCTGGATACCGTGGGAAAGGGATTTGAAAAAGGAACGGTCTTTTTGCCTCAGCTTCTGATGAGCGCAGAGGCTGCAAAAACAGCATTTGCAGTTTTAAAAGAAGGGCTGGAGAACAGTGGAGACGTGCAGGAGAAAAAAGAAAAAATCGTGCTTGCGACAGTCAAAGGCGATATTCACGATATTGGCAAGAATATTGTAAAAGTTCTTCTGGAGAATTACAGTTTTGAGGTAGTGGATCTTGGAAAAGATGTGCCGCCGGAGACCATTGTAGATACTGTTGTTGCACAGCAGATTCGGCTTGTGGGATTGAGTGCGCTGATGACCACGACTGTTGTCAGTATGGAGGAGACGATCCGCCAGCTCAGAGAAAAAGCACCGTGGTGCAAAGTAATGGTAGGAGGCGCTGTCCTAAATCAGGAATATGCAGATATGATCGGTGCAGATTTTTATGGAAAAGATGCAATGCAGTCCGTGTATTACGCACAAGGACTGCTGCAGCAATAAAAAGTCACAGACAAAGGAGGAAATCAAAATGTCCAATATGAGAGGCCTGGATACCCAGGTGAGAGCAATTCGCAGACGTGTGTTCAAGGAAGTGGCAAAGCTTGGATTTGAAGCAAATTCAGAGACCCTGCTGGAAGATATGGAAGCCATTCCGTATGAGATTGTCAATGATGATACGGTAAAGTACAGAGAGAGTACGTATCGTTCCCGTGCGATCGTTCGGGAGCGACTTCGTCTTGCGATGGGACTTTCCCTGCGCCCGGAAGACAAGCCGGTACATCTGACGGCGGGAGTGCAGGAAAGTAATATTTCCGAAAAATATTATGAGCCGCCGCTGATGCAGGTGATTCCGTCTGCCTGTGAAAGCTGTGAGGAGAACAAATATGAAGTCAGCAATATGTGCAAGGGGTGTCTTGCACATCCGTGCAGTGAGGTCTGTCCGAAGGGTGCCATTTCCATGGTCAACGGAAAATCCTATATTGATCAGGAAAAATGCATCAAATGCGGAAAATGTAAGGCAGTCTGTCCGTATGATGCGATCGCGAAAAAAGAGCGCCCATGTAAAAATGCCTGTGGTGTGGGAGCGATTGTTTCTGACAAATACGGCCGTGCCTATATTGACACAGAAAAATGTGTGTCCTGCGGAATGTGTATGGTGAGTTGTCCGTTTGGAGCGATTTCGGATAAGTCCCAGATTTTCCAGCTCACAAGAGCACTACAGGAAGAGGGAAGCGAGATCATTGCGGAGATTGCACCGGCATTTGTCGGGCAGTTTGGAGAGAATATTAATCCAAGAAATATCAAGGCGGCATTGATTGAATTGGGATTCAAAGGCGTGCATGAGGTGGCGCTGGGAGCAGATATCGGTGCAGTTGCCGAGGCGCATCATTATGTAGAAAAAGTCGTGACCGGAGAGCTGCCGTTCCTTCTGACTTCCTGCTGTCCTTCCTGGGCAATGCTGGCGAAGAAATTCTTCCCGGATCTGATCGATCAGATTTCACAGGAACTGACACCAATGGTGGCAACAGCGAGAAGTATTAAAAAAGAGCATCCGAATGCCAAAGTAGTCTTTATCGGACCATGTGCGGCGAAAAAGCTGGAGGCTTCCAGAAGAAGTGTTCGAAGTGATGTGGATTTTGTAGTTACTTTTGAAGAACTGCAGGCGATGTTTGATGCCAAAGAGATTGATCTTTCCCAGTATGAAGCAGAGTCCTCTTTCCACGATGCGACAGGTGCCGGAAGAGGATATGCCTGTGCAGGCGGAGTAGCAGAAGCGATTGAAAAGTGTATCAATGAATACTATCCGGATGTGGAAGTCAGCATTGAGCATGCAGAAGGGCTTGCCGAGTGCAAAAAGACACTGACGCTTGCCAAAGCCGGAAGACTTAACGGCTGCCTGATTGAGGGGATGGGATGTCCCGGAGGATGTATTGCAGGAGCAGGAACGAATATTCCGGTATTGAAGGCGAAAAAGGATCTGGCAGCTTATGTAAAGAATTCAACTACGCCGATTCCGCCGAAAGAGCTGGAAGAAATTGAGCTAGAATAGGATTTACAAAAAAAATAAGCTGTGGTATGATAAATTAGACGTGGGTCTGCTGCAAAACGAATGTCTTGCGGCAGCCCCTTTTTGTGAGATTAGCGAATGAAACCGGAGGATAAGGTATGCAGCCATATGGAGTAAACCAATTAAGAAAAATGTTTTTGGAGTTCTTTGAAAGCAAGGGACATCTGGCAATGAAGAGTTTTTCTTTGGTGCCACACAATGATAAGAGTCTTCTTCTGATCAACTCGGGGATGGCTCCGTTAAAACCATATTTTACAGGACAGGAGATCCCGCCGAGACGCAGAGTGACAACCTGCCAGAAATGTATCCGTACAGGAGATATCGAGAATGTAGGAAAGACAGCACGTCATGGTACATTCTTTGAGATGCTTGGAAACTTCTCGTTTGGAGATTACTTTAAGAATGAAGCAATCGAATGGTCCTGGGAATTTTTGACGGAGGTAGTAGGTCTGGATCCAGACAGATTGTATCCGTCCATATACGAAGAAGATGAAGAGGCATTCGAAATCTGGAATAAGAAAATGGGGATCCCGGCAGAGCGTATTTTCCGTTTTGGAAAAGCAGACAATTTCTGGGAGCATGGTTCCGGCCCATGCGGTCCTTGTTCCGAGATCTATTATGACAGAGGGGAAAAATACGGATGCGGCAGCCCGGATTGTACGGTAGGTTGTGAATGCGACCGTTACATGGAAATCTGGAACAACGTATTTACACAGTTTGATAATGACGGACATGGACATTATTCCGAACTGGAGCAGAAAAATATTGATACCGGAATGGGACTGGAACGTCTGGCATCTGTTGTACAGGATGTGGATTCGATCTTTGATGTGGATACACTCAAGGCACTGCGTGATCACATTTGCCGTCTTGCTGATACAGAGTATGGAAAAGATGCACAGGCTGATATTTCCATCCGTGTCATCACAGACCATACACGTTCTGTGACCTTTATGATTTCTGATGGAATTATGCCGTCCAATGAAGGAAGAGGATATGTGCTCCGCCGTTTGTTAAGACGTGCATGCCGCCACGGAAGACTGCTCGGAATCGAGGGAAGCTTTATTCCGGAACTGGCACAGACCGTCATCGAAGGATCAAAAGACGGATATCCGGAACTGGAAGAAAAGAAAGACTTTATTTTAAAAGTCATTGCAAAAGAGGAAGATCAGTTTAACAAGACGATCGATCAGGGACTTGGTATTCTTGCGGAAATGACAGCGAAAATGGAAGCAGAGCAGACAACAACTCTGTCTGGCGCAGATGCGTTCAAGCTGTATGACACATATGGATTCCCGATTGATCTGACAAAAGAGATCCTGGAAGAAAAAGGAATGCAGGTGGATGAAGAGGGATTCCACGCATCCATGGAAGTTCAGAGAAAGACTGCCCGTGCAGCCCGCGGAGAGACGAACTATATGGGAGCGGATGTGACGGTTTACGAATCCATTGATCCAAGTATCACAAGTACATTTGTAGGCTATGAGAATCTGGCATGGAAGTCTCCGATTACGGTTCTGACTTCTGACACAGAAATCGTAGAAGCGCTTTCTGACGGACAGAGAGGTACTGTATTTGCAGAAGAGACTCCATTCTATGCAACAAGCGGCGGACAGGAGGCAGACACAGGAATCATCCGTACAGCAGAAGGTGAATTCAAAGTAGAAGATACAGTAAAACTTTTAGGTGGAAAGATCGGTCATGTAGGAGTGGTCATCAAAGGAATGATCAAAACAGGGGATCAGGCAGAATTGTGTGTAGATGCTGAAAAACGTGCATTGTCTGCAAGAAACCACAGTGCGACACACCTGCTTCAGAAAGCGTTGAGAACCGTTCTTGGAACACACGTAGAGCAGGCAGGATCCAGCGTGAACGAAGACAGACTTCGCTTCGACTTTTCTCATTTCTCTGCCATGACAGCGGAAGAACTGCAGAAAGTGGAAGAAATCGTGAATGAGCAGATTGTGGCAGGACTTCCTGTAAAAGTAGAAAACATGCCGATCGAAGAGGCAAGAAAAACAGGAGCACAGGCCCTGTTTGGTGAAAAATACGGAGATGTGGTACGAGTTGTCAATATGGGAGACTACTCTATTGAATTCTGTGGAGGAACTCACGTAAAGAATACAAATGAGATCATGGCGTTCAAGATTCTTTCTGAATCGGGAGTTGCTGCCGGTGTGAGAAGAATCGAGGCACTGACATCCAAGGGATTGATCCGTTACTATGACAATCTGGAAAAGAAACTGAATGAAGCTGCAAAAGTACTGAAAGCGACACCAGATAATCTGGCTGAGAAGATTGCGCATCTGACAGCAGAAAACAAGGCGCTGCACAGTGAAGTGGAAAGCTTGAAGAGCAAACTGGCACAGGATGCCATGGGAGATGTCATGGATCAGGTACAGGAGATCAAAGGTGTGAAACTTCTTGCAGCAGAGGTGGATGGAGTCGATATGAACGGGCTTCGTGATCTTGGAGATCAGCTCAAAGAAAAACTCGGAGAAGGTGTTGTTGTTCTGGCATCCGGAAATGATGGAAAAGTCAGCCTGATGGTAACTGCGACAGATGCGGCAATGAAACAGGGTGCTCATGCAGGTAACCTTGTAAAAGCCATTGCAGGTCTTGTTGGCGGTGGCGGCGGCGGTCGCCCGAATATGGCGCAGGCTGGTGGAAAGAACCCGGCAGGAATCCAGGAAGCACTGAAAAAAGCAGCAGAAGCACTGGAAGGACAACTTTCTTAAAAAAATGAAAAAAATCAGTTGACGTTTCCGGAAAATATGTTATAATTCTTTGTAGTGCAATAAAAATACCCGAACAGTCGTATGATGCACAATACCAGGCTGGAGGGGAGGTTAGGTGTGAGACTATGTCAAATGTAATCGTAAAAGAAAACGAGACGTTAGACAGCGCTTTACGCAGATTTAAAAGAAATTGCGCAAAAGCTGGAATCCAGCAGGAGATTCGTAAAAGAGAACATTACGAAAAACCAAGCGTAAGACGTAAGAAAAAATCTGAAGCTGCTAGAAAACGTAAATATAACTAATATGTGCAGATAAATAGAGTGTCGTAAGACACTCTATTTTTAATGTGAATTAAAGATTGCAGAGGCAGTTGTTCATGCAGGGGAGATTATGAGTATACAAATTATGCAATAAAGGAGAAAAATGCAGGATTTCAAATCTAAAATTTCAAAAACTTTACCGAGACAAAGTGTTAAAACAATGAAATTTGATGCAAGAAATTCTTGACAATTGGGAAATATCACTATAATATAGAAAAAGGACAAGATGTCTTGTAAAACCCGGATGCAATTTATCTATTTGGGTATTTCTATTTTCAGGAGGTAATAATGATGTCATACGTTGATGAAGTAATTGATTTAGTTGTAAAGAAAAATCCTGCAGAGCCGGAATTTCACCAGGCAGTCAAAGAAGTACTGGAATCCCTGCGAGTAGTAGTAGAAGCAAATGAGGAGAAGTTCCGTAAAGATGCACTTCTGGAAAGACTTGTTGAGCCGGAAAGACAGTTCAAATTCCGTGTGCCATGGGTTGACGACAACGGACAGGTACATGTTAACACAGGATACCGTGTACAGTTCAACAGTGCGATCGGACCTTACAAAGGAGGTCTGAGACTTCATCCTTCTGTAAACCTCGGAATCATCAAATTCCTTGGATTTGAGCAGATTTTCAAGAACTCTCTGACAGGACTTCCGATCGGTGGAGGAAAAGGTGGTTCTGATTTTGATCCGAAAGGAAAATCAGACAGAGAGATCATGGCATTCTGCCAGAGCTTTATGACAGAGTTATGCAAATATATCGGCGCTGATACAGATGTTCCGGCAGGAGATATCGGTACAGGAGCAAGAGAGATCGGATACATGTTCGGTCAGTATAAGAGAATCCGCGGAGTATTTGAAGGGGTCCTGACAGGAAAAGGGCTTACTTACGGAGGATCTCTGGCACGTACAGAGGCAACAGGATACGGACTTCTCTATCTGACACAGGAGATGCTGAAATTAAACGGAATCGAACTGGCAGGAAAAACAGTTGCAGTTTCCGGTTCCGGAAATGTTGCGATCTATGCGACAGAGAAGGCACAGCAGCTCGGAGCAAAAGTTGTGACAGTCAGCGATTCTACAGGATGGGTATATGATCCGGAAGGTATCGATCTGGCAGCACTCAAAGAGATCAAAGAAGTAAAGCGTGCAAGACTTACAGAATATAAAAACTATCGTCCAAACGCAGAGTACCATGAAGGAAGAGGCGTATGGAGCGTAAAAGTGGACATCGCACTTCCATGTGCAACACAGAATGAACTTCATCTGGAAGACGCAAAAGCACTGGTTGCAAACGGATGTATTGCGGTTGCAGAGGGTGCAAATATGCCGACCACAATGGAAGCTACAGAATACCTGCAGGAAAACGGAGTTCTGTTTGCACCTGGTAAAGCAGCGAATGCAGGTGGTGTTGCCACATCTGCTCTGGAGATGTCTCAGAACAGCGAGCGTTTAAGCTGGACATTCGAAGAGGTAGACGGAAAATTACAGCAGATTATGGTAAATATCTGCCACAATATGGCAGATGCTGCTGAGAAATATGGCGCAAAAGGAAACTATGTAGTAGGTGCCAATATCGCAGGATTTGAGAAGGTTGTAGAAGCAATGACCGCACAGGGAATTGTATAAACGATATCACAAATCATACAAAAATAATCTCTAAAGCAAGCAAATATGTGAAATGAGCAGGCGGCAGTATTCGTCTGCTCATTTTGTGTATTCTGCTTGCTTTTTTTCAGAACAGGTGTTATAATCCATATCACTTAGAGACAGATCTGGTTTCTGAGTTCTAAAAATTCATGGAATCTGAAGTACAGATTCATCGTTTTATATGATTCAGAAGTGATGGTTTTCATCACATCAGTAAAATGTATTCCAGTTATAGCAAGAAGTATACAGGAGAGATAGACGAAACGTCTGTTTTATTTTTGTACCCGAAAGGAGGGAGCAGATGGAGGAGAATGATGGCATTCGCGCTCCGCCGACAGTTGTCTGACAGCAGTAGGAAAAGAAATGGAGGTGTGAATATAAGAAGAAAGAATCGGAGATATCTGGCAGCAGGTTTGACTGTATTTTCCCTGTTGTTTGGCGGTTTGCAGGTATGGGCTGCCGAGGAGCCGGATGCCGGATGGGAAACAAAGATACAGAAAGAAGAAAAAAGTAACATGGAAATACTGATCGCTTCGGAGCAGCCTTATACATATTTGAGTCAGATGAAAGAGCGTATACAGTTTGTGGGGGCACTTTCTCTGGGAGAGCTTTATCAGCTGCAGGAAATTTTACCTTATCTGATGATCAAAGAACACATTGGAAAAGAAAGGGCTGCGTGGGATACCAAAATGTATCTGGAAGTGGTTGAGGAATGGAAAAGACGGGAGGAAGCACTGATCAGTGAGGAAGAAAAGCAAAGCCTTACGGAAGCGCTTATAAAAATGCTTCCGGAAAACGGGCAATCTTATGTGATTGATGGAAAAGAAAGCCGGGTGGACAGTCTGCAGCGATATGGAGAGTTTTTGCAGACACAGGTGTCTTTTTCAGTGGAAGCATGCCTGGAAGAAATCCGAAACAGCAGAGCAGACGACAAAGAAGAGCCTGTTGAAAAAGAAGAAACATTGCCGGACAACGTGTCCAAAGAGCAGAAAGCAGAAGGCGCCTGCCGGATTGGAAATACATACTATGAGGATCTTTCGGCGGCTTTGCATGCAGTAAAGGATAATGAAACGATTTATATTGTACAGAGTCATGCGATGAAGGATAGTTTTGTATATGTGGAAAAGACCAGAACGAGAAAGTTTCAGAATGTCCGGATTTTGCCCGAGGGCGGTCCGAGAACGGTCAGGATGCCGGACCGGCACAGGCTGGCATTTACAAAATCAAGTGTTGCGATCGGAAGTAAAGGAAGCGATCCATTGACATTTGATTTAAGTGGGACTTCCGTTCCGGATTCGGATAATTTGTATTGTGGTGCCATTTGTGCAAATAAGGGAAGTTCTGTGACATTTGAAAATTGCGTTTTTCAAAATGGAGATCAGCTGTCAAGATGGATGATCCACGGAGAATATGGTTCTGTAACAGTGGATCAGTGTAAATTTCAAAATTGCGACAATGGAGTGGGAGTTGTTACAGAGGCAAGTTCTGCATTCACGCCGACAGAAATCAGTTTTCGCGTGCAAAATTCTGTGTTTGATGGGATTGCGGATATCGGAGCGGTTCACTTTTCTATACATAGGGCCAATATCCGTGCCGAGATTCAGAACAATGTATTTAAAAACTGCCGGATCGGGATTGGCGGAATCCGAAGTGATGAAGCTCCATATACCGGACCGATAAGTGCACGGATTCAGGGAAATACGTTTCAGAACTGTTATATCGGGGAAAGCTTCAGTCAGGGTACTTCGGTTGCAGCTTCTGCGTTTCAGGTAAATGTGTCCAATGAGAGGTATCATGGATGGCAAAGTACTTCACAGCATCCGAATGTGGGAGATCTCTACTCAGGATGGTTCAGTACCGGATTTTGCAATTCCAATGTAGAAGCAAGTGTGAATGGATGCAGCTATGAGAATGGCGTCCATGGAATTGCAACGATGAGTAAAGGGCGCACGGTGGTTAATAATACGACTCTGGCAAGAAACAATGCAAGAGAAGCTAATACGGAACAGTGCGGACAGAAAGGAAACGGTGGAGGTATCTTTCTCAATGGAGGAACGATTATATGGAATAGCGGAACGATTTGTGAGAATCAGGCAGATCTGGGAGGTGCCATTTATTTAAAGGATGGGGAGATTCTTTTGAAAGACGGCAGTTTTTATGGAAATCGTGCACAAAACCGGGGCGGAGGAATCTACAATCAGAATGGAACCGTGAAACAGGAAGGGGGAAATTTTTCCGCGAATACGGCAGAGATTGGTTCCGGTGTTTATCAGGATGGAATTTACCAGATGAGTGGTTCAGCATTGGTAGATGAAGGGAATGACGTATATCTGCCAGCTGAAAAATACATTGAGGTAATGCAAAAGCTTCAGTCTGTTCCTGCGGCAAGAGTTACACCGGACCGATATGAGAATGGCAGAATGGTCGTAAAGGTAAATTATGGAAACCGTACAGGAAGTATGGAGTGGGAGCGGTTTTTGCTGACACCACAAAGCAGATATTGCCTGCGCCCGGGAGATTATCAGGATCGGCGTGCAGGTACTTTAAAAGAAGCAGTTACGATCAGCAGTGAATATACGGTGCAGTATGATAAAAACACGAAAGCACAGGTGGAACAGATGCCGGAACCGTCTGTCAAATACTGGTATGAGAAAGCAGCGGTTTCGGAACAGATTCCAAAATGGCTGGACGTACCGTTTCTGGGATGGAATGAAAATCAGACGGCGAAAGAGGGACAGTATCAGCCGGGAGAAAATCTTCCTGCTGAGAAAAATCAGAATCTGACACTGTATGCAATCTGGGAGGACCGGGTATCGATTCGTTATCTGGGAAATCACGCAGAAGAAGGACAGGAAAAGTCGGAAATTGTTTCTTATGAGGATTGTCTCCAAAACGGATACCGGATTCAGAAAAATAAAGGCTATACAGATTATAAGAGGAGCAGGCATACATTTGCAGGCTGGGATCAGCGTGCGGATGTGGGCGCAAAAGAAGCGGCATTTCAGGAAAATCGCGAAAACAGAATTTCTTATGAAGAACTTCGAAAGATTGCTGCCAGTCAGAGAACCGAAACCGGGGAGAGCAGGGAAATGGCAAAAGTGGCATTGTATGCAATCTGGGACCGGGCTCCGGAGATTTCAGCACCGGATAAAGAGTACTTTGAAGGAGAGACCGTAAAAAAGGAGGATCTGTTGAAAGATGTTCAGAGTACGGATCGGGAAGATGGGGAATTAACTGCACAGATTAAGATCGTTCAGATTGAATATGCGCCCGGCAGACTGACAGAAGATGGAAAAGCGGATAAAGAGGTGAAAACATGGAAAGACGGAATGTCATCAGAAGAACTTCTGGATACGTGGTTTTTGCAGCTGGATAAAAAAGACAGCCCGGTCACACATAAAGTCGTATATCAGGTTACGGACAGCATTGGAAATATTACAGAAGAGTCCTGCAGCGTTAAGATCAAATATAATGAATTTCCGGTGATTGAAGCACAGGATCGCTATTTTACTCTTCAAGAGGCACAGCAGGGTGCAATTACGGAAGAAGTGTTAAAGGCTCAGGCAATATCAGAAGGAAAAGTAAAAGCCAATGACACGGAAGAAGGAGATCTTTCTGAAAAATTGAAACTTCTTGATTTTCATCCGGAGGAATTTCAAAAACTTACGGATTCCGGGTATATCGTGTTGAATTGGCATGTTCAGGACAGCATGGGTCCGGATGGCAAAGGAAAAGAAACGGTTCGGCCGTTTACTGTGTATGTTGTAAAGGATGGAGAAATTCCAAAAGCACCGCATAAACAGAATGTCCGTTTTATCAGTGAAAAATATTATCGGATTAATGAGAATGTGGATGCAGACGCTCTGACAGAGGACGAAAAAGAAGCATACAGTAAAAACGGAGGACTTCATGTAGACTCCAAGTGGTATCAGGAACAGGAGTATCAGGATGTGATCGAAAAGACATGGAAAAAGAATAGTGGAAAAGTATATCGTTTTACGCATGAGGATGCCAGAAGAGCGGAAGAATTTGTGGATATCCACGGAATCGGAAACAGTCGGGATGAGAATGCACTGGCGATGTTTGCAAATGAGTTTCTGAAATAAATTGACAATATCGAGTATCGATAATATAATGAATGTATAAATTATCGATACTCGATATTTCTTTTTGGGAGGAGGAAATCTCATGAGAACAAAGAAAAGAGTGTTTCGTAGTTTTGGATATCTAGAATGCGATGCATTTGCAGAATATCTAAAGGAAATGGCAGCATCTGGATGGCATTTTTCATTTCCGGAATTTACTACATCTGTTATGGTCAGAAAATTTTACGTCTTTCAGTGGAAGAACCTCTGACAAAAGAACAGATTCAGGTTGTGGAAGAACGACTGAAATTGAAAGAATAAAGAAGGGTGTGGACTATGGCAAGAGAGCAGTTTCAGACACTGACAGAGCCGATGTATTATATTTTGATCGCGTTATCCGAAGAATGCTGTGGAGTGGACATTATGGAAAAGGTGCAAAAAATTTCCGGCGGAAGAGTGAAGGTTGGTCCGGGAACGCTGTATACAATGCTGTCTAAATTTGAGGAAAATCAGATTATTTTCAGGACAAAAGAAGAAGGAAGAAGAAAGTCTTATGTGATCACAGAACATGGAAGAAAATTGCTGCAGGAAGAGCACGAAAGATTATGTATCATGCTGGCAGATTGGAATGGATATTTTGACAAAAACTTGCTATACTACAATAATAGACAAGAGAAGAAGGAGAACGAAAGATGAATATATTTGATATTCTCGGACCGGTTATGGTAGGACCGTCCAGTTCCCATACTGCGGGAGCAGCAAGGATCGGCTATATTACAAGAAAGCTGCTGGGGAGCCGACCGAAAAAAGCAAGGATCGGATTGAGCGGTTCTTTTGCGGCAACAGGGAGAGGACACGGAACAGATCGTGCTCTGGTAGCAGGGCTTTTGGGGATGAAACCAGATGATATGCGGATTCCGGATAGTTTTTCTGTTGCGAAACAGGAAGGACTGGAGTTTGAAATATACAATACACAGATTAAAGAAGCGCATCCAAATACAGCGCTTTTGGATGTAGAAGGAGTTGACGGAAAGACGATCGTGGTGCAGGCATCATCTCTTGGCGGCGGGAGAATTATGCTCAATGAACTGGATGAAATCACCGTAAACTGTACAGGCGCCTGTCCGACATTGATCATAAGAAACGAAGATAGCCCGGGACAAGTGGCAGAGGTGACTTCTGTATTATATGGAAAGAAAGTCAATATTGCCACACTTCAGCTTCACAGGGACAAGCGGGGCGGTTATGCGGTTATGGTGATTGAAACGGATCAGCCTGTAGAACCGGACACGATTCGGGATCTGGAACGTTTAAACGGTATCAGCAAAGTGACTTACATTGAGACAGAGGGGGTATAGCGGATGGCATTTCATTCATTAGAGGAGATTCAAAAATCCTGCCGGGAGAAGAACGTTTTGTTTTGGAGAGCGGTCCTTTTAGAAGATATGGCAGATCGATCTGTGACAGAGACGGAGTCAATGCAGTCGATGCAGCAGATGTGGACAGCGATGAAATCAGCGAGTGAGCAGTATGACAGGACACAGGTCTCTGCCAGCGGACTGGTCGGAAAGATGGGGGCGCAGATGGAGGAATACCGTCAGAGTAAAGAGCCGCTGTGCGGTCCATTTGTCTCAAAGGTGATCGCAAGAGCATTGGAGATGGGAGAATCCAATGCCTGTATGAAGCGGATCGTGGCAGCACCGACAGCAGGTGCATGCGGGGTGCTGCCGGCTGTACTGGTTCCCCTTTATGAAGAAGAACGGGTATCGGAAGATGAGGTGATCCATGCATTGTATACCGCGGCCGGTATCGGCCAGGTGATCGCATCCCGTGCATTTATTGCCGGAGCGGCAGGTGGATGTCAGGCGGAGATTGGAGCGGCATCTGCAATGGCAGCAGGCGCACTCGTGTTTTTACAGGGTGGAGATGAAGAGCAGATCTCACATGGAGCGGCCATGGCGCTGAAAAATCTGTTGGGACTGGTGTGCGATCCGGTAGCCGGTCTTGTGGAAGTACCCTGTGTAAAGAGAAATGTGATCGGAGCTGTCAATGCTTTATCATCTGCGGATATGGCACTGGCGGGAATTACCAGCAGGATTCCGCCGGATCAGGTGATCGATGCGATGAAGGAGGTCGGAGAGAGTATGCACGTCTCTCTGCGTGAGACAGGAGAAGGCGGAGTTGCCAATACGCCGGAAGCGCGGAAAATCAAGGAAAAACTGGGAATGTAGTATGGTTTGCAGAAAAAATCGTTGACAACAAAAGGAAAATGCTTTATAGTTTTCTTAAATAAAAGGGAGTAACCAGCGCTTATGGCGTGCACGATGTCGTCAATACGATGGAAAAGTTCATCCGTATCGTGATTAAATGGTGAGACTTTTGTTGCATACATAACTTGCAATAAAAGTCTCTTTTTTATTGCATAAAAGAAATGGAGGAATGAATGTGAAAAACTATTATCAGTTTTCTGCAGAAGAAGTCAAACAGGATATTAATGGAAAACAAGAGCCGTTGACAGCTGCGGAAGTAAAAGCACATCAGGAGAAGTTCGGACCAAACGAACTGGTAGAAGGGAAGAAAAAGACCACACTTCAGATCTTTCTGGAGCAATACAAAGATTTCCTTGTGATCATTTTGATCGCTGCAGCGATCGTCTCCGGATTTTTAGGAGATGCGGAGAGTGCCATTGTTATCCTGATCGTAATCACGATCAATGCGATTCTTGGTACGGTACAGACCGTGAAGGCAGAGCAGTCGCTGGCCAGTCTGAAAAAGCTCTCCGGACCGGAGGCAAAAGTATTGCGTGACGGAAGTGTTGTTCCGATTCCATCTGCAGAAGTAACAGTCGGAGATATCGTTATGCTGGATGCGGGAGATTATATTCCTGCAGACGGACGTCTTTTGGAGAGCGCCAGTCTGAAAGTAGACGAGAGTGCTCTGACAGGAGAAAGTCTTGGTGTAGAAAAAATGACAGATGCCATTGAAGGCGAGGTTCCGCTTGGAGACCGTACGAATATGGTATATTCCGGAAGCTTTGTCACATACGGAAGAGGTTCCTTTGTAGTAACCGGTATTGGTATGGAGACTGAGGTCGGTAAGATCGCAAGTCTGTTAAAGACCACATCTGAAAAGAAAACGCCACTGCAGGTGAATCTGGATCAGTTCGGACAGAAACTTTCCATCATCATTCTGGTGTTCTGTGGTATTTTATTTGGAATCAATGTATTCCGCGGTGGTAATATCGGAGATGCGTTCCTGTTTGCAGTTGCACTTGCAGTTGCAGCGATTCCGGAGGCACTTAGTTCTATCGTAACAATCGTACTTTCTTTCGGTACACAGAAGATGGCAAAAGAACATGCGATTATTCGAAAACTGCAGGCAGTGGAAGGTCTGGGAAGTGTTTCTATTATCTGTTCTGATAAAACAGGTACCCTGACTCAGAATAAGATGACAGTCGAGCAGTATTATGTCAATGAAACAGTGATTCCTGCAGATAAGATCGATGTGAAAGATTCTGAGCAGGAAAAACTGATGTATTTCAGTATTTTGTGTAATGATTCTACGAACGTAGATGGTGTGGAGATCGGAGATCCGACAGAGACAGCCCTGATCAATCTGGGAAGCAAGCTTGGTCTGGATATTCAGAAGATCCGTGGAGAATATCCGCGTGAGAGCGAAAATCCATTTGACAGTGACAGAAAACTGATGTCTACCAAGCACACGATTGATGAGACACCGATCATGGTTGTCAAAGGTGCGGTTGATGTCATTATGGGACGTACAGCAAGCATCCAGTGTGGAGATGAAGTGCGTGCCATTACTCCGGAAGATATTGAGAAAATCGAAGCACAGAATCAGAGCTTTTCAAGAGAAGGGCTTCGTGTTCTCGGATTCGCCTACAAGGCAGTATCTGCGGAAGAAGAGTTGTCTCTGGAAGATGAAAACAATCTGACATTCCTTGGTCTGATCGCTATGATGGATCCGCCGAGAGAGGAATCTATGGCAGCGGTTGCGGAATGTAAGAGAGCGGGTATTCGTCCGATCATGATCACAGGTGACCATAAAGTGACAGCGGCAGCGATTGCAAAACGAATCGGAATTCTGGAAGATGAATCAGAAGCATGTGAAGGTGCAGTGATCGATTCGATGTCCGATGAGGAACTGAAAAACTTTGTAGAAGGTATTTCTGTTTACGCACGTGTTTCACCGGAGCATAAGATCCGTATCGTACGTGCATGGCAGGAAAAAGGAAATATCGTAGCCATGACAGGAGACGGTGTCAATGATGCACCGGCACTCAAACAGGCAGATATCGGAGTTGCTATGGGTATCACAGGAAGTGAAGTATCAAAGGATGCTGCTTCTATGGTACTGACAGATGATAACTTTGCAACAATCGTCAAAGCAGTAGAGAACGGAAGAAATGTTTACCAGAACATTAAGAATTCCATTCAGTTCCTGCTCTCCGGTAACTTCGGAGCAATCCTGGCAGTATTATATGCATCTATCGCAGGACTTCCGGTTCCATTTGCACCGGTACATCTGTTGTTCATCAATCTTTTGACAGACAGTCTTCCGGCTATTGCCCTTGGACTGGAGCCGCATTCGAAAAAGGTAATGGATGAAAAACCGAGACCGATGAATGAATCAATCCTGACAAAAGATTTCCTGACAAAGATCGGAACAGAAGGTCTTTGCATCGGAATCACGACAATGATCGGATTTATGATCGGTCTGACGGGAGAAGGCGGAAACGCAGTACTTGCCAGCACAATGGCATTTGGAACACTGTGTACAGCAAGGCTGGTACACGGATTTAACTGTAAGTCTGATTATCCGGTAATCTTCTCCAAGAGATTCTGGAACAATATTTATCTGATCGGAGCATTCCTGCTTGGTCTGGTATTGATCACTTGTGTAATGACGATTCCGGCACTGGATGAAGTGTTCAAAGTACAGACACTGACCTTTACACAGTTGCTGATCGTATATGGTCTGGCACTTGTAAATCTTCCGATCATTCAGCTGATGAAAAAAATCAAACTGATGTTCAGAAAAAATAAATAAATAGGCAATGAAAAAGTCCCATTGGAAAGTTTGATCCAATGGGACTTTTTTCTGCCCTTTTCAGGTGTGACGTTTGATCGTCTCTTTTAATACATATTTTTTATCACTGTAGCGGTCCACAATATAACGGTTTGCTTTTTTCTCCAGATCGTCGGAAAGTGGAGCGAGGGTTATTTCTTCACCGTATTTGCGCTTCAGCGCCCGCTCTAACAGATAGTCACAAACTTGCGGATTCTTCGGAAGAAGAGGTCCGTGCAGGTAGGTTGCGATCACATTCTTGTATACAACGCCTTCATAACCGGATTTTCCGGTATTTCCCAGTCCGAAAAATACTTTTCCAAATGGAGTGTGATCTCCGATATAAGTGCGGCCTCCATGGTTTTCAAATCCTACAACAGGAGTGTCAAACAGCGGACTGTTCAGGATAATGTTGCGGATGAGACGCTCCGGCTCCCATTCGGTCGTGATATCCAGAATGCCAAGACCTTCGATCATCTTTTTATCGGTTTTATAATATTTGCCGAGCAGCTGATAGCCGCCGCAGACGGCAAGCACAACGCCGTTATCCTCTACATATTCTTTGAAATCCTTGCGGATCTCTTTTAGATATCCGCAGACGAGCTCTTGTTCTCTGTCAGAACCTCCGCCCAGAAGTACGATATCCAGTTTGGAAAAGTCAATGTTATCTCCGGAGAGTACGGGAATGACTTCTGCCTCGATTCCGCGCCAGTTGAGACGTTTTCGGAAACACTGGATATTTCCGCGGTCTCCGTACAGATTCAACAGGTCGGGATATAAGTGTCCAATTGTCAGTTTCATGCCTGTTCTCCTTTCTGTTCCTTTGTATTTTGCGCCAGTTCTTTGAGCATTCGGTTTGTGCGGTAAAGCCCGGAGTAGTTGACAATGATGTAGAGATTTTTCGTTCCGTTTTCGGTCAGCTCTTCAACACGGGAGCGCATATCATCAGTTGAAGTACAGTCGATGTCCTCATATTTGAGACGAAGCCCCATGTCATGTTTGCGGGTTCCGCACGTTGTGATGGTAGCTGCATTGCTGTCTGCAAGATATTGGAAATCGACATCCCAAAGCCAGGAAACATCTTCTCCGTCTTGGTAGGTATCATTGATCTGAATGATAATATCCTTTGGTTTTGGATCTTTTAAGACGAGAGAAATCTTCTGCTGGAATCCGATCGGGTTTTTGGACAGGTGAAGCTGTACTCTGGCACCGTTGATCATCAGGATTTCTTCCCGGTTGTTTCCATAGTCAAAAGACTCTGCCATCTCTTTAAAATGTGCCATCGGGGCATGCATGGTATGCAGTGCCGTATAGGCAGCAAGGGTGTTGTAAATATTGTAAGGCGTCCGTACCGTAGAATCTAGGTGCAGATCTCCCATATCGAAGGCGTAGAGTTCATCTTTGAGCGTGATCTGTGTAGCTGTAAAATCAGGATCCGGGCGCTCCCATCCGCAGTTCGGGCAGTGATAAATTCCAAGCTGTCCATAATGGAAGAAATCATACTGCAGTTTCTTTCCGCATTTTCGGCAGAAAATACTTTCCCGGATCTCAGAGCGGGAGATGTCATCAAAAATCTGTTCGCTGATCCCGTATGTCACAAACGGATTGCCGCTTGTTTCCGCCAGGGAATAGGAAAGAATATCATCGCAGTTGATGATCAGTGTCGTATCCGGGACACTGGTGACGGCTGTTTTCAATTTGTCAAAGGTAATATCTACTTCACCGAACCGGTCCAGCTGATCTCTGGAAATGTTTGTCAAAAGCGCACAGTCCGGTTTTAACTGAGGGAGAACTCCCACAGATGCGATCTCATCGACCTCAATGCAGGCATAATCCGCATTCAGCTGTCCGTGCTTGTCTGTGGCCAGAACAAATGCCGAAATAATCCCGTTGAGCATGTTGGCTCCGGTGCGGTTGATGATCACGGTTTTTCCCTCGGCCTTCAATGCTTTGTATAAAATGGCATTGGTCGTTGTTTTCCCGTTGGTTCCCATGGTAACGATCGTCTTCTCCCGGATCTGGGAAGCCATGACGCTTAAAATATTGGGATCGATCAATCTTGCCACATATCCGGGGAGGGTAACGCCGCTTCCGCGGTTTAATTTTTTGATCAGGGCACTTGTCCCTTTTGCACATGTAATTGCAAGTCTGCTTCTTAATTTCATAGTAATCCACTATCATCCTTTTCTTTGAAATACTTGTATTATTATAAGGGAAATGGAGGAAGAAGACAAGGAATCTGCATGATTTTCCTGTTTTAGAAGAAGAGTTTTTGAAGATTTTCTAAAGTTTTCTGGAATCTACTGGAAAAACGCATTCAGTGTGTTAAAATGTAAGCAATTATACGAAACAAAGATCCTATCAGGATTGGACATACGGAAGGAAGCGAGAAAAATGCGGCAGAAAAAGCGTGGAGAAAGAAGAGTAAAACGAAGCATAGACGAAACGCAGACGATGGAGATCACACTGGAGAAGCGGATTCCCACCACAAGATACCGACCGGATCATCAGACGGGGCTGACTGCGCAGCAGGTGCAGGAGCATCGGATGCATGGGTGGACCAATCAGCCGGTGGATCCGCCGTCTAAGACTACAAAAGAGATCATTCAGGAAAATGTCTTTACCTATTTTAACCTGATCTTTCTGGTACTGGCAGTTCTGCTTTGCCTGGTCGGTTCCTTTCGAGATCTGACCTTTTTACCTGTAATTGTATTGAATACTCTGATCGGGATCATTCAGGAGACCAGGGCGAAAAAAGTACTGGATAATCTGACGATGCTCAATGCACCTCATGCAATGGTGATACGGGATGGAAAGAAGAGTCAGATCAATGCAGAAGATCTTGTGGTAGATGATATCGTAATCTTCGAAGCCGGAAATCAGGTGTGTGCGGATGCCGAAGTGTGTGCAGGAGAAGTGCAGGTCAATGAGTCGCTTCTGACCGGAGAATCGGATGAGATCACAAAACGAAAAGGCGATCAGCTGATGTCCGGAAGTTTTATTGTATCCGGACAGTGTCATGCAAGGCTTGACAAAGTGGGGGCGGATTCTTATATTTCCAGGCTGACACTGGAAGCAAAAGCTATGCAGAATACAGAACAGTCGGAGATGATCCGTTCTCTGGACAAGCTGGTCAAATGGGTCGGCGTTGCCATCATTCCAATCGGGATTATTTTGTTTATTCAGGCATTTGTATTTCAGGGCGAAGGGTTTCGATCCAGTGTGACGTCCATGATCGCGGCTGTGATCGGAATGATCCCGGAAGGGCTGTATCTGCTTGCCAGTGTGGCGCTTGCAGTAAGTTCGATCCGTCTGGCACAGAAAAAAGTATTGCTGCATGACATGAAGTGTATTGAGACGCTTGCCCGGGTCAATGTACTGTGTGTGGACAAGACCGGAACGATCACGGAAAATACAATGGAAGTGCAGGATGTGATTCCGACCAAGGAATACGAGGAAGGTGAGCTGTGCCCGCTTTCGGAGCTTCTGGGAGATTTTACGGCAGCACAGAGCAGTGATAATATTACCATGGAAGCAATGAAACGGTATTTTAAAATCGCATCCGGGAAGAAGGCTGTGGCAAAGACGGGATTTTCTTCCGCATCCAAGTACAGCAGTGTGACGTTTGAAGAGGCGTCCTATGTGTTGGGAGCACCGGAATTTGTGCTCAAAGAACAGTATGAAAATTATGAGGAAGCAATCAGTGCACATGCGTCCAAAGGAGCCCGCGTTCTGGTATTTGGAACAGCAAAAGAAGAACCGGATGGGAAGCCTTTGAAAGAAGCAGTCACGCCTCTGGCTTATGTACTGTTAGCAAACCCGATCCGTCAGGAGGCGAAAGAGACCTTTACGTATTTTGCGGAGCAGGGTGTGGAGGTGAAAGTTATTTCCGGGGACAATCCCCTGACCGTGTCAGAGGTGGCAAAAGAGGCGGGAATCGCAGGCGCAGAACGATACGTGGATGCGTCCACGCTTCATACGGAAGAGGAGATGCGGGCAGCAGTCCTGAACAATGCAGTATTTGGCCGTGTCACTCCGAACCAGAAGCGGAAATTTGTGCAGATATTGAAGGAAGAAGGAAAGACTGTGGCCATGACCGGAGACGGTGTCAACGATGTGCTGGCCTTAAAAGATGCGGACTGCAGTATTGCTATGGCATCCGGAAGTGATGCAGCGGCACAGGCATCCCAGCTCGTCCTGCTGGAATCGGATTTCTCCTGTATGCCGGAAGTGGTACTGGAGGGAAGAAGAGTCGTCAATAATATTCAGCGGTCAGCCAGTCTGTTCCTTGTAAAAAATATTTTCTCGTTCCTGCTGTCGCTGGTATCCTTTGTATTTATGTTTACCTATCCGCTGGAACCGTCTCAGATTTCACTGATCAGTATGTTTACGATCGGAGTACCGGCATTTTTCCTGGCACTGGAGCCGAATAAGAATATAATCAAAGGGCATTTCCTTACAAATGTATTCTTAAAAGCACTTCCTGCGGCACTGACTGATGTGCTGGCAGTTGGGGCGCTGGTCATATTCGGACGGACATTTGGAGTGAGTTCAGCCGATATTTCCACAGCAGCAACGATGCTGTTATCCATTGTCGGATTTATGATCCTGTACACGATCAGTGCACCGATGAATGTACTGCGCGGTGTGATTCTTGGCGGATGTATCGTGGGACTTCTGTTCTGCAGTATTTTCCTCAATGACCTGTTTGCGATTACAGGGATGACTACGAAGTGCGTGATGCTGTTTGTGGTATTTGCCATCGCGACAGAGCCGGTGCTGCGATATCTGACCTGGCTGATTGGAAAGCTGCGATTCTATTATAAGCGGCTCAGAGGACAGAAAGAAGTGTAGGAAGCGGACAGTCCGGATAGAATGTAAAACATAAAAACGAGATGCGTCACATGGGAATGCATCTCGTTTTGTGTTTTACTAAAATTTATTTAAATTCCATCCGGATATTCTACGCCATCCGGCAGAGGATCCCATTCATTCAGCCCCAGATGCTGTTTGAATTTTGCCTGTTCCATGGTAATCTTGACCGGATCTTCGGCAAGGTATTCCATCAATTCGTCAATTCCCTCCCGGGTCACGTTATTTACAAGAAAAATACGATCGCAGCCGGCATTTAAAAGCCACTGTTTTATCATAGGAACATTGGCATAGGGGGAATCGGTCTTGGTAATGATGCCGATCAGCGGCCGCAGGATAAACGTGCGCAGACAGGGACTAAACAGGTTGTATGGTTCATCCGCTGCCTGAACGATCCCGACAACGTCCGCTTCAAAAGAAAAGCATGCAAGACCGGCACCGAACTGTTTTGACTCCGCATATTCTCCCGGAGAGTCAATGGTATCATCCGCCGTAATCGTATATTGTGTTTTTTCATAGTGAAGCTCTTCCCCTTTTAATGCCTGTGTCAGGGAAGTCTTTCCGGCTTCACTTCTTCCCATCAAAAATAATTTTTTCATATCGTCATGTCTCCGGTCCTCTTAGTTTTTATGGATCTCACAGGTGCGAAATCCCAGATCTTCATGAAAAAATCGAACGACTTCTTCCACCGCAGTCTGTACCTGTGACAGACCGCCGGTTAAAATGAGGGAACCGCAGAAGCGATCCATAAATCCAATTTCTACATCGGCGCTTTTCATTGCCACATCCGCAGCAACGACAACTGCTTCCCATGGGGTAAAACGGATCAGACCAATGGATTCTCCGGTGTGATCCTCCCCCTCATGTACACCGATATGCAATCCCAGATTCTGATAAACAGGGGTCTGGGAAGTATTGATGATGTGAGCCAGACAAACTTCTTTGCCGGGAACACGAACACGTGTCATGCGCAGTTTTTTCCCTTTCAGATGCTCATAGTCATCATTGAAAATCTTTTCCAGAAGTTCTTCCTTTGTTATACGAGTCATAGTCACACTTCCTATCTCTTTGTAATATCACAAACGACATATCCCAGAGAATCTCTGAAAAAGGTTACCACTTCTGTCAGGGCAGACATGACGTCTGAAATCTCTCCTGTGATGATGAGTGTTCCTGTAAAACGATCTGCAAATCCAAGGTAAATGTTTCCGCTTTTTACTGCGATATCGGATGCGATGACAGCAGATTCCGGCGGCGTCATATTCATAATTCCGATAGCAGAAGAACGATAATCGACCTGTGGATTCAGACCAAGTTTCTGATATACGATCGGCGCCGGACCACCCATTACATGAGCAAAGGTGATCTCTTTGCCGGCTACGGTCTCCTGCACGATTCGGATCTGTTCTTCATGGTTGTTTGACATTTAAAAATTCCTCTCTTTCATAACATAAGTAAATGATACTATTTGTGGAATTTTCTGTCAAGGTTACATATCCTGTCACGATAAACATTGACAATGCCGGAAATATATGATACCATGAAAAAACAGTTTAGTATAGTAAAGTGGTCAATCATTAGCATGATGACGTACAAACAGGGAGGAAACAAAGATGAAAAAGAAATTAGCGCTGATTTTGGCAGGGACAGCGATGGCAGCAATGGTACTGGCAGGATGTGGAGAAAAAAACAATGCATCCGGGGAAGATGCAAAGACAGCAGAAAGTGTGGAAGATAAGAAAACGTTTACGGTAGGATTTGATGCAGAATATCCGCCATACGGATATATGGACGAGAACGGAGAATACACAGGATTTGATCTGGAGCTGGCAGAGGCAGTCTGTAAACTGGAAGGCTGGGAGCTTGTAAAAAAACCGCTCAACTGGGATTCCAAAGACATGGAACTTAATTCCGGTTCGATTGACTGCATCTGGAATGGATTTACCATGAATGGAAGGGAAGACGATTATACATTTTCAACTCCGTATGTAGACAACAGTCAGGTGATTGTTGTGGCAGAAAAATCCGGTATTGATACCCTGGAAGATCTGGCGGGAAAGACAGTCGGTGTACAGGCTGCAAGCGCGGCACTGGATCTGCTGAAGAGTGAAGAAGAAGGCGGTCAGAAAAAACTGGCAGATACATTTGGAGCTTTGAATGAGTTTGCAGATTACAACACCGCATTTACCGAGCTTCAGGCAGGCGCGCTGGATGCACTTGCAATCGATGTGGGAGTTGCCAATTATCAGATCAAGTCCAGAGGGGAAGGATATAAGATTCTGGATGAGACATTGAATACAGAGCAGTATGCGATCGGGTTTAAGAAAGGAAATCAGGAGCTGTGCGACGTAGTCAATGCGGATCTGAAAAAACTGACAGAAGACGGAACAGTTGCAAAGCTGGCTGAGAAATACGAGATTGCGGATATGGTGACTTTAAAATAAGAGGGGAAGAGACATGAGTTTTGATGTGATGTTGAGGCAAATGACAGCAGGATTCGGACAGACCTGCCTGATCTTTTTTATGACGCTGATCTTTTCTCTGCCTCTGGGGATGCTCGTATATTTCGGAAGGGTGAGCAGGATCAAGCCGATCAGCTGGATCGTGAAGATCTATATCTCGATCATGCGCGGAACCCCGTTGATGCTGCAGCTTCTGGTGTGGTATTTCGCACCGTATTATCTGTGGCAGATGAATATCGGCGGGTATAAGCTGACGGCGATCCTCCTTGGATGCTCTCTGAATTATGCGGCATATTTTGCAGAAATTTATCGTTCCGGAATCGAATCGATCCCGAAAGGACAGTATGAGGCAGCCACACTTTTAGGGTATTCCAGAGGGCGGACATTTTTCCGGATCGTGCTGCCGCAGATGGTAAAGAACGTGCTTCCGTCTGTGACAAATGAAGTGATCACACTGGTGAAGGATACGTCCCTTGTGTATTCCCTGTCTTATATTGAGATGTTTGCAGTGGCAAAACAGATTGCGGCGGCACAGACAACCGTACTTCCATTTTTTATTGCCGGTGTTTACTACTATATCTTTAACTATGTGGTTGCCGGAGTGATGGAATTATTTGAAAAAAAGCTGAATTATTATCATTAGGAGGTTTCCGGAATGAGTCTTTTGGAAATGAAACATATCAAAAAAGAATTCGGCGGGATGCCGGTGATCCGGGATATTTCGCTTTCTGTGGAGCAGGGAGAGATTCTGGCCATCATCGGACCGTCCGGTTCCGGCAAGTCTACGCTGCTCCGCTGTGCGACGATGCTGGAGACGATCGATGACGGTGAGATTTTGTATCTGGGAAAAAGAGCGGCATGGGTGGAAAATGGAAGACCCGCGTTTCCGAAAAAGCAGGAGATGAAAGAGATTCAGTCCTGCTTTGGTCTGGTATTCCAGAACTTTAATCTGTTTCCTCATTTTTCCGTCATCAAAAATATTACAGATGCACCGATCCGTGTGCAGAAGCGAGAGAAAGAAGAAGTCTATGAGGAGGCGAAGAAGCTCCTTACAAAGATGGGACTTGCGGATAAGGCGGATGCATATCCGTATCAGCTCTCCGGAGGGCAGCAGCAGCGTGTATCGATCGCACGGGCACTGGCGATGAAACCGAAGATGCTGTTTTTTGATGAACCGACTTCTGCGCTGGATCCGGAACTGACTGGGGAGATTTTGAAGGTGATTAAGGATCTGGCGGCAGAGCATATGACTATGGTGATCGTGACACATGAAATGAATTTTGCGCGGAACGTGGCTGATAAGATCATCTTTATGGATAAAGGTGTCATTGCGGTGGAAGGCACTCCGGAAGAGGTCTTTACATCAGAACATGGAAGAATGCAGGAATTTTTGGGGAAATTATCGGTGGAATAATAAAAAGGAATGAGACAGGGAACCTTCGGCGGTAGCGGGAGGTTCCCTGTTTTGACAAATATTTTTCGCAATAAAATATCCAGATTCTATGCAGGCGATCCTCCATGCGGTAAAATAAGTATAAGAAATTTTTCGCATAGGAGGATTTTACCCTATGAGAAAACAAGAAAAAAGAGAACGCAAAAAACAGGATCGTGGAATTGTTAATTTTATGATGGTGAGTAATCACTTTTTCCATTCTTTGAGGGAATGGATTTTAGAAATGGATGATCCCAGAAATCAAAGTTATATTACCTATACATAGGCTGACTTGGGATATATGGCTATATTAAAAATTGTATGTGCCCAGTATTCTATGCGTGAAATGGAAGAAATGTTCCGAATTAAACCGAATCACTACTCAAATTCAAGATTATCTTATTAGCCTTAATCACCTTAATCAAGGTCTTGTTGATGAGTTTGGACAGGTATATAAGGCATTTGAATACCTTGATAAAGATTATATTTCTGGCATTGTGGCTTCTATTAAGGCTGCTGAAAAAGTAAGTATGGAGGAACAAAAAGATCGTAAGGATATTAAGGAGCTTATCGAACAACATAAACAGGCTATTGCCGTTCTAAAAAAGTTTAAGGCAGATATTGAAAAACTCAAGCATTTAACTGATATTGATAAGGCTTGGGAGCTGATTGAGAAGCAAACAAAGCTATCAAAGGAACTTAGCGATTACATAGCAGGTTTATCAAAACTGAAGCACCTCAAAGATATTGATGAACATTGGGATAATACTGAAAGTATTGTAAGGAGCATGGAGTGCATTAAAGAGTCCATTGAAACGCAGAGTAAGACTATTTCTATTTTTGATGAAACAGTTCGGAGTTTGCAAACAGAGCAGAGGAACTTTATTGAGGAAATCAATAAAGTGCTTTATGAATTTCGAGAGAATTTCGATAATCAGGTCAAAATGCTTGTCAACTCACAGACGGAAAAACTGAGTGACATAGAGAAATCACACGCACAGGCTGTTGAACAACTTGTGGGTGAACAGCGTGAAAAGCTATCTGCTATCGAGAAAGATCAAAATGAAAAATATGATTCTGTTATTAAGGAGCAAACCTTGACTCTAAGCAGAATTGAAAAAACGCAGAAAGAAACATTCGAACAGTTATCTGAGGAACAGTCGGCAATGCTTGAACAGATTTTCAATGAACAATCTGCTAATTGGGGAAAAACAATCAAATTGTTTGAAGAAGAAAAGACAGCTCTTAATGAACAAGTTGCTAATATTACGCAGAAGGTAAAATTTTCCTATCTTGTAGCTGGCGGAGCGGTGACTTCAACTATCATTCAATTGTTTCTGAATATATTAGGAGTCTTGTAAATGAAGGATAATATTTTCAAAACGGAAATACTGGATTACGCATCAAAACTGGATGCTGTAACAAATTTGTATGGGGAAATTGTAAAAGCAGCGTCGGCTATTGTCGAAGAACATGATAATTCGTCAACGGTATATCTAATCAATCATATATCAAAACTCATTAAGTCAGCTGAGTCACCAAAAGACTTGAAACGTCTTGCCAATGCCTTGAAAGATAGCATAATGAAATTTTATGGCTATCACTACATTCTTGAATCACAAGATATGGGGGGAGAAGTTGATAACGATACTCGTTCACTTGACGAGCTTCTTGAGGACTTAAATAAGTTGATTGGTTTAGAAGGGTTCAAAGAAAAAGTGAATGATCTCATAGCTTTTCAAACTGTCCAGTTACTCAGAGAAAAACAAGGATTACATTCCCACAAGGGAACCATGCACCTTGCTTTCACAGGAAATCCTGGAACAGGTAAAACAACAGTTGCTCGTATTGTTGGGCGGATTTACAAACAGATAGGGCTTTTATCCAAAGGACATTTTGTTGAAGTTTCCCGAACGGATTTGATTGCAGGCTACCAAGGTCAAACGGCTCTTAAAGTCAAAAATGTTATTGATGAAGCAAAGGGTGGAGTACTTTTTATAGACGAAGCATATAGCATTACAGAAAATGACCATAGTGATTCTTATGGTCGAGAGTGTCTTACCGAGTTAACCAAGGCACTTGAAGATTATAGAGATGACTTGGTTGTAATTGTTGCTGGATATACAGAACCAATGAATCATTTCTTTGCTTCAAACCCTGGACTGAGATCTCGCTTCAATACATTTATTGAATTTCCAGATTATTCAGATGAAGAATTATTGAGTATGTTTATCAAGTTGTGTGAAGAAAACGATTATCATTTAGCTGATAATGTTGAAGAATGTATTCGTGATATTTTTCAGAAGCAAGTTATAGATAAAAAGGAGAATTTTGCCAATGGTAGGCTTGTAAGAAATATCTACGATGATGTAACGATGAACCATGCAAGGCGGGTAGTAAAAATGAATGCCCCAAGTCGAGATGACTTATCTCTGATCATCTGTGATGACTTTAAGAACATTGGGTTAGACTATTGAAATGAGGAAAACACTATAGCTGAATAATGACCAGACCAAAGGCGATCAACCGTAAAAAGTTGGTCTCCACCGACAGCGAGGAGCAGGCGAGCAGTTATGAGGTGCAGGTGGAGCATTACACACAGTTTATTGAGAAGAATCCGGAGTGGGAGCTGGCGGGCATTTTTGCGGATGACGGAATCAGCGGTACGAATACCAAAAAGAGAGAAGAATTCAACCGCATGATCGAGGCTTGCATGGCGGGCCACATCGACATGATCATCACAAAATCAATCAGCCGGTTTGCGAGAAACACGCTGGACTGCCTGAAATATATCCGGAAACTGAAGGAGAAGAATATTCCTGTTTTCTTTGAAAAAGAGAACATTAATACGATGGATTCCAAAGGAGAGGTGCTGCTTACCATTATGGCGAGCCTTGCACAGCAGGAAAGCCAGTCCTTGAGCCAAAACATTAAATTGGGATTACAGTACCGATACCAAAATGGAGAGGTTCAGGTCAACCACAACCGTTTCCTCGGATACACAAAAGACGAGGATGGGCATTTGATCATTGAGCCTACGGAGGCAGAGGTTGTAAAACGCATCTACCGGGAGTATCTGGAGGGCAGTAGTCTACTCCAGATAGGAAGAGGGCTTGAGGCGGATGGAATACTGACGGCGGCGGGAAAAGCGAAGTGGCGTCCGGAAACGCTGCGGAAGATTTTGCAGAACGAGAAGTACATTGGGGATGCCCTTTTACAGAAAACCTATACGGTGGATTTCCTTAATAAAAAGCGGGTGCAGAATAATGGAATCGTACCGCAGTATTATGTGGAGAACAGCCATCCACCTATTATCCCCCGAGATCTCTATATGCAGGTGCAGGAGGAAATGGTGCGGCGGGCAAACCTCCACAGTGGGGAGAAACGGAAGAAACGAGTTTACAGCAGTAAGTACGCTTTGTCCAGTATTGTATATTGTCCAAAATGCGGCGATATTTACCGCAGGATTGCATGGAATAACCGTGGGAAACACTCCACTGTTTGGAGGTGCTGTACCCGTGTGGAGCATGGACCAACGGCCTGTGATGCACCGACTATTCAGGAATCAAAACTGCAGGCGGCAGTGATAAAGGCGATCAACCTTACGCTTGGCGACAGAGAAAGCATGATGGCTACTCTCCAGGAAAACGTGGAGGCAGTAATCCGGCAGGAGGACGAAATCTCGTCGGAAGGGATTGAGGCAAAACTGCTGGAACTGCAAAAGGAACTTCTGAAACTGACAAATTCGAAAAAGGATTATAACAGTGTTGCGGATGAGATTGACAGACTGCGGGAATTGAAACAGAACGCTCTGGTGGAGAGCGCTGAGCGGGAGGGATTGAAACAGCGGATCAGGCAGATGCGGGAGTTTTTGGAACAGCAGTCCACTGAGGTCACGGAGTATGATGAACTGCTGGTGCGGCGGTTAATTGAGAAGGTCACGGTTTACGATGATCGGTTTGAAGTGGAATTCAAATCCGGGGCGAAGGTAAGAATAAAAAGGTCATAAAAGTGAGCAAAGCAGATTGAAAGCTGTCAGGCGCTATGATAAAATAATGATGGGTATTTTGCCTTCATTCATATTGTTGCGCTTTGTGGTAATACTATATTGTTAATGAGATTAGGAAGGACGTAATGATATGGATAGTTCAGCGTATTTCTTTTGTAATATTCATGATTATGATGAATTGATATACAAAACTAGAAATGCAGAAAAAAATAATTATAAAAGGCAAAAGTATAAAATAATAGATACTATCATGTTGGATGATGAAAATTTCCAAAAATTCAAAAAAAATTTTGAGTGTCCATGGAATTTTCTTCGGTATATTACCGCTAAGTTAAGATTTTCAAAAGAATGTGAATATCTTTGTCTAGCGGTAATAAATGAACATAGCGATGCTATAATTTTGGTCTGTTCATTCCAGTATTCTTATCCAAAATTTGTAGCAGTTGTAAGGAGAACAAAATATGGAAAAAAAATATATTGATATTTTTGCGGGATGTGGAGGGCTCTCTTTAGGTCTGCATAATGCTGGATGGAAAGGCTTATTTGCAGTAGAAAAAAACGAAGATGCTTTTTCAACTCTTAAATATAATTTGATTGATAAGTTAGGCCATTTTGAGTGGGTTGATTGGCTTAATAAAGAGAACTATGATATCAATGAATTGTTGAGAGAACATAAAAAGGAACTAAAGGAATTGCGGGGAAGCATACCTTTAGTTGTTGGTGGACCGCCATGTCAGGGATTTTCAATGGCAGGACAAAGAAATGCAAAAGATAAAAGGAATCAGTTAGTTAACTCTTATGTGAAATTTGTAGAATTGGTTAGGCCAGAATATATTTTCTTTGAAAATGTACATGGATTTACAATAGCTTTTAAAGATGAAAAAAATGATAATAGGAAAGGCATCCCTGCTTCAGCGTACATAATAAAAAAATTGAAAAAATTGGGGTATGATTTGAAAGATGAAATTATCGATTTTTCAGAGTATGGAGTACCGCAAAAACGAAAAAGATTTATTTTAGTAGGATGCTTAAATGGAGAAGCAAAAGAATTCTTTGAAATTTTGAAAGAAAATAAAGAAAATTTTTTAAAAGCAAAGGGGTTAAAAGTCATTACACCAATATCTGAGGCTATCGGAGATTTATTGAAGAGCAATGGAGAAGTGGACTGTCCAGATTGCAAAAGGTTCAAATCAGGAGTATATGGAAAGGCTGTTAGCGAATATGAGACTTTTATGAGAGATGGTGTGAATGATGATGATATTCCAGATAGTCATAGATTTGCTAATCATAGAGAAAATACAGTGACTCTTTTTAAAAAGATGCTAAAAGAATGTGATCGTGGAAAACGGTTATCTGGTCAAAAAGATAATATCCCTGACCTAAAAAAGAGAGGGGTAATTGTTTTAGAGGCAACACAAGTTTGTAATACAATAACGGGTCATCCAGATGATTACATTCATTATTTGGAACCAAGGATCATGACAGTTCGAGAATGCGCAAGAATACAAAGTTTTCCTGATTGGTTTAAGTTCAGGGGGAGATATACAACAGGAGGAGAAACTAGGAAGATTGATGTTCCCAGATATTCTCAGGTAGGAAATGCAATTCCGCCATTATTTGCTGAGCAAGTTGGGAATGCTTTGAGTGATATGATATGCAGGAGAGAAAATGGATTGGAATTTTAAAATAAGCACAGGTTTAAAAAATCTGATAGGTCGTGAATTAATCACCAATGAATTTATAGCCATTTTTGAGTTGGTGAAAAATTCTTATGATGCAGGTGCCAAAAAAGTTATCATAAAATTTGAAAATATATATGCGGAGAATAGCCGAATACTTATATCTGATGATGGTCATGGCATGAATAGTACTGATATTCAAGAAAAATGGCTTTTTGTTGCATATTCAGAAAAAACAGAAGGTAAACGAGCAGGAACATATAGAGATAATTTTTCGGAACGAGTCTACGCAGGTGCAAAAGGTGTAGGACGTTTTTCTTGCGATCGTTTAGGAGAAAAACTAAAATTATTTTCTCAAAAAAAAGGGGAATCTACAGTAAATTACATTGACATTAACTGGTCACAATTTGAAATTGATTCTAAAGAAGAATTTATACATGTACCAGTTAAGCATGGAACATGTTTAAAACTTCCTAGCGGCTTTTCTTATGGTACAACAATTGAAATATCTAATTTGAGAAGCAATTGGGATCGTGAAGCATTGCTGGAATTAAAAAAATCATTATCCAAAATGGTTAATCCAGATGCTGAGTTGAGCAAGGATGATCAATTTAATATATATATTGAGTGCGAAGAAGAACTAGAAAATGACGAAATTGAGAGAAAAAGACTGGAGCAACTAGAAGAAAAAATAGCAGCAAGTGGACAGAAAATTGTTAATGGTATTATTACAAATTATGTGTTCGAAACATTGAATATTAAAACAACCCAAATTATAGTGGAAATTTCCGAGGATGGAGAGACAATAACATCTGCGATGTATGACAGAGGAATATTTTTGTTTGAACTTGAACAAAAAAATCCTTTTGCTACTTTGACAAATGTAAAGATAAGATTGTTTCAACTTAATCGCTCCGCAAAAATTAATTTTAGAAAGATTATGGGTATACCGCCCGTACAGTACGGATCTATTTTTATCTATAAAAATGGCTTTAGAATTATGCCTTATGGGGAACCAGGTGAGGATGTATTTGGTATAGACAAAAGAAAAGGACAAGGATGGGCACGAAATCTTGGTACACGAGATTTGATGGGGCGGATTGAAATATACGGTAGTAGCGATTACTTAAGAGAAACTACAAGTCGAGATGGTGGATTTATAAAAACTTCAACATATTATGAACTTGTAGATTTTTTTATCCAGTATGCATTACGCCCATTAGAAAAGTATGTTGTAGGTCTTATTAACTGGGGAGATCCAGTTAAAGGTAGTGGAAAAGAAATAGGGCCTGAAGAAATAAGAAATGATATTTTAAATTATATAACGGACTATGAAAAGTCTAAATCTTTAATTTCTGTTAATTGTAATCCAGAATTATTTGCGTTGGTTGACGAAAAAAAAGAGAAGGCTCAAAATAAGGATATTCAAGAGTTAAAGCAAATCGCACAAAAAATGAATAGTGATGATTTGCAGGAACTTGCACAAAAAATTGAGAAACATGATAGAAAAATACAGAAAGAAAGGGCAAATATTGAAAGGAAAGTTGAAGAAGTTTCAACAAAATTGTCACAAACAGAGCGGGAATTAGAAACAACACATCGGCAAACGCTCTTTTTAAGAAATTTAGCAAATCCAAAATATGAAAATGCCGTAGAATCTTTACACATGATTAATACATATGCAAAAAGTATTAAATCAAACTTAGACAAAGTAATAAAAGTGATGAGACAATGGGAAGGTACTCCTGAGTACAATAAAATAATTAAGAAGCTCTTTGAGATAATGAAAGCAACGCAGAAGATTAGTAGTACATATAATATTGTTTGTCATGCTGATTATGATATAAAGCAGGGAAAAATTAACGATGACATCGTAGATTTCTTGCATGAGTATATTGAAGATACTTTGTTCCCAAGAACGGGAGAACTTCTTAATGTTGAAATAAAGAGTGATAATAAAAAACACATGTTAAATTTCAATCCAATGGAGTTTGGCATACTGCTAGAGAATATAATTTACAATTCTTTAAAGGCAAGGGCTCACAATATAATTATTAATGTATATAGTATAAATGATGAAACAGGTATAGATTTCTTAGACGATGGAGTTGGTTTGAGTGCTAATATTTCGCATCCGGAAAAAATTTTTGAATTAGGATATACAACGACTAATGGTTCGGGTGTTGGATTAGCACATGTCAAAAAAATTGTCGAGGATATGGGGGGAACTGTTTCAGTTGATACTAAAGTAGAAAATGGATTTAAAATTGAGATGAGGATAAAACAATGAGTATGAAGTTTAGCATTTTGTGGTTTGAAGATAATGAAGAATGGTATGAAATAACTAAAGAAAATATAGAGGAATACCTAGAAGAAAAGAACTTTGTGGCAGAATTTAAGCGATATGAAAATGCTGATAAAATTAAAGAGGTTTCAGCTATTTCTACATATGACTTGATACTGGTAGATTTAAAATTGGAACATAATACAAAAGGAACAAATGCTATCCAGGCTATTCGAGAAAAGGATGTTTTGTCGGATGCATTATTTTATTCTTCTGATGGTGTGGATAAGATAAAAAGTGAAATGGGAGCAGATATTTTTGAAGGGGTATATTTTTCATCCAGAGACGATTTGCCTTTTGAAAATAAAGTAAAGAAGTTAATAGACAAAGCAGTCAGAAGAATGGAAGATATTATTTCTACTAGGGGAATTTTAGTGGATAGCTTAAGTGAATTCGATGAGAAATTGAGAAGTATTATTTATAAATTTTGTTCATCTTATAGTGACACAGACAAGGGAAAAGAATTGGATAAATATGCATATGATTTGATAGTTGACCAAATGGAGCACAGTAAGAAAAAGTGTGATGAAATGAAGGAAAACCATTTTTTGGTAGATGCCTTAGAAAATACATTTTTGATTGATTCCGCAAAACTGGCTCGAATTGTACAGCATATTTTTAATAAACATTATCCGCAACACAATTATCGAAAGGATTTTTACGATACATATCTACATAAAATAATAAATGAAAGAAATAATTTAGCCCATGCAAAGAAAGAAGTAGATGGGACAGGTCTGTTTTATTTTGAAAAAGGAGAGACTAGGATAGTATATGATTCCTCAAAGTGTTCCGAAATACGTTCGAATCTTAATTTCTTTGATGATGAAATTGAAAAGATGATAGAATTGATAATTTAACTATAAAGTAAGCGCAAAATAATTCGACGGATTGTGTTGCCCTAAAAATCATTCCATAATAATCATTAGAAAATGCAAGCATTTCACTTTATCTTCTCTTGCCAGAAATGATAGATGCGAGCATTTTACTCTATCCGATTTATGGAGGTGTGCTCATG
>ENA-OPRU01000131-OPRU01000131.1-human-gut-metagenome-genome-assembly--contig:-NODE-131-length-63923-cov-7.580682_pt1 | contig 63923 bp, 57 predicted proteins | sample MGYA00241897_ERZ501888 | MGnify/ENA primary metagenome ERZ501888 (study PRJEB25962, sample SAMEA2042398) | human gut metagenome | biome: human gut; feature: human-associated habitat; material: faeces... | reverse complement strand
GATGGCTCCGGGTTCAAAAAAGTATATCTGGCGACTGGATTTACGGATCTGCGCAAAGGGATCGATGGCTTTGCCATAGGCTTGTCCTCCTTTTCGAATTCATGCGAAAACGAAGGACAAGCGGCGGACTCCGGCAGCGGCATAAAGTTCTAGCGGAACGCAAAAAAGTGCCTGCATAGACATAAAAGTCTACACAGACGCTTAATTCGTATTTTTCATGTTCTAATTGTTCCTCTTGTTGTCCGGAATATCCCAATTGCAGGGAGTCGCTTTTTTTAAGTGATCACCATTACACAGATATCCGGTTTCAATAAATAGTGCTGCTTCGGATCAGCAGCATAGTTTCCCAACACATAAAAACACTCCTCCTTGCTCAAACGGAACTTGAAGGGAAACAGGTATGGGCGTGTCTTTGTTTACAATTAGATCGGCTTCCATCAAAAGTTGCAATAATTTATTTTTGAGCTTGTCATAATCATGATAGCAATTCACCAGTTCAATGATTTTCGGAACATACGACGGAAGATAATTGGCCTTGCGAGATGTCACTCTGCCAGAGATTGCAGAAGTTATGACTCCCATGTATTGGAAAGGTATAACATATTGATATATAACAGCTTGAGAGATTTTTGAAGGACACTTAAAAGTATTTTTTTATAAAATAGATCATCAGAAAACATACAAAGAATCACTCATACTCTCTATTGAAACATCAAGCTATCTTTTAATAAAAATTGATTCTTGCTGTACTCAATAATTCCGTCTTTTTGCATTTTTGAAAGCTCGTTACACATGGTACTGCGGTCCACATTCAGATAATCAGCTAACTGTTGGCGGTTGTAGGGGATCAAGAAAGAATTGCTCCCGGCGCGTTTGGCGCATTCCGAAAAATAGGACATCAACCGCCCCCGAATGGATTTGGAACTGGTATGCTGGATTCTTTGAGAAAGCTGAAGGTTTCTGTGAGCGCAGACAGTCAGCAGATTTCGGACAAGTCTTGTGTGGAATGGACAGGCATTGGTACAAGTAGCCAGGACACGCCCCACATTCATAAACAATATGGATGTATCCTCCGCAGCGGACACCGTAACCAGCATCGGCTCCCCCGGAATGCAGGCATACACCTCGGCGAATACAGAGCCGGGCGCAACATGACCCAAAATACTGGTATTGCCCCAGATATCGTTGCAGGAGATCACCGCCAGGCCGGACAGCAAGATCCCGATATTTTCCGTGATGTTTCCTTCTGAAAGGATTACCTCTCCTTTTTGAAAACTACGCGTTGTGGCATTCAGGCAACCCAAAAGAGATGTAATCTCTGCTTCTTCCAGTCCTCGAAACAGTTGTGTATTGGATAAATTCATATTTTTCACTCCTTGTTGTTATAACAACAGACTTTCATTTCATATTATAATATACTAAATCCAGAAACGCAAGAGAAAGGATGAAGCAAACATGATTCGGAAAATTATTCAGATAGACGAAAAAAAGTGCAATGGATGTGGGGCCTGCGCCGAAGCCTGCCATGAAGGGGCTATCGGCATGGTAAACGGGAAGGCAAAACTCCTGCGGGACGATTATTGCGATGGTCTGGGCGATTGCCTGCCCACCTGCCCCACCGGTGCGATTTCCTTTGTGGAACGGGAAGCTGCTGCCTATGACGAAAAGGCTGTGCAGGAAAATATGAAAAAAAAGAACAGAATGAATTCTCCTTCCGTTGGTGTTCATGCGGGTTGCCCGGGCAGCCGAATGCAGCGAATCCAGCATTCGCAGGAATCTGCTCCTTCTGCCCCGATGCAGGCTGAGTCACAGCTGAGGCAGTGGCCCTGCCAAATTAAGCTGGTTCCAGTAGGTGCCCCCTATTTTGAAGGAGCCAAGTTGCTGATTGCGGCAGATTGCAGCGCATATGCCTATGCCAGAATGCACGAGGATTTTATGCGTGGGAAGGTTACGCTGATTGGCTGCCCCAAGCTGGACAACGTGGATTACAGCGAAAAGCTGACGCAGATTATCCAAAATAACAATATCCAGAGCGTGACCATTGTGCGGATGGAAGTTCCCTGCTGCGGCGGACTGGAGTTAGCTGCTAAAAAAGCATTGCAGGCAAGCGGGAAATTCATTTCCTGGCAGGTGGTTACTATCTCGATTGATGGAAAGATTCTGGAATAACCTCTGATTCGGTTCTTCAGTTTTTGGAATATATCCGACAGACAAAAACAAATTGACAGAGGGAAGTGATTTTATGAAAATAAAAGTAGATCAGAATCTCTGCATTGGCTGCGGGCTTTGCTGTGGGATCTGCGACGAAGTTTTTCGTATGAATGAGTACGAGAAGGCGGAAGCATACCAACCAGCAAACGATGACAATCAAAGCGCCGTGCAGGATGCAATTGATTCGTGTCCTGTGTCTGCAATCGCTTGGGAAGATTAATTCAAGCGCATCTATATACTTTTTTGATTGAAAAGTAACTACATCATTTCAAATTTTAAAAGTTTTTAGGAGGTCTATTATGGAACAAAAAATGTTTTGCTATCAGTGTCAGGAAACCGCCGGGTGCAAAGGTTGCACCATGTCCGGTGTGTGCGGGAAGAAGCCTGATGTGGCAGCTATGCAGGATCTGCTGGTCTATGTCACAAAAGGGATTTCAGCTGTTACAACTGCACTGCGTCAGGAAGGGAAGCAGGTATCTGCGGAAATCAATCACTTGATTACCCTGAATCTGTTCACCACCATCACCAATGCAAATTTTGACAAAGAGAACATTGAGGCAATAATCCGTGCCACACTGATTGAAAAAGATGTGCTGTTGGCGCAGATTGCCGATCCTTCCGGTCTGCCCAAAGCGGCAAAATGGAATGGCTCTGGCAATTGGGAAGAAAAAGCCGCAACTGTCGGTGTTCTTTCTACTGAAAATGAGGATATCCGTTCTCTGCGAGAACTGATTACCTACGGTCTGAAGGGATTGTCCGCATACTCCAAACACGCAAACGTTCTACTGAAGGATGATGAGGAGGTCGATGCCTTCCTTCAGCGGGCGCTGGCAGCTACACTGGATGACAATCTCAGCGTAGAAGAATTGATTGCTCTGACAATGGAAACCGGAAAACACGGCGTATCCGGTATGGCTCTGCTGGACAAGGCCAACACGGAAGCCTATGGAAATCCTGAAATTACGAAAGTAAATATTGGCGTTGGGACAAATCCCGGTATTCTGGTTTCCGGTCACGACCTGCGGGATTTGGAAATGCTGCTGGAGCAGACACAGGGAACCGGCGTGGATGTTTATACCCATTCCGAGATGCTCCCTGCCCACTATTACCCGGCATTCAAAAAGTATCCCAACTTTATCGGCAACTACGGCAATGCGTGGTGGAAGCAGAAGGAGGAATTTGAATCCTTCAACGGTCCTATCCTGATGACCACCAACTGCATCGTGCCTCCTAAAGACAGCTACAAAGACAGACTCTACACTACTGGCGCAGCAGGATATCCGGGATGTACCCATATTTCAGGGGAAATCGGGGAGCAGAAGGATTTTTCCGTTATCATTGAACACGCCAAAAGATGCGCTACACCTACCGAAATTGAAACAGGAGAGCTGATCGGCGGATTTGCACACGCGCAGGTTCTGGCTCTGGCGGATCAAGTGGTCGATGCGGTAAAAAGCGGCGCGATTAAAAAGTTCGTTGTGATGGCGGGCTGTGACGGCCGTGCCAAGAGCCGGGAATACTATACCGAATTTGCCAAGGCACTGCCGAAAGATGCTGTGATCTTGACAGCCGGATGCGCGAAATACAAATACAACAAACTGCCTTTGGGCGACATCAACGGCATTCCTCGTGTTCTGGACGCCGGGCAGTGCAACGATTCGTATTCTCTGGCTGTCATTGCTTTGAAGCTCAAGGAAGTTTTCGGTCTGGACGATATCAACGACCTGCCCATCGCCTACAACATTGCGTGGTATGAGCAGAAGGCTGTCATCGTTCTGCTGGCGCTTCTGTATCTTGGCGTGAAGAATATCCATCTCGGTCCCACTCTCCCGGCATTCCTCAGCCCCAATGTGGCAAAAGTTTTGGTCGAGAACTTTGGTATTGCGGGAATTAGCACAGTAGAAGAAGATCTGAAATTCTTTTTTTAAACTCATGCATAAATAAAAAAGACAACTTTGCTTCTGTAAAATCAGAATAGCAAAGTTGTCTTTTTATTTTTTTACATTTGTTAAATATGGTGTTACTTTATATGGCACCTTTTTTCATATTTCGTGTTATTCACGAACTCGCAGAACGTTCACGCCTCGATACCTGAACTGTAAAATGGTATTGGAGGTGAACTGATAGTGGCTGAAACAGAAAAAATGGATATTTCCTACATCGGGCCTATCTTCAAAAAATACCGTGTAGATGCAAATCGAACACAGGAAGAGGTTGCGGAAAAAGTGGGAATTACCGCCCGCTTCCTTATGGCTTTAGAGAACGAGGAAAAGCGTCCAAGCATCGATATTCATTTGCGTCAGTATATGCGACTGAACGACCGTGATAAATCTGTTATCCGCACAGCAATTCAGGAGATGCTGAACAACAGATAAGAGACTGCCACCTTTCACGGAAGGTGGTTCTTTTTCTCTGTCTATTAGGATTTCTTCAGGTGATCCCTTCTGGATACGCCGCAGTGACATAATCCATACGCCACCAAGAGGACAGATGTAGTTCCTTTGCGATGGTACCAATCGCTGGATAGCATTGTCCCTGTGCATTGCTCCGGTCTTTCAAATACATATTTCGGAGGTATTCTTACAAACATATGTATATGATCTGGGCACGCTTCTGCTTCTATTATTTCAATCCCTTTTCTCTTACATAGTTCACTTAAGATATGTCCAATATCTGCTCGTATCTGTTTATAAATAACTTTTCTTCTATATTTTGGTGCAAATACAATATGGTACTTACATTCCCACTTCGTATGTGCTAAACTATTTTTGTCCATTAGGATAACCTTCTTTGTATAATTTTGTGCGGTTGGCGAACCTACACTTATTATACAACAGGAGGTTTTTTACTTGAAGCTAAAGCTATCTGGGAACACACCTGCATAGCAGGTGGTTTATTGGTTTTCTTTGCCCCATTTTTTGCTCGATTTACGCTCAAAAACCACAACATTTTATGGTATAACCGTCCTATTTCCTCTTATCACCACAATACATCATCAGAACAACCGTCTCCACATGCACACTTCCCGGAAACATATCGCACACAGCCACTTTCTCCACCTGATACTCCTTCTCACACAGCACCTTCAAATCCCTCGCCAGTGTAGCAGAGTCACAGCTTACATACACAATTCTCTCCGGTTTCATAGACAACATGGTTTCAATCAGAGCTCCGTCACAACCTTTTCTTGGAGGGTCCACTACAATTACATCTGCATATACACCATCTTCTTTATATTTTGCAGGCAAAACTTCTTCTGCCTTACCCACAAAAAATTCCGCATTGTCAATGCCGTTAATCTCTGCATTTTTTCTTGCATCTTCAATAGCTGCCGGAACGATTTCCACACCATAAACTTTTTGTGCCTTCTGTGCCAGAAACAGAGAAATCGTTCCAATCCCGCAGTATAAATCCCAGACAATTTCTTTTCCTGTAAGACCTGCGTATTCCAGTGCTGTCCCATAAAGTTTTTCTGTCTGCACAGGATTTACCTGATAAAATGAAAGAGGAGAAATCTGATATTTTACCTCTCCAATATAGTCTGTAATATAATCTTTCCCCCATAAAGGTAAAATTTCATTTCCTAAAATCACATTGTTTCGCTTTGTATTTACGTTTAAGGTAATGCTTGTCATTCCGGAAATATCTTTCAGTTTCTCTACCAGTCCCGCCGCATTGGGAATTTTCCTTCCATTTATAATAATACAAACCATGATTTCCTTTGTTTTAAACCCATACCGTATTAAAATATGGCGAACAAGCCCTTTACCGGTAACTTCATCATAAGGCTCAACATGATTTTCTCTCATGTAATTTAGCACTGCATTTAAAATTTCTTCGTTTACCTCAACTCCCAAATAACAGTTAGTATTCGGAATAATCGAGTGTGTCCTTCCCGCATAAAACCCTGTAATCAGATTTCCTTCCTTATCTTTTCCTACCGGAAACTGCGCCTTGTTTCGATAGCGCCATGGATTTTCCATTCCCATTACTTTTTCAACTGAAATATCAGAAAATCCGCCTATCCTCTCCAGATTTCCTACCACTTTATTTTTCTTAAATTCCAACTGTTTTTCATAAGTTAAAAACTGTAACTGGCAGCCTCCACAGGCTCTTGCCACAGAACATTTCGGCTCTGTTCTGTCTTTGGAAGCCTCTAACACACGTACAAGCCTTGCATACCCATAATTTTTCTTCATTTTCATAATTTTAGCTTCTACCACATCACCAATTACTGTGTCTTTAATAAACAGAGTATAACCCTCTGCCTTTCCAATACCTTCGCCGTCATGCCCCATATCTTCGATTTTTACTGTTACCAAATCATTCTTTTTAAATTCCATAAACTCTCCTATCTGAAAAGAAGGAGTTGCTGCATGAAAAAACTCCATACAACAGCTCCGCTTTAAAATTACTCGCAACTTGATTTTCTAAAATTAGACTCGAACAACCGATTATATCCCAGCCATTCCTTCTGGTTTGGCGCTGCTGCAAAAATTTCTGTCAAAGTTTCCATTTTTGCGTCTGTATTATCTGCCATATTAAGAGCAACTGCTTCTGCAAGTGCCGGTTTTTTCGGTGAACCATACTCCAGTTCTCCATGATGTGCCAGAATGCAATGCTTTAATTCACTTTCCAGCTTATAAGGAAATCCCGGAATTTCCTTTGCCTTATCATGAATCATCTCTGCACCAATCATAATATGCCCTAAAAGCTGTCCGTCATCTGTGTAATCATTCATAGGAAATGCACTGAGTTCTTTTGTCTTTCCAATATCATGAAGAAGGGCTGCAGTAATGAGCAAATCTTTATTTAAAATACTATAAGTTCCACAGTAATAAAGACACAGATTTGCCACGCTGACGGTATGCTCCAAAAGTCCGCCTATAAAACCGTGATGGACACTTTTCGCTGCCGAATTTCCTTTAAAAGTTTTAACAAATCCAGCATCTTCCTTAAAAAATGCTAACAGCAACTGATGAAAATACGGATTTTTCACCTGATTAATCATTCCCAAAAGTTCCTGATACATTGTCTCAATATCTTTATTACTAACAGGAAGATAATTTCCCGGTTCATATTCTCCCTCAGAAGCTTTTCTGACTCTTTTAATACTCACCTGAAGATTTCCCTGAAAACTGGTAACATCTCCCACTACATCAATATAATCTAAAGCATCAAACTCATCAATCCCAAGAGAATTTGGCTCCCAGATTTTTGCATCAATCGTTCCTGTCTTATCCTGTAAAATCACATTTTCATAAGATTTTCCATTCTTTGTCACTGCTGCCTGTTTATGTTTGCATAAATAAATCCCTGAAAGTTTTTCTCCTTCATGAAGTTCGCTGATAAATCTCATTTTCCTATCCTTCCTATCTCGCCTGCAGCGTCACATCAAAGTCCACTTCTACATATCCCTCTGTTCCCTGACGCATGGCTTTTACTTTAATTGTCTGTCCTGCTTTACAGAATTTCAGCTGATGCTGGTAACCTTTTACAGTTTCTATTTTTTCACCATTCAGCTCTATAATTACATCGCCATTTTGAATTCCCACCTGCATTGCCGGAGAATCTACCTCTACCTGTTCTACAAAAACACCAATCGGTATCCCTTTCTTTTCAGAAATATCCTTGGTAATACTTTTACCTGTGATGCCCAAATAAACAATATCTTTTGTTTCATCGGACAAAATCTGTATCATCTCTTTTACTTCCGAAACGCCAAGTCCGGTTACAAGATTTTGCGTATCTTCTCTGGCAAAAGACTGCGCAATCAAACCAATCACTTCGCCTTCTAAATTCAACAAAACGCCGCTTCCCAGACTGCTGCCTGCAATATCTGTAGTCAAAAGACTATATTCTGCATCTGTTTTTGATATAGTATTACAGGTTGATGTAATAATTCCATATCCAACAGAGTCACTATACCCCATAGGACTTCCAATTGCAAGAACAGGTTTTCCTTGTTCTACTGCATAAGACTCTCCCAATGGCGCTATATCAATTACTTCTTTTGTCTCAGCTGAAATCCCTGCTTTGGGAATTTTTAAAATAACAAATCCTGTATTAATATCACCTTTTAAAAATCTGGCATCTGTAACTGTCCCATCATAAAACACGACCTGTATTCTGTCTACATTTTCTACAATTCTGTATTCTGTCAGTACAAAAAGCTCCTGTCCACTTTCTGCCACCAGCAAACCTGAAATTTCACTTTCATAAGGTGTCTGAAACCATTCTTCATCATTTTTACTTCCTCTTACTCTTACCATAGATTTTTTAGCTTCTTGGGCAGTGGCAAAAACGTCTGCAAACAATTTCTGATACTTCTCTGGTGTAAGTTCTTCTTCTGCAGCCGGTTGCGAACCAGCTTCGGAGCTTTGTTCTTCTGGTATATTATTTTTTGTGTTTTCCTCGCTGTTCTCTGTATCAGATGGAAACTGTATTTGTGACTCTTCTTGTTTTCCCTCTATGTTTTTTCTAATTTCCGGGGCTGCCAATAATAAAACTGCCGATGCTGCCAATCCAAAAAGTCCCCCGGATGCCAAAATCCTAAGAATATGTTTCATTATTTTCTTTTTATCAATGGGTTTTTCTTTGATCGTTTCTTTTAGAAATTCATAAGATTTTTCATTTTTCTTTTGCTCCATGTCACTCACTCCACATAAAACTATATTTTATTATAACAAAAGTTTATGAACTTTTCATGAAGATTACACAAAAAATTCTAATACTGTCCCTTTTCTTTCTTCTTATTTTAATGTAAAATAGGACATAACTTCCTATTTTTTCTAATAGAGATGTTTTATCAACTATAATGGAATTTAAATAAGGTGATTTTTATGAATGAAAAAGCTTTAAAAACTTTAGAATATAGTAAAATTATTCAAATGCTGGAAAACTTTGCCACATCTTCCTGTGGAAAAGATTTGTGCCGAAGTCTTATCCCTTTGGATAATTTAAATGAAATTGAAATTATGCAGCAAGAAACTGCTGATGCATTAGCAAGAATTTATCAAAAAGGCTCTCTTTCCTTCGGAGGTGTCAAGGATATTAGAAGCTCTTTAAAACGTTTGGAAATTGGCAGTACATTAGGAACAGGAGAACTGTTATCCCTTTGCAGCCTTTTAGAAAATACAAACCGTGCAAAAGCCTATGCACGACGAGAAAATGCAGAAGAAAAACAAGACTCCTTAGACAGTATGTTTGAAATTCTTCAGCCTCTGACACCACTGGCTTTGGAAATCCGCCGCTGTATTTTGTCAGAAGAAGAAATTGCAGATGATGCCAGCGCCGGCTTAAAGCAAATCCGCCGTTCTATGAAGAATACCAATGATAAAATTCACAGTCAGCTATCTTCTTATGTCAGTGGTTCTGCCAGAACTTATTTACAAGATGCTGTTGTTACCATGCGAAACGGTCGCTACTGTATTCCTGTAAAAGCAGAGCACAAAGGACAAGTTCCCGGTATGATTCACGACCAGTCTTCTACAGGCTCCACTGTTTTTGTAGAACCTATGGCTATTGTAAAGCTAAATAATGATTTAAGAGAATTGGAAGTAAAGGAACAGGCTGAAATTGAAATTATTCTTTCTAATCTAAGCCAATATGCCGCTGAAAATCTGGAAGCTATTGAAGATAATTTAAAAGTCATGACACAGCTTGACTTTATTTTTGCCAGAGCTCTTTTGGCAAAAGCACAGAATGCTACAGAGCCACGCTTTAACACAAAAGGAATTATTGATTTAAAGAAAGCTCGCCATCCTCTGATTGACAAGCACAAAGTCGTGCCTATTGATGTTCGTCTGGGCGAAGATTTTGATCTTCTTGTTGTAACAGGTCCTAATACCGGCGGTAAAACTGTTTCCTTAAAAACAATCGGTCTTTTAACTCTCATGGGACAGTCAGGACTTCATATTCCTGCTTTTGACAATTCACGACTCAGCATTTTTAAAGAAGTTTACGCTGATATCGGTGATGAACAAAGTATTGAACAGTCTCTCAGTACCTTTTCTTCTCACATGACAAATGTAGTACGTTTTATTGAAAAAGCAGACCGTGACTCCCTGGTTCTCTTTGATGAGTTAGGTGCAGGAACAGATCCTACAGAAGGTGCAGCACTTGCCATTGCTATTTTATCTCATCTTCATGCACAGGGAATACGCACTATGGCAACCACTCACTACAGTGAGTTAAAAGTATATGCACTCTCTACTCATGGAGTTGAAAATGCTTCCTGTGAATTTGACGTAGAAACTCTGCGTCCTACTTATCGTCTGCTCATTGGTATTCCCGGAAAAAGTAACGCTTTTGCAATTTCCGGAAAACTTGGACTGCCTTCCTATATTATCGACAAAGCGAAAGAGCAAATCAGTCAGGAAGATGAGTCCTTTGAAGATGTTCTATCAACTTTGGAGCAAAGCCGAAAAACCATCGAAGCCGAAGAAGCCGAAATTGCCCGTTATAAAACAGAAATTGAACGTCTGAAAAAACAATTAGAAGAAAAACAGGATAAACTTGAGCAGCGAAAAGAACGTATTCTTCGTGATGCCAATGAAGAAGCACATCGTATTTTGCGAGAGGCAAAAGAATATGCAGACCAAACCATGAAAATTTTCAACAAAGCGGGAAAAGAGTCTATGTCTGCGAAAGAATTAGAGCAAAAACGTTCTGAACTTCGTAAAAAAATGGATCAGACAGGCAAAAAAATGGCTCTTAAAACACCGGAAAAGAAAAAGTCTACACTTACTGCCAAGGATATTTCTCTGGGAGATGCGGTAAAAGTATTAAGTCTGAATGTAAAAGGAACCATAAGCTCTAAACCGGATGCAAAAGGAATGGTTTTTGTACAAATGGGAATTCTTCGTTCCAAAGTACATTTATCAGATTTGCAATTAATTGATGAACCGGTTATTACCGCACCATCATTACAGCGTACCGGTGCAGGTAAAATACGAATGAGCAAATCTGCTTCTATCCGCACAGAAATCAACCTTCTGGGGAAAACCGTAGACGAGGCTATTGCAGAATTAGATAAATATTTAGATGACGCCTATCTGGCTCATTTAAACAGTGTCCGTGTTGTTCACGGAAAAGGTACCGGTGCACTTCGAAAAGGCGTGCATAACTATTTAAAACGCTTAAAATATGTAAAAGATTTTCATCTGGCAGAATTCGGTGAAGGTGATGCCGGTGTTACAATTGTAGAATTCAAAAAATAAGGGGGAGTATATATGGTAACTAAACAGAAAATTCTTATCGTAGACGATGATAATAATATTGCTGAATTGATTTCTCTGTATCTGACAAAAGAATGTTTTGATACCCATATCGTCAATGATGGAGAAGCAGCTTTAAATGCTTTCTCCTCCTTTGCCCCAAACCTCATCTTACTTGACTTAATGCTTCCGGGCATGGACGGTTATCAAGTATGCAGAGAGATACGGCAAAAATCTAATGTTCCCATTATCATGCTTTCCGCAAAAGGAGAAATCTTTGACAAAGTATTAGGTTTGGAACTGGGTGCAGACGACTATATCATTAAACCTTTTGACTCCAAAGAACTGGTCGCCAGAGTAAAAGCTGTATTAAGACGATATCAACCAAATGTAGCTCCGGCAACACAACCTTCGGGAAAATATGTGGAATATCCTGACTTAGCAATTAACCTGACAAATTATTCTGTAATCTATTATGGAAAACAACTGGATATGCCTCCAAAGGAATTAGAACTTCTCTATTTTCTTGCATCTTCTCCTAATCAGGTATTTACAAGAGAACAGCTTTTGGATCATATCTGGGGATATGAATACATTGGCGATACCCGTACCGTGGATGTGCATATTAAACGTCTCAGAGAGAAAATCAAAGACCACCCTTCTTGGGCGCTTTCCACTGTGTGGGGAATAGGCTATAAATTTGAGGTCAAAAATAAATGAAAAAATTCCTTTTTGTAAAATTTATAACTGCTATGATTTTTTTAGGTATTTTAGGCTTTACTGCAATTTCTCTGGTAGGGACAGATTTAGTAGAAGATTATGTAGAAAGTGTATACAGCGGACGTTTATATCGGGAAGCATCAAAAATAACAGGACAACGTGCTATAAAATATTATCAAAACATAGACACCCCTACTGAGTTTTATGATTCTCTCTGTTCTTCCGTTTATGAAAAGGAAGAAATTTTACTGATTAGTCCAAAAGGAAAAGTTCTGATGGATACCTCTCAAAAATTCATTGCAGAAGACTTTCCAGAGTTAAAATCCTTTGACCCTGGAAAGTCTAGCGGTTCTTATTATCAAATAGGTGATTTTTTCGGATATTTTCAGGAAGAGCAGTTAAGTGTTATGGTTCCCGTTACCGTCAACATGCAGGTAAAAGGTTATGTTTCCATGCATTTACCGATGTCTGTTCTTTGTCATCAGAGGGATAGCCTCTTAGATACTATTCATATTTTATTTCTATTGTTTCTGGGAATTATGATGCTTATTATCCCTATATTTTACATTATGATTAATCGTCCTCTTAAAAAAATCATACAAGGAGCAAACACGTTTGCATCTGGAAATCTCAAATACAATATTCCTTTAGATAAAGAAGATGAGCTAGGATATTTGGCAATGACTTTAAATTATATGTCTGATGAATTGGATATGACAGGAAATTACCAACGAAAATTCATCTCCAATGTATCTCATGACTTTCGTTCTCCTCTTACTTCTATAAAAGGTTACACAGAAGCAATTTTAGATGGAACAATTCCTCCTGAAATGCAGGAAAAATATTTAAAAATTGTCGTATATGAAACAGACAGACTTTATAAACTCACACAAAGTATGCTTACATTAAATAACCTGGATGAAAAAGGCCGTCAATTAGATTATTCTGATTTTGATATTAACCGCACAATCAAAACTACCGCAGAAGCCTTTGAAGGAATTTGTCGTGACAAACGTATTTCCATTGAGCTCTTTCTTACGGGGCAAACACTGTTCGTTCATGCTGATATGGGACAAATTCAGCAGGTTTTATACAACCTTATTGATAATGCTATTAAATTCAGTTCTCCTGACTCCATTATTAAAATAGAGTCTACTTTAAAGCATGAAACCGTTTTTATTTCTGTAAAAGATACGGGATGTGGAATTCCTAAAGAAAGTCTTACAAAAATTTGGGACCGATTTTACAAAATTGATTCCTCAAGGGGAAAAGACAGAAAAGGCACAGGGCTGGGACTTGCCATTGTCAAAGAAATTATCAACTCACATAAACAGAATATCAATGTAATCAGTACGGAAGGTGTGGGAACAGAGTTTATCTTTACTCTGCAAAAAAGTGTCAGTGAAAATTAAAGAGAGTATAAAGTATGAAAAAGAGGCTGTAATAAAAACAGCCCCTTTTATACTTTATACAGATACTTCCATCATCACTCTGCAATTTTTCACGTTACATGCAATCCCATATTTTAAAATTTTATGAACTCCATACTGGTGCAAAGCTTCTGTATATCTTTTATCCACAATCTGCTTCAACGCTTTACGACACTTTCTCTTCTTGCCCTATCTCTGCATATTTTACCTCAAGTACAATACCCACATCTGCATCATCAATAAAAATTTGTATATCGCTGAAGCCATCTCCCGACTCCCTGTTTGATACCACAGACCATCCCTCTTTAAAGCCCAAAATCCCCAAAAGAATACCATGATAAAAATTCTCTTTCGTAGGTTTTTGAACAAACGTATCTCTTACACTGACTGTCTTTCGCATATATTCTGTAAATATCTTTTCCACTTTTTCCGCTTCTCCGTACAGAAGTGCATTGCAGAAATCGTTTAGCATGTTTCCATCCTTTTCCACATTCTCTTTAAACAGTATAAGAATATGCTCTGTAATAATATTGCGAATTTCTCGATTAGGAATAGCCAAATTATATCGATTTCCGTCTGCTTTTCCTCTCTGTGTAAGATATCCTGTCATAAACAATGCGCTCCAAAGGTTCTCCATAGAAGAATATAACTCTTTATATGTTAAATTTTGCTTTATTTCTTTTTGTACAGTTCCTCCATTCACCAACTGCTCCAGTTCTAACCTAGTCACACTTTTCTCATTTCCCACATTATTGATAAAATGATTTAAAACATCATTCCCGCTGGTATTTATCCAATAATTTTCCGGAGGTAAAGTTGGATTATTAAGATGACTGCTGCAATAGTTAATAACATCCCATGGACAATATACATCTAAGTCCCCAAAACGATATCCATCATACCACTGTTTGACAATTTCATAATGCGTATCCTGATTGTAATAATGCAGAATTTCTCTTACCTCTTCATCTGTAAAACCAAAATATTCATCGAAATCAACATCTGTTATAGAATATACTTTAAAATTATTCAATCCTGTAAAAATACTCTCTTTTGCTATACGCAGACATCCCGTCAAAACTGCAAACTTCAAACTGTCATTAGTTTTCAGCACATTTTCAAGCATATTTCTAATAAGAAGTACCATCCTATCATAATAGCCATTTTCATTTGCCTTTGCCAAAGGTACATCATACTCGTCAATCAGAACAATGACCTTTTCACCATAATAAGTCTCCAGTAGTTCTGTAAACTCCTGTAAACTGTTTGTTAAAGTATCTTCTTCCATTTTTCTGTTAAGGAGTTCAGAAAAAATCTCTTGATACTCTTTTTCAAGATATTCTATTCTCAAAAAGGACCTCAAGCGCCTTGCTTCTCGATTAATAATTTTAACAAGCTGTGCTTTTGCTTTATCAAAATTTTCTGCATTCACACTTTTAAGGCTAATAGAAATCACAGGAAATTTTCCCATATATTGCTCACATAACTCTTTATTCTTCGCAATATAAAGCCCATCAAACAACGTCTGATTTGTTCCGATTTCAAAAAAACAGCGAAGCATACTCATGCTCAATGATTTTCCAAAGCGTCGAGGTCGGGTAAATAAATTTACTTCTCCCCATTGCCCAAGTAATTGTTCAATCAATTTTGTTTTATCTGCATAGTAAAACCCTTCACTGCGTATTTTTTCAAAATTTTCAATTCCTATGGGTAATTTTAATAATCCTGACATTCTTCACACTCCTTTCTGAAAACACTTTTCCAGAATTCATCCGTGTATCATTTACTTCCATTCATATTTTGTCAGATGCCCCTCTAACCTCATGTGGTCAAAGTTATTCTGACGAAGCGCCTCATACAGCACAATGGCAACAGAATTACTCAAATTCAAAGAGCGAATATCCCCAATCATGGGAATTCGGATAGCTGTTTCCTGATTTTCCAGCAAAATTTCTTCCGGAATGCCTGCGCTTTCCTTTCCGAACATAATATAGCAGTCTTCTTCATATTCTACGTCTACATAAGTCTTCGGTGCCTTTGTAGTTGCCATGTAAACCTTTGCGCCGGGATTTCTGTCCAGAAAATCCTGATAATTGATATACGTTGTTACATCTAAGTCCTTCCAGTAATCCATTCCTGCTCTTTTTAATGCTTTTTCATTTAGCTGAAATCCCAAGGGCTCAATAAGATGCAGTCTTGTTCCTGTTGCAACGCAGGTTCTTCCTATATTCCCTGTATTTGCCGGAATTTCAGGCTCAAATAATACAATATTTAATTTTGCCACTTTTCTTTCCTCCGAATATTTTCCACCTACTGATAGATTTTATACAATTCATCACTCTGCGGTTTATCTAAATAACGGGTATCTTCACCGTTTCTTAAAATTCTGTCGTTTCCGTCTGTCGCTTTACCTACTACGGCAGCCTCAATACCAGCCTGTTTTAGCTTTCTTACAAGTCCGTATCCGTCTTTTGCGGCAATCATCATAGAACCGCTGGACATTAAAATATAAGGATTTAATCCTAGCACTTCACAGACCTCTACGGTTTCCTGACGAATAGGAATTTCTTTTAAATCAATGTCAAGACCCACACCGGAACCGCTTCCCATTTCCCACAGAGCGCCAAATACACCGCCCTCGGTAATATCGTGCATAGCAGATACGCCCCACTCTGCGGCAATTTTTGCCTCCGGAATAACGGAAAGATATTGGTCGAATTTTTTTGCAGTCTCCACAAAAGGCGGCGCAAAATGCTCCAAAAGCAAGCTTTCTTTTTCCTTTGCCGCAATAGAAGTCCCTTCCAGACCAATCCATTTTGTCACCACAATATCATCTCCGGGCTTTACTGAAGCTGTGGTAAGCACATTTTCTTTTTTCATTTTTCCTACACCTGTAAGAGAAATCAACGTCTGCTTTACCACATCCGTAACCTCTGTGTGTCCGCCCAAGACCTCCATATTCAGCTCTTTACAGGTCTTTTCCACATCCTGCATTATCTCCTTTAGCTGTGCTTCCTCTGTGTCAGGTGTTAAAAGCATTGTCAGCATAATTCCCACAGGCTCTGCACCGGAAGCTGCTAAATCATTGGCTGTAATGTGAACACTATGTCCTCCGATATCCTTCGTTGTCCCTGTAATCGGGTCACAGGACAGTACAAAAACTTCCCCTTCTTCAAGCTCCATTACCGCACAATCCTGTCCCACGGCAGGTCCTACTAAAACCTCATTTCTGCGATGCCCTACCTGCTTTAAAACAGAGCGAATTAGCACAGGCTCCGGCAATTTTCCTATCTTCATGTTCTGACCTCCATTGCTGTATATATCAACTGTATCATCCAAAAGCATACATTGCCATAGGAATTACCATTGCCAAAATAATCAGTCCTGCCAGTATCGCAGCAAATATTCTGTTCCTTTTTGATTTTTTCATATTCATCATATCTCTTTACCTCACTATTTTCCCGTAGGTACTCAATATCTTATCAATTTCTCGAGATGCCTCGTTTTTTGTAAGACTGTCAATTTCCACATTCAGCTCTATTCTATGATATTTTATTAAATCCTGCAAGTAGCGTTTTTGCGCCGCTGTTACAGGACCTTGCTTCTTTACTTTATAGATAAGTGCATTTGGTACAAAAAGCTTTGGCTGCTTCTCTTCAAATTCTTCCCGTAATCTCTCATATAAAAGATACGTGGTTCTGGCATCCTCCAATGCCCTGTGCGCATCCTTTTGAGGAATTTCATAGTGCATGCGGAGATTTTGCAGACTCCTGCTTGGAAGCTCAGGCAGAAGCGCTCTTGCCAGCTTCAAGGTGTCCATTCCCTTTTTCTCAAATACCATTCCCGCATTCACTGCCTGATGCTTTACGAAACTGTAATCAAACATCAGATTGTGCCCCAAAAGAGGTAATTCTTCGCAAAAATCCAACAATTCCCCTAACGCCTGTGCAATAAGAGGTTTTCCCTGTACCATATCGTTGGAAATCCCCGTAAGCTCTGTAATCCTGTCAGGAATTTCCATCTGGGGATTTATCAGCGTTCCGTATTCACCTACAACCTCTTTATTCCGCACCTTTACAGCGCCGATTTCTATAATTCTGTCCTTAGAAGGCTCTAAGCCTGTGGTTTCTAAGTCCAGCGCAACGTATTCCATCATAATTTCTTCCTGCTTTTCTTTTGTTTTTCCTTATATTCCTTACAATATTCTGTCAAAAAGCACTCCTCACATTTCGGTGAACGTGCAAAACAAATCTGCCTTCCAAAAGTAATAATCTGAATATTATAAAGTATCCAATGCTCCTTTGGAAGCACCTTCATTAAATCCTGTTCTATCTTTTCAGGGTCTTCCTCCTTGGTAAATCCCAGACGTTTGGAAATTCGCTTCACATGGGTATCAACCACTACACTGGGCTCATGAAAAATGTTTCCTCGAATAACATTTGCCGTTTTTCTTCCCACTCCCGGAAGGCTTACCAAATCCTCTAAGCTCCTTGGAACTTCACCGCTATACACCTGACAAATCCTCTGAGCACAGCCGATAATATTTTTTGCCTTATTATGATAAAAACCCGTAGGCTTAATATCCTGTTCCAACTCTTTTAAATCTGCCTTGGCAAAAGCCTGCATATCGGGATATTTTACAAATAAATCCTTTGTCACAATATTCACTCTGACATCTGTGCACTGTGCGCTTAACATGGTAGCAATTAGCAGCTGCCCTGGATTTTCATGGTTTAAATAGCACTTATATTCTCTTGTATAAACCTCATCCAGCTTATCCAAGATTTCCTTTGTTCTCTTTGTCATAAGTCCTCCGTTTTCTAAAGCGTTACAACGTGCATGGCAGCATCATTGGTCAAAGGATTTCTATTCCTATAATCAAACAGCACAGGATAACTTCCTTTCTCCGCTTTTCCTTCCGGCACATTATAGGAAAAAATTTCAAGATGCGTCATCTTTTCTAACTGTTTTGGTTGATATCCTGCATAATCCTGTAAAACTTCCGGCGCTTCCGCTTCTTTTGTGTAAAATTCCTGTATCTTTTCCTTATACGCTTTTCTATCCGCCGCCCATACCGGTCTTGTCTTTAAATTTTCCCTTGCATAAAGGTCTAAAATCATCAATTCCTTAAAGTAAGAAAGATTTTCTACTTCTCTTTCTTCTAAAAATTCCATCAGTATTTCGTATCTTCTTATTCTGGAATGAGAAATACCAAAATATCCCTTTTTCTCATAAAAGTCCGCCAGCGTCTCGTACATGGAAAAAGCATCTGAGAAATAACCCTCCATGGCTTTCATGGTATGGCGGAACTGTCCGCTGTTATAATATACCTCTACCATGTCCTCAATTCCTTTTAATCTGCAAATTTCTCCATAGGACAGCCACTTTGTCCCCAATACCTCATAAGGCTCCTTCCCTTTGCATACACATCCATAATCTTTTGCCTTCTCATTCATGTAAGAACCCTTTAACAGCTTTAAAAATCCAAGCTGAAGCTGTTCCGGCGCTAAAGCATACACATCACAAAAAGACTTTTTAAAGCTTTCATATCCCTCATAAGGAAGTCCTGCAATCAAATCCAAATGCTGATGGACATTTTTTCCTTCCTGTACTTTTTTCACTTTTTCTGAAATCTTCTCAAAACTGGTCTTTCTCCTGATTTCTTCTATGGTTTTCGGATTGGTGGACTGTACCCCGATTTCCAACTGGATAAGCCCCGGACGCATGGTGTGAATAAGCTGAATTTCTTCCTCGGTAAGCAAATCCGCCGCAATTTCAAAGTGAAAATTCGTTATGCCGTTATCATGCTCATGAATATAATTCCAGATTTCAAGAGCATGTTCCTTTTTACAGTTAAAGGTTCTGTCTACAAATTTCACCTGCGGAACTTTTGCATCAAGGAAAAACTGCAATTCCTCTTTTACCAGAGAAAGACTGCGAAATCTCAGCTTCTTATCAATAGAGGATAAACAATAGCTGCAAGAAAAAGGACATCCTCTGCTGCTTTCATAATAAATAATTTTATGTTCAAACAGGGAAATATTTTTATACGGAAATACCAGCTTATCCATATCCATGATTTCACGGAAAGGATTTCTCACAATCTCCCCGTTTTTTTGAAACACAATTCCCTTAATATCAGCCAGTGCATCCTCCTCTTTTTCATGAACATAATGCTGCACCAGCTCCAGAAAAGTTTGCTCTCCCTCACCGCACATAACTCCGGTAACCTCCGGCAGCTCCTGCAAAAATTTCTCTGCATCATAAGAAACCTCAGGTCCTCCTGCCCAGATAACGGTTTGCGGCAAAATTTTCTTTAAGTCGCATATCAGCTCCTTCACAAAAGAAATGTTCCATATATAGCAGGAAAAGCACAACACCTTCGGCTGTTTCTTATAAATACTTTTTAAAATTTCATCCTTTTGCTGATTAATTGTATATTCTCCTATTTCCACATATTTTTCATATTCTCTGCAATAGGATTTCATGCTGTATACTGCCAAATTTGAATGTATATATTTTGCATTTACTGCCGCTAAAAAAACTGCTGCCATTTTTTCTCCCTCTAACAAAGGAGAGTTGCCGCATTAAAATGCTACAACTCCCTTTCTCTTATTTCTTATCTTTTATTGTTACGTAACGAGACTGTTCTTTTTCCATTTCCTCGTCATATTCTTCTAACTGTTTCATCAAATCACTTTCTACAAAATCATTGCCTTCGTCCTTATGGTCTTTTTCGCTGAAAGTCATTTTTAAAAGAATTGGTGAAATAATCGTCGTAATTACTACCACAATAACAATCGGACCCATTAAATCAGCGGAAATCAGTCCAATGGCATTTCCCTTTGCCGCTACAATCAAGGCGACCTCGCCTCTGGAAACCATACCTGCACCAATACGTATACAGTCTTTATTGCTGTATTTGCAAAGCTTCGCACCTGCACCGCAGCCCACTACCTTTGTGAGAACAGCAACGATTACCAAAGTAACCGCAAATCCTATAATCATCGGGCTCATGCTTGGAAGCTCTACCTGCAAACCGATATTTGCGAAAAATACAGGCGATAAAAGGATATAAGATAAAATTCCAAATCGTCTTGCAATATAAGTCGTATGGGTTGTCTTTGTAATAATAAGTCCTGCAAAGAATGCGCCGGTAATGTCTGCCACTCCAAAGAATTCCTCTGCACAGTAAGAAAACAGTAAACAGATTACAAATGCCAAAATAACGAAACGCTGTAAATCTCTTTCATATCCCTTCACCCATTTCTGGAAGATAATGTGAAGCAGGTATCCGCCCACTCCCACAAAGATAAAGAAGCCGATAATCTTAATAAATACCAGAGCAACATTTACAGATGAGTCTGCTAAGCTGGTAATGATAGTCAACGCCACAATACCTAAAATATCATCAATAATCGCTGCGCCTAAAATAGCATTTCCCGCTTTTGTATTCAGTTTTCCCATTTCTTTTAAAGTTTCAACCGAAATACTTACCGATGTTGCAGTGAGAATAACACCGATAAACACATTCTGTAAAATTACGCTTACATCTGCCGCCGGCTCCAGCATACCCGGTCTGTTAAAATACGCTGCCACTGCAAATCCGCCTAACAGCGGAACAATTACTCCCAGCAACGCAATTACAAAGGAAGCTTTTCCACTTTTCTTCAATTCATCAACATCTGTCTCCAAACCGGCACAGAACATCAATACAATAACGCCGATTTCAGAAACCTGATAAATGAAATCTGTCTGATGCAGTACGCCGATACACGCCGGTCCTAAAATCAAACCTGCCAAAAGAGCACCTACTACCTGCGGCAGCTTTACTCTTCTTGTAATAAGCCCAAATACTTTCGTACTCAGCAAGATTAATGCCAAGTCTAACAAATATCCATACGATTCCATATTTCTTATCCCTCTGCTTTTCTAAAATTTTTATAAAGTCAAAAATATGGTATCACAATTTTTTCAAAAATGAAACAAAATCTTGAAGAAAATCTTTCTTACATAGACTTACGTTCTGCGATTTCAGCCATCTTTGCCGTATTTAAACGAGTATCCCCATGCACACGGCTGTAAGACAGATATCCGTTCATTCTGTCAATCTTTGTCAAATTCTTAGAACCGCATACCGGACACACATCCATTTCCAATTCTTCGTGTCCGCAATCATCACAATATGCAAGAGAAAGATTGACTCCCTCATAATAACCCAAATCCATAGCACGTCTGACTAAGGCACGGATTGCATCCACATTATACCCGATAGGGTAGCGCACATACTGAATTTTTCCGCCGTTGCAAAGCTCCCAAAATCTACCTTCACAATCCTGCTTTTCAATCGGAGTGATGTCTTCTGTTACATGACAATGGAAGCTGTTACTTACATAAGGTCTGTCAGAAACCCCTTCCACAATACCGTATTTCTTTCTGAACTGCTCTACCTGAAGTCCGCAGAGGCTTTCTGCCGGTGTGCCGTAAATTGCATACAGATTACCGTCTTCCTTCTTGTACTGCTCCACCTTTTTATTGATGTACTGAAGCACCTCTAACGCAAACTTTCCATCTTCACGAATGGATTTACCGTTATACAGCTCCTGAAGCTCGTTTAAAGCTGTAATACCGAAAGATGCTGTCATAGGCTTTAATAACGGTTTAATCTTATCAGAAGGTTTTAAATTACCGCCGTAAAATCCGCCTTCACAGTAAGCAAGAGGATTGGTAGATGCTTTCATCTCTCCTAAGTAATCATAAGTACGGATATGAAGATTGCGGATCATTTCCAGATAAAAGTCAAGCACTTCATAGAAATCCTTGTCCTCTGAACGTGCCCTTGCCAAAATCATAGGCAAATGAAGACTTACCGCACCTACATTAAATCTTCCCACAAATACAGGAACATCATTGTCATCTGCCGGTGTCATACCGCCTCTTTCATACCAAGGGCTTAAAAAGGCTCTGCATCCCATAGGACTGATAACTTTCTTATATCGCTTATACATGCTGGATATGTATCCCTTTCCGCTTAAAGAAAGCCAATCCGGATACATGGTCTTTGCGGAACAGGAAATTCCAGCTTCAAAGACATCCTCGCCTTCCTTTCCTTCTCCATGAATATTTTCATCATATAAGAATACGATTTTCGGAAACAGCACCGGTTTTTTGTGCCCTTCTTTTCCCTGTCCCTCTTTATGTACTTCTAAAAGAGAAATACTGCACATTTTCTCAAAACGTTCCATTCCCAGTCCCAATGTCACGGTAACAAAAGGATAATCGCCTCTGGAAGAACCAACTGTATTTAATTTATATTCAATTCCCTGCCAACCCTGATCAAAATCACGGCGAACCTTGTCCATGGCATACTGATGTGCTCTCTCCTTTGCAGGCGCCCAGTCAGCATCTACGTATTTCAAGAATTCCTCGCAATATTTGTGATAGCTTTTCTCTGCATAAGGCGCAAGGATTTTATCTACCTCCGGTACAGTAAACCCGCCATACTGCTGCGCTGCCGTGCTTAAAATAATGTCTCCCATAACGTCAAAAGCAGTGTCCAGCGTCTTTGGCTCGTTATACCATACATTTCCCATTTCAAAGCCGCCCCGCAGCACGTTTGCCACGTCAAACAGACAGCAGTTCATGGTATCCAGACGTGCGGATTGGTCATGAATATAAATATATCCGTCTTTACATGCCTGAAGCTCGTTTCTTGTCATAAAGAATTTTCGATATAATTCTTTATTTAATTCATTGAAAATAAGACTTCTCTTTGTAGCAACGAGAGCACTGTCTGTATTGGCATTGCTCTTATCGCCGATATATCGGATGGACTGGCTCTTTGTATAAACCTCATCCATCATGTGAATAAAATCATGTTTGTAATTGCGGTAATCACGGTAGCTTTTTGCAACCGCAGGATTTACCTTTTCCAGTGCTCCCTCTACAATATTGTGCATATCCTGAATAGAGATTTCTTCCTTCTCCAAGGACTGCGCTTTTTCCTCTGCGTATTCACAAAGAAAATCAATCTCATCCTTTTTAAAGTCATACATAATTCTGGATGCAGATTTGTTCACTGCACGCACAATTTTCTGGATATTGAAATCCTCTTTTGTTCCGTCTTTCTTAATTACATACATCATCACTTTCACCTCATAAACTTTTGTAACACTATATCTGGTATTTCATAATATTTTTTCACTTTTGTTTTCACAACATTTTGTATTCCACAGTATACCATTTTTTCTTCCGAAAAGAAAGGGGAAATATTGCACAATTCTGTACCATTTATATCCATTTTCCTTTTCAAATCCATTGTTTAACGTGTTTTTAACACTCCGAGGAAGATAAAAATTTTTTATTTTTAAAGGAAAAACATGGGTTTTTCAGGTTATGGAAACCAAAGTCGATTTTACATTATCCAAAGTGCACAATTTTCTTTTTGTCAAGAGCATTTGATAAAAAAGATTGCATTGCTGCGCATCCTTGCGGAGCATTTTTGTTTCATAGGACGCAATTTCCTATGAAACAAAAAAATAAGAGGTTTCCCCCTTATTTTTATCGTGTCACGTTATTTAACCATTTATAAGTTTTATACCGATATATGGAAAATGGTATTTTAATAATTTCATCACTGCACAGCAGAATATACACCCAAGGCATTGGAATTCCAATGACAAAAGCTCCCACTGCCGCTCCTAAAATAGAGCAAAGCCACATAACGCCCACATCCAAAATCAGTCCAAACCGTGTATCTCCGCCGGCACGAAATACCCCTACAATCAAAGTAGTGTTAATGGATTGTCCCACTACATAGTAAGACATAATAAACATCATAGCTGTAAGATAGCTTTTTGCCAGCGGTGTCAGGTTCAGCATACTTCGCACAAATGGGGAAATCGCCAATATGAGCAATCCGCCACCGATACCGCATACAATGGCAATTTTGACGAATTTCTTTCCGTATTCCCTTGCCAGCTCTTCTTTTTTCTCACCAATGGCTTTTCCAATCATAATTGCCGTTGCACTGGAAATACCAAATCCGATAACCATAGAAAGCTGTCTGCACACCTGCGCCACAGAATGAGCTGCTACCGCAGAGCTTCCCAAATGCCCTACAATCGCTGAAATCGCAGCCATTCCCGCTCCCCATGCAATCTCATTTAAGAGTACCGGAAAAGCATAGGTAAAGAAATCCTTTGCAAGTGCTTTATCCTTTACAAACCAGTCTTTAAACCGGATTTTCACCACATGGTTTATTTTCACTGCATAAAATACCACAATCACCACTTCAACGGCACGGGAACAGAGTGTTCCGAGAGCCGCCCCTGCCGCTCCCATAGCCGGTGCCCCGAAAAGTCCGAAAATAAAGATTGCGTTTAAAACAATATTTGCCGCAAGAGAAGTTCCATAGACAACTGTCGCTATGACAACTTGCTCAATGCTTCGTATAATGTTTAAATATACATTTGTAAAGGCTGACAATACATAAGAAAACGCCACGATTTTCAAGTAACTGACACCTGCGGCAATTACTGCTTCATCCGCCGTAAAAATACGCATTAGCTGATACGGGAAGAAAAATGCCGCTGCCGCAAACACAATTCCCGCCAGAATGGAAATGCGAAAAGACATTCCCATGACCTTTTCAATGGTTCTCGTATCCTTTTTCCCCCAGTACTGCGCAGTCAAAACACAGGCGCCGGAGGTAAGCCCAAAATACAGCAGGGATAAAATAAAGTAAATCTGATTTGCCAGCGATACTCCCGACAACGCCGTTTCCCCTACTTTTCCCAGCATAATAACGTCTGTGGAGGTCACTCCTACATTAATGAGGTTCTGAACCGCCATAGGCATAACCAGACGAAATACATGGGAATAAAACCTCTTATCCTCAAGACTCATCCTTTTTGTAAAAATCATTTTCCTTCAATCCTTTTCTTAAATTTCAATTTCACCTTCAAACACAACCTCTGCGGGTCCTGTCATATAAACAAAGTTTTCTGCTCTGTCCCAGAAAATTTTTAAATCTCCGCCCAAAAGTCTTACGGTCACTTCATCTTCTGTATATCCGTTTAAAACAGACGCTACTGCCACAGCACAGGCTCCTGTTCCGCAGGCTAAGGTTTCCCCGCTTCCTCTCTCCCATACGCGCATTTCTACGGTCCTCCTGTCAATCACACGGACAAACTCTGTATTTACACTTTCCGGAAATGCTGTATGTTTTTCAAATTTCGGTCCGATTTCCTCCAAAGGGAGACTTTTCACATTGTCTACATATACCACTGCATGAGGATTTCCCATGGATACGGCTGTAATCTCATAAATATCCTGTCCTACGTTAAACGGCTGACTGATAACCTTTTCCCCTTCATAAATCATAGGAATTGCTTTTGTTTCCAGTACAGGCTCTCCCATGTTTACACGAACCTGTTTTACTTTTTTATTTTCCACTGTTAAATCCAGATACTTGATACCGCTCTTTGTATCCACAGAAATACGTGTTTTATCTGTAAGACCATAGTCATACACATATTTTCCCACACAGCGCATTCCGTTTCCGCACATTGCGCCCTGACTTCCGTCAGCATTATACATTTCCATTTCAAAATCTGCTTTTTCTGACGGTTTAATTAAAATCAATCCGTCAGAGCCAATTCCAAAATGTCTGTCACTAATTCTTCTGGATACCTCAGAAGGATTTTCTATATGCTCCTGAAAACAATTTACATAAACATAATCATTTCCAATTCCCTGCATTTTTGTAAACTTCATATCTCATGTCCTCCTCATTCGTTTTGTTAATCCAATCCATTTTACCACAAAAAAACAGGCTCTGAAAGAACCTGTTTTTGTTTCATCTTTAAATTTAACTTATGCTTCTTCAGGAACAAATTCATCTTTTCCTAATCCGCAGATTGGGCACACCCAATCTTCCGGGATATCTTCGAAAGCTGTTCCCGGTTCTACTCCGTTATCCGGATCTCCTAATTCTGGGTCATATACATAACCACATGGTTCACATACGTATTTCTGCATAATGAATACCTCCTGTTAAATTTAGTTTTCATATTTTGATTAATTTTATACATATTATGCTGCGAATAACTTTCTGTCTTCGCTTTTTCTATTGTAACACATCTTTTCAAAATATTCCAGAGTAAATTTGTATAGTTTTGTATTTTTTTATACAAGATATAGCGCTCTATGAGAAAAGAACCTGCTCCGCAGGCGCCGGAACAGGTTCTTTTCGCATGACATCCAATAGATGATTGCAAATCTATTGTTTATATAAACTATGATGGGTGCCCTAATTATTCGAACATCCATGACTCAATCTTATAAGAACTGAGCTGCAACAATTGCTGCAATCATTAATGGGATATTAAAGTGTAAGAATGTCGGTACACAAGTATCCCAAATGTGATCGTGCTGACCATCTGCGTTCAGACCAGATGTAGGTCCAAGGGTTGTATCAGAAGCTGGTGAACCAGCATCGCCGAGAGCTGCTGCTGCAGACATCAGAACAATTGTAGCTGCTGGTGAAAATCCAACCTGATGACATAATGGAACGTATAATACTGCCAGTACAGGAACTGTACCGAAGGAAGTACCAATACCCATAGTAACCAGAAGACCAATTAATGTGATTACTGTAGCAGCAACCCATGTATTACCCTTCATTAAGTTTACAGAGCTGTTAACAAGTTCTTCTACCGCACCTGTATCTTTTAATACCTGTGCAAATCCACCTGCTACTAACATAACGAATGCGATGAAGCCCATCAGTTTAATACCTTCCTGGAACTGTGCATCAATATCTTTTGGTTTAATAGCACCGAATACAAAAATTACTAACAGACCTGCCAAAGCAGCTACCGGAAGAGAACCCCATACGAACTGAGCAACTACTACTACAACTAATGCTGCTAATACTACCCAGTGTTTGTATTCCAGTTTTAAATCTCCGGTTTCTTTTACACCTTCAAGCTGAATATCTTTATATTCACGAGGTTTTCTGTATGTAATAAATACAGCGATTGCAAGACCGATTAACATAGCAACTGCAAGAATCCAGTTTACAGCTGTAATATCACCAACTGTTACATTCCAATCCCAGTCTTCTTTTACGTTCTGGTTAATGTTATCACGAATAATTGTCATGAAAATCAAACCAAATCCGAAAGGAACTGCAATGTATGGTGCTTTATGACCAAAAGCGATGGTACATGCAACACCACGTCTATCCAATTTCATCTTGTTCATAAGTACCAGTAATGGTGGAACCAGAATTGGAATATACGCAATATGAATTGGAATTAAGTTCTGTGATAAACATGCAATAATAAGTAATGTTAAAAGTAAAATCCACTTATTACCGCCTACAACTTTTGCGATTTTCTTTGATAAAATTTCTGTGATACCTGTTGTTGCCATACAAGCTGCTAATGTTCCTAACAAAACATAAGCAAGAGCTGTTTCACCGTTTCCGCCAAGACCGGCAAGTAAAGAGTCTTTAATAGCTGCAACACCCATACCGCCAACAAGACCTGCTACAAACAGGGATACCAGCATGGATAAAAGTACGTTAATTTTCAGTAAGCAGAGTACACATAAAAGTACAACCGCAATTACAACAGGATTAAGCAAATTTTCCATAAAATAAACCTCCCTCTTTTTTTGATAGTTACGACTGGCAAAGGGGTCCCTCTCCAAACACAGCCGTAACGCACCCTCTTTAAATTTTTATATTATCTTGTTTCGATTGCTGCGCCAATCGCTTCTTCTACTGCTTTAATTAAAGAACCATTTTCAATGATTTCTTCACAGTAGTTGATATCTCCGTACAATTCACGGTCGTCATCTAAAGTAGCAACCTGTTTACGAACTAAATCATAAGCAGCCTGTGTACCTTTACCAAGACCTTTGTTGCCTCTCATATCAATACCCTGACAGGCAACCATCAATTCCATTGCAAGAACACGTCTTACGTTCTTAGCAATCTCTCCAGCTTTTCTAGCTGCAATCGTACCCATAGATACATGGTCTTCCTGACCTGCTGATGAAGGAATACTGTCAACAGAAGCAGGATGTGCCAATACTTTGTTTTCAGATACTAATGCTGCTGCTGAATACTGTACGATCATAAATCCTGAGCAAACACCGCCATGAGGTGTTAAGAATGCAGGTAAATCGCTGTATGCCGGATTTACCAGACGCTCGATACGTCTTTCAGAAACGTTTGCCAGTTCAGCTACGCCGATACCAAGGAAGTCAAAGCTTAATGCCATTGGCTGACCGTGGAAGTTACCGCCTGAAATACCTGCACGGTCTTCCTTGAAGATAATCGGGTTATCTGTAACAGAATTGATTTCAATATTAACTTTATCTAATACGTAGTTGATTGCATCTTTACTTGCACCATGAATTTGAGGTGAGCATCTTAAGGAATAAGCATCCTGTACACGAATTTCACCCTGACGTGTGGTGTTCTTGCTTCCTTCCAGAAGTTTTAACAGGTTTCTTGCTGTTGCTAACTGTCCGGAATGTGGACGTACGTCATGTACTCTGTGGTCTAACGCATCTACAACACCGTTCTGTGCTTCAAAGCAGAGAGCGTCTGCAATATCAGCTACCTTTAATAAGTTCAGTGCATCGTATAATGCAAGAGAACCTGCTGATGTCATTGCCTGTGTACCGTTGTTTAATGCAAGACCTTCTTTTGCAGATAATTCAATTGTAGGAATACCTGCACGTTTCATAGCTTCTGCACCAGGAAGGAGTTCACCTTCATAATAAGCCATACCAAGACCTAACATTGGCAGAACCATGTGAGATAATGGAGCAAGGTCACCGGAAGCTCCCAGAGAACCTTTTTCAGGAATAAATGCTGTAACACCTTTGTTCAGCATATCCACCATTGTCTGTACTGTTTCTAATCTGATACCTGAAAATCCTTTTACAAGGTTATTAATTCTCAGAAGCATAATTCCTCTTGCAATATCTTCTGAGAAAGGATCTCCTGCACCTACCGCATGAGTGATAATCAGATTTTTCTGAAGCGCTTTACACTGATCCTGAGAAATCACCACATCACTAAATTTACCAAATCCAGTAGTAATTCCGTATACAACCTTTTCTTCCGCAACTAAGTCATCTACTACCTTTCTGGATTCGATGATGTTCTGCTTTGCCTCTTCTGCGAGCTCAATTTTTGCATGTCCTCGACAGATAGCAGCAATTTGTTCCAGTGTTAAGTCTTTACCAGTAATTAAAATATTACTCATATCGCACCCTCTTTTCCTCTTTATATTATACGTAAAATTATACATTATAGGTGTCAAAAAAGCGTCAATAAATGTCATTTTGCATAATCTCTTTTTAGACGTTTTTGAAAGTTCTTGTATTTATCTACATATCTTCTTCAAATTTCCGAAGCAGTTCCATTGTTGTGGGATTCTTGATTTTCTCGGATATCTGCCTGCTTTCCTTATAATAAGCCTTTGCTTCCTCAAAAGAATTTTGCCGTTTTAAAAGCATTGCCATATAAATTTGAGCTCTTTCCAAGCCCCAGTAATACCCATGACGTTTCAGACAGGAAATTGCTTTTTCCAGATACTGTCTTGCTTCCTTATCCTTATTCTGTAAATAGAAAATCTGTCCCATACCGGAATAAAACTGTCCAAGTCCGTTTGTCACTACTTTTCCCTGGCCCATTTCAATGGCACGTTCATAATACACGGCTGCCATCTCCAAATCGCCCTGACAACGGCTTAAATCTCCCAGATATCCCTGACAGGCAGCAATGCTCATATTGAAATGTGCTTTTCCCTTTGCACATTCCCGAAAAACCTTCATAGCTTCGATTAATGTTTTTTCTGCCTTTGTGTACTCTCCTTTGTGAAGGAAATAGCAGCCTAACAGACGCATAAACACGCCGCTTTCTTCTGTTGCCTTTTCTTCCTTCTGAAGGTAACGCAGACCTTTCTGAACATATTCCTCCACCTGTACAAAATCCTCTACCTGAATACCGTAAAAAATCATCTGTTTGAAATTGTTAAGGAGCATTTTCTTTTCATCTAGTTTTTCTGCCAGCTGCATGCTTTCCGTAATGCACTGAATACCCATGTCGTATTCTCCCATGGCAATTTTATAGCGCCCCTTTACATAGTACATTTCCATTTTCATTTCCTGTGCCTGATGAGAGCTGTCTTCCAGACGAATTACTTCTTCTGCCAAGGCAAGCATTTCCTCTGCTCCCCTTGTTACGCCGTATTCGTCATCGCCGTATTCTATCTCCCAATGAAGAACAGGAAAGTTTTCATTAATAATCGTATAGTATTCCTTTAGATATTTAATCTTGTATTCATAAGTTTTCACCTGATTACGGCATCTCTCATAGTGGTGAATAATCATTGGAAGACAGGCAAAATTTTCCTTTGTCTCCGCCTGCTTTTCATAATACTGTGCAAGCATCTGGTGGTACATCCTTCTTTTTCCCACACTCTGATGCTCGTACAAATATTCCCGAAATATTCGATGAACAAATTTATAATAAATATTCCATCCGACTAAAATCTCTTTAATCAAACGGCGCTCCTGAAGCTTTTCCAAAATGCGGATGAGGTTCAGACGGTCAAGCTCCGGAAGCAGAAATTCCAGCTCTTCGATGCTTATCTTTTCCGGAAATAATGACATACAGTATAAAACCTCTGTTTCGCTGTCCGGCAGTCCTGCAAGCCTTGCCTTGATAAGATTTGTGGTCTTGGGAGATATCTCAAGAGTATATCCCTTTTCCTTAATCAAATTCATCAGTTCCATTAAGAAAAAAGCATTTCCGTCAGTCATTCGGTAAATTTCTTCTTTTTTCTTTTCTTCCCTGTCAAGCTGCGGCAGATGGCGATGCAGAAGCTCCTCGGTTTCCTCTCTGGTAAAAGAATGAAGATTAATTACCTGAAGGCAGTCATTCTTCACCAGCTTCTCCAATGCCTCCATAACCTCTGTATCATTATCCTGATTATAAGTACACATAAGCAATATTTTGTCTGTTCCTATGGTCAGCAAAATACGGTTAAGAAGCTGAAAGCTCATTTTATCCAGCCATTGAATATCATCAAAAAACAGAACTACTTTATGGCGTTCTGCAATTCTTCGGAACATTTCCAAAACAGACTGCTCCAAAATCTGATAGGTCAGTCTGCCCATTTTTTCCTCGCCTTCTGTAAGCACGCCTTTTAAAATTCTCTTTATCTGCCCTTTTTCATCCTCTACGATTTCTTTTTCCAAAATTCCGTTTTCCACGCACTGATCAATTTCCCAGAAAATATCATTCCAAGGACGAAGAAAGAAATCCGACTCATCACGATAGCAGGCTGCGTTTAAAGGTATCATCTGATATCCCCGCACCATCTGTTTTGCTTTATCCAAAAGAGCCGATTTACCCACGCCCTCTTCTCCGCTTATAGCAACACACTGAGGATTTCCCCATCTTCCCGTACCTACAATACATTCGCTGATACGATAAATTTCTTCTGTTCTTCCTGTGAAAGGCAAGTTCCAACTCCCGTTATCTGAAGCTACATTCCCTTTTACATTAAAAATCCTGTGAAACAGCTCTGTAATTTCACCGGAGGGCTCAACTCCCAGCTCCTCATCCAGCACCTTTTCCAAATCATAATACAGCTTAATCGCCATATTATAATTTCCGCCGGAAGCGTAGATTTCCATAATTTCCTGATACAGCTTTTCATTATAAGAGTCGTGCTTCAAAAGAATATTGCTGTATTTTTGTATCTGAGCCATATCCTTTACAGCATTAGCATCATGAAGACGTTTTCGTGCGCTTTTTAAAAAGGACTGGTCATACTGCTCCTGCATGGACTCAATCCACTCCTCAAATTCATAACTGTTCTTAATATGAAAATGCGATAAAAATCCGTCTTCCTCATGCTCTAAAATATTTTCCTCTGTAATGAAATCCCAATCGATTTCAGGCATACATTCCGGATTTAAGGAAATGCTGGTATGTCCTGCCGTAACCAAAATTTCTTTTCCAAGTAATTTTTTTATCTGATAAACTGCTTCACGCAGATTTTTTCGTCCTACATTTTCATTGTCCGCACCCCAGAGAACATAAATAATTTCTTCCCTTGTTGCGTTCTTTTTCACACATAAATAGTAGAAAAAACCTTCTGCTTTTTTATATGGAAAGTTTATTCTTTCTCCGTCTACTTCTACATACGGTCTTCCTAAAAGATGCACATTGATTTTGCCCAAATTCTATCCCTCACATTCTATATTCTCTAAGTATACTAATGTCTTTCCTTAATGTCAACTAAGTGAAAGCGTTCCCGTTTCCCTCCCCTTGTGGTTCTTTTTACCCTTTCTGAAAAATACAATAGAAACAAACAGGTTTTAAGGAGCTCCAGATTGTTAAAACGCTTTTTAAACACTATCCTTTTGCTGGCATTTGCCGGACTTCTGATTTTTTCTGCCGTATCCGTACTTCCTAATATTGTTTCCGTAAGCAACACTGTGGGCGGCAAGGAGCTGCCCATCTACTGCGTAGAAACGGAAAAGCCGCAAATTTCCATCAGTTTTGATGCTGCTTGGGGAAATGAGGACACACAAACCATTTTGGATATTCTGGCAAAGCACAACGTAAAAGCAACCTTCTTCATGACAGGGGGATGGGTAGAAAGTTATCCAGAAGATGTAAAGAAAATCTACGAGGCCGGACATGATTTAGGCAACCACAGTGAAAATCACAAGCACATGCCCCAACTAAGCGATGAAGAAAAAACGCAGGAATTGATGAAGGTACATAATAAAGTTAAAGAACTGACCGGCTTTGATATGTTTTTATTCCGTCCGCCTTACGGCGACTATGACAATCAAGTCGTTCGAAATGCAAAAAAAAATAATTATTATCCCATTCAGTGGGATGTAGACTCTCTGGATTGGAAAGATTACGGAGCCGAAGACATTGTAAAGCGTGTAACAGAACATAAGGCTCTCGGAAACGGAAGCATTATCCTGTGCCACAACGGTGCTAAATACACAAAAGATGCTCTTGATACCTTAATTACTGCTTTACAGGAGAAGGGATATGAATTTGTGCCGATTTCCCAACTGATTTACAGGGATAATTATCACTTAAACCACGAAGGACGACAAATTAAGGATAAGTAGAAATCTCTATCCGCCGCTGTGCATCCTTGCGGAGCATTTTTTATTTCATAGGACGCAATTTCCTATGAAATAAAAAAGGCATCGGTAATTCCTGCCGATGCCTTGTCCTAAAATTCAATTATTTAATAATCATTTCTCCGAAGCATTCTTTACCAGGTGCTAAAGCGTTTGCTTCGTCTGTATCAATGTGAGCTGCTGTTGCATAAGATGCGCTTACACGAACAACTACATCACCGAATGTTAAGCTTCTTCCGTTTGGAGACTCGATAGCTAATTCAACAATCTGTTTGTCAGCTACGCCTGCTTTTTCAGCATCTTCCGGTGTCATATGTACGTGACGTTTTGCAGCGATTACGCCTTCTGTTAATTCAACTTCACCTGCCGGTCCGACAATCTTACATGCTCCTGAGTCTTTGATATCTCCGGACTCACGAATTGGAGCAACAACACCGATGCTTCTTGCATCTGTTAAAGAAACCTCTACCTGTGTATCATTTCTTACAGGTCCTAAAACAGACATTTTCAGGCTGCCTTTTGTTCCGATTACTTCAACTTTTTCTTCACATGCGAACTGTCCCGGCTGGCTTAACATTTTTTTCACTGTTAATTCATGTCCTTTACCGAACAGAACTTCTAAGTGCTCCTGAGATAAATGTACGTGTCTTGCAGATGTTTCTACTAATACTTTCATTTTGAAATCCTCCACTTTTGAAATATTCATTACCTTCAATTATAACTTTTTCCCTGTACTTGTCAACTTATATTTAAACACTTTCTTCCTTTGGAAACTTATTTTTTAAATAATCATATTCCTCCATGATGCTTCTGGTAATTTCATCTTCACCAAAACTATTATCTGGATGATAAATTCGAAGAAGGGCATAATAGCGTTTTTTCAGTTCTTCCTGACTTTTAATCCCTTTAAAATAATGAATATGAAATCCAGCATCATCTGTTTCCTTTCCTTTATATCCGCCCTCAAAAGCAGACCATTGATAGTCCGGTCTTTTATAGAAGGCTTTCCAATTATCTGAATTTCCCATATACCATTTCCAAATCCAGCTGCACACTGCCTCAAGCACCACCATGACCATAGCGACTCCTGCCGCCGGAATATATGCCAGTCCGCCTGCCACTGCCATTGTCAGGATAATTGCCGGAATTCCCGGGCCGTTTCCATTTATCTGCAATACAATCTCAACCAGAACTCCGATAGACAGCATGACCGCCGAAACAATGCACGCAAAGGAAACCACCGCCCCACACATTTTTAAGAAAAACTGAATTCCCCTTATTACAATAAATACAACTGTCAACGGTATTGCCAGCACAACCTTTAGTATAAGAAGCAATACCTTCCCAAGCTTTTTCTTATCTATTTCTCGCATCTCTTTCCCTACATTTCATCTACTGTTTTTTCACTGTATTAGTTTAACATATTTGATAGAAATTTTACAGAAATTTTTTTTACATACTACCTGCTAAAAATATACTGACGGCAATCCCCGCAGCCGTTGCCAGCATAGCTCCTGCAACGGTATATCTTGTTTTGTTTACTTTTGCCGCTATAAAATAAACAGAAATCGTATAGAAAATCGTTTCTGTGCAGGACATCATAATGGATGCAATCAATCCGATGTAGGAGTCCGTGCCAAATTCTTTAAAAATATCAAGCACCAGTCCTGTCGCAGCGCTTGAGGAAAACATTCGGATAATGGCAAGAGGTACCAGCTCAGAAGGAAAACCGATTTGTGCGGTAAAATTTCCCAACACCTGCCCCAGCATATCCAAAAATCCCGATGCCCGAAGCACACCCACTGCCACCATTAGCCCGATTAAAGTAGGCAAAATTTTAACAACAGTCAAAAGACCATCCTTCGCTCCTTTCACAAATTCCTCGTATACACGGCATTTCATAAGAATACCAAATCCCACAATATAAAACAAAATTAACGGTATGCTAATCTCTGAGAGAAAAATCAAAAACTTCATATCTGCTCCTGATTCCTTTTGTTCTATATTTACGCTGAATTTTTTAAAAAAGAAGGGGCTTTTACATTTTTCTGCGCTTTTTCAAATATCCTTTCTTTCTGAAGTAACGCACCTCCACTGCAATAATTATAAGGGTAATGAAAATCACTGTAAGATATCCGTATTTCCAATTTAAAAGAGGCATATTGGGAAAGTTCATGCCATACCAGCCTGCCAGCAGGGACAATGGCAGAAATACCGTAGTTACAATGGTTAAAATAGTCATAATCTCATTTTGAGAAATATCAATCTGCGCCTGATATAATTCATGCAGCTGCAAAAGATTTTCCCGAATATTCTCTGTATATCCATGCAAGCGAGATACACGGCTCGCCAGCATTTTCCATCCTGTTTCATCTTCCTCTGACAAGCGCTCACCTAAATTCCCCTGTATTTCTTCTATCACATCCAAAAGCTGCACATAAAACCCGTGAAGACGTGTCATGGCTCTGCGAAACCTCATTAAAACCTCGGGAAAATCTCTGGGCGGCTGAACAATTAAAATATCTTCCAGTTCTGTAATTTTCTCCTCTATCTTTTGCAGATAAGGTACTTCGTCCTCAATAAGTCCGTTTAAAACCGTAAGAAGTATTCCCAGCTCCTGACCTTCCTCTATATCTTCCAGTTCCTTTCGCTTTTCCAGCACAGGATGAATAACCTTATCTTCATCTAAAAAGATAATCGCTCCCTTTTTCACATAATATGCTGCAATCAAAAACTTCCCCTGAAGATTTCTTTTATCCGGTATTTTCAAAATTCCAAACATACCCTCTGAGAAAAATTCTGTTTTGCAATATGCCGCTTCCTCCAAGCTCTTAACAAAAAGCTTTTTATACGGATATTCTGACAAAGAAGTGAGAAACTCTTCTTTCGTCATAAAGCTTATCTTCATACAATCTCCTCCTTTTCCACCTTGGGGAATTCGATTATCAGCCGAAATCCACCTGCTTCTCTGTTCTTTGCGCTGCATACAAGCTTCATATTTTCTGCCAGTTTTTTCACCAGATACAGTCCTATTCCCGTAGATTTCTTATTTTCCTGCCCGTTGCTTCCGGTAAATCCCTTTTCAAAAACAAAAGGCAAATCCACCTCGGAAACTCCTTTTCCGTTATCTTCTATACAAAGACAAAGCTTTTCCCCATTTTCATAAGAGGAAAAAATAATCTGTCCCTTTTCTTCTTTTCTATATTGAATACTATTGCTCACAGCCTGAGATAATATAAACTCCAAATTTTTCCTGTCCGTAAAAATTTCTTTGATTTTTAAGTCCTTTGCTATGGAAATTCCATTTTCTGTCAATAAATATTCGTATTCCTCCAGCACGTACTCTATACATTCCCGAAGGCTTACCCACTCCATAACCTCTCTTTTATGTTTATACGACAGACGGGAAAAATACAAAATCTGGGATACATATTCCTGTAACTGCACATTCATATATTGCAGCTTCTGATAAACCTTGGGACTCATTTCGTCTTCACGGTTTTCCAGCATCAGCGTAAGCCATGATATGGGCGTCTTTATTTCGTGCACCCATGTTTCTACATATTCCTGCTGCTGCTGAAGCGCCAGCACCTTGTCCTTCTTTTCTACTTCAATATCCTCTATTTTTTCTCTTAATTTTTCTATTATCCACTTTTCTTCAAAAGATAATACGTCTGTGTTTAATTCTCTGTTCAGATGATTTCTGTCACTGAGAAGCTCTTGAAAATAAAGAAATTTTTTCTTTTTCTTTTTTAGTTTATTCAGAAAAAGAAATACAAAAATCACACCTGTAAAAAGCACAAATATAGCTGCCAGCTTTCCGCTTTTTCTGTTATCCAGCAGCCAAAGGCAAAGAAAAGAAAAACAATCGAAAAACAGCAGAGCAACAAAGAACTCTGCGTTTTCCTTCCACACTTCTCCTGCCGTCTGCCATTTTCTATTCTTCTCCATTCCAGAGATACCCCCTTCCACGAACCGTCTGTACCATATTTTTCAGCCCTAATGTATTCAATGTTTTGCGTAGCCGTGTCATATTTACCTGAAGAATATTTTCGTCTACATAGACCTGTGTTCCCCATACCATCAAAAATAAATCCTCTTTGGAAACAATTTCTCCGGAATGTTCCAAAAGCACCTCCAGAATTTTTCCTTCTTTCTCCGGCAACACTTTTGAATAATTTTCTGTATAAAGCGTATAAGTATGCTTGTCCAAGTAAAATCCGCTGCCCTTTAAAATACCCTCAAAACCGGAAAAACGCTGTAACGTATTCTCTATACGCGCCAAAAGCCGTCCCTTATGGTACGGCTTTGTTAAAAAATCATCAGCTCCCAGCTTCAGCCCATGAATTTCATCTTCAATCTGTGTCCGTGAAGTAAGTATAATCACCGGACACAGATTTTTTTCTTTTAATTGTTTGCAGATTTCAAATCCTGATTTTTGGGGCAAATTGATATCTAAAAGCACAAGAGCCGGTCTGCTTTTCTGAATTTCTTCATAAACATTCTGAAAATCACAGATTTGCGTCACCTTATATCCTTCCTTTTCTAAAATGTCTGCCAGCTCTTCCCTCATAAAACAATCATCTTCCACTATGGTAATTCTGCTCATAAACCCCACTCACTTTTCCTATTCATCTCTTTTTCGTTCTAATAAAGCGTGAATATTTCTGTCACTGTTTTTCATCACTGCTCTGATATATACCCATTCTACCACAACAATAAGGATTACTACAACAAAGGACATCACAAGCATACTGCTCTGCTGCTGTTCATAATAAGAAGACAAAAGTCCGTTTGTCATTGCCTGAATTCCGAAAGCAGAGCTGACAACAGCCACCGCTACCGGAAGGAAAAAGTACCACCGTACCTGCGTTCTCCCTGATTTGGAAGCCTTTGCAAAATCTGCTCCAAGGGCAAACAAAGCCTGATAGCGTTTTCCTGTCTTTCTTTGATACATAAGAAACTGCGTTCCGAGTGCCGTGTTGCCGATAATCAAAAATATAACACCCATATAAACAGCCAAATACGTCTCAGACACCATATAGAACAAATACCTTCCCATATTTTCCATATAGCTTTCATAATCTATTCCCGTTTTTGTCAGCTCTTTATTGATATCCGTAAAGCTTTTAATCAGTCCTTCTTTTTCGATTATCTTACTGTCCAATACTGCATTCCAATAGCACTCTGTATTGCCTTCTTGATGTAAAGCATCAAACACACTGTCTTCTACAATTAACCCATCCATAAGGGTAATTTTATTATCCGTCACCACATCATAGGACATGACCTTTTCTTTCATAAGGTAATCCTGCCCGTCAATTTGCAGACACACACCTGTTTTCAAGGCTTCTTCTAATATCCCTATACTTTCTTCATCTCTTAGTTCAGGATCTTCATATAAAACCACTTCATTTTTTTCTAAATGCAAAGGTTCTTTTCCCACTGACTCCAGAAGCTGATTATAACTGGATAACCTCACCATATATGGGCTGTCTGAATATTCCAGATTATTGATTATATTATTTCTGACATCTGATATGGGTAATTTTTCCAATGCCGCTATCATCTCTTTATTGGAAAAGGTATGTTCTCCTTCAAAGTTAGGCATAAGTGAAATCTCCATTTGATAGAAGTTCTTAAATTTATCCATAACACCTGCTCTCTCCAGCTTCTCTTTTACCTCCCCTTCTTCGCCGACAAAGGTAAAATCTATAAAACGTTCCGGTTTCTGTGAAAATGCCGCCGAAACACCAAAAGACAGACAAGAAAATGCCAGCAAAAGTAATAGAGAACAGGATGCCAGAAATCCGCTTTTCAGAAAAATACTTTCCTGTAATTGACGAAGGGTAAAGGTTCTAAGACCTTTTGTTTTCTTTTTCAAAGCTTTTTGAAACAAGAAGTAAAAACCTTTAAACAAGAAATACGTTCCGGTTATTCCAAAGAGTACGGTCCATAAAAGGGAACGCATCTGCTCCCACAGCCCTTCTCGCAAGCCCAAAGAATATGCTATTCCTAGAAAAATAAGACCAATGAAAAGAAAAAACAGCGAGACCTGTCTTTTGGTTCTCTTTTTCTCGCCTTCATCCGTATTTTTCATCAGCACATAAGGCTCTTTATTCACGGTTATTCCGCTTAAAATGCTCATAATTACACTCTTAATCAGAACAATTCCTATCACCGTCCACAAAACAGCCGTCCACGCAACAGTAAAACGGTGTTCTAAAATTCCCAGTCCAATTATTCTTGATACAGTAAGACTGATAATCTCTGTAAGCAGAATAGCAATGGGAAAGCCTGCCAGAAAAGCAACTGCCGTATTTACCATATCTTCTGCAATGAGCATAAAAAACAGGCGGCTTCTTTTCATTCCCATCATCAGATAAAGTCCTAGTTCATGGCTTCTTCGCTCCAACTGATACCGTGTTGTAAAAAATACCAAAAAGGACAGGACAAAAAGCGAAAACACATAAAATATCGGAATAAGAAGCAAAAGCTTCTGAACAGCATCACTTTCCATACTCTTTATAAATTTCATGACATCCTGATTTTCTATGGATAAAATCACATAGAAAGCCACCACGGAAATCACTAAAGAAACAAAGTAAAGGCTGTTTTCTTTTCTGCCGGATTTGCTGTTTCTCTTAATCAGATTATAAAACATTGGCGCTCCCTCCTCCCAGTGCAGCCGTCACTTCTAGTATTCTTCGATAAAAATCAGACTGACTTTCCTCCGGAAGCTGACGCCGAAGCTCATGAAAAATAACTCCGTCCTGAATAAATAAAATCCTGCTGCAATAGCTTGCCGCATTGGCATCGTGAGTTACCATCATTACCGTTGTTTTAAAATCTTCACACACACCGTTTATTTTTTCTAAAAGCTTTTTGGCGCTGTGACTGTCAAGCGCTCCTGTGGGCTCATCTGCCAACAGAATTTTCGGCTGGGAAATAAGCGCTCTTGCCGCCGCTGCTCTTTGCTTCTGCCCTCCTGAAATCTGGGAAGGAAACTTATCCAAAACCTCCTGCATATCCAGATATTTTGCCAACTCCATACATTTTCTTTCTGCCTGTTTCTGATCGTCTCCATGTATGGCAGAAGGCAGGAGAATATTTTCTTCCACTGTAAGATTATCTAAAAGCTCAAAATCCTGAAACAGATATCCGATTTCTTTGCCGCGAAACTGCGCCAGCTTTTTCCCCTTAAAGGTACTGATATCTTCTCCTGCCAGTAAAACTTTTCCTTCTGTGGGCTTTATCATGGTTGCAATACAGTTCAAAAGTGTGGTTTTGCCTGAACCGCTGCTTCCCATAATACCCAGAAATTCCCCTTCCAAAACCTGAAAGGAAACGCCGTTTAAAGCTTTTGTCTCCCCCTCTTTTCTTCCATAGCTTTTCTTTAACCCTTGTATTTCTAATAATGTTTTTCCCATATACTCCTCATCTCCTTATTTAAGATACCTTTATTATAAAAGATGACAGCCGGAAAAAACACTTACATCTTTTGTAAGAATTCTTACTCCACGCTCTTTAAAGACTCTACCATATCTATTTTCTTTAATTTAAAGTACATCACTGCATTTACAAGAAAGGAAAACATACAAGTCAGCGCTGCACTCAACACAAAGCTGATATTTTCAATAATTCTGGTGAACATCACACTGTCAATTTCCACTGTCACAATCACAAAACGATGTAGAATACTTCCCAGTGCAATTCCCACTACTACACCGATTATGGTAAGCAAAATATTTTCTCGGAGCACATAAGCCGAAACCTCTTTATCATAAAATCCCAAAACCTTAATGGTTGCCAGCTCACGTTTTCTCTCTGTGATATTGATGTTATTCAGATTATACAAAACTACAAAAGCAAGGAGACCTGCAGAAATAATCAGCACTACAATCACAATGTCAAGGCTTTCCAGCATATCGTCTAACTGCCCTTGTATATTATAGGTATAGGTCACATTCAAAGCCCCACGTTTATCCAGAATATTTTCTCCGATTTCCTTTACGCCTTTTTCATTAAAGTTCTTCATCTTAAAGTATACGGTATTCGGCTCCATATCTTCGCCGTAAATCTCTCTGTAAGTTTCCGGTGAAATATACAGATAGTGCTCCATATAATTTTCACAGATATCCGTTACCTGAAGTTCCGCCTGTTTCTCATCCTTATCCTCAAGAACAATCTTATCACCTTTTTCAACATCTAAAAGCTGTGCCGCCTTCTCTGTTAAAATTACGGAATTTTTCTCCAGCTCAAACTCCTTCTTTGTAATGCGGTTTCTGAAAACCTGAAACTCCTTGTTTTTCTCAAGGTCAGAAGGTACGCTTAAATAAACCTCCTGTTCTTCCTTTCCCTTAGAAATCGTCACTCTCTTTGAGTATCCCTCCATAATATCAGAAACCTCTTTTTCTGAAGAAAGGTACTTCGCAGGCTCTTTTCTGTCTTCTTCCTCTGCATCTGTATTCAAAATAACCATGCCGTCATATAATTGAAGCTCTCCGTACTGCAATTTACCAATGGCAAAAATAGAGTCACGAAGACCAAAGCCTACAATCATTAACGCCATGCAGCCTCCAATACCGAACACTGTCATGAAAAATCGCTTTTTATAGCGAATAAGATTACGAATCGTAGATTTCCAAATAAAACTTAAATGTTTCCAGATAAACGGAATTCTTTCCAGAAAAACTCTTTTTCCTTGCTTTGGTGCCGGTGGTCTCATAAGTACAGCCGGTTGAGAAGCAAGCTCTTTATAACAAGCCAAAAGTGTCGCCAAACCAGTGCATAAAATTGCTGCTCCTGCTGCCATAATTCCATATTCCCAGTTGTAAGGAATTACCACATCCGGAACATGAGTATACATAATCTTATATGCCGTCACAATAATATAAGGAAAAACTTTCTCTCCAAAAAGCACTCCAAAAATACTACCACCAACCGTTGCCAAAAGGGCATAATTTAAGTATTTTCCTGCAATGCTCAGCTTTCCGTATCCCAGAGCTTTTAACGTTCCGATTTGCGTTCTCTGTTCCTCCACCATACGTGTCATGGTTGTTAAACTGATTAAAGCCGCTACAATAAAGAATAAAATCGGAAATACCTTTGCTATGGCACGAATACGGTCTGCATTGTCGCCAAAGCCCGTATATTCCGGTAAGGCGCTTCTATCCTGCACATACCACTGAGCGTTTTCAATCTTATTGATTTCCAACTGTGCGTCTTTTATCTTTTCCTCACCGTCATGAATTTCCTGTTCTGCCTCTGCTTTTCCCTGCTCGTATTCTTCCTTTGCTTTCGCAAGCTTTTCTTCATTTTCTGCAACTAAAGTTTCGCTTTCTGTTTTCTGTTTTTCTCCGTCATGAATTTTACTCCAACCGGCGTCAATCTGCTTTTGTCCTTTCTTTGCCTGTTCTTCGCCTTCAACCAGCTTTTTCCTGCTTGCCTCCAGCTGCTGCCTTCCTGCCTCAATGGCTGCCTGCCCCTGCTCCAACTGCTTTTTCGCTTCTGCAAACTGTACGTCTGCTTCCTGCTGCTTCTGTTCCAAGATTGCCTGTGCTGCCGCTATCTGCGCTCCTGCCGCCTGCAAAACAGGCTCTTTTTCTGCAATCTCTGCTTTTAACGCATCTGCCTGTGCCTGTATCTGAGGGATTTGCTCCGGTGGCAACATTCCGCTTTCCAAGCTTGCCAAAAGCTTCGCAAGTAACTCCTTCGCCTGTGCAAGAGCTGTAACGCCACTGTCATATTCCGCTTTCTGACTGTTAAAGTCATCCCAAGCTTTCGCAAGCTCTTCTTCTCCCTTGGCAATTTCTGCCATTCCTGTATCATATTGCTCTTTAAAAGCTGCTTCCTGTGCGTCAAATTCTTTTTTGGCTGTATTATACTGACTCCAGCCGTCAGAAATTTCTTTTTTGGCTGCATCTACCTCTTTTTGACTGGCATACAGCTTATTTTTTCCGCTTTGAAGCTCATCGTTTGCCTTCTTTAGCTGTTCTTTTCCTTCCTGAAGCTGTTTTTCTCCATCATCAATCTGTTTTTTGGCATCCGTAAGCTTTTCTTCTGCTTCCTTCTTTCCTTTATCTAGTTCTGCCTGTGCATCGGCAAGCTCTGCTTCTGCTTCTTCACGAATTTCATCAACCCTTCGTTTTCCCTGTTCGTCAGCAATTTCTTCAATATTTTCCTGTACCTTTTCTACCTTTGCATCATATTGGGAAGTAAAAGCTGTCAACGCTTTTGCATCTTTTACAGACACATAACATTCCGTATATGCCTCCAACCCAAAATCCTCCGGAAGGACACCGATAAAGCCGCTGACTTCACCGTTTCCCACGGTACTGCTGCCTCTGGCATAAGTAAAATACATGGAGCTGCTGCCGCTTCCTACGATTTCAAAAGTGTCTGTTTTTAAAGTGTCGGTAACGGCATCTTTTGTACCGCTGGAAAGAGTAATCTTATCTCCGATTTGAAAGCCGTGAGCCTTTAAAAAGTCTCCGTCCATAAAACATTCCCCCGATTTCTCAGGCATTCTTCCCTCTTCTACGGTATATTTATTCATATCCTTTAAAACAGAAGCGACATGAAGGACTTTGTAGTTTCCTTCCACATTTAACAGCATGTCTGCCGAATATCCCGGCTCTGCTGCCTCCACGCCTTCTGTCTTTTTCAATGCTTCTACATCTTTTTCTGTCAGACCTAAAGTTCCTATCACACGAAGATCCATTACATTATTTCTGTCAAAATATGCGTCACCGGAGAAACGCATATCCGGTTCTCCTGCCCGAATACCGGAAAAAAACGCAACTCCCATTGCTACAATAAAGAAAATCGATAAAAATCTTCCCAGACTTTTTCGTATTTCTACATAAAAGTCTTTTCTTATTGCTCTTTTTTTCATGTCCGCTCACCACCTACCATTCAATGGTTTCTACCGGAACAGGATTTGGATTTAATTCCATACCGGACACCCTTCCGTTCTTGATATGTATAATCCTGTCTGCCATAGGTGCAATGGCTGAATTATGCGTAATGACAATAACAGTCATTCCCTTTTGGCGGCAGGTATCCTGCAAAAGCTTTAAAATCGCCTTTCCTGTATTGTAATCCAAAGCTCCCGTAGGCTCGTCACACAGCAAAAGCTTCGGATTTTTTGCCAATGCTCTTGCTATGGACACTCTCTGCTGTTCTCCTCCGGAAAGCTGTGCCGGAAAATTATCCAGACGGTCTCCCAGTCCGACATCTTCTAAAACACTCTTTGCATCCAGCGGCTCTTTGCAAATCTGAAGCGCCAGCTCTACATTTTCCAGAGCAGTCAGATTAGGCACTAAATTATAAAACTGAAAAACAAATCCGATGTCATCTCTGCGATACCCTGTAAGCATTTTCGGCGTATATTTCGCCACATCCTTTCCGTCTACCAGCACTTTTCCCTCTGTGGCTGTATCCATACCGCCTAAAATATTTAAAACCGTTGTTTTACCGGCTCCACTGGGACCTACAATGACCACAAATTCACCTTTTGATATGAAAAAATCAATCCCATCTGCCGCACGGATTTCCACTTCTCCCATTTTATAAACCTTTGTTACATTTTCCAACTTTACATAATCTTCCATAGCTTATCCTCTCCCGGCTTCTTCCAATGCACCCTGTATTCCCTTTGTTAAAAGCTTTGCTGTAAGAGCTGCCATCCTTTTGGGACTTTCTTTAAAATCATGCTCCATCCAATAACGCACAATCCCCATAGCACCGGTTGTGCAATAATAAAACTGTACCTGAAATTCCACAGACGCCTCGTTAAAGGTATTTGGAAAAGCATTCAAATACTTTACAAAAATAGACTCCACAAGTCCTTTTCCGCTTGAAACACTTCCCCTGTATCTCATAATCAGCCCACACTTTTCCCTCTCCTGATAAAGATACTCAAACACACTTTCCAAAACGACTTCCAGATTTTCCTTTAGCTGAGTCGGCTCCATTCCATCTGTCATTTCTTTTACTTTCCTGCACATATTTTCCTCGACTTCCGCCAGAATATCGTATATATCTGTATAATGAATGTAGAAGGTATTCCTATGTATATGCGCCGTTTCTGTAAGCTCCCGAATGGAAATTTCATTGATTTCCTTATGTTGCAGCAGCAGAAGTAATGCTTCCAATATATTCGCCTTTGTCTTTTCAATCTTCTTATTTCTATCTTTTTCCATGATTTTCTCCTATGCAGTTGCACATTTCCTCAGTTAAATTTTACTGTGCAGTTGCACATTTGTCAACCTTCTGTAAAACAAAAAGAGCTGCCGCATCTGCAACAACTCTCCTGTTATTTCTATTCTGTTTTCTCTCCAAAAAGCTCATAATAAAAGATATATTGCTGCAAAACACCTTCAAAGCCTTTGTATCTGCGCTTCGGAAATCCCCTTTTATAATGCTTTTCAAGCGCCTGATTAATATGCGTATCTACCGGAAACGCCTCTAAATGATGAAGTCCAAAAAGGCAAATGCAATCTGCCACTTTCACCCCCACACCGAATATTTTAAGCAGCTCTTCTTTTGCTTTTGCATATTTCATCTTTTCAATCGCCTGCAAATCTATTTCACCGGCAACAACTCCTTTTGCTGCACGAACTACATATTTACTGCGATATCCCAAGTTACAGGCTTTTAAATCATCCTCTTCTAAACAGGCGAAAGCTTCTGCTTTCGGAAAAGCATAATAATGCTCTCCTGAAGCCGTTATTTTTTCTTCTCCGTATTCCCTGCAAATATTCTCAATACATCTTCTAATTCTTACAATATTATTTTGCTGAGAAATCAGAAAGGAAACAATCATTTCCCATAAGTCCTGTTTTAAAATGCGAATACCTCCGCCCAGCTTGGCTGCATTTACCAAATACGTGTCTTTGGGGTTAATTTTCTCTATGTAAAGCTTATAAGCTCTCTTTAAATCAAAATATTCTTCCCATACTTCTGTAAATTCTTCTAAAGAACAGTAAAAGATACTTTCTCCATCTTTTTGATAAACATCCAGATATCGTGCACCGACAATTATTCTATATTTATTTTCCGCCAGCTTTTTCATGCGAAAACACTGACCCGAATTACAAATTTGCTCTAAATCAAAGTTTTCTATTTGTTTTTTTACCATGTTTTTTCTTCCTAATATTTAAGATTTTACGAAAGCCAGTTACTTTCCATGAGAGGATTATACTGAAAATAAAATGGAAATTCAATATGGATTAGATGCTCGTCTAATGTTATAATGGTTTTCAAAAAATATGTTAGGAGATGAAATCGTGCACACCGAAAAGAAAGCACAAAAAAAAGAGAAGAAAGCCATGAGCGTTTCTTTATATGGAAACCTATTTTTCGTCATTGTAGAATTAGTAACAGCTATTATCACAAGCTCACAAGCTGTTTTGCTTGACGCTGTTTATGATGGCATAGAATTTTTCATGCTTTTACCTTCTATTTTTTTAATACCGTTACTATACAAACCATCCAATGAAAAACATCCCTTTGGTTATATGCAAATAGAAACTCTCTTTGTTGTAGTCAAAGGAATTATGATGACAGCCGTTACCATTGGGTTAATCGCAAACAACCTAAACCTTATGCTTCATGGCGGACATCTGATTGATTTTCAGTCCGTTGCCTACTTTGAACTGTTTGGATGTATTTTAGGTATCTCTGTATCTCTGTATCTTCGAAAAAAGAATAAAGCGATGAATTCCCCTTTATTAGAAACAGAAAGAAAAGGCTGGGAAATCGACAGTATTGTATCTTTGGGAATGACTGTGGCATTTTTGCTTCCTAACTTTTTGTTACATACGCCACTTGCTCCTGTTATTCCTTATATTGACCAGATTATCACCATTTTTCTTTCTATATTCATGCTCCCAATGCCAATTAAAACAGTAATTACAGGCATTCGAGACTTAATGTTAATACCGCCGGAACAGGAGACTATTGAAGATATTAAAAATACAGTAGAACCGATTATTGGCATTTATGGACATACACAGCTTTATTATGATATTGTCCGAACCGGACGAAAACTATGGATTAGCGTTTATATTACTTTTGACAAAGACACTATTTCTCTTTCACGGTTTAAGATTATTCAAGCCAGATGTATTCAAGCTCTTACAGAAAAATATTCCGATTTTTACTTTGAATTATTACCGGATATCGAATTTACAGGAACTGAAATTGAAAAATTAGAGGTTTAAATATACAGTAAAAAATATGCGGTTCTTTTGCCACGAAAATGGCTTAGAACTGCATATTTCTGTATAGAGGACGTTATAATATTGTTATCACAAATTTCTATCATTTTTATCTGCTTTTCCACGTTTTACATAAAGGCTAACAGCATTTGTTTTCTGAACCCATTTAGGAATACTTGGGGTAAATCTCAATAATACCGCTTGCTTTTTAAAGTGTTCAGATTCGAACACTTTAAATGCCAGATGGTATCATATAAAATTAACTTCTCTTAATCACTAATTTTAGTTTTAATTTTCCAGTAACCCTTTCGATCAGATCCTATCCGAACAATTTTTCCGTTTTCTTTTAATTCTTTTATAAGACGACTGACCTTTCTTGGACTTATATTCATTTGTTTTGCCATTTGTTTTGCCGTAATAGAAGGATTTTCGCTTAATATTTCCATAACTTTCCATATTTCTAAATTATCATTGCCTGTTTCATTGCCATTATCATCGCCATTTGCAATGATAATGGTTTCTTTTGGCAATGAAAATGGAAATTCGACTTTTATAAAATGCTCTGATATATGAAAAATACTTTTATCATACTCTTTCAAAATTCTACTCATTCCTGAGCCTAATTGTTCTACAAGACCAACATCTTTAAATACACGCATCAATTCACGATTTCTCGGCATACTACTACAACTAAAAAAATCTTCTTTACTTTGTCCCTGAATCAGTCCACCATAAGATGTGAAAACCATTTTATCATTGAAAATTTCAAAAACAGGTGGTATTTCTCTTGAAAAATCTGAATGTACAATTGCATTTATCACAGCTTCACGCATCGGAATAGGCTCTATCAAATTTTTTTCTACTCTCTTAGCATTTGTCACTTTTGCTCTAGTAATATTCTCAATTTTTAACTTTTCTAACACTTGATGTGTCGCTTTAATTAAAGAGCAATATCCATATTCTTCATTTTCAACTAAATCCACTTTGTCCGATCCAGCATATTTAGCAACTTTAATTGATACACCATTTTCATCTGCCAACAAATATGCAACATAATTGAACTTACCATCAGGTGTTAAAAGTTCTAACGAATTTGTAAACTTTTCATTCAGCTCCAATCCCCTCTCCTGATAATATATCTTCAATTGTGCAAAAGTAAGATCTTGTCTGGGAGATGTAATATTTCTCAAAGTATTATGTGTTCTTTTACTATAAAGACTATCAATCATTGCAGTTGACATTGGCTGAGACGATGTACCCATTCTTGTGAAGCAACCGTTTGGTGACATTCCATGTTTCTTTATATAATATGGTTTTTCTAATCCACTAGAAATTAAGATTTTTATTACGGAAATATTCTCTATCTCTTCAGTTACAATATCGAATAATCCTAAAGTTGATGGTAAAATATTATTTTTTATCCGATCTGCAATTTTCAATTGCATAGAATCGACATCTGAAACTCCAATTGGTTTCCCATTATCATCTACTCCAATATATAAAATGCCACCTTCTTTATTATTCAGAAAAGCTACCACTTCTTTTTCCAGTTTATCATTTAATTCCACTTTAAATTCTATGCGGTTACTTTCTTGGAACATTTCTCGTTCTCCTCTCTATATACCATTTTTATTTGCATTGCATCTTTATCTCTTCTATAGTATCTTTTAATTCACGCATTTTTGTCACAATTTCAAAATTTTCACCATTTAATTTCCAAATATCAATTGAGCTGATTGTTGTTGCCAGCTCTTTCTCCACTTTAATCATAGTATTATAAATTTGTATTTTTAGTGTATCTTCTACTTCATCAGCAATACTTTTCTTTTTATTTATGGTCACTTTCATATCCTTTGCATATAAACCACGTCCAACCCTTACAATCTCTTTTGTGTCAATTAACTGAGAAACGGCTCCTGATATTTGCCCTCTTGTAACATCTTTCTTGCTATTTAATATTATATACTCTTTAAAATCTGGCGCAGTATACATTCCTCCTTGCTTAACACATTCTTTTATTAACATTTTAATCTCAGCTGTTGATATTCTCATCTTACTCAATCTCCTTTGTTCTATTTTATCATTTTTTTCATTAGTTTTATCATTTTTCAATTTATTGTATATTTTATTTTTTATATTAAAATTATAAAACATATCATTATTATCTTCAATACTTTTTTTCTAATCAACAGTCTTTTGTATTTTTTTATTTTAACTTCATTTCTTAGGAAAACTATCCCCTAAGCACAGCACCCCCGAGGATGTCAAGTCATTGCTACAAACTTTTTGACCTTTTTTCCCTCGATTTTTCCCATAAAACCGTTGTTTTGGAACAGAGGACGTTACATTATTGCTACAAATCAAGTCAGTGCCTTCCATTCCACCTCCACTCTCCCATCATCATACACATATATACCTTTTTCTGGAAAATACTTTCCAAGGTAATAATTTGTGTCTATATGCTCACGTCCCAATCTGGAAACATCTTTGATAATCACCATATTAATTTTTCCCAGTTCGATATCTGCCAGCATTCTTCGGAATTCTGGTCTGTCAAAATTACTGCCGGAAATTCCATCATCCAAATAAGAGGAAACAAATGTAATATCTTGTTGTTCTGAAATATATTCCTGCCCCATTTTCACCTGAGAGTGTATACTGTTGCTGTATTTATCCACTTTTACAGCTTCCTCCACAGATACTCTGCAATAGATACCTGCATGGAACATTTTCTCACTCCTTAGTCTTGTATAGTCATTGCCTTTAATTGTCTTAATCTTGCAAAAGATATCAAGCAATGTCAACAGATACTTTTACGTTCAGTCAGATTCTTCACACACTGCGCCAGTGTTTTTTCTCCAGAAAAATGTACCCGAATCTGGTAGCCGCCATATTCATATTCCACTGCTGCTTTATTATCTATCAGTTTTTTCTGTTCCTCTTTTTCAGTCTCCATGAATCTTCCACTCATGTATATGCCTCCTTCAGCATACAGACCTCTTTACATCCTATGCTGGCAGGCATGTACAGAAGTTCTGTATTAGTTGAATTCGACTTTCGAAATCCTGATTTCATTTTATATGAACCCTTTTCAACACACATTGATGCCAAATTGAGGTTGAATTGATACTTTATTAATTTTTAATAGTTTTTTCTTTTACCAGAACGTATGTTTGTGATATAATTTTTAAAATACTTATAATGAATTCAATAGAAATATTGAAAATCTACTTTAGAAAGGACATGATACCTATATGGAACGATGTGATTTCTCTACACTAATGACAGTATTCCACAGGTATGTAACTATGCTGAGCTTCTGACCGACCTCGGCGAACCGGAACAAGGACTTTCTGCGTTGAAGAAACTAGCACGAATTGTAAAAGAATATAATTCTGAATGTTGCAGCGATTACGCAATCATTCTGGAATCTATGGGAGCGATTCTGCTCATGCTGGGAAAAATTTCAGAAGGAACGGAATATCTTAAACAGGAAATGCAGATTTATACAGAACTCTGGAAAGATGCACCGGAAAAGCCGGAAGCAAAATATCAGGAAATTGCAAATTTATATCCACAAGTCGGATTTGAAATTGCACAAAGAGTTTTGTCCAATATCCAGTATTGATAATTTTAAGCCGGCATGATTATTCATAATCATGCCGGCTTATTCATTGAAAACTATAACTTTTAGACACTTATGTTTTCCACTTCTTCTCTTGATGGCATTACACGTAATGCACCTTTTCTCGTTGTGATAACAGAAGCTGCTGCATTTGCAAAGGTCAACATATCTTTAAGCTGTATACTATTTAAATTGTCCAGCCCATGCTCACAAATCCCATGAAGCATACATCCACAAAAAGTATCACCTGCGCCTGTAGTTTCAATGGTTTTTTCCTGTATAAATGCCGGAACCTCTACTTTCATATCCTTATAATAAGCTCTGCTTCCATCTTTTCCCATAGATAACAAAATAAGCGTAATATCTGGATATCTTTCTTTTATCCAGCAAATTCCTTCATCAAAATCTTCTTTTCCTGTCAGCCATTGAATTTCGTTATCTGATATTTTTAAGATGTCACAAAAACCAAGTCCATATAAAACTTGTTCCCTTGCTATTTCCATAGAATCCCAAAGAGGTTCCCTAATGTTAGGATCAAAGGATATGATAATCCCATTTTCCTTAGCAATATTTAACGCCTTTTTTGTTGCATTTCTCACACCATCATGGGTCATAGACAATGTTCCAAAATGAAATATCTTAGCATTTATAATTGCTTCTTCTGTCACTTCCTCTTCTGATAACATCATATCCGCTCCCGGTTTTCTATAGAAAGAAAAGTCCCTGTCTCCCCCTGGCATCGTATGTACCAGAGCGAGTGTTGTATGCACATCCTTATCCATATACAGATAGTCTGTATTAATCCCAACTTCAAGCAGTGCATCTCTTAGCTGTTCACCAAAAAAATCTGCTCCAACTTTTCCTATAAATGTGGTCTTATGTCCAAGTTTCTCCAACATGGCCAACACGTTACATGGTGCACCTCCCGGGTTCGCCTCAAACAGAGGATTTCCTTGTCCGCTGGCACCATTTTCTGTAAAATCAATTAAAAGCTCTCCTAATGCTATTACATCATATTTCTTCTCCATTTTGTTTTCCTCATATTTAAACTTTCTGAAAATAATAATATGAGAGTGTGGAAACCGGCACAGCCCCACACTCACATCTTTCATTTCTTCCACTTTTATTCTACAACAACATCGTGTTTCACTATATCTATATACGCTGTTCCGTCAGTTTTAAAAAGAATCTTGTCTGCATCCATTGGTGTGTAAATAAGAGAGGTCATCGCCTTTTCTCCGTCATTTGCAAATATTTCAACTGAGTACTTATCCATTACAACTCGCAACCTGATCTTACCATCTTGACTTTCCACTTTCATACTTCTCTGACAGATGAAATCTCTTCTGGATCCTGCATGATTACGGTCAAATGTCAGAATTCCCTTTTTTGCATTGTAAGAAATTTCTGTATAAAATTTCTGATTTTTTGCTAATTGAATTCGGAACTCCTCATAATCTCCTGCCTGAATATCAATCGTCATGTCAATTTCCCGGCCTGATACGCCTTCCAGTTCCATAGCTTCATGAACTATCACATCTTTATAGTTGACTGTATTGGCATAATAATTTTCCAGTTCTTTTACCGGAAGCTGATACAGGCGGCCATTCTTAATATGCAGTTCTCTCGGTACTGTCATCTGTCCTGACCATCGAAATTCTCCCGGTGTATTATAATTGTCCCAGGACTGCATCCATGCAATCATAATGCGGCGACCATCCTTGGTTTCTGTAGTCTGAGATGCATAGAAATCAAGCCCATAATCAATCGCACTTTCTGTCTCTCTCTCAAATTTCACCTGTTCCTTGTCAAAGTCGCCGATTAGACACAGCGTTCCATTACCACTGTGGAATTCCAGTCCTTCCGCACACATATCCTGCGGTGATGTCAAAATAACATATTTTCCTTCAAGTGGAAAAATATCCGGGCATTCCCACATTTTCCCATATCGATTCTCACATTTATCCACAACGCCACAGTATTTCCACTGCTTCAGATCTTCTGACGAATATAACAGCAATTGTCCGCTTCCATCCTCATTTCTGTTTCCGACAATCACATAAAATGTATTTTCATCTTTCCAGATTTTTGGATCACGGAAGTCAACTTTGCTTGCTCCATCTGGAAGCATATCTGCTCCTATAATCGGATTCACATCTGACTTTTCATAATCAACACCGTCTCCAATCGCCAGACACTGTGTTTGACGTTCAAAGTGTTTTCCTTCCTCATCGTCTCCGACCACTACACCAGTATAAACCAATACATGTTTTCCATCATGTTCAATAGCACTGCCTGAAAAACATCCGAAACTATCGTATTCCTGATCCGGAGCCATGCAGACCGGCAAAAGCTCCCATTTGATGAAATCTTTTGATTTATAATGTGCCCAGTGCATCGGTCCCCATTGTGTTGTATACGGATGATACTGACACATTAAATGAACTTCATCTTGAAATATTGAGAAGCCATTCGGGTCATTGATCCAACCAACCGGTGAACAAGCATGAAAAGACGGTTTTTGTTCTATCGGAATTTTAACTGTTTCATTTTTCTCGTATTCTCTGGCTTTCTGCAGCGAACTACTCATTTTTATCTTATTTTCCATAAAATATACTCCTATTTTTCCTCATTCAAAGATTTCTGGTACTCGTCAAAATATTTCTGTTTAATTGACAAATACTCCTGCAAACCATATTTATCCATATTCTTTAAATATTCATCCCATTCTTCTTCTATGCCGCCATTCAAAATCCAGCTCGCCTTCATCTGTTCTGCATATTTCTTTATATCTGTATCCAGTTGGGAAACCCTGTTGGTATCATCAATACTCATAAACACATTCGGATAGACATATTTGCTATTCATATCTTTCAGATAGGTTTCATGCATATTATCAAGTCTCCACTTCGCATCTGCAGGCTGTGTCACATATACATCATAATAATCATTCAGCACCGCAAGCGGACCGTTTACAGACTGTCTTTCACGTACCTCAACCGGTGAATTATCTCCCAGATCCATATGCTTCAGCATCTCTCCACCTTCGCTGTTTGTACTCATTTCAAATACGTTAGTGGCTCCCTTTTCTCCATAGGTTCCCCAGTTGTTCTGTGGAGACTGGATTGGTGCATACATCTGATCAATCCATGCTGCTGCCAATGCAGTATCTCTGCAACTCGTTGTAAGAACACATCGTCCACGGTCAAATCCACTCGTCTCACTGTTGTTTTGTCTTGTAACATTTACAAGTCCTTCCGGTCCGGCAAGTGCCGGCAGCATCACATAATCATCATAATTGTCAATATTTCCGATATCCCATGTAAAGCAAAGACCATATCTGTGATTCTTTCCTTTTGCAACATAAGTTGACCACTCTTGTGTAAATGCTTCCGGATCTACCAACTTTTCTTCAACTAATTTATGCAGCCATTCAATTCCTTCTTTGTAACCTTCCTGAACTGTCGTATAAATTACCTCTCCATCATCTGTCACTGCGAAATGATCTGTAGTATCTCCATATCCTTCGCCAAATCCATTGATTAAAATTGCCGGATCCTGGTCTCCATTATTAATGATAAATGACATTGGGATTACATCCCCCTCTACACCGCATTCTTCCTGAATCTTATCTGCGTTATCACGGAATGCAATTAATACCTGCTCCAGTTCTTCTGTTGTAGACGGCACCTCAAGTCCAAGGCAATCCAGCCATTTTTTATTAATGTATGGAATGTCACCGATTGCCTGAATTGCTTCTTTTCCTTCTCCCAACTGTTCAATCCACGGGAAGGAGTAAATATGTCCGTCCGGAGCAGTAACCATGGTTCGATATTCTGGATATTTTTCAAAAACAGCCTGTAAATTTGGCATGTATTTGTCAATCAGATTTTCCAAAGGAATAATGATTCCCTGTTTCGCATATCTCAGCAAATCATAATCGTTCATTCCTGCTGTAAACAATCCGTCCGGAAGACTTCCAAACTGTGCCAGTGCCAGATTCTTTTTATCAGCAAACTGATCTGCCACAAAACAGGTCCAGTCAATTTCTACATTTGTCTGTTTCTCTATGCGCTGAAAAATTAATCTTTCATTCGGATCCTGTGTACTTGTTGCCGGTGCACTTGTAATAAAGGACAGTTCTTTTTTCTCTTTTAGCGGGAAAGTCACTTCTTCTACTGGTGTATCAGGATTTGTATCTGCAACCTGTGCACTCTCTCCACCACATCCGACAAGGGAAACTAGCATAAGCAGTGATAACCCCAGAGTAAACAGATGTTTCATTCTCTTCTTCATCACACTTTCCTCCTTAACCTTTTACAGAGCCTACCATAATTCCCGAATCAAAATATTTCTGGAAAAACGGATACATAATTAACAATGGTAAACTGGACACTACGATTGTTGCATATTTCAGAAGCTCTGCAACCTTTGCCATCTCAGCTGTGCTTTGAATATCCGCAATCATACCAGGCTGTGGGGTATTCTGTACCAGAATTGAACGAAGCACTAACTGTAACGGCTGTAAGTCTGCGTCATTCAAATAAATCATAGCATCAAAATAGCCATTCCACATTCCTACAAAAGACCACAATGCTAATACTGCAATAATCGGTTTACACACCGGAAGCATTATTTTAAAAAAATGCTGAATCTCACTTGCTCCATCGAGCTGAGAGGCTTCACGTAGCTCTTTTGGTATGGATTGATAATAAGTTCTTGCAAGAATCATATTCCATACATTGAATGCACCAGGAAGTAAAATTGCCCAGATTGTATTTACCAAATGTAATTGATTAACGAGAATAAACGTTGGAATTAATCCACCATTAAAAAACATTGTGATAATAAAAATTGCATTAAAAAATTTTCTACCTACAAATTCTTTCTTGGACATCGGATATGCTGCCAGTATTGTAACAAACACTGATATTACCGTAAATGCAATAGAATAAAAGAAAGAATTGGCAAATCCTCTCCATATCATTTTGTTTTCGAGTACGCGTTTGTATGCATCCAGAGTCCAGTCTTTTAAATGGAAACTAATTCCCTGATTGTTCAGTACATTCGGATCCATGAAAGAAGCAATTACGACATAAACCAGAGGAATTAGAATTGCAAGAGCAAAAACACCAAGAAGTGTATATCCAATGGACAGAATTATTTTATCGGACATTCCAAATTTCATTTTTCTTCGATTTTCCATTTTTCAAATTCCCCCCTTTTTATAATCCTTCACCATCGTTCAGTTTTGCTACTACTTTGTTCACAAAAATCAACAGAATAATGTTAATAATAGAATTAAATAATCCAACTGCTGTAGAATATCCATAATCACCGTTCAGCAAACCAATTCGATACACATATGTAGAAAGGATTTCTGATGCCGGAAGGTTCATATCAGTTTGCAGTGCATATGCTTTTTCAAATCCAATACTCATGATATTTCCTGCCTGCAGAATAAACTGAATTACAATAATATTTTTAATTGCAGGTAACTGTACATACCATATCTGCTGGAAAATATTCGCTCCGTCTACAATCGCAGCCTCTTCAAGGTCTTTACTTGCATTAGACAAAGCAGCCGTATACATGATAGACGCCCATCCGGCTCCCTGCCAGATTCCGCTGGCTATATAAATAGTACGGAATGCCTCCGGCATGGTCATCCAGTTTGTATCACTACCAAAAACCTGATTGATTGGTCCTACCGGTGACAAGAACATTCTGACCATACCACAGAGTACGATGACGGAAATAAAATTCGGTGCATAAATCAAAAGCTGGATTTTCTTTTTTATTCCGGTTCTGCGAATCTGGTTCAATAAAAGAGCAAGAATAATCGGTATCGGAAATCCCCACAGCAAACTATAGGCACTCAATTTCAATGTATTCAGAAGATATTTCATAAAATCCGGAGACGATAAAAATCTTCTGAAATAATCCAGTCCTACCCACTGGCTGCCAAACACCCCTTTTATGACATTGTAATCCTCAAAAGCAATTAATACTCCTCCCATGGGAATATACTTGAAAATGATTGTCAACAGAAGGGCAGGCATTAAAAAAAACACATATAACTGCCAGTTTCTTTTGATATAGCCAGCTTTTTGACGAACTGTCTGCCGACTTGCCGAAGCACTTTTTGCATTACGAAAACTCATCGTTCCCTCTCCTCTCTTTTACATTTGCACTATTCCTTTGCAAGTTTGTCTCATTTTCTTGGTTTGTTGTGCAATTTGTACTTTTTCTTGGATATATATTATCATTTGCACAGCATTTTGTCAATTGTATTTTTGCATTTATTCCTTTTTATTTTTACATTTACACCTTTTCGTGTCGCAAAAAAGTATAAATTTAACCTATGAACCAATTATTATTCTATTATATTTTTACATTTGACAAATTCCTTTAAATACGTTACATTTAATAACAAAGTATAACTATTTCACATAAATGGACTTATACGTATTATACCACCATTACATTCAAAACAGGAGGTGTCTATGGGAAAACGAATTACCATTCAAGATATAGCAGATTCATTAGGGGTATCAAGAAACACAGTGTCAAAGGCAATAAACAATACCGGCGTGTTGGCTGATGCTACAAGAGATAAGATTTTACAAAAGGCTGCCGAATTGGGTTATAAGCAGTTTTCTTATCTCTCGCCTGCAGTCTCTGTTCCCAAGCCTGAAATTTGTGAGATTGCTCTTTTTACCCGTGCCATGCCGAATAGTTCTCACTTCGGTTCTAAACTACTGAATACCTTTCAGGAAAAAATCAGTTCTAACGGATACAGATTGTCGTTTTACCTTATTCGTGAACAAGAATTTACAGATTTACTTCTTCCAGCTGGGTTTGATCCTTCAAACAGTGCCGGAATTATTTGTTTGGAATTATTTGATTGCGCATACAGTCAGATGCTCAGCAAACTTGACATTCCTCTGCTTTTTACAGATTGTGCTGCGAACATCGATTTCACTACTATTGATGCTGATTTTCTGCTTATGGAAAACAGAAACAGCATTTCCAGCATTGTGCAATCTCTCATAAAAAATGGACAGCATAGACTTGCATTTGCAGGAAATATTAATAACTGCCAATCATTCTTTGAACGATATCAGGGATTTTGTGATGCACTCAGCCTCTCTGGTCTAAAACCTGTTACTGACATACTCTTAGCAGACGAGCCCTTCCATACGATTGAGCAGCTTGCATCGTATATCAGACAACTCCCTGAACTGCCAGATGCATTTATATGTGCTAACGATTTTGTCGCTATGGATCTCATTAAGGCCTTAAAGCAATGCGGCTTGTCAGTTCCTGAAGATGTAAAAATTACAGGATTCGATAATTCTGCTGAGTCTCGGATTATTGAACCACATTTAACCACTGTCCATATTCCAAGTTCTGCTATGGGATATATTGCTGCAGAACTTCTTCTTTCCCGTATTGAAGAACCGGGTATTCCATATCGTACAACTTACGTTCGCACTGTGATAAAATACCGGGAATCATCTCATTGCTAATTTTCTGCATATTAAGCTACAAGGGAATCCTAACTGCCCCTTGTGGCTTTTTCTACCTAATGCTTTATCTCAAAGGATCTCACATCTTTAAACATTTCCAAAGCTTAAATTGATCGCAATTGGTCTTCCAAGCCGTATAGCCTGCCGAACCAGATAATCTACACCTTGCATCAGCTCTGTAGTTCTTGGAAAAGAGTCCTGTCTTGGAATTCCCAGTTTCACAACCAGAAGGTCACTTTCATATGCCACACCCCGGTTCACTGCACCACGGGTAAAATCGCTACCAGCTGCCACTCCAAGCACAGCAGTTCCATGACCGCTTACATCTTTCTTCTTTAAAGAAGATTTTGTCTTATTGGATTATTTATGATTTTTATTGTATAATATCGTAAGAAATTACCATTTTCCCATAACGATCCGCAGGTATCGTAGTTGGGAGCTAAACTGGTTTTCACAATGCAGATTATTTTTGCAGAGCTTTCAAAAAGCACTACCAGACAACCCCTGGGGGAATATCGGAAAGAAAAGTGGGATAAATAGCTGCTCTTTGAACAACTTCTGTAATTTATGTCTGTTTTGTTCTGCTCATTCATTATTCTTCAGAATTAAACAGTTCCATCAGCAACTCTTTTTCTTCCTGCATTACCTTCAGTACATACTTGTCAAAATGTCTTGCATCCTGAGTTTTTGAGCCGAACTCGTAGGTTTCCTGTCCGTAGTCCATAACATCAAAACCAAAAATTGCTTTGTTTGCACCTTTGGTTCTGTAAGAAGCTGCGTCAGCAAGGGTAAATCCAAGTCGTCTTCCTTAGCTGATCCGTTTCCATCCGGTTCATTTCCATCCGGCGCTCCACCCATCATTCCTCCAGGACCTGCATTTTCCCCGGACTGTCCCTTGGCGTATCTTCCTTCCAGAAATGCCTGTGTCTTCTCTTCTGTTGTCATCTCAGCCACAGCTTCATCACTGAGAGCATTTCCATCGCTGTCAAACCAGGTCCAGTCATCTGCGTAATCCAGATTTTCCAGATACCATTCCAGACTTTTCTCAAATTCCTTCAGATAAAAAGTGAGATACGTGCCTCCATATCCATTTGTATCTGCATATTTTTCCGCATCATACTCTATAGTCAGGTCTGCCACATCCTCTTTGTCCCCATCTTCATTGAGGTCAATATCCACAGCAGCCTCGCTGACACTTAAATTCTGGTCATTGATATAATCCATATATTCCTGAGACAAATATTCTGCCATCTTTTTCTGAAAATCAGTATTGAACTCATAATCTGTATCCAGATAATATTCAAATGCCATAGCCATATCCGCTTCCTGCAAAGAGGTAATGGCACTGTATGCAACGCAGCCCCATACACCATCTGAAATTTCTGTTCCGTCAGCTTCTATGGTCTCAGAATAAGTTCCGTCTTCATGCGGTTCGCTTTCTCTAATGGAGTAACCATTTTTCCTGTGATTTTCCAGGCTGGATAAATCCATAATGCCCCTAAGATTACGGCAGCCGCCAGGGAAAGAATGAAATACCTTTTCTCCTCCATTCTTAAAGATGAAGTATCCGCAAAAGCAATAAGCAGTTCTCCTTCATGAACAGATATTTCAAACTGATAATTTTGATAGCTGCCGCTGGTTTTTCCTGTCAACAAAATAGCTTCAGCAGTTTCCAACTGTGATCGCAATTTTATTATCTGTGGCAAGCATTTCTGTCACATCATAAATCTGATACTGTAATCTGTTATGATAGCTTGTCCAGCCCGGTGCCATACGATAATCACCTACGGTCTGTCCATTCAGAGATGCCTCATATACTCCATGTGCTGTTGCATACAGGCGGCCTTTCTTTACCTTTTTTCCTGAATCCGTGAAGTTCACGGATTCAGGTTTAACTATAACTATTTTTCATGCTTATCGAAATACATATTATACTCATTTCATGATTCCGCATTATATATTTCTAAAATCATTTCACTCTGGCAGGCTATCCCTGACACACAGTGCCCCATACCCAATACGATTATTAGGATATTCCCCGCCTAAAAGCGGCCTTGCTCCTCTTCTTAAATATGCCTTTACCTTCTCTCCGTACAAGAAAGGATCATTTCCTTTTATAATTCCCCATTCCATCATAAGTGCTGCAGCCCCCGTAACAAAAGGCGCTGCAAAAGATGTTCCTGTTCTGTTATCATATCCTCCGCCCACTGCTGTTGTACGAATATCCACTCCCGGTGCTGCCAAATCCGGTTTTACTGCCTTTATCACTCTTGTATAACCCCTTCCTGAAAAATCCACATAGGACATATATCTGGAATTATATGCCCCAACAGAAATTACTCTTCCTGCCGTTGAAGGAATTGTCAGCGTAGTTTCCGGTGTAGGAAAAGAAAATCTTGTTCCTTCATTTAAAATTCCTCCTCCCGGAAGCCACAAGTCATAAGAACCATCCACAACCTTTGAAGGTATCAGTTGAATTTTCCACACACCGCTGTCAATATACTGACTTTTAGGAATCATATCAATATAAATTTCCTGAGAAATACTGTATGGGCTAGGCTCTCCATAATATATCAGCAGTTCCGTATTTTGAATAGTAAAACGCTGTGGTCCTAATATCTGATTAAAAATTCCTACCCTCTCTCCATTTGGATGTATCAGTGCAAATGTTATCTCATCCACATAGGGTTTCCAAATCTGTACGCTTATTCCCGTTTCATATTCACTAATATATAAAGAAATCTCATCTGTCTTTCCTTCTTCAAGCTGCCCGGAAGTATGAATAGCAGCGCTTCCCTCATTTCCCACGCCTACACAGATTGCTGTTTTTCCAGACAATGCTGCGTTATCCAGATAAGCTTCAATAAGCGACTCCCCACTGTGAGAGCCATAATTATTGCCAAAACTGAGATTTAAAGCCAAAGGCATCTGCAAATTAATTGCCTGACGAATGGCATAATCAATCCCCTGCATAAGCTCTGTTGTTCTGGGAAATCCATCTTCCAAAGGCGTTCCCAGTTTTACAACCAGCAAGTCACTTTTATAAGCCACTCCTCGATAAACACCTTGCGAAGCCGCCCCATTTCCGGCTGCAATTCCCATCACTCCGGTGCCATGTCCGCTTAAATCACGACTGGGAACGATTTTTTCCATTTCCCTTTTATTTTCCTGCTTCAATGCCTCATCAATCTGCTCCTTTGTATATTCCGTTCCTATAAAATAGCCTTTCGGTGGATTTCCCTGTATGGTTTGATCCCACAGACGTAATATTCTGCTGCTCCCATCAGAATTACGAAAATCAGGATGGCTATAATCAATGCCTGAATCAATACATGCAACCAACACGCCTTCTCCTGTCAGCGCTTCTCCCAAAGGCGAAAACTCACTTTGTACTGCTGTCATGCAGGAAGCACTTTTTCCTTGATTTACTGCAAAGAATAAACGCTTTGGTTTCTCTACGAACTCTATCTGCGGATTTCGTGATAATTCCTCTATTCTGCTTTCTGGAATGCGTATAATGGCAAATTGATTTAAAAGTTCTACTTTTGGAATATCTTCTCCCAGCACTGCACTCAAATCACCGGAAAACTTTATAATCAGCTCCCAGTTTTTTTCTTCTGTATTATACCCTACGTTTAACTGTGATGATTTCATTCTCTCCTCTTTTGTAGCACTTAAAGCTAAATTCAAAAGATTTTCTAATTTTTGATTTTGCATATTCTATCCCCCTTTCTCCATCTTACGCTTTATGAATAAGGATAGAACGAAAAAGAGCTGCCTTAACAGACAGCTCTACTTTCTTATTCTTATTTTATTTTTCTTTTGAAATCAAATGATATGGAAGTGCTACTCCTAAGATACCTCCAACCATATTTCCAAGGGTAACAACTACTACATTATATAAATATGCACCAATTCCAACTTTTCCTGTAAAAAGAGAAATTCCAATGCTGCTCATATTTGCAATACTATGTTCAAATCCACATACCATAAATACAAAAATACACCAGAAAATCATAATCAATTTACCTGATTCAGACTTCATTTTTATTCCACACCATACAGCAAGACATACTAAAATGTTACACAATACCGCTTTGAAAAACAATGGCATTGGTGCAGTAGTCGTCTTTGTAATTGCAAGATTTTCAAAATAATTGCCAATTGCACCTGTAGGAACTTTTGTAGCTATAAAAAGAGCAGAAGATAAAAGAGAACCAACCAGGTTTCCAATCCAACATACACACCATAATTTACAGGCATCTCCCCATGTAGCAGTTTTTCTAAATGCTGCTGCTGACATAAGAAAATTATTTCCTGTAAATAAATCCGCTCCTGCCATGATAACTAAGCTAAGTGCTGCTGCAAATGCAGCACTCTGTGCCGGTTTTGCCCAAATTGCTGCTGTTTCTGAAGTTGATAAATGACCTGCAAGTGTAAATGCCAGAAATCCCCCCATTGCAACAAACATACCAGCAAGCATAGACGCCACAAAATATCCCAGCGGATTGGTTTTCAGTAAATTTAATTTTGTTGCCGCAGAATTACAAACGGCTTTATATTCGTCTTTATACATACTTATTTGCTCCCTTCAAGCCCAAAATTTTCTAATACGTAGAAAGCTGCTGCACCACATTTGTCATGCAGCAGCTATATGTTTATTTCTTAGAAAAGACCGGTAATTTTACCTGTTTCATCTACGTCAATCTTCTCAGCAGCCGGTACTTTTGGAAGTCCTGGCATTGTCATGATTT